>SXGT01811010.1_pt1 | contig 24786 bp, 16 predicted proteins | sample 3176221 | NCBI WGS metagenome assembly SXGT01 (sample SAMN11356862, study PRJNA531348) | freshwater metagenome | isolation source: freshwater sample F1-120 | place: China: Fuxian Lake, Yuxi | collected 2017-12-25
GCCGCGTGAGCCCTGGGTTGCCGCGATCGTGGTGGAGCGCGAGTCGGGGCGCGTGATCTTCGAGGACAACGCCGACCTTCCCTGGCCGCCCGCATCGATGGCGAAGATGATGACCGTGCTCGTTGCGCTGGATGCCGTCGACCAGGGCAAAATTTCATTGGACGATCCGGTGCGAGTGTCGCGCCGGGCGGCGAGCATGGGCGGGTCGCAGGTATTCCTTGCGGAGGGAGAGGTGTTTCCCCTGACGGATCTCCTCGAGGCGACCATGGTCCCCTCGGCCAACGATGCGGCACTGGCGGTTGCGGAGCACGTCGGCGGGTCCGCCGAGGCTTTCGTCGAACGGATGAACGACAAATCCAGGCAGCTCGGCCTGGGCAATACCCGATTCCATACCGTACACGGTCTGCCGCCGGGCCCGGGGCAGGAGCCCGATCTGATGAGCGCACGCGATCTGGCGACTGTCGCACGGGCGCTCCTCGCGTATCCATCGGCACGAAAGTGGGCCTCCACCAGCGAAGCCGAATTCCGGGGCGGGGCCTTCCACATGCGCAACACCAACCGGCTGTTGCGAACGATGCCGGGTGCCTACGGTGTGAAGACCGGATTCACGGCCGCCGCCGGCTTCGAGCTGACCGCGGCGGGGGAACGCGACGGTCTCGATCTCGTGGCGGTGGTGCTCGGCGTGCCACGCAAGGGAGGCAGCTTCGAGCGCGCGCGCGAACTGCTCGAGCGTGGCTTCCGCGAATGGGTCTCGGTCCATCCCATCGACGCCGGCAGCGCGGTCGGTACACGTGTCCCGGTTGCCGGAGGCAGCCACGGGATCGTGCGCGGGCAGGCCGTGCGCGACGTTCACCTTCTCCTGCCGCGGGAGCAGGCCCGCGCTCTCTCGATCGAGGTCAAGCTGCCCGGCGAGATCGAGGCGCCGGTCGCCAAGGGGCAGCAAATCGGTGAAGTCATAGTGCGACGCGGCGAGGAGACCCTCGCTGCGGTGCCGATAGTGGCCGACCGGGACGTCGCGCGCGTCGGCTGGCTGGCGCGATTCTGGTGAGAGTTGCCGTGCGGCAGCCCGTGCGCGACGTGGGCGCGAACGTACACCGGTCAGATTCGAGCCGGATTCCGGCAACCAGCCCGCGCGCAGTTTCCGACGCTTCTTGACCGCCGCGGATCTTGCACGGGATGCGGAGAGCGGTCGCCGCCCGGCGGAACAGGACTAGGTCGCGTCTGCCTGCGGCGGTCCGCTCGGTGCCGGCGCTGCGGCCGGCGGGATCTCTGGCTTGACCGGGGCTGATCCCGTCAGGGAGATCGTGCGCTTGCGCTGACCCGGTGCCATCACGAGGTGCATCATGCGTCCCTCGGTACGGGGCTCGGTCTCGACCCAGCCCGTGTCGCTCAGTTTCTCGGCGATCGCCAGCAGCTTGCCGCGGCCAAGATCCATGTGCGCCATCTCGCGGCCGCGGAAGCGAAGCGTAAACTTGACGCGCTGGCCTTCGGCGAAGAATTCCCTGGCCCGGTCCATCTGGCGTGCGAGGTCGTGCGAGTCGGTGCCCGGCCGGATGCGCAATTCCTTGACCTGGGTGATGTGCTGATGGCGTTTCGCCTCCGCCTCTTTCTTCTGCTTGGCGAAGCGGAACTTGCCGTAATCGAGGATGCGGCAGACCGGCGGCTTGGCGGTCGGGGCGATCTCGACCAGGTCCAGACCCTCGTCCTGCGCGCGCCGGAGAGCATCGTCGGTGGAGACCACGCCGATCTGGGAACCGTCGGAGCCGACCAGTCGAACCTGGGGCACACGAATCTGGCGGTTGGTGCGGTGTTCTTCTTCTGGTCGAGTGGGGATGAAACGCGGACGGCGCGGCCTGTGCATAGTTCTCCTTGGGCTGAACCTCGAGGTTTCCGACGGCCTAGCACAGGAGTTCAGGTGAACAACCGGGCCGATCTGTGGCCGTGACCGGTGGGGGGAGGGGCCGGGCGCGGTGTGGTGGACGCTGCTGTGGCGACCCGGCATGCTCGACGCGACCGTGGAACAGGATGCGATTCCACCGGGGCGGATCCTCCTGCTCGGAGCGTCGGGGTTGATCGGCAGCCACGTCCTCGAGCAGCTCGCGGGCGCCCCGGCCGTCGAAGTGGTGGCGTCGAGCCACGCGCGGCCCCCCCACCTGCAAGCAAGCAACGTCACGTGGCGGACGGCGGACCTGCGCGATCCGGTGGCTTGCGCCAACCTGATGGAGGGAGCCGACCGGGTTCTGCTGGCCGCGGGGATCGTGGCCACGGCGCCGGTTCTGGCGAGCGATCCGATCGCACCCATCCGCGACAATCTACGGATTGCTGAACACGTCTTCGCGGCGGCGTGGCGGGCGCGTGTCCGCTCGGTCGTCTGGCTCAGCAGCACGACCGGCTACCCGGAGAGCGCCACGCCACTTGACGAGGAACAGATGTTCGAGGGCGAGCCTCCGGCAGCGTGGCGTCTCCTCGGTGGCGCTACGCGCTGGCTCGAGACGCTGGCTCGCGGCTTGGCCGAGCGCAGCGATGCACACACGGCGTTCGTCGCCCTGCGGCCGAGCCTGGTCTATGGCGAACGCGATGATTTCTCCTTCGAGCGCGGACACTTCGTACCGGCGCTGATTCGGCGCGTGGTCGAGCGACAGGATCCGCTCGAGGTCTGGGGCAGCGGCGAGGAGCGGCGCGACCTGGTCCATGCCGCCGACGTCGCAGCCGCCATGTTGCGCGCCACCAGGCTGGTGGGTTGTCATGCCTTCAACGTCGCCAGCGGTACGAGCCCATCGGTCAACGAGCTGCTCGCGAAACTGATCGAGATCGAGGGTCATCACGGTGCCCGGATCGTCCATCTGCCGGGGCGTCCACGCAGCGTTGGCGAACGGCGTTTCACGAATGAGCGCCTTCGGGCGGCGCTGGGTTTCGTACCTCGGATCGATCTCGAGACCGGCCTCATCCGGACCTGCGACTGGTTCCGGGCGCACCGCGAGCAGGCGAGGCTCCAGGACGGTTTGCTCCCGCAACATGGGGCCGCGGGCCCCGGGCGGCCGGAATCCTGACGGAGGTTCGCTGGAAGGCCCCCGCGTCGGATCGCGCGCACGGCGCGCCGCTTGCACTCCTGATGCCCGTTTCGGGGGGAAGGATGAGCGGAACAGCGCTGACAGCGCCAGTCTTCGCGGATGCACGCCGGCGAAGGCGGCAGGACGATCCGACAGAGACGGCAAGAATCGACGGGGTCGCACGCGCGAGGCGCACCCTGCTCGATGTGCTGGAGCGCGATGGCTCGATCCTGCTGGCCGGGCGCTGCCGTGATCTGGCGGCACGAATCCTCGGGCGGGCCGACGCCTGTTGTGAGAGCGGCCAGGGCCTGATGCCGCCCGCGGACCTGCGCCACCACCCGGCAGGGGCCGATTACCGTCTGGCCCCGCGGCTCGGCCCGGCGGATCTCGCCCGCGGAGTCACCTTCCTGCGCAGCGCCACGAGTGCTGTCAATCTCTGTGATCCCATGGTGCGCTGTCCCGAGATTGCGCGTATCGCGTTCGATGACGAGATCCTCGATCTCGCCGGCGCCTATCTCGGTTGTCCGGCCCTGCTGGGTTACGTCAAGCTCACGCGCTCGTTCGTGAGCGACTTCGCCCCCTTCGATACCGAGGAGTTCCACGTCGACGGCAACGCGCGACGGATCCTCAAGGCATTCGTGCATCTCCACGACACGGACGTCGATTCGGGCGCGCACATCTACGTCCGCGGGAGCCAGCGCGATCCGATCGCCGGTTGGGACGTCGGAGCGCGTGCCACCGAGACCCAGATCGTCGCGCGCTATGGGCGCGAGCGGATCATCACTCAGGTTGCACGGGCGGGCGACGTCCTGCTCGAGGACACCTCCGGGTTCCATCGCCGGGGCAAGGCCCGGCTGCGGGATCGCACGCTTCTCATCCTGAATTACGTGGCGCACGAGGAATACGGCGGCGGCGGCGCGCGCACCCGCCTTCCCCGGAAGCTCCATGCGAAGCTCTCGCCGCGCGGCCGCCGCGCTTCGGCTTTGCTCGAACTCTGCACTGCACATGACGTCAGGCTCGATGAGGGCATCGAATCGGAGGGGACATGATGGACATCGGCGTGATCGTGCCGAGCTGGCACTACTGGGCCAACCCGCTCAAGCTGCAGCCCTTGTGGGAGCTCTATTACGCCACGCTGATCGCCGAACACGTTCCCGGAGCGAACGTTCGGTTGATCGACCTGCGGGGCGGGCAGATTCGTTCGGAGAATCTGCCCGGCAGCGATGTCTACTTCTACTGGATCATGAAGTCGGGGGACGCTCTCGAAGTCGAGAACATCGTCGGCACGTTGCGCCATCGCTTTCCGACGAGTCGTCATTTCGCCGGCGGCAACCATATCGATCGCTGTTCTGGCGCCGGCCTCGAACACTTCGACACGGTCTTCACGGGCACTGCGGAGCGGCAGATCATCGAGGCCTTCGCCGATCTGTCGGAGGGCCGGCTTCAGACGAACTACGCCACCGCCGGGGCCTCGCCCTTTGCGGCCTTCCGCCATGCGCGGCGCGACTTTCTGCCGGCTGAGCGGGTGGTCAACCGCGAGCACTTTGCCCAGCACGGAGGGTTCCCGGGTACCGGCGTCTACTTTTCGCGCGGGTGCAGTTTCCACTGTCGCTTCTGCGTCTACAACAATCCGTCCAAATTCGAATACCGGGAGCCGGCACAGATCACGGGCGAGATCGAATATCTCCAGCGTGAGTACGGAATCGAGGGCGTCAATCTGCGCGACGAGGTCTGCATCCCGATGAACCGACTCGTGGCGCGCGGTTACCTCGAGGCGATCGGGCGGACCGGCGTGCGCTGGCGGGGGCAGACCGTGACCATCGCCGCAGAGGAGATGGTTCGACTCGCGGCCGAATCGGGCTGTGTCGAGCTCGCACTCGGGCTCGAGAACGTCGAGTCGGATCGAGTGCTCGAGATCGTGGACAAGCCCTCGAAGAGCGTGGCGGCCAATCGGCGCTTCATCGAGCTGCTGCAGAAGCACGGCATCAAAGTAAAAGTATGCCTGATCTTCGGGCTGCCGGGCGAGACCGATGCTGTACTCGATCGCACGATCGAATTCCTCGAGGAGGTTCGCCCCGACTACGTGGCGGTGTCGGGATTCGACCCGGTTCCGGGTTCGGCCATCCATGCCGATCCGGCGGCTTACGGCATCGCGAGAATCGATCCGGATCTCTCGCGCCACGCGCATCTGCTCTACCGCTTCGGCGATGCGGAGGACGTGGGGTTGCCCTTCGAATACGCGGCGGAGACGCCCTTCGGGCCCGGACGGCGGCGCGAGCGGATCGTCGAGGATCTCCGTTCGATCCAGACCTGGCTGCGCGAACGCGGGATGAGCTACTGAGCGGGCCTCTCTGCGAGGGCACGCGGCTGGCTCGCGACGAGTGCTGTGTCGGTGGTCGCGAGCCAGCGTTCGAGCGCCCAGCGCACGCCGTCAAAGGCCAGCTCGTCCCACGGGATTTGCTCCGGTGCAAAGAGCCGCACTTCGAGGCTCTCGGGCGTGGGGCCAAACTCCGGGTAGAGCAGGCGCGCGCTGTACACGATCTCGACCTGCCCGATTTCGGGCGCGCTGTACACGCCGAGGAGCCCGTCAAGGGCCACGATGGCACGAGTCTCCTCCCGGGTCTCGCGCAGGGCGCCGTCCTCGACGGTTTCGCCGCGCTCGAGGTGACCGGCGGGCAGCGTCCAGAAGCCGACCCGGGGCGGAATGGCCCGCCGGCAGAGGAGCACGCGCTCGTCCCACACGGCCACGGTCGCCACGATCACCTTCGGGTTGCGGTAGTCGATGAAGCCGCAGTCGCGGCACGTGAGGCGCGTCCGATCATCGTCGGCCGGCCGCTTCAGTTCGAAACAGGGGGGATGGTGCATGGGGCGTGCGAGCAGGAGTGAGAGCCTGGGCCGCACCAGTCTGCGCCGTCCGTGGCGACGTGCGCAAGAGTGAATCCGGGCGCTAGAAGCTCGCGAGCGTGGCCCAGCGATCGCGGTGCCAGGCGGCGTCGCCGAGCGTGACCTCGGCCACCCGGGCGCGCTTCAGATAGAGCCCGATGTCATGTTCGTCGGTCATGCCGATGCCACCGTGCATTTGCAGGGCCTCGCTGGCGACTTCGACGAACGTTTCGGAGAGTCGCGCCTTGGCGACGGACACCAGGGCGCGAGCGCCGGGGGCGTCCTCGTCGAGTGCCCGCGCCGCGGCCATCACGGTGGAGCGCCCGAGTTCGATGTCGACGAACATCCGGGCCGTCCGATGTTTGAGGGCCTGGAAGGAACCGATCTTGACGCCGAACTGTTCGCGGGTCTTGAGGTAGTCGAGCGTCATCTCGAAGGAGCGGCGCATTCCGCCGAGCATCTCGGCGCAGAGGCCGAGAGCCGCCCGATCGAGGACCGCTTCGATGACGTCGGCCGCCGGGCCGGGCTCGCCGAGGATGTTCTCGCCGCTTACCTTGACGCCGTCGAGGCGGACGCGCGCCGCCGCCCGGCCGTCCACGAGGCGAACCGGCTCGACTGTGAGCCCGCTCTGGCCGCGCTCGACGAGGAAGAGTCCCAGGCCCTCGCGGTCCCCCGGTTCGCCCGTCACGCGAGCCGAAACCACCAGCAGCTCTGCCGTGGCGCCGTCGAGCACGAAATCCTTCGTGCCAACCAGCTGCCAGCCGCCACTCAGGCGCTCTGCCCGGGTGCTCACGCGCAGAAGGTCGTGGCGCGCCCCCGGCTCGTGATGGGCGAGAGCCAGCAGGAGTTCTCCGCTGGCGACGCGCGGCAGGACCGACGATTTCTGCTTGGCGTTGCCGGCCAGAAGCACCGCCACCCCACCGAGCAGGACGGACGAGACGAAGGGTTCCGGCGCGAGTGCGCTGCCGAGCTCTTCGAGGACCACGGCAAGATCGGCGTAGCCGAGTCCGAGGCCACCGAAATCCTCGGGAATCACGATGCCGGGCCAGCCGAGCTGGGCCATGTCGCGCCATGTTTCCAGCGAGAACCCGGCGGTATCGGAGCCATCACGGATCTCGCGCAGCCGCCGCGGGGGGCAGCGCGCCGCAACGAAACTCGCTGCAGCCGTGCGCAGCAACTCCTGGGTCTCGGTCAGGATCAACTCAGACATGGCTCTCGTCCGCGCGGCCTAGGCCGCGGCGTTCTGGCGGAGGGTGCGGGCGATGGTCTCGCAGTCCGAGATCGTCGCCAGCATGCTCAGCGTGTGTTCGAGGATCGATGCGCCGTACTCCACGGGTGTGGCAACCACGCCGTCGCGCGGCAGGATTACCTGATACCCGCGATTGACTGCTTCGATGGTGGTGCCGGTGACGGCGATGTTCAGGCTGACGCCGACCAATACCACCGTCCTGACGCCCAGGCTGCGCAGGATCGAGTCGAGTTCCGAATCGTGGAAGAGCGAGACGCCGTGGTAGCGGCCGACGACGTAGTCCCGCGGGTCCGGGCCGAACTCGGACACCAGCTCGGCCGCAGGGGTGCCGAGCAGCGGTCCGCCGGCGCGGCGTGCGGTCGCGGCAAAGAGCCGGCAGTTGAGCGTCTTGCCGCCGCCGTCGGACCGCTTCAGGGCAACTCCGTGCACGACGTGGGTTCCTGCGGCGCGGGCCGCCGCGAGCAGCCCGGCGACGTGCGGCACGAGGCCGATCGCGGCTACCGCGTCGACCAGGGCGGGCAGGGAGGATTCGGGGCCGAGCACGCCGCGCTGGCATTCCACCGTCACGATGGCGGTGTGTTCCGGACGGAGGAGAGTGCTGAGATCGAGGGGCATGACCCGAAGCCTTCATACCTGGCCGCCGGCTCGACCCGCAGGAGGCGGTCCGGCAACAGGGCTTCGCTCCATATCACCAGTGCATCGAGCTGCCAGCAGCGATCCGACCGAGGCGGACCGACGCTCGACCACGCATCGCGTCATCGAGAGCGAGGGGTTTCCCGGGCGGCTGTCGGTCGATTCGACCATGGCCTCTTGCGCCAGCCGCCGCCATGGGCCAATCGATTGACCTAATTCGGGGCGCGAGTCGTCCCGGGAGGTGCCGATGTCGGTCGATGCGTTCGATGCCGAGGCGGGGACGATCAATGTGGTCGCACCAGAGTTCACGCTGCGGCCCCACGCCACCATGCTCGAGATGGTCGAGCGCTGCCCGGTGGCGCGAATCCAGTACACGGACTGGCCCGTGCTCTGCCGTTACGAGGATGTGGCGTGGGCCCTGCGCCACCCCGAGATTTTCTCCTCGGACCTCGGCGAGATGCTGGCGCTCGGCAACGTGCGGCCGATGATCCCGCAGCAGATCGATCCGCCGCTCCAGACCCGTTACCGCAAGATTCTCGACAGCCAGTTCACCAAGAAGGCCGTGAACCGGATCGAGCCGGCACTGCGCGAGCACGCGCGGAAACTGATCGGTGCCGTCCTCGACGCGGGCGAATGCGAGTTCGACAGTGCCTTTGCGATTCCCCTTCCGTGCAAGGCTTTCCTCGAGTTCATGGGCCTGCCGGTCGAGGAAATGGACCATTTCCTGGCACTCAAGAACGGCGTGATCCGTCCCGATGCCCACCCGGCGGATCTGCCGCGCTGCACAGCACTACGGGCCGAGACCGGCCGCCAGATCTACGCTTACTTCGAGGATTTGATCGACCAACGTTCGCGCGCCCCGCGCGAGGACCTCATGACCTATCTCGTCCAGGTCGAGCTCGAAGGCCGTCGTCTGAGCCGCGAGGAGATCCTCGACATCTGCTATCTATTCTTGCTGGGCGGCCTCGATACCGTGACGGCGACGCTCGGTTGCAACATCGCTTACCTGGCCGAGAACCCCGAGCAGCGACGACGGCTGGCAGAGGATTCGAGCTGCGTCGATGCCGTGGTGGAGGAGTTGCTGCGCTGGCAGACGCCGGTGACCATCCTGCCCCGGATTCTGAAGCAACCGGTGGACCTGCGCGGCGTTCACATGGCGGCGGGTCAGGTTGTCAATCTCATGATAAGTGCGGCGGATCTCGACTCTGCCGAGTTCCCGCGTGGCGGCGAAGTCGACTTCGACCGCGAACGCAACCGGCACCTGGCCTTCGGTCTTGGCCCGCACCGTTGCCTGGGATCCCACCTCGCGCGTCTGGAGCTTCGCGTCGGGCTCGAGGAATGGCACCGGCTCATTCCCGACTACGCGATCAAGTCCGGCGAGATTCCGCGCGTCAGCCCGGGCATCCGTGAGTTCCAGTACCTGCCGCTGGTGTGGCCGGGGGGGGCATGAGGCTGCGCGTCGATCTCGATCTCTGCGCCGGCCACGGGCGTTGCTACGAGATCGCAGCTGAACTCTTCGGCGAGGACGAAGCGGGCCATTGCGTCCTGCTGGTCGAGACGGTTCCACCTGCTCTCGTCGACCGGGCGCGGCGCGCGGCAGACAACTGCCCCGAGAGTGCCATCGGGATCGAGTAGGCGGCGAGTCGCGCCAAGGCCCGGGGCGCCGGGAGACCTCTTGACAGGTCGGAGCCGCGAGCGGAGCCTTGCAGCGGAGCACCTCCGGAGTCTTGTGCCGGGGAAGCGATTGCATGCCCGAGTCCGCCCCAGCCCCAGAGAGACGAGGCATCCTGCTGCTGGCGCGTGCGGGGTGGGAGGCGGGTCCTCACCGGGTCGCACGCGCGGCGGTAGTGCTGGCGATTTTGCTGCTCCCCCTCACGGCGCGCGCCGCGGACACCCCGCTCGGCGGCCGGCTGCTCAGCCTGCGCCACTGGACCGACGGGGCCGGTTTCTACCAGCAACGAATCTCACTCGCCGTGTCGGGGCCCGCCATCGAACTCCCGGAGGCGGGGAGTCCGGACGATCCCGTCGGCGAGTCGGCCGGCGACGCGACGATCGAGGTGTTCACGGGCAGTGGGGGCCACGTCACCATGTTGGCGCCGGCCGCGGGTTGGCAAAGACGAGAATCTGGAGCTCGCCTTCTCTTTCAGGGCAGCCGGGACGATGCTGTCTCGCGAATCGAGCTCCGCTCCAGCGGCGCCCTGCGCGTCGGTACCCGCGCGCTCGGCCTGGTCCTCGACGGCTACACGCGCGCGGCTGCGTTGCGGGTCGTTCTGGGCGCGCGGCGGTACTGTGTCCGTTTCCAGGAAGAGGACGTGGTGCGGGACGAGCCGGGTCGCTTCATCGCCCGTGGGGCTGAGGCGTCGGCTCTGAGTGACTGCAATGACGAATCGCTCTTCGGTCCCTGCGGCGAGGCTCCGAACTGCGGCGGTGCCTGCGAGGGCGACGGGGTGTGTGCGCCGGATCTCGATTTCCAGGGTTGTCGATGCATCCTGCCGACCGATGCGTGCGGCGGGACCTCGCCCGTGTGCAACGGCGCCTGTTCGGGGGGAGAGGAATGCACGTCGCTCCCCGGGTATCCGTATCCCAATTGCCTGTGTGTCGGGACGGAACCGCTCTGTGAGACATCGGGGTTTCCGACCTGCGGCGGCCCTTGCGGTGCGGGCCTCGAGTGTCGTCCGGTCGGGAGCTCGATCGGTGGCAACACCTGCGCCTGCCAGAACGTGTCCGCCGGTTGCGGCAACCTGGGGGGGGCTTGCCCGGCAGGCACTTATTGCCTGCACGGTGGCTCCGGCTTCTTCCTGTGCATGCCGGTTCCGTGCAGCGGTGGTGGGGCGTTTCCGGTCTGCGGCGGCACTTGTGCCGAGGGTTTCGAATGTCACGCCTGGCGACTCGCCAGCGGCGGGATGAGCTTCTGTCAGTGCACGCCGGCACCGGTCGCGCTCTGCGGCCTGGACAGCCCGGGTGTGGACTGTCCCGCCGGCGAATTCTGTGAAGTCTCGATCGACGGCAGCGGCACCGACGGTACTTGCATGGCGTTCTAGGGACGCCGGCCGCGGACTGGGAGCCGTCGGGTCCGACGTCGAGGGGTGGCCCCGCCGGCGCGGCCGGCGGAGCGGCGGACATCCCGGGAGAGTCGCTGCGACACCGAGGCGTGCCCGTCGATGCCGAAGCGGCCTTGCACCCGACGCGCCGCCCACTCGTCCCGGCTCGTTCCGCGAGCGTACTCTCTGCGGACCCGGGCAGGGGGCTTGTCAACCCGGCAATCGTGGTAGCGTCCAGCGCGTGGCCGTGACCTCGGAGCGCGGGCGACTCTCGTGGTGGACGACCTGGCGCGAGATGTGGCGCGAGCAGGTCGCGGGGCGGGACGTGCTGCGCGAGCTTGCGCGGCGGGATCTTCTCCTGCGCTACCAGCACGCCTGGCTCGGCGTGGGCTGGGCTCTCTCCGGCCCACTGGTGAACCTCGCCGTCTTCACCGCGGTCGTGGGGCCCGTCGCTGGTCTCGAGGCTGGAGCGCCCTATCCGTTGTGGGCGGCTGCCGGTCTGTTGCCCTGGACGCTGCTCGCGTCGTCGATACGATTCGCCGCGACGTCTCTCAGCTCGAACCCGGCGCTGGTCGGAAAGATCTGGTTTCCGCGAGAAGCACTTCCACTGGCCACCGTGCTGGTCGCCCTGGTTGATTTCCTCGTGGGGAACGTGCTGCTGGTCGCCCTTCTCGGCTATTATGGCGTGGCCCCGTCGCTGACGTGGATCTACCTGCCTGCGGTTCTCGCGGTCGAGCTTGCCTTCGTCGCCGGCAGCGCATTGCTGATCGCGCTGGCGACACTCTTCTGGCGGGACGTGCGCTTTGCGCTGGAGATCGTGCTCACCGCGTGGATGTTCGCGACTCCGGTCGTGATTCCGACGGATCGGCTGACCGGGCCCGTTGCGACCGTGCTCGAATTCAATCCGATGGCGGCGATCCTCGATGCCTGGCGCGCCACGCTGCTGCGCGGAGAGGCGCCGGACACGGTCACCTTTCCCCTGGTGACCCTCTTCGCGGTCGGCTGGCTCCTCGCCGCGTGGTGGATCTTCCATCGCGCCGAGCCAGGATTTGCGGAGCGGCTGTAGGTGTCCGCTCCGGGGGTGACCGTCGACGGGGTCTGGAAGGCATTCGTCGCTGCGGCTCGGGCCGATACGCTCCGCGATCTCCTCGGCGGGATCGGGCGCGGTTTGGTGCGGAGGCGCCGCGGTAGTGACGACATGGCGGGCCGTGCGGATGGCCGGGGCGATGGTGTCCGGTGGGCGCTGCGCGATCTCTCCTTCGAGGTTGGAGCGGGCGAGGCACTTGCCCTCATCGGACCGAACGGCGCCGGCAAATCGACGGCCCTTCGTCTGCTCGCTGGAATCCTGCCTCCGACAAGGGGACATATCGAGGTCCGGGGTCGGATCGGTGCACTGATCGAGATCGCCGCGGCCTTTCATGGCGACCTCAGCGGTCGCGACAACGTCTACCTGCAGGGGGCGATCATGGGCATGCGCCGGGCCGAGGTCGCCCGGTCGTTCGAAGCCATTTTTGCATTTGGCGATCTCGACGAATTCGTCGACACGCCGGTGAAGCACTACTCGACCGGGATGGCCGCTCGACTTGCGTTCTCGATCGCAGCGCACCTCGAGCCCGATGTCCTTCTGATCGACGAGTTGCTCGCGGTCGGAGACGCAGTCTTCCAGCAGCGTGCCTTTGCGCGCCTGCAGGAACTCGTGCGGCAGCGGGGTACACCGACGGTGGTGGTCTCCCACCAGCTCGATCGTCTGGCGGCGCTGTGCTCCCGCGCACTGGTTCTCGATCGAGGCCGTACGCTGCTGGTCGGGACGCCCGCGGAGTGCATCGCGGCCTACGTCGGCCGGATGGACCCCGGGCCGAGCTCCGCCCACGAGACGACCTCTGACGGATCGCCCCTGCGCCTCTCGGCACTGCGTGCAGAGGGTGGCGCGGTGGTGGCCTCCGGGGACTGGCTCCGACTCCGTCTCGAAGCTCACGCCGAGCGCATTCCCGATCCGGCCTGGATGCTGGTCATTCGGGTGAGGTCGTCCGCAACCGGCGAGGCGGTGTTTACCACCACCACTGCGCGCTGCGGCATCAGACTCGAGCGAAGCGGATGCCTGCGCCTGGCGGTCGAGCTGCAGATGAACGTTCCGGCCGGTCTCTATCTCGTCGAGACCGAGGCGCGGGATTTTTTGCAGCAGTGCTCACTCGGTGCGGGGCCCTGGCTGGCGATCACGGTCGATGAGGGGGGCAACTTCATCGGCAGTATTCAGATGAATCCCCGTATCGCCGTCCTCGGATCCTGAAGGGCTTTCGAACACGGCGACCGACCCGGGCCACCGTTACGGTCGCCGAACGTGGTGACGAATGGCCGGTCTGGCTGTTTGAACGGATGCTGTGGCCGTTTTTAATCATGTACGCCCCATGGTCGCGCGGGTGAGCGCGAGGGCTGCAGCCCCGCCCTTCCCCGGGGCATGCGCCAGCGCGCCTGCGCCATTTATCCGTATCTTGACGACTGCCGGATGCGTGGCAGGGGGTGCCCGGGGGCGGCTGTTCCTGCCGTCATGAATCTGGCGAACGTTGCGGTTCTGGAGAAGGCGCTTTACGAAAATCCCTTATGGCGCGAACGCTGCGTGTATGCGCAAGAGACCGCGGGCGCTGACGCACTTGTGTCACAAAGCGTTGGCGCGATAGCAGTCTCGCACGGCTGAGGGGAGATCGAGCCGTGCGGGAAGGTCAGCACCCGCGGCATGACCAGTGCTGCGGTAGTGCGCGAGCTCTCGGGTGGGGCTCCGGGGCGTCAGTAGCAATTTCGCACCATTGCGCCCAGGGGGATTTTGGGGATGGATTGGGGACGGGGGGGGAAGGGCGCGCGTTGGGTATCTTGTGTCTACCTGCTGGCGAGTCTGCTCGCGCCAGCAGTGACAGGAGCACAATCCGATGCGCCGACGCTGTCTGGTGAAGCTCTCTGGGGAGACCGTGTGCGTTGCCATCGCATCGCGCAAGGCACGCTCCCGGTGGGTGCGACACTGACGTTCGAGGCCCCAAGGTCGGCACCGCTCCAAGCAATCTGGGTACGACTCGGGACACGCGGGCTGTCTTCCGCGTACGCCGAGACCTACAGAGTCGCCCTCCATGCGGCTGCCACCGATGCCGTGCTCGCGGAGAGCATGCTCACGCTCACGGCGGGAGGCGAGCCGTGGCGAGAGATCGAGGCTCCGGGCGTGGTTCTCGCGGAGGGTGCCTCGTACGAGATCCGGATCATGCCGACCACCGAAGGCCCCTTTGGGCGCGCGCGGATCTGCGGCATCGTTGATCTCTCCGGCGAGGGCGCCGGGATGCAGCCGTGGTCGCTGCGCTGGCAGAGTTCGTCGAACGACGGGCTGGAACGGCCCGTCGACCTGCGGACGCAGCCGATATTTGCCTTGCGCTTCGCCGACGGGGTTCTTTGGGGACAACCCTATTCCGCACTCCAGAGGCATCATCTGTCCGAGTCGTCGCCCCTCGATACGCCCTTCGTTCCGAGCGCGACCACTGCGGTCGAATCGATGACCGTACGGCTTCTGGCGCTGGGAGAGCCGGGCGCGGCGACCTACCAGATCCGCGACGAAAACGAGCAGGTCCTGGTGGCTGGTACCCTGACGGGCAACGCGAGCGGCAACGCGCGGTGGCAATGGCTTGGTGCGGCTTTCCCTGCGCCGGTCCTGCTGGAACGTGATCGTGCCTACTGGCTGCATGTCGCGCTCGATCCGGGAAGTGACTCATTCGTGCACCACCTGCTCGTCAGTGATTTCCCCATGCCCTCGGCGCAGCCCCTCTCGACACTCCCGTTGGCACGTGCGGCTACCACGAGCAGCGCCTCGACGACCACGCCAATGGTGGCTTTCTCGGCGATTTCGCCGGTCTTCGCGAGCCTTGCGCCCAACCCGAGCTTCGAGTCTGCGCCGTTCGAACACTACTTTACCCACGCGACGGTTCCGCAGGGCGTGAGCTTCGATCACGTCTTGGATTCTTCCTGGTCGGGATCAAAATCCATTCGAATTTCGGCACCCACGGGTGCAGGACTTTCGCGCTGGCTCAGCCACAACGATCGCATCCCGGCCAGGGCCGGTGCTCTCTACGAGGCATCGGTGCGGCTGCGGACGAAAAACGTGCCCGGCTACGCCGCGCTGGCCCTGAGCTTCTTCGACGGCAGTGTGTGGCAACATCTCAGCACCACGGAATCGGTCCAGCGTGCGAGGGGAACGTCGCCCTGGACCGAGATCCAGCTCAGCGCGACAGCACCTCCGGGCGCCGCCTACCTGCGCGCAGACCTCCGGCTGCAAGGGCCCGGCACGCTCTGGGCAGACCATCTCAAAATCACCGGCCCAGGGATCCAGCCGGCACCGACTCCCCTGCCGACTCCTACGCCGACACCACGTCCGACGCCGAGTCCAACTCCCACACCGCGGTCGACGCCGACTTCCACGCCGACACCGCGGCCCACGCCGACACCGCTCCCGACGCCGCGGCCCACGCCGACCGTGCCATCCGCATTCGGCGGCGGCGCGCCGGTGTTCGCGAGCCTCGCGCCCAATCCGAGCTTCGAGCAGGATCCGCTGGCGCACTACTTCAACCACGCGACGGTCGCGCAAGGCGTCGTCTTCGAGCATGCCGCGGACGCCGCATGGTCCGGTCTGCGCGCAGTTCGGATCACCGCACCCGCCAGCGCCGGCCTGTCGCGCTGGCTCAGCCAGAATCACCTCGTCCCGGCCCGCCCCGGTGCAATCTACGAATATTCCGCCCGCTTGCGCACCAGCGATGTCACCGGTTCGGCGGCGATTGCCCTGAGTTTCTTTGACGGTACGGTGTGGCAGCACCTGGCGACCACCGAATCCATTCAGCACCTGACCGGCACTCAGCCGTGGACCGAGGTCCGCGTCGTTGCCACGGCCCCGGCCGCGACGGCCTACGTGCGAGTCGACGTTCGACTCTGGGGTGGTGGGGTCGTGTGGGGTGACCACGTCGCCCTCTCCGTTGCCGGCAGTACTCCCGTACCGACGCCCTCTCCCGCGCCGAGTCCCGCTGCCAGTCCGACGCCGCAACCGACACCGACGGTGATCGGTACGCCGACACCATCGGGGGGCACGGGTGCTGCGCTGACGCGCCTGCCGATCTACTGCCGGCTGCACAGCTTCCCGGCGACCGACAAGGCCGCGGCCTACAAGCGATGCAACTTCATGGACGAGATGATCGAGAACACCTGCACCGCGCGAGCAGGGGCGAACGCGGCGGGCAACACCAGCGCGCAGATCGGCTACTACAACAGCTTTGCGGCGAGCGATTCGACCTGCTGCGGCCGCGAGACAGCGATGTTCGACCAGGCATCGTCCGGCCACCGGGATTGGTGGGTGCGGACGCGTGCGGATGGGCAGTGCCAGGCGAGCTATCCGAGTTCGGACGCGGCGCGTGCCGACGGCTGCGCGAGCTACGCGAACTATCCGTTCTTCTTCCCGCTCTACGACTTTGGCAACACGGCCTACGTCGATGAGTGGGCACGCAACGCGCTCAATTTCACGAACGCGAGTTGTGTGAGCTACATCTTCGCGGATAACTCGGGATCGGCGGGTGCGCTCGGCGCGTCCACGGTCTACACGCCGCGGATCGACGGCGGGCGGACGCCGTACAGCTCGCGCCAGCAGTCGCTCGATCTGGCGGTGGCCGCCGCGCGGACGACGGAGAACCTCTCACGGCAGGGCAAGAGCTGGTACGCGAACTATACCGACAATCCGAAGATCTACGACGGCTCGACGGCGCCGGTGGTGAACCAGGAAGTGCGGCAAGCCTATCTGGCGATGCCGGGACTGATGGTCGAGTTCTTCATGGTCGACTCGTGCCTGCCGCCGCAGCAGGGGTGTCTGGGTCGCTTGCCCGACTCGGGCGATTGGTCGGCCCTCAAGGGCTTCGACATCTCCTGGGATATGGAGAAACACGGTCGGGCGGTGATCTACGGCTGCAATGGCAAGAGCGCGCGCGATCACGAGTACAAGATCGCGGCCGGCCTGCAGGTGATCGAGAACCGGACGGGGCGATCGACCTTCGGTGGTTGCATCGACAGCGCCCGCGAGATCTTCCCCTGGTACGACACGAATCTGGGTGCTCCGCTGGGCGATTACTCGTGTCGCCACACGGCCATCCGGCCGGCGCCGCCGGCTGACGTGACGGGTCCGCTGGGCAACATCCACTGTGGCGCGGGGGCTGCGGCCGGCGGCGGGCTCTACCAGCGCACCTTTGAGCATGGACTGGTGGTGGTGAACCTGAGCGGTGGTCCGGAGGGCGCAGGTGGCACGAGCTACACGATCGATCTGCCTCGCCCGATGAAGGACGTGGTGCGTGGCACGATCGCCACCTCGTTCACCGTCCCCCCCAAGGAAGGCCGCATCCTCCTCCATCCCTGAGAGATGGAAGGGATACGGCCCTCCCTGGGCGCAGCTTCAGTCGCACCAAAGAACAGAGCCATCGAGGAGCCAGGTGCACGGGAACAGGCTCGTGCCGAATGAGGCCTCGGCACACTGGGACGAGGGCTCGGCGCCGTCGAAGATGAGCGTGAGCAGCAGGGACCCCCCGCCCTGCGAGGCCGGGAAGATGCCCTGACCCCGGATCTGGATGACGAAACTGTCTCCCGCTCCGGTCCCGGTTGCAGCGATCCGCACGCCGGTGATCCCACCGGGCGGATTCGCGCGCCGATCCATCCATGTCCAGCGGCGAGCGATCGGGAAAGCACCCCAGCCGAAGCCAAGCGCGGGGTTGAACGTGCCGGGGGGCAGGGCGATGTCGCTCACGGCACCGTTGGCCTGGGCGATTCGCATACGGAACCCGCGGGCGATCGGGTCGATTCCGCTCAGGGCACTGGAACTGAGTCTCACGATCAGCCGATCGCGGCGGACTCCACCCACGACACCGACGCGCAGCCGTGCGTCGCTGAAGGGTATCGGATCCGGGCAGATCTCGAGCGCATCGCAGACGTTGTCCCCATCGGCATCCACCAGCGTGCAATCAGTAGCGCAGCAATTTCCGGTGCCGTTGGTCGCACCATGATCACAGGCTTCGCTGCATTGCTCGTGGACGATCCCATCGCCGCAGGAGGGCGGTCCCGCGAGGCATGTGCCGCTGCCATCACAGGAATCAAAGGTGCAGGCGTCACTGTCTAGATTGCAGGAGGTACTCGCCGGCTCGTCGCAGGTATTGGCCGACTCATCGCAGGAATCAGCACATTGGCCTCCACCGGTGCAGGGATTGCCGGCATGGACGACGCATCCTCCGCCGGCACACGTGTCCTGCCCGTTGCAGAAGGTACCATCGTCACATGGCAGAGTGTTGTTGGCATGCATGCATTCTGCCGAGGCCGGATCACAGGTGTCGGTGGTACAGGAGATCCCATCGTTGCAGGCGACATGCCCCGAGTCGCTGCAAGCGCATCCGACCGCGTTCACGATCGCACCCGAGGTCGTGCCCGGACAGGTGTCGACGGGATCGAGAACGCCGTCGGCGTCCGCATCGGGCCGGAGTTCGCGGACCACGGCATTGAAGCGATCGGCGACCAGGATCCTCCCGTCGGCGAGGGCGTAGACGCGAAGCGGATTCAACAGACGTGCCGCCGACCCAGGTCCGCCGTCGCCGCGATAGCCACGGGCGCCATCGCCAGCGATCGTGTGGACGAGGCCCTGTCCATCGATCAGCCGGATCCGATGGTGACTCGAATCCGCGATCACCAGCCGGCCGGCGACATCGATGGCGACGCCGGTCGGATCCTCGAAGCCGGCGGCGAGTGCCGAGCCGCCGTCGCCCAGCGGGTTGCCGGGCCCGGAGCCGGCGAAGGTGGAGATCACGTGGGTGACGGCATCCACTCGGCGAATGCGATGATTCCGCATGTCGGCGATGAACATGTTGCCACTCTCGTCAAAGGCGATATCTGTGGGCGAATTCAGCGACGCGGCGGTCGCGGCATCGCCGTCACCCGAAAACCCGGCCGTGCCGTTTCCGGCGACGGTCGTGATCGAGCCATCCAATGCGACCCGACGGATCCGGTGATTGCTGAAGTCGGCGACGTAGGTTGCACCTCCTGCGTCGAGGGCGAGTCCGGTCGGGTGCTGCAGTTGCGCGCTGACGGCGGCGCCATCGTCACCGGAGAAGCCGGGGCCGTTGCCACCCGCGATCGTGCTGATCAGGTCGGTGCCGGGGACCCTGCGAATACTGTGATGAAAACTGTCGGAGAAGAGGGCCGCCCCAGTGCCATCGATGGCGACGTCCGAGGGCAGGACGGCCGCTCCGGTCGCCGGGCCGCCGTCTCCCGCGGGCACGTCGGTGCCGTTGCCCGCGATCGTCGTCACGATGTCGCTCTGCACATCGATCGCGCGGATGCGTCTCGAGCCGTCGTCGGCGACGTAGAGATTGCCGCTGGAATCGGTGGCGACACCCTTGACCTCGGCAAAGGTTGCATCGAGGGCGGACCCGCCGTCGCCACCGAAGCCCGCCACACCGTCACCGGCGATCGTCTCGAGCAGCCCGGCGTCCAGGAGACGAACCCGGTTGCCCCCGGTCTCCCCGAAGATCACCTCGCCGCTGGCGCCGAGGGTGATTCCCGTGGGGCCTTGCAGGGGACTGGTGGTGGCGGTGACGTTTTCTCCGCCATAGGCCGCAACACCGGTACCAGCAACTGTTTCGATCGTGCCGGCAACCAGGTCCACGAAGCGAATACGGTGATTGCCCGAGTCCGTCACATAGATGCCGCCGTCTCCGAGCACGACGTCCGTCGGGGAGAACAGATGGGCCGCAAGGGCGGGGCCGCCGTCGCCGGAAGAGCCGGGGCTTCCGGTGCCGGCCACGGTGGTGATGATGCCGAGCGCGTCGATGCGCCGGAGGACATGGTTCTCCTTGTCACAGATGTAGATGACACCGGCGGGGCCCGGCACCGCACACACGGGATTGTGGAGTTCGGCCGCGGACGCGAAGCCGCCATCCCCGGAGTATCCGGCGGTGCCGGTGCCGGCCAGAGTGGTGATCGTGCCCCCCGCGCTCACGCTACGGATCTTGTTATTGCCCAGATCCGCGATCAGCAGGCGGCCGGTGCCGTCGGGGTTGGCGTCGGCAGGCCAGGCGAGGTGGGCTGCCGTGGCCGCACCACCGTCCCCGTCCGCACCTGAGATGTCGTCCTCTCCGGCCACGACGCTCACGTTCGACGTCCCGGCTGCGATGCGCCGCACGCGATGCGCATCCAACTCGGCGATGAAGATGTCACCATTGGGCGCCACGCGGACCTTGAGCGGGCCTTTGAGCATGGCCTCGTCGGCAGGTCCGCCGTTCCCGAGTCCGCCCGAAGCCGTACCGGCCAGGCTCGTGATGACGCCGGTGACCGGGTCGATGCGCCGGATGCGGTTGTGCCGCCAGTCGGCGACCAGAATGGCGCCGTCGAGATCGAGTGCGACGCCGGTCGGAGACGACACGCTGGCGTCAGGTCCCGCGCGTCCATCGCCGATGCCGCGGCCAGCCACGGTATCGATCAGCCACTGCGCATGGGCCGCAGGAGCGATGGATCCCAGGCACGCGACCACGAGTGCGGCATGCGTGAGGTGACGTCCCGGATGTCTGCGTACTCTGTTCATCTCGAGTCCTCCTGTCGGCTCCGATTTCGCCTGGGAGAAAATCCCGGCGAGAGGTTTCGGGCCATGAGTGTCCGCTGGTCGTCACGGGCCCGGCGTGCGTGTGTGACGAGCGGTGCCACGCGCTCGGTGAGGAGCGCTGTGATGGCGGCGTGACCTGTGGCTGAGAGGTGATAGTCGTCGGGGAGGAAGGCCGTCGCCGGGATCCTCCGCAGAGCTTCTGTTGCGTCGATCATAGAGACGCCCAGACGCGAGCAGGTCCGAGTCAGCATGGCGACGTGTCGCTGCTCCCCGGTGTAGTCACGGTCCACGAATCCCCAGCTCGGGTAGGGCAGCAGTCCGTCGCGGTAGAGCCGATTCCGGTCCGTGCCGACCTGAATGTCGAGCGGCACGAACAGGACGATGCTGGTGGCCCGGCCCGCGCGGACGGCGGTCAGTGCTGTTTCGAGTGCCTCGAGCGCGCCCGCACCGTGGCGCTCAAATACGGCATCCGACGCGAGCAGGGGCGCGATCTCCCAGGCGACGGTGGACCCAGCTGGCCAGTCGAGAGAATCGCGAGTGAATCGGGCGATCCACCGGTAGAGACGATCGGCGATGCCGACCTGGTCGGCGAGGTCACCGATGCGGCCTTCGAGAACATTCGCGATGCGTCGCCCGAGACCAGGTAACGCGGGCTGCGAGGGGGGCCGATCGAGACGAAGCGACCAGGGGGAAACCGTATGGATGACGATGTCCCCGGGCCGGAGATCATGGGCGCGCTCGGCCAGGCGGTGGAGCTGACCCAGGGTGTCCGACGCACAGACACCGGCGTTCTCGACGCGCACGGCGAGGTCGAGTCCGGCGAGGCCTCTCTCGAGCTGGCTCGCGAAGCTCGAGCTGGCCTCGACGCCGTATCCGAAAGCGTTGCTGTCGCCGAGGACCAGGATGCGGGGTGCGGCGGGAGTGCGCGCCGGGAGGCCGCCGATCCGCGAGCCCGCGGCATCGAGGCGGTAGGTGATCGGTTCGCTCCAGGCGTGCAGGCCCCAGTGCCCGAACCCATCCGGGCGGGGCGCCGGTGCGCCGTCCCTGCCGAGGCTGCGGATCGCCGACCATGGGATCGGTTTTTGCCACGGCCCCAGCGCCGACGGAGTAAAACCAAATCGGGAGAGGCGGAGCGCTGTCTCGCCCACCATCAGGGCGGAGAGGATCAGGCCGGCCAGTGTGCCGATCGTGCGCGCGAGCCCGGGTCGCACGTCACTGCCGTGTCGCCATGACCGCCGTTGCCAGCGTGCGCGCGGCGAGCTCATGGCCGCGGGCGGTCCAGTGGCCGTCGAGGGGGAAATAGGGTGGTTCACCGGGCAGAGCGCGCAGGATTTCGAGGAAATCGACGAAGCCTGCACCCGCGCGGGTTGCCACGGGCCCCAGGCGGTCGGGCCAGGTCGTGTCGCTGAGCGTCCGATCCGTCCAGTGGTATCCCAGCGATTCCAGATAGCTGCGGGGAGATCGGCTGAGCTGCTGCAGTGCGGGGATGAAGGCCACGATCACTGCGGCGCCCTCGCCCCGTGCCAATTCGACCATCGACTGCAGTGCTGCGGCCATGGCCTCCCAGCTCGCCTCGTGCGATCGGGGCAGGAGCGCGCCGTCGATGTAGGCATCGGGGTCGAGCAGAGCGCCCAGGCGAAGAATGGGGTCCTGCACGGTGGCCTTCTCGTAGGACCAGTCGCCCAACACCACGGGCGCAATCCCCTGGGCCTGGTCGCTGGGCAGGCGATCAATTCGCTGCGCGATCTCGTCGCCATCATCCAGGCGGCGTGCGAGCGCGTGGAGGATCGCCTTCACGGAAGGGTCGTCTGCTGCCCCGGTCGCGGCCCGGATGCCGGCAGGAGAGGCGGCTTCGGCGCGCGCCGCGGCAACCGGAGCACTCGCCTGGCCCGGCATGCGTGTCCCGAGGAGTTCGTAGATCTCGGGCAGCAACCATTCGGCGAAGCGCTTCCAGCGGGGGCGGTGGTTGCGGATCTCGATCCGCGCCTTGCGCAGGATTCCCGAGAGGCCGGCGTGTCCATATTTTTTCCTCAGGAATGCGTCGTGGACGTCATTGGCCATGACCGCGATCACCACGACGTCGGGAGTGTAGGCGAGACCCGGCTCGCGCAGGTGCTGCAGATACGTGACCGGATCGCTTCCCGGGACACCGAGGTTGATGACCTCCCAGCGCGAAGCCGGATCGGTGCGGAGGAGGAGAGATTCGAGTTGCCGCGGGAAGGCCTCGGCTTCGGCGACGCCGTAACCAAACGCGAACGAGTCCCCGACGACCACGATCCGCCGGGTACCCGTGGGCTTTCGCGAGGGGAGATCCGGTTCCCGAAATCCAAGAATATTGGTGACGACTTCGGTCGTGAACTCCGGTCGCCGCAGGAGGTAGCGCGCGGATGGAGGCTGGCGCATGGGCTGGAGATTCAGCTCGAGCCACCCGACCAGCCGATCCGCGGCGACGGCCGTGCCGACCAGAATGGCACCGGCCACGAGCGCGCGGGGGCAGCGACGGACAGTCCTCGCCCACGGAGGGCGATCCTTCACGTCTCCGCACTCCCTTCGGCGGCGCGTCGATAACCGAGTGTCGTCGCACCGGACTCGGGCAGAAGGAGTCGGAGGAGGTTCGCGGTACGTGCCGGCGCCAGGACGGCCAGCATCATCGCGTAGATGAGGGTGCCTGCTCCCACGGCAAGAACAAGATGAGCTGCAGCTCCGAGCCCCGTTGTCTGCAGCAGGGTCTCGAGCCCGAGGAGGCCCGCCGCCATGGCAAGCGAGGCCATGGCCGGTGCCCCGACCGCGCGCAGGGGCTCGCGCCACGAGAGTTCGAGCAAGCGCGTCGTCGAGTAGAGGGTTGATACAGAGAGCAGCAGGGCCGTGAGCGCGATCGCGCCCGCCACGCCCGCAAGACCGGCCAGCGAAGCGAACCAGGGGACGAGGACGGCGAGCAGCACGAGTCGAACCAGCGCCCAGCGAAGGACGAGATGCGGAGCCCCGGCAGCCTTGAAGACTTCTCCCGTCGAGGAGGCGAGGGACTGGCAGAGCCCGGCGAGTGCCAGCAGGCGCAGCGCCGGTACGGCGGGCTGCCAGCGGGGATCGTAGAGCGTTTCGACGAGCAGCCCGGCCATCAGTGCCAAGCCCATGCCGCAGGGGATCGCCAGCGTGGCGATGGTCTCGAGGGTGCGGAGATAGCTCGAGCGGAAGCGCTCGCCATCGTCACGAATTTTGGTATAGGCAGGATAGGCCACGCCGCTGGCGACGAAGGTGATGCCCTCGACCGGCAGGGACGACCAGCGTTGACCCACCCAGAAATAACCCAGCGCGACAGGTCCCAGAATCCGGCCGATCGCCACGGTGGGCACCTGCTGGCACAAGGTCGCGGCTACGTTCGCACCGCTGACGTGTCGACCGAAGCGCATGAGCTCCCGGACGAGGCTCGGGTCCCAGTGTCGGATCCGGGGACGCCAGCGCGTGGCTATCCAGGCACCGCCGCACAAGACCGCCTCTGACCCGGCTGTGGCGGCGACCAGGCCCCACACGCCGGAGCCCCACAGGGCCAGCGGCAAGCCGATCGCCCCGTAAGCGATGAGTGACGCCACGCGAATGGCCGCGAGGGCGCGGAACTGCAACTCGCGCTGGAGGAGCGCCAGTGGGCTGTTGCGCAAGGCGTAGATGACGAAGAGCGAGGTCAGCGCACGCAACAGATCGGCGACCTCGGGATCCCCGAGCCAGCCCGCGACCGCTGGTGCCGTGACCCAGGTCAGAGCTCCAAATGCACAGCCGAGAGCCAGGTTGAGAATGAGCGCCACCGTGGCCGCCTCCATCACCCGTTCTCTCTGCTGGACCAGTGCAGCGGCGAATCCCGACTCCTGAAGGATGCTGATCGCCATCACGAACGACATCGCGAGACCGATCTGGCCGAAGTCTCGTGGAGTGAGGACGCGGGCGAGGACGACTGTGATGCCGAGCCGCAGGACTGCGGTCATGAGATAGCTCGCGGCCGACCACCACAGCCCGCTCTTTACGCGCCCCGCAAGGCTTGACGGGTCGCCCCCGACCCCGTCCGGTGTGACCCGTCGCTCGCGGCGGGGCAGCAGGCATCCGAGCGTCCGGGCGATCACCCCGAGGTCGGAGAGGACACTGCGGTGGTTCAGGTATTCGAGGCTCATCTCCAGTTTTCTGGGCAGGACGACCTCGCGATACGCTCGTTCGGGGTCGACGCAGCCGGCCAGCAGGGCGGACTCGTCGAGGTGCCGGAGCGAGGCCGGATCCGTGAGCCCGGGCCGTGCGCGCAGGACACGC
>SXGT01598165.1_pt1 | contig 24781 bp, 26 predicted proteins | sample 3176221 | NCBI WGS metagenome assembly SXGT01 (sample SAMN11356862, study PRJNA531348) | freshwater metagenome | isolation source: freshwater sample F1-120 | place: China: Fuxian Lake, Yuxi | collected 2017-12-25
CCCACAATATTGGCGGGGAGGGAATGGATTCCTTTAATCAAGAGTAGACATATTCACAGGAGAACAGCACTGCTCAAACAATTACGTTTGTTTCAGTACGTTTACAGGCTGTGTTAGCTCTGTATGCCCCTTAGTCTCTTTGATTAGACCGATAGGCGTACTTGGCTCTTGACCTGGGTAAAGAGGTACTTATTGTTCCCTCAATATCCATTCTGCCCGGAAGCATGCTATTAAGCTAATGCTCGGACCACTGAGGCCCTATCCGGACTTACCTTTGTATTATATCACAGGCATCCCACCCCGACAAGGGGTTTCTTTTGGCGGGCTCCTATCCAGGCTGGAAAATCGGCTCTCTGAATGCGTGACGCATTGGCTTTTTAGTATATTAACGATAAAATCTATAGCGATTTCGCTCCGTCGTTTCCACTTTGGGGCACTGGTCTACTACATAAGCCGGTCGGTGGCAACAGTTTTATAAAGTTAGGAGCAAACTGGCTTTCAAATTGGCTAAACAGTTAGTTGATAGAAAGGCATCTCTGATGGCCCCTGGAGGCTTTCCACTGACCTTCCTTTAGAGGTTTGCGGCAACGGGTTGGGAAGCCGCCACAGGGCCTTCTAGCGACCTCTCAGGACGACCTCGCAATTGTGTTCGCAACAGAAGTCGCCGGGAAGAAACATGACCATCCAGAAATCCAAAGCGAGATGTTCAACAGCCGATACTCAACCCAGCTCATCTAGGGATTGAGACCATCGAAACGCCCGCCGAGCGCATCAAGAACGGATGCAGCTGCTTCCAAACGCCCTGGGACTACATGGGCATAGACATTCAATGTGACAGAAGCCGATGAATGACCTAGCCAAGCCGACACGGTACGGATATCGACACCATCAGCAAGAAGCCATGAAGCAGCTGCATGGCGCAGATCGTGAAAACGGGTTTCAAGCCCAACGGAACGACGAACATAATTCCAGCGGGACGAAATACCGTCTGGCCGATGGGGAGAAACGCCAAGCGGATCCCTACCAAAGACGTATCCATCAATCGGGAGCACTGCACCAATCTCCGCAGCTCTAGCAATCTGGCTCTGGCGTTGCTCCTCGAAAGAGTCCGCCACGATCTTTGGCAGCGGCAAACGACGCACGTTGCCTGTCTTCGTTTGATTCTCAGATGGCACTCCTTGTTCCATCACGATCTGACGACGCACTACGAAGGCATCAGCAGCGATATCCGACCAACGCAGCCCGATCACCTCGCCACGTCGCAATCCAGTGCACGAAACAACTCGGACAAGCCGACCAAATTCAGGATCGTGTTTGTCAGCGGCATGATTCAACAGCGATACCTCCGCAAACGTTGGAGGAACGATCGAGTTCCCTAAAGGTCGAGGTGGTGTTGCACGTCCCATCACGTTCTCGGATAGCAAGCCCCAACGAACGTGCTGTTCCAGAACTGCTGAGAGAATTTTGTGGAGCTGGCGAATTGTCGTGACGCTCAAGCCTTTCGAGCGCATCACCGCATACACGCTGTCAACGTCTTTCGCCTTCAGGTCGGCAAGCGCAGTTTCTCCGATCGCTGGCCGAGCATGACGACTGTAGAGACCTTCGTACAAGATCACGGTGCGAGAGGAAAGGTCTTTGAGCAACAGATACTCCCCCACAGCTTCGGTCACCGTAGAGCCACAGACGGATGCACCCTCATCCACGACAGCAACGGTTGTGACGGTCGTTGCGGCACTCAGCATCGTTGCTCTAAGCAATCTCGCATCGCTCAATGTTCGTGCCGTGGCAGACCGTTGGCGACCAGTTACAGAGTCAGTGACAACAACCTCAAAGGTCTTGCTTGGAGTTCTAAGGTAGATGCCCCGGTCTACCCGTTTGCGAGTATTGGCCATGAGTGCTCCCAAGTGGTTTTCTTGGGACAGGCCAGAAAAGGCATTCAATTTCAGGGTTTTTCGTGCGTCGTAGTTCGCCCTTCGGCGAGCAGTCCCTGGTCACCGAATCGCTTGACCACGACCCCCAGTCAAGCGCGCTAACCAAGCTGCGCTACAGCCCGCTACCTCTTGCGAGGAACGTCGCACTCTACAAGACAACGAACGGCGACATCCGACCGCTCAACCCACGAGCCAACCAACGCCCTCTATTGCGCGCCATCCAAGGTAGAGCGCTGCGGCAACCAGCAGAAGTTTGAGGTGCCACGGCACCGGCACCTCGTCTTGGGCGCTGAATTCTTCACCACGTGCAAGCGCAGCCTCAGACTTTGCGTTGCGCTTGTAATCGACGACCTGTTCACAAAACGGACAGGTACCGTCGGGTCGCATCGAAGTTGGCGTGAGGTATTGAGCGCACGCGGGACACCAAGGCACCAAGAGAGTCAAGCACTGCGCACCTCGATCCCTGCGAACGCGGGTGCGATCTCTTCGGCAATGAGCTCGAGCGTCTCGTCACGACCACGATCGTGAAGGAAAAGGGTGAATAAACTCACGCCTTGGCCGACGAGTTGATGCATCCGCCGGACCACCGCATCTGGAGTGCCAATGCAACCGCCGGCTTCGAGGCCCCACCCGTCGCCAGCAAACCTTCGTTGAGCATGAGCGAGCATCGCCCCGACCTCATCCTGGTTTCTACCAACCACCAGCACCGTTTCGAATGCAATACGTATCGAATCCGGATCGCGCCCAATTGCTACGCAATGGCGGTGCAGCACGTCGCGCTTATGTTCGTAGTCGTTCAACGCGTACGTCGGTACGTTCCAGACATCTGCGTAGCGCGCAACCAGCGGCAAGGTGCGGTGCTCACCGGCGCCCCCGATATGGATTGGCGGTCTTGGCCGTTGCACTGGTCGCGGCAGGTTCGGGAGCGTGCGCACGGTGTAGTGATCGCCGACAAACGACGTTCGCTCGTTCTCAAACATCGTTGTGATGATCTCAAGTGCTTCACCAAGTCGCTCGCTGCGGTGCGCGAAGCTCCCCCATTGCATCCCGGCTTCCTGATGCTCGGTTTCGTAGCTCCCGCTGCCAATTCCAAATTCGAGACGGCCATGCGAAATCACATCAAGCGTTGTTGCCATCTTCGCCAAAAGAGCTGGATGACGAAAATTGTTACACAACACCAGATGCCCCACGCGAAGTGTTGTCGTGTTCGCCAACAGCGCGGTTGCAAGCGTCCAGCCTTCGAACGCTGGCGTGTCGGGCATCATCGGCGCGTACAGGTGATCGTAGATCCACATGGAATGCAGACCCAGCGATTCGATGACCTGCGCTCGATGCAACATGTCGTCATAGCTGAACTGCAACTGCGGAATGATCACGCCGATTTCGACGGGGAACATCATCGCGGAATTTCAATTCGTTCGTCGCCAATCCGGGCCTGTCGCAACGCAACGCGCAGTTCGGGTTCGCCGTCACCGACATCGCGAAACTGGATTACGGTGCACCCCGCATCAATCAAGGCGCCAGTCAACTGCGCAACCCGCTCAACTTCGGCACTACCAACATCATGGAGTACCGCGGTAAGTAGATCACCTGCGGAACGGGCATCATCAGCTACCGCGTAGCACTGCACAACCGACTCCGCGACGGAACAACCGAAACGACGCCGATTATCCGATTCATTCGCGCTCAATTCCACGTGCATGTACTGCTCTTCCTAAGAGTCGCTCGGCTGCGGCGCAACTCTAGAGAAAATCCAGCGGCTAGGAGATAATGCGTACTGGATTGCCGTCGAGCGATGCACGCCACGAAGTCACGTCTTGCACGCCACCATTGAAACGGAAATTGATGCGCACCCAACACCCGAAGGGATCATTCAGGTCGCACGAATACCCTTGAGGTATAGGGATTCTCCATCGCACCCATTGGCCCTGATAGGTGGCCGCACTGACACCACTTACCGCACACGAACTCGATGTCGACGTGAACGAGGTGCCCGGAGGTGGCGTGAACTGGCATTGAGAAAACGTGTTCAAGATCGACCCACCGTCGGTCGCATCCACCGGCGGCAACACTTGCAGAGTTCCAACTGCATCAGCAAGGGCATCGCCGGTATCGAAGAATTCGAGATTGAGATTGCGGCCTGCTGCTCCCGGTAAAATACGCGCGAGGTAAAAGTTGGTATTTGCAGCGCCAGCGCTGTTCGCGTAAATCCCCATCCGGCCTTGTCCGAATACCGAAACGGCTCGCGACGTGAGATCACCGCCGTTGCTCACACGCACCGAAAAGTTGTTGTTACCAGTCCCGGCCGGGGCCTGCACCTGAAGAACGTAGTCGCCACTCTGCGCGCCGAAAATTGTGCACAACGTCGACCACTGCCGAAACCATTGTTGTATTCGATTGAAATCACCATAGACATCGTTGCTGCCATCGACGGCTAGCGAACATCCCGGAACTAGCGTGTTATCGGCAATGGTCCAGGGTGTGTCATCAGGCGCGTAGACCCGGAAGATCGACCGAGTCGGCGAATCCTGCGCCAGCGGATATGCGGTGGACTCATCGCCAGTGCAGTATTGGTTTGCCGCCGACCAACCGCCCGGTTGATACCGCGCCGCGAACGCTGGGAAGCCTGCAAAGAAGTTGTGCAAATTGACAAGGCTCGGATCGTTGCACGTGTCGCCAACGTGGGCGTAGATCGCGTCAAACAAGTCGATGCGTAACGTGCCGCCTGCATTCGTATTGCGGACGGTGTACAACAATCCTTCAGGCTGATAGTCGCTGTTCGTTCCCCCCGCGCAACCGTCGGACGCAGAATCGCACGTATTCGATGTAAACGCGTTGCCTTTCGACTTCCCAGTTCCGGGCCCTTGCAGATTCGCCCAAAATTCAGGGCTCGGGTCGCCACTGGTACAAGCATCGACGCAGTCCGGTTGATTGCCAAAGGTATTCGACGGATTTCCCATCTGAACTGGCTGGTCGTAGTCGGCAATCGCCGTCTTCGTCACAGTCATGTTCTTGACGCCAACGATGCCTCCGAAAAATGCAGGAACTGTCCGCCGAATGGTGACTTTCAGCTGCGTTGGCTGCCCCACGACCGCGCTCGTCGAAATCGAAACGTTGGGGTCGTTGGGGTCGAATCCGTTTGCCACGGCGAGTTCACGGGCACGCGCGGACGCCTGCGAGAAATCTGTAGGCAAGAACACGGTGCCGCCAAGCGCTGAGGCATCAGCCGCGTCTTGGGCCCTTTGGGCGACAACGTGGCGATATCCAAGATCGACAGCCAGCGCAGCGCACGACAACAGCACGACAAGAAATATTGCCATCCATATCGCGGCGATACCGCGGTCGTCACGCGCCCGCGCGTGCGGTGACGCGATCACAGCTCAGCTGCCTGCCGCGCAAGGTGTCGCGCCAATGAAGGGCTCAAGTCGCATCACCGAGGTCTTGGTCAGCGTCTTGACCGATCCAAACATTCCGAAGAGATAGTCGTGTTTCAACACAACCGCGACTCCAACTTGATCGCTGACCCCGGCGCACGCATTTTGACTCGTAACAGACCACGGAGTGCTTCCCGGAAGTTGCACCGAGGTGTCGAAGCGTTGTGTGGCTGCACTCCATGCGAAGCCTTGACAATCGGTACACGATCCAAGCTGCCCAATTGGCTTCGACGTTCCCGGCGCGACTCGAAAAATCCAAACCGCGACTGGCGCGTCGTCGTCTACGCCGGCGAGCTGCCCGGACGCCGCGTCGGCCGCCGCGATCGCAAACGCCTGGTTCTTCGGCATGGCCGAAGCGGAGCGCGCTCCCGCACGCGCCGCGGAAGAAATCGCCGCGGACTCTTGGAATCCGACGCCAAACTCAATGATCCCGCCCACCATGATCAGCAACAACGGAAACACCAGTGCGGTCTCGACTAGCGCCGCACCGCGTTCATTGCGGCGCGGGCATGAGTTTGATTTCCGTCTCTTGAGCCTCATCAACAACATTGACAACGCAGACCCCCTTCATCACATGAGCCACGTTGGTCACGAGTGAAGCAGGCTGAAACGGCTCGCGCAAGCTACCGAAGGTAACTCTTTCGAATTACGCGCGCGTAGTTACGCAGTTGAGATTAGGGAGCATGTGCCTATCCGAGGACAAGTCGCACAGGATCACCGGTAATGCCGACATCCCACGTCGTGCGGTCGCTCACGGATCCTGACCCGAAGGTGTAACGCAGTTTCCACCAGGTCTTTGTGCCGTACAACGCGGTGTAATTCGCAGGGAGATCAACGACCGCTTCCACTTTCCGATCGTTGAACTTCCAGGCGTTGCGTCGATACGTCGGCCGTGTCACCGTGCCGCTCACGTCGATTGCGGTCCCACTACCCGAGTATGCCAGCGCACCGGCAGTGGCGGGAAGATCGTCAACCGTTGCATAGGTGAAGGAAACTGGGTTTCCGTTTGGGTCCAAGATTTCGATCGTTGAACCACCTTCACCGGGATCAAAGAGTCCAACTGTCATCGTGCGACCGGCGTAGACAGAATCGACATCTGCCAAGTAGAACGACGCAACAGAACTCGCAACTTGGGCGTTCACTCCCAGGTGCTGATCTGCGAAAACCTCAGGACAAGTCGCGGAATAGTTCACGGCGCTCAACTCGGAAGAACAGAGTGCAAAGGCGCCGGACCCGGCGCGCAATCCAAACGAGTTGCTGCCATGCGATGTCGCGTTCGTCGACACCGTCACATTCACGTTGTATCGCCCAATGGCTCCGGCCGTGTACAGCGTGACCCAAGCGCTGCGATACGCGAGGCTCCGGCTTGGAATCATCGTCGTCGACACAAGTACATCGTCGCCGGTGTCGAGCGGCGTGGCGTTGTCCCAAGTGATCTTGAACGTCGTATCCACCAATGTGGCGCCGGTGCCTTGGTTGCCGTCGATGGTTCCCGCCGCGGCATGCCACGCGCCGTCGTAGACCTGAATTGAAGTGGCCGCGGCCGTCTTGACGTCAACGATGTAGTTGTATCCGGTCGCGTCGTACGACGGGTTCGGACCCAAAGGTGGACCATTCACACCACCGGGCGGGCAGCCAGTAAAGGTGCTCCACGTATGGTCAGGGAACATCCCGCGGTGAGCCGACAACACCTCGTCGCCATCTTCAGTCGCCGAACAGTGACCATTGATTGCTGGCCAAACACCCAACGTTGACTGGCTCATTTCATTCAGCGGGCTGCCCATTGCGACAGGCAATATGTATTCCGCAACCGCGCACTTCGTGATGATCGGATCCATACCGACGACCTTGGTGAAGTACACCTCTACGTCGCTATCGGTTGCGCACACCTTGAGCCGGCGCGAGTAGCCGGGAACAACTGAGACGGTCACCACAACGCCGTTCGCGCCGTTCGCAAAATCGTTTTTTGCCATCGTCGTCATCGCGGTCGCACTTGCCTTCGACAAGTTGCCAGGCATGTAGACAACGCCAGCCAGCGCGGCCGCGTCGACGGCGCTTTGGAGTTTTGTCGCTTCGCGATACCACCAGCCAAGATCAACCGCTAAGCCCGCAATCGACAGCAGAACCGTCATCGACCCGGCGAGTAGTACAAGGATGTAGCCACCCTCCTCTTTGCGGCGATGCGCGGGCACTCGCTTCATCGCGTCGGCTCTAGACGCATGATCGTCGTATCAGTCAGTGTGCGACTCGGAACGATGATTTGAAACACCGAATCGTGTTGCGCCTTCACATACACGCCCAAATAGTCCGGGCCGCCGACCGCACGGATGCTTGTGACTCGCGTCGGCGCGGCCCAAAAGTCGTCCTTGGTATAACCAGCGCCTTGGAAGGTCGCCTGGGAGATGGATAAATCGGTCTGGTTGTAGACATTGCACAACCCCGCGACCGCACCGGTAAGACACGATCCTGGTACCGCGCTAGTGGGGCTGGTCGCTTTGAACACGATCACTTGCTGGACTGCGGTGAAGGTTCCGCTCGCGCCCTTGATCGCTTGCAACACGAAGTAGTCAGCCAAGGGATCCACGGCCGCGGCACTAGCCATACGCGACCCGGCCCGTGATGAGTTCGCCAACGTGAGGGTGTCTTTAAACATGAATCCGAACTCGATGATGCCGAAGAGCAGCATCAACAGCAACGGCGTAACAATCGCAGCTTCAACCATGGCGACGCCGCGCTCATTGCTCCTGCTGGCTCGCGTCGAGCCTCGAAGATCGATTGGTCGTGTCATGTATTTCCACCCATCAAACGCGCGCGATTCGGACGCAATTGTCGCATTGTGGCAGGTTCTGGTAACTAGGCCGAACGACCCAAACTGCGCACGATGTGACACCATCCCTATTCCTCGGACACTTCGCCGACAACCTGAGTGGGTTCAATCGTCACTCGGCGCGCTGTTCTCCCCCACGCTGCCCAACTGGACCCACATGGAGTTGTGTATTGGGCAAGTGGAAATTTCGGCGATGTTGGTCCGAAATGATGTGAGTGCGTTTTCGAGTCCTCGTCTTGACGACTGCTCGTCTGGCATTCGTAAACCCGGTGCATCCCCGCGGGCTCTCCACACAGTCCGATCACAACGAAAGACGCGACACAAGCGCAGTGAACCAACTTGCGTAGGTTTCGACACATCGCGTCATTGTCGTTGGCACTCTTGACACCAATGGCCGAGCTCTCGGCCTGACACAGCCGGTTGTGTTGCGGCCGGTGGCTGGTGGATGGCAAAGTATCGAGATGGGTTGGACTGTCGAACCCGAGGTGCCTGAAACCCTTCTGCATTACAGCGAGGACCCGAGCATCACGTTGTTCACACCGCACGTGCCCAGCACGAATCCGACGACGCGCCCCGCTGTGTGGACGATTGATCCGCCCAGAGCACCGCTCTACTGGTTCCCTCGCCACTGTCCTCGTGTAACGATTTGGGCCAACACCAGTCAGCAGCTCGAGCAACTCCAAACATTGATGCAGACAACTGCTTGGCGTGTGCAGGTCGCGCCTATTGAATGGGCGGAACGCATTCGTTGCTGCGGACTGTACGAGTACCGGTTCGACCCCTCGGCGTTCGAACCCTGGCCGGAGGCAGAAGGGCAATGGATTGCTACGACGCCACAAACGCCTATCAGCGTTGTCGCCGTCGGCGATCTGATGGGTCGGCAGGCGTCGGCGGGTGTCGAACTCAGACTCGTCGATGATCTCGCGTCGATTCGAAAGGTCGTCCTCGACAGCAACCTCCCGTTCAGCATTGTGCGGCACCAGAGCGACCGACGACCGGCTTGAGGGCCTGCGCTCACACCGTCGGGCTGGCAGTCAGATCGGCTCGGAGCTCAGCGGCAGAACGGCTCGCGCCAGCGGGGCCGCTTGATCTGCTTCGTACCCCTCCGGTATCTGGGTGCACAACTCGCCTGTGGGGTAGGTACCGAGCTCCTCGCAACGCCGGACGAAGTAGGCCCAAACAATAAGCAGACTCAATATTCACGCGGCGACTGCAGGGTACGAGGCGAGCGCCAGCGAGCGAGTCGGCCCGCGGGAAGACGAGGCGAGCGCCAGCGAGCGAGTCGGCCCGCGGGAAGCTCGCAAGGCCGGACGAAGTAGGCCCTATCTAATGTGTACGGCGTCGGACTCTGAGTTTGAGCGGCGCGGGGCCGAGGTCGAACGATTCCCGAATTTTGCGTTCGAGGTACCGCAGGTACGTTTGCGGAAATTCGCCATTCGCGAACAGCGTGATAGTCGGAGGCTCTGCAGCGCCCTGGGTGGCATAGAGGATTCTCGGACGTTTTCCGCGGCTCAGCGGCGGCGGGTGTCCGGCTTGGGCCTCACGGAGTACCTGGTTGAGCTTCGCCGTGGGAATACGTGCGTGATAGGCGTCTTCGGCTTCTCGCAGCGCAGGGAGCAGTTGGTGCACTCGGCGTCCGGTGAGCGCGGATACTGGCAGTACAGGGGCATAGCCAAGGAAGCCGAGCATTCGGTTGACTTGGTGTTTCAGCGAGGCGCGCGCTTCGGTGTCGAGGAGATCCCATTTGTTGAGCACAATGACAATGGCGCAGCCTGCCGCATCAATGCGCTCTGCGAGCCGTTGGTCTTGATGGGTAATGCCTTCGGATGCGTCGACCATCAGCAGGCACGCGTCGGCGCGGTCGATGGCTTCCAGTGCGCGCACGAGCGAGTAGTACTCGGTCGGTTCGTCCACTTTGCTTTTGCGGCGCATCCCAGCGGTATCGACGAATCGAATTGGGCCCGATTCGGTTTCGACAACGGTGTCGATCGCATCCCTGGTTGTGCCCGGAAAGTCATGTACGACGGATCGTTCTTCGCCAACGAGGCGGTTGAACAACGTCGACTTACCTACGTTGGGTCGGCCAGCTATTGCGACCGAGAAGATGCCGTCATCGCTATCGTCTTCAGCTCCATCTTGTTCTGGAGGAAGCGCGGCAACGATTGCATCAAGAAGATCTCCGCTGTCTCGGCCGTGGAGAGCGCTGACCGGAAGCGGGTCTCCCAACCCGAGACGAGCAAAGTCCCATCGATCCGGTTCGCGCCGAACGTCGTCGACTTTGTTGGCGGCGATTATTACGGGTTTGTTGGAGCGTCGCAACACGACTGCAACACGCGAATCTTCGTCGGTGACGCCCGTTGTTACGTCGACGACCAGCACAATGACATCGGCGGAGTTCATGGCAAGTTCGGCTTGGCGACTGACTTTGGCTGCGAGTTCGCTGGTTTCTGCGGTGAGTCCGCTATCGCCAGGAGGTAGCCATCCCCCTGTATCTACGAGGCGAAAGTCGCGGCCACCCCAACGCGCGGTGAGTTCGCGCCGATCGCGTGTAACACCCGGCTTTTCTTCAACGATCGCGTCGCGACGTCCAATGATTCGGTTCACCAATGTGCTCTTGCCCACATTTGGGCGGCCAACAATGGCGACGACAGGGATACTGCTCTGCTGAATTTCGTTCATCTTGTAATCGCTTCTACGAGGGCAGCGCCGTGCGTGGCGACAACCTCAACAACCTTGGGGAGGGCGGCAACGGTGCCGCCGTCGAGAAATTTCCCACGCGACAACATGACGTCAGGCAGGACGATGCGATCAGTGTCGGGGATGTGTGCGATGGCATTGGCTACATCGATGCTTGTGAGCAACCCCGTAACCCCGATCGTGCCACCGAAAAATTTGTTGCGAACCGGAAGCAGCGAAATCACAGTATCGGTGTGTGCCTGCAGTGCGTCGAGCACGGGCCCGATCGCTTGAGCGCCGAATTCGCCGGTGACGATGTGCACCGAACGGTGTTGTTGCGTCTCGACCTTCGAGACCTTCGAACCTTGCGCCAGCGCGACCTTTGTGCGCGGCGCTCGGTAACCGTCCGCTGGCGCGCCGTCGACCCACGAAAAGAAGCCACTTTTTTGAGCGGTTGCATCAAAGGTTTCACCGCGCAACGCGGCATGAACCTCTTGATGCAATGTCGCGATCATGCCGATGCCATTTTCGTGTTGCAAACATTCGCCATAATGGGAAAGCGGGGGCAGTTCCCTTGCGGCCATGAGGTAATACTCATCGCTCGCGTCCACCAGGTGACGCCCAAGAACGCTGCGATAAATCGATTGCCATTGTTCAACGATGTCAAGCACTCGATTCGCCTCAACAACAGTGTGAGGTCGCATCGTTGGTTCGTTGCTGTGGGCACTGAGTCCGAGTGGCACCACACCGAGTGTGATGAGCCGAGGAAATCGATCAAGTATTCCTCGCAGCGTGTCGTCAAGGACCTCGCCGTCATTGATCCCGGGGCACACCACAATTTGGCCATGAATTTCAATGTTGGCATCGAGGAGCAACTCGAGCCATCGCAAGCTGGTCGCTCCCCGACGATTGCGTAGCAGCTCGGCGCGGACCAGCGGGTCGGTCGCGTGAATACTGACGTACATCGGGCTGAGATGTTCTGTTACAACTCGTTCGAAGTCCGCCTCTGTGAACCGAGTCAGCGTCGTGAAATTGCCGTACAAAAACGACAGCCGATAGTCGTCATCTTTGAGGTACAGGCTTTTGCGCATCCCTTTTGGGAGTTGGTAGATAAAGCAAAACGGACAGTGATTGTCGCAAGTGCGTACGCGGTCGAAGACCGCGCTGTCGAGTTCAAGGCCCAACGACGCGCCAGCGGCCTTGCTTATGGTGACTGTCGTTTCGATCCCGCCTCGGCGAATCTCGAGTTCGACCTCGGGTTCGTCAGATTGGAGCTGATAACGGATGACATCTCGGAGTTGTTCTCCGTTGACACTGAGCAGTTCGTCACCAACAGCAAGCCCGCGTTGCGCGGCGGGGGAATCTGGCACGACCGCCACAATTCGACTCGGCGGCATTTTTCCAGGTTAGGCGGTATCCGTCCGGAGTCACGACTGTGGCCAATAAGCACTGCTATATGTGCCAACCGCTACCGTCTGGGCATGGCCGTGGAACGAGTGTTGCTCGCAGAACCACGAGGATTCTGTGCGGGTGTTGAAATGGCGATCAAGGCACTGGCTTGGATGGTCCGGGTCTTTGAACCTCCGATTTACTGTTACCACGAGATCGTCCACAACCGCCTTGTCGTCGATCGGTTCACGGCGCTTGGCGTCGTATTTGTGGACGACATCTCCGAAGTGCCACCCGGATCCCCAATCATGTTGTCCGCGCATGGAAGCGCCCCTGCCGTTGTGGCTGACGCTCGCGCCACCGGCGGCTCCGTTATCAATGCGGTGTGCCCGCTAGTCACCAAAGTGCACCACGAAGCAAAGGTACGCGCACGTAAGGGTTACACCATCTTGTACGTCGGCCATGAAGGCCATGAAGAAGCGACCGGCACGCTCGCGGTTGCCCCTGACGCCACGCACCTTGTGGAACACGTGGCGGGTCTCGACGCACTTTTTGCAACGGTCGGGCCAGATCAGCCGGTTGCAATGTTGGCACAAACCACGCTGGCGCATAGCGAATGGTCCGAGGTATTAATGCGAGCAGGAGAGCACTACCCGCAGCTTTGGACTGCTTCACGCAACGACCTTTGCTTCGCAACGACAAACCGCCAAAGCGCGCTCATAGAGATAGCTCGACGAGCAGATGCAGTGGTCGTGATTGGCAGCGCAAATTCATCGAATACCAACGCGCTCGTGCAAGTGGCACGCGAGGCGGGTTGCGCCAACGTGTTACGGATCGATGGCCCCGACGAACTCGACCTCGAAATCCTTCGTTACCCCAATACCGTAGGGGTGACGGCCGGCGCGAGCGCGCCTGAAGAACTTGTCGATGCAGTCATCGCAAAGTTGGCTCCTCGTCAAGGTGTGGAAACAGTCCGGGTCACCGAGGAAGACGAGTATTTCCCGCCGCCACGAGAGCTTCGGGATTCGTTGAACGCACTCGACATGGTGACCGCGTTGCTCTGTGGTGGCGACGTCCACACGGCACGGAATCTTGGCGGCGCATTCACGAATGATCGCAATATTGAAGCATCCGAAGTTCTCGCGCAGCTCCAGCACTGACCCGCCAAAATGAACCCACTCACACTCGGACACCTTCGAATCTTCCTCCACATCATCGCTGGCTGTGTGTGGCTTGGAGGACAAATCACACTCGCTGCGATCGTGCCCGTGCTGCGTCGCACTGCTCCGAGTGATACAACTCGTGCGGTCGCGCAACAGTTTCAAAAAGTTGCGTGGCCAGCGTTCGCAGTTCTCGTCGTCACTGGAATCTGGAATCTTGGCGAGGTCAGCATCGGCAACCAATCGTCCCAGTACATCGTGACATTGTTCATCAAGCTCCTGTGCGTTGCCGTATCGGGCATCGGAGCCGGAATCCACGCCCTAGTGCTCGGCCCCAACGCTGCACTTGGCCCAGCCGAACGGGCGCACCGATCGAAGATGTTGTCGGGGATCGCGGCAGGAGTCGGGCTGATATTTGGAATCGGCGCTGCGCTACTCGGTGTGATGCTCTAGCCCGCATCGGCTGCGCTGGACCCTTGCGATCGCGATTACTTCACAAACTCCGACCGCAACACAGCGGCATCGTCGAATAGCCGTTGCATTTCAACGCGGATCGCCGCAGTGAACTCCTCCACGACTTCACGCTTCACTACGGTCGATGCGACCACCGGCGGAGTCATTGGTTCTCCGATGAGCATCACGCCACGTTGGAATCTCGGAAGTCGGCCAGGTCCAAAAGGCCGTTCGACGCCGGATATTCCAATAGGCACCACGGGCACTTGAGATTTAATTGCAAGGTATGCGACACCAGGCTGAAATTCGCCAAGCACTGGGCCTCGTTGGCGAGTTCCTTCGGGAAAGATCGCGATGATGTCGCCGTTCCGCAAGCTTGCAATAGATGCCCGCAATGTTGACCGATCACTCCCATCGCGTTCGACTGAAAATCCACCGAGGGTTGTAAAGATGCGTCCGAGGATCGGCATTTGATACAGCGACGCTTTGCCGATGAATCGAACCCGCCGTCGGGTTGCACGCGCGGCCCACGGAATATCAAGCAACGACCGGTGTGACGGAGCCAAGATGAATGCACCAGTGGCCGGAAGACGATCGGATCCTCGAACAATCACTCGCCACGGGTAGTAGAACAACACCGACGCAACCCATCGGGCAAACCCATAGAACGCCAGACTGCGCCGCGAGAAAAGATCGGGTTCTTTCGCGGTCACGACCGCGCCCGATACAACGAGACGATGTGGTCCACGACGTCGTCGATACTCCGTCCGGTCGTATCTATAAGTACGGCATCATCGGCGGGCTTGAGCGGAGAGGAAACCCGTTCAGAGTCGATGCGATCACGGCGTTCCAAATCGGCAAGTAAGTCATCGAAGTTGACCGTCCGGCCAGCCTCAACTTCGTCGTTCAGTCTGCGTCGAGCTCGTTCGAAGTTCGAAGCCACCAGAAATACCTTCACTCGGGCAGCTGGAAACACCACTGTTCCGATGTCTCGCCCTTCGACAACGCCCGCGCCATGGTGCTCAGCCCACAAGCGCTGATGCCGCACCATGATGTCGCGGACCATCGCATGCGCCGACACCGTCGAAACAGTTGCGGTAATTTCTGGGGTACGAACTTCAGCGGTCACGTCTCGACCGTCGAGAAACACGCGGCCATCGTCTTCCAACACAATTGCTACTGATTGACCAATTCGGGCGCACGCCGCACCGTCTTGCAGATCAACACCCGAATGCAAACACGCGATAGTCACGGCGCGATACATCGCTCCCGTGTCCAGCACTGTCAACCCGAGTAACTGTGCACAACGCCGAGCGACGGTGGACTTGCCCGCACCAGCTGGGCCGTCGAGGGCCAAGACGCCAGCGCCGCTACTCACGCAGGACCCGCGAGGCGTTCAAGGTCAGCGGCGAAACTTGGATACGAGACTCCTACGACTGCCCATCCGCGTACCGCGCTTGGCCCATCGAGCGCATGTGCCGCCACCGCAGCGGCCATGGCAATGCGATGATCGCCGTGGCTTTTTAGTGTCGCTCCCGGCTTTGGTCGGCCACCTCGAATTGTGAGTCCGTCACGATGTGCTTCGCAGCCCAAACCCAGCTGAATGAGTTCTTGTTGAATCGCACCGATGCGATTGCTTTCCTTGACTGCAAGCTCTTCGGCGTCGCGGATCTCAGTCACACCATCGGCGAACCCGGCTGCCATCGCTAACGCAGGAATTTCGTCGATCACGCTCGGGATTTCGTCGCCTTCAATTCGCGTTGCTGTGAGAGTCGCACTCCGCACGGTGATATCTCCGACGGGTTCACCGAGCAATTCACCGGTCGGAACAATCGTGATATTTGCGCCCATGCGCCGTAATACCTCTATGAAACCAATACGAGTCGGATTGATTGCCACAGATTCGAGTACAACTTCGCTCCCAGGAGTGATAGTTGCGGCAACGGCGAAAAAGGCGGCCGATGAAGGGTCGGCTGGAACTGCGAACTCGAAACCATCCCATGCCGAAGCGAGCGGGTCGACACACACCGAAAGCCCCTCAACTCGCACGGGCGCACCTAAGGCAATCAACATCCGTTCGGTGTGATCGCGCGACATCGCTGGCGAGTAGATCGTCGAAGCGCCCTCGGCTTGTAGCGCCGCCAGAATCAACGATGACTTCGCCTGCGCGGTCGCGACCGGAAGTTCGTAGTCGATGCCATTGAGTGCCCCTCCACGAATGACGAGGGGCGCCAAGCGCCCTTGTTCACGTCCATCGATACGCGCACCCATGAGCCGCAGTGGTGTAGTGACTCTCGCCATCGGTCGTTTGCGTAAGGATCCATCGCCGTTGAGTACCGAGAGAAATGGTCGGCCCGCGAGTACGCCCGCGATGACTCGCATGGAGGTGCCGGAATTCGCGCAATCGAGCACCATTTCTGGTTCGCGCAGTGCTTCGAATCCTCCACCGGTGACAATCAATTCGCCACGCTTCTCGCGAACTCGCGCACCAAGTAATTCGACGATGCGTCGCGTCGCGGCGACGTCTTCGCCATTGGCAACGTGGGTCAGGCGTGATGCGCCTTTCGCGAGTGCTGCGAAGAGCACGGCTCGATGCGAGAGTGACTTGTCGCCGGGCACGCGCACTCGGCCCCGTAGCGGCCTGCCACCACCGAATACTGCTTCATTGTCGAGAACTGTCATCGTCATTCCGGGAGATCGTCGCGCAATGATCGCGCGCCTTCGAGATACACATGGTGCAATTCGCTGCGAGACATAGTTCCGTAGAAATGCATCATCACGCGGATGCAGCGCGCCATCCCATGAGTTATGTCGAGTTCGCGAGCGCAGATCAGCGGAACATCCCCCAAGCCCAGTGCGCGCGCCGCCGCGGCAGGAAACTCGCTGTGCAGATCGTCGGTCGCGGTGAAGATGATGCTGACAAGGCAATCGTGATCGACGTCGTTGCGTTCGAGCATCCTGGTGACGAGCGCCTGGGTCTTCGCATCGATCTCGGCCTTGGTGTCCTCATCGCAAGTAGTGGCACCGCGGAGCGCTAAGAGTTTCACGACGGACGAATCTATCGGTTCGATTCGCTGGACTTCGGTTCTCGCAATCCCGCCGCATACAACGCCCGCACTTCTTGAGCTTCGAGTGCCCGAATAGCGCCCACCGGCAACATTGCGTCGCGCAGTTCGGCTATTCGGCTCCGACTCAGTTGGACTACGGGGTGCCCGATGGCTTCACACATGCGCCGAACCTGACGGTTTCGACCTTCATGAATTTCAATTTCGATGATGGAATGGGAATCTCGGCGCCCGAGCACACGGCAGCGCGCCGGGGCGGTGATGCCATCGTCAAGGTCGATACCGTTACGCAACGCGCGGATCGCCGCGGGCGATGGATCACCTTCGACCTCCGCCACATAGGTCTTGAACACCCCGTGGCGAGGATGCGTTAACACGTTTGCGAGTTCACCATCATTAGTCAATAGCAATAACCCACTTGTGTCGTAGTCGAGACGTCCAACCGGAAATACCCTGGGTCGATCACCCACAAAGTCCATCACCGTGCGGCGGCCCTGCGGATCACTGACCGTAGTAACCACGCCAACCGGCTTATGCAAGAGGTAATACACAAGATTGGTATCGGTGATCACCGGTACGCCGTCAACGGTGATCCGGTCGGAGGCCTCTACTCGTGAGCCGAGTGTGACCCGCTCGGAGTTCACTGCCACTCGCCCGCCGTCGATCAACAGCTCGCATGCGCGCCGAGACCCAAATCCCGCTCGCGCTAAGACCTTTTGCAAGCGTTCACCCGAGGCGGTGGGTTGCCGCATCGGCTGATCCACGCGTCGATCCAGCTACTCGCCACGCAGGCCGGCGGCGAGGTCTGCGGAAATTTCTTGTTCACTGACAAGATCGATATCAACTGCCGCCGACATTTCCGCCGATGCAATTTCGGCGATCAGCTCAACCGTCGAGGTATCGATGCGTTCAGTTGCGAACGCGGCCATGAGCATTTCAGGCGTTGGCGCAGGCTCATCCACATCACCCCGATCGCTCCCGCCGAGCGATATTTCGAGCGGGGTATCTGTAACCCCACCGGCACGGTTGCTGTCATCATCCAACTCGGATGTAATCGGCATGATCCGCAAACCGCGTTCCAACGCTTCAACGACGGTCGCGTCTGGGATGAATTCCGCGAGGGCCGGGAGATCGCTGAGCCCGTCAACCCCAATCTTTTCAAGGAACATTTGGGTAGTCGAAAACAATGCAGGATTACCGGGAGTGGCCTCGTGGCCGCTTTCTTCTACGTATCCGCGTTGCACCAGCGTTCGCAACGTGGCATCGACATTGACACCTCGGATTGCACTCAGCTGAGCTCTTGAAATCGGCTGCTTATAGGCGACGATCGCCAACGTCTCTAAAGCCGGGCCCGAGAGACGGGCCGTTTGACCTTCTAACACGAACCGTTCCACGTAGGGTGCTTGTTCTGCAACGGTCTGAAATCGGTATCCACCTGCGATTCGAGCGATCGTGAAACCGCGTCCGTCGGCAACATACTCAGCCGCAAGTTGTTCGCACATCGCAACCACCGCGACCGTTGGGATTTCTACCAACTGCGCGAGCAGTGACGGATCAACCGGTTCAGTCGCAACCAACAGGACCGCTTCGATTGCCGCCGCGATTGCGCGTTGTTCGTCGGGGTGCATTGGCGCGTGCGAATTCATGATCGTTCTCCTACTGGGCTGATCTCGGCGACGAGCGCGTCGGTGACGTCGACCAACTCGCTAGCTTCTCGCTGTGCCGAGGCCAACGCGGTCGCGGTGTCTTCGTCGCCCCATTCAGCGAGTGATTCAAGGTCGATCTCGCCGTATTCGCCGGGTGCGAGCGCCCGAACGCGCAGTTCATCGAAGTTTTCAAACTGCTCAAGGTCTACAAGGCCCTGCTTGAACAATTCCAGAACGGCGAGGAAACGCACAATCACCTCGATGCGCTCGCTAATGCCACGCGTAAGGTCGTAGAAACTCACTGACTCTTTTGCGGGTAGCAGCGCGAGAATGGCTTCCACAGCCTCTCGAACGCTGGTGCGCGACATATGCACATGATCCGTGCGCACCATCGGAACCGGCTTGGGAATCAAGCCCTTCAGCGCAGCGGCGGCAAGTTGCTGGGGAGATACGCGCTCAAGCGGGTCGGGTGACAGCAGCGCGAACGGCTCTTCAGGACCAGCTTGGCGAGCAAACACCTTCGCAGCAATCGCCATCCGCTGATGGATCTCGCGGGCCGCGTCTTGGAAGGTCTTGCATTCCAAGAGCCGGGCTAGCAGGTAATCGCGCTCCTCCCATCGCGCAAGCTCCTCATCGAGGTCGATCGGTTCAGGCGAAGGCAGCAGACGTCGCGCTTTCAGTTCGATCAGCGTGGCCGCAATAAGTAAGAACTCAGTGGCGACATCAAGATCCAGGCGGCCAATTTGTTCAACCGCCGTGAGATACTCATCGATGATCACCGACAAGTTGACATCCCACAGATCGACCTCCTGCTTCAAAATGAGATGCAGTAGGAGGTCGAACGGACCTTCGAATACAGGGGTTTGTACCTCGTAGCCCATGAGAACCTGAGACTACCCGAGCGAATCACAAAGGTGTGGTCCTAGGAGCAACTCCCATGCAATCGTGACAAATCTGGCGAACTCGGCAGCCAACCGCGTTGTAGCGTCGGCGGATATGGCACGAGTGTTTTCGGGAATCAAACCAACGGGGTCAATGCACCTCGGCAACCTCTGTGGAGCCGTGCAACGCTGGGTCACCAGCCAACCCGCAGCCGAATCAGATGCCGCGCGAGACGGCGCAGCCGTGTTTTGTGTGGTCGACCTTCATGCACTGAACGGGCCCTATAACCCAGCGGAGCTCCGGCAGCTGACCCGCGAACTCACGACGGTGCTGTTCGCGGCCGGGATTGACCCGAATCGGGCGCTGTTGTTTGCCCAAAGCCATGTCGCAGCAATCCACACCGAATGCACCTGGCTCTTGAACAACGTCGCCACCGTCGGCGAATTGCGCCGGATGACGCAGTTCAAAGACAAGTCCGATGGCCAAGAGTCGGTGACAGCCGGCTTGTTCGATTACCCCGTCTTGATGGCAGCCGACATCTTGCTCTACGACACCGAAGAAGTCCCGGTCGGCGACGATCAGCGCCAACATGTCGAGCTCACACGCGATATTGCAATTCGATTCAACGGCCGGTTCGGAGACACCTTTACCGTCCCGAAAGCCACGCTTCCACCTTCGGGGGCTCGGATCATGGACCTACAGCAACCCAGTAAAAAGATGTCGAAATCAGATGGAGATTCGCCGGGCTGCGTCTTCATCCTCGATGACCCGAAACAAATCGCCAAGAAAATCAAAACCGCCGTCACCGATTCCGAAACCGAAATCCGTTACGACACGAAGGCAAAACCCGGTATTTCCAACTTGCTTGATATCTACGCCGCATGCACCCACCAAAGCGTGGCCCACGCTGAAACACAGTTTTCAGGGCAGCGATACGGCGACCTCAAAGTTGCAGTGGCCGACGCAGTGATCGAAATGTTGGCTCCGATCCAGCAGCGATATCACGAACTCTCGGCCGAACCCGGCGAGGTGGATCGCTTACTTGCACGTGGCGCGGCACGCGCACGCGAACGATCAGCGCCAGTGCTGGAGCGAGTCCGCGACGCAATGGGACTGCTTGCGCCGATGCGGTAACTCGAAGCTCTTAGTGCAGCCGCGCCACGCTCACGTTGAACCCGCCCGAATTGTCGGAGTAGGCGCCCGGACAGCCTCGAGTATTCGTGCCATCCGGAACGCCCATGACCAACCGAGTCGCTCCCGCTGGCACGACGAACCGTCGCGGCTCGTTCTGGTAGCGGCCGGTACCGATATAGAACGCTTGATTTCTTACTGGACGAAGTTGCTGGAACGCAACACCAGCTCGGTACTTCGGACCCGCACCGCCAGGACCAACAAATGCACCAGCCAAGAATCCAGTGCCATCGATCTGGATACCCGAGATGCCATTTTCGGTTTCGAGATCAGTGTCGGGATAACTCGCAGTGCCATGGCCACCCGACGGTCCATTCTCTGAATGATTGGCAGACAGCGTCAGTGACCCAATCGGAGCGAATGAATACACCTCGCCCGCCCGTACGGAGATCACCATGGCCGGGGCTTTGCCGTGGCGATATTGAGGAATGAGACATCCTCCGCCGTTGCCCGCATACCAAAGGTTGGTGTCAGCGCCAACAAAGCCACGCCACACGACGCCGGGTCGAAACACAGTCGTTGACGTCGTGGCCGGTGATATCGACGTCGTCGTCAACGGCACCGACGTCGTTGACGTCGCTGGAGATGTTGCCGTTGGTTGTTGGCTGGGTAACGACGCGTTCGTGGCCGGAGTCCGAGCTGGGACGCGCGCAACCACCGTCGAGGTATTGGGCGCGGTCGACGACGACGCGGGCTGTTCCGCGGTCGTGCGTGGTGACAGACTAGAGACCGGTTTCACCTGAGTCGTGGTTGTGAGCGATGGCACCGCGATCTCGGCGACGGCCGACGAGGGCAATGACTCGGGACTACCCCGAGGTACCACCACAACAACGGCACACATTGCAACTGCCCCGGTGGAGGCCAATGCGACCGCGGGCCATCGCTCCCATCGGCTCGGAGCAGCACCTCGGTATAGCCGGTTACCGTGCATCGACACACGCCAGGATCGAAATTTCGATGCGATTGCCCTCACACGATCAGACGGTAATCAACGGCGAGTGCCGATTCTACGAGTCGAAGCTCAGTTGTGACACCAGCAACGCGCTATCTCGCCAAACGTGCTTCGGGAGTAGAGCTCAAACCAGCAATGCCTCATTGAGTTACGGGCCAGAGCGCCACGTTATGAGCGCGGCCGTTCTCCGTCAGCGGCCGCCAGCATTTGGCACTGTTCATAGGTCAAACCCGAAACGGGCCAGAGTTCCGGGTCGTGATGTGCCACCGCCCACGCCGCGGCGACCTCGCGCCCTCCCGCCACGCGGATTCGCACACCTCCAAGTTCCGCATGTTGCAAATACAGACCACAACGACGGGTAAATCCACTCGTATGAACCCAAGCCTGCGCCATCGACGGCCCCGCGAGCTTGCCAGCAACAGTAGCGACCACGCGGCCATAGGTGCCGAGGTCACTATCGAGTTTCCCGACATCGTGCAGCAGCGCCGCTGCGATCACATTTGTCGCGTCGGCATCGTCGGAGCCGACGGATTGAAGCGCGATGAGTGCTCGCCGCGCGACATCGACCGATTCAACCGCATCAGCGCGCCGAAGCTTGGTCCACAGCGCAGCCTCGGGCTCCGACAGTTGCACATGCACCCAATGTCGATCAGTCTCGCTCAACCGACGAGGAACTATCGACCCGAAAAAACGCGCTACCAAATGCCGAATCGTGCTCACGATCCTGATCCTTTGGCGCCACGGCGAGCGCGCGGATGACTGGCCTCGTACACGGCACGCAAGCGATCAGGCGACACTTTGGTGTACACCTGCGTAGTCGAAACGCTTGCGTGACCAAGTATTTCTTGCACCACGCGGATGTCGGCACCATGATTCAACATATGCGTTGCACACGAATGACGTAACACATGCGGGGTGAGGCGGTCGCCAAGGTTCACACGATCGCCTGCTGCCCGCACGATCTTCCATATGCCTTGGCGCGTCAGTCGACCACCACGGGCGTTCAAAAAAACGGCATTGGAGTCAGCGACTGTGGCGCGCGCAGTTCGAAGTTGCAACCGTCCGTGTCGGAGATATTCGCCGAGCGAGGTCCGAGCGGCTCGCCCAATCGGCACAATTCTCTCCTTGGAACCCTTCCCGAGTACCCGCACGTTGCAGTCTTCAAGATCAACCGCATCAAGGTCCAAACCAACCAGCTCGCTAATCCGAGCGCCTGTGGCGTAGAGCACTTCAAGAATCGCACGGTCACGCTGCGGGACGGGGCCGGTGCCCTCGACTGAGTTCAGCAGCGATGCAACCTCACGCTCATCGAGCGCCTTCGGAATGCCTTGCGGAACTTTCGGAGCGCCGACCTCTTCACTTGGATCGACGAGCGCGACACCTTCTGCCACCAAGAAGCGGTGAAAGGAACGAACAGCTACAAGGCCTCGCGCAACCGAGGCGGGAGCCAGAGCCGGCTGTCCCTGATCGTCGCGCAGCGATCGGAGGTGATCGACGTACGTTGCGACAGTCAGTTCACCGATTTGGGCGAGTTCCGTTACACCAGATAGTCGCAAAAATTTCGCGTAACGAGCTAAATCGCGCCGGTACGCCATGCGTGAATTCAACGCCAGCCCGCGTTCAGCCGAAAGCCACAACTCGTGTTCAGCAAACAACCCAGCGAGTTCATCTGCCACAGGGCATAACGGTTCTATCTAGTCGACGACGGCAGGCATGTCGAGCGGAATGTGGGGATGACGTCCATCGGCTCGAAATTTCGCGGCGGCCGCGAAACCGGCGAACAATGGGTGGGCGCGATCGGGGCGGCTCTTAAATTCCGGGTGCGCCTGCGTCGCGATAAAGAACGGATGCACCTCGGAGGGCAACTCGATGAACTCGACCAAACGCGTATCCGGTGAAGTGCCAGACATCACCAAGCCAGCCTCCTCGAGACGGGCGCGATAGCTATTGTTGACCTCGTAGCGGTGACGGTGACGTTCATAGACGACTTCATCGCCGTAGAGCGCGCGGACAATCGTGTCTTCGCCGAGACGGGCCGGCCACGACCCGAGGCGCATTGTCCCTCCCATATCGACGACTTCACGTTGCTCATCCATCAGATCGATCACCGGATGTGGAGAATGCGAATCAAATTCTCGAGAGTTCGCACCAGCCATTCCACACACATTGCGCGCGTATTCCACCACGGCGCATTGCATCCCAAGGCACAGTCCTAGGAACGGCACTCCGTGTTCTCGGGCGTAGGTGATCGCGGCGATCTTGCCTTCGATGCCTCGAATACCAAATCCGCCGGGCACCACGATTCCGTCAAGCCCAGCAAGGCGGCCTTCGGCCAACATTCCTTCGGCTTCATCAGCGGCGATCCAGTCAATAATGACTTTGGCGCCACAGTCGATCCCGCCGTGCTTGACAGCTTCAACAACCGACAAATACGCGTCCGGTAGTTGTACGTACTTTCCGACGATACCAACGCGAACCTCCGCGTCGGCCGCTCGTACCTTGCGAACGAGTGCTTGCCACTGCGAAAGATCGGGCTCGTGATCTTGGAGTCCGAGCACCTTGCACACATAGTCATCGAAGCCCTCGTCGTGGAGCACCAAAGGGATCTCGTAGAGCGATTCCGCATCAGCAGCAGTCACAATGCCCGCTACGGGTACATCGCAAAGCGCTGAGATTTTTTCCTTCAATCGGTACGGAATCGCCCGATCCGAGCGACAAACGATCGCGTCGGGTTGGATACCACGACTCCGTAGTTCCGTGACCGAGTGCTGGGTTGGCTTGGTCTTTTGCTCTCCTGAAGGCCCGATGAACGGCACCAACGTGACGTGAACATAAAACACGTTGTCGCCACCGACATCTTTTTTGAACTGCCGGATGGCTTCAAGGAACGGCAAGATCTCGATATCGCCGACTGTCCCACCGATTTCAGTGATGACCACATCGACATCATCGATCGCCAATGCGTGAATACGATCCTTAATCTCATTGGTGATATGCGGGATGACCTGCACGGTGTCGCCTAGGTAGGCGCCACGACGTTCTTTGGCTAACACTGCAGAATAAATCGACCCCGTCGTGGCGTTGGACTTACGCGACAGCGCGACATCAACGAAACGCTCATAGTGGCCAAGATCGAGATCGGTCTCTCCGCCATCATCGGTAACAAAGACTTCGC
>SXGT01531360.1_pt1 | contig 24768 bp, 22 predicted proteins | sample 3176221 | NCBI WGS metagenome assembly SXGT01 (sample SAMN11356862, study PRJNA531348) | freshwater metagenome | isolation source: freshwater sample F1-120 | place: China: Fuxian Lake, Yuxi | collected 2017-12-25
CATCGCAATGGCACAGATGTGCTCACCGGTGCAACAGCCCGGCAGCCACCGCGCCTTCTGCTCGTCGGTCGCGCCTTCGAGGAAGTACGGCAGACAGATGTCGTTGTGGAGCTGGATGCCAAGGCCCGACGAGGCAACGCCGGCCCGGGCGAACTCCTCGGCCAGGATCGAGTTGAACCGAAAGTCGTCGACACCCCCTCCGCCGAACTCTTCGGGGACCGCGATGCCGAGGAATCCGAGCTCACCGGCCTGGCGGAAGATGCTCTTCGGCACCACGCCGGCCTTCTCCCACGACTCGTGGTTCGGCGAGAACTCGGATTCGACCCACCCCCGAACGCTCTCGCGGAACAGGTCGTGGTCGTCGTCGAAGATCGATCGCTGCATAGCTGCGGAGGCTACGCGACGACGCGGACCCTGGTACCGTGCGAGCGTCGCGGTACGAGACGAAGTCCGGTGAGATCCCGGCACTGACCCGCAACGGTGATTCGACCCCCCGAGTTGTGAATGGGGACGTCGTGAGTCCGGTCGAACTCGTCCCGCGCACGAACCACAGAACCCTCGAGGACCCTGGGGTTGGTTCGTGCGACAGGCCCGCCTGTCGTCCGAGCGCCGCACCCTCGACGACAGGAGGACACCCATGATCCGAACTTCCCGCACGCTCGGCCGGGGGCGCGTTGTCGCTTCTCTGGTCGCGCTCACGCTCGTCGTCGCCGGCTGCGGCGATAATCCCGACGACAACACCGACTCGTCTTCGACGAGCGTCGTCTCGATCGATGATTCGACCAAGCCCGACCCGACCGGCACGACAACTCCGGCCCCAGAGTTCCCCACGTCCGTCGAATACGGCGGGGTCGCCGTCGAGATCGCGGCGGAGCCGAACGCCGTGGTTTCACTCTCGCCGACCGCGACCGAGATGCTCTTCGCGATCGGTGCCGGTGATCAGGTCGAAGCGGCCGACGCGTTCTCGAACCATCCCGCCGACGCGCCCACGACCGACCTCGACGGCAACGCACCCAACGTCGAGGCGATTCTGAGCTACGAGCCCGATCTCGTGATCGTGTCGTTCGATCCCGGCGACGTCGTGAGCGGCCTTGCCGCGGCCAACATCCCGACCTTGGTGCTGCCGTCGGCCGTAACGCTCGCCGACACCTACGACCAGATCACCGTGCTCGGCAAGGCAACCGGACACGCCACCGAAGCGGACACCCTGAACGAGGCGATGCAGACCGAGATCGACGAGTTGGTCGCGTCGGTGCCCGAACGGGCAGAACCGCTGCGCTACTACCACGAGCTCGACGACACGCTCTACAGCGTCACCTCGCAGACGTTCGTCGGCGAGATCTACTCGCTGGCCGGCTTCGAGAACATCGCCGACGCGGCCGACGCCGATGGCTCCGCCGGGGGCTATCCGCAGCTCAACCAAGAGTTCCTGGTCGACGCCGACCCCGATGTGATCTTCCTCGCCGACACCAAGTGCTGCAACCAGAATGCCGAGACCGTCGCGGCCCGCCCGGGCTGGGACGGCCTCAGCGCCGTGCAGGCCGGCAACGTCATCGAACTCGACGACGACATCGCATCGCGGTGGGGCCCACGCGTCGTCGACTTCTTACGCGTCATCATCGAAGCCACCGACGAAATCGCCGCGAGCTGACCCGATGCCGGCCGACTCCGGGGTGCCCGTCGCACGTCGTCTGGTGGCGATGCCGCGCGGGCCGCACCTCGGCGTCGGCTGGTTGACGGGCGCGATTGCGGCCGTTGTCGTCGCGCTCGTCGTCGGCGTGGCCGTCGGTCCCGTGACGATCGCTCCCAGCCGCGTGGTGTTGGAACTGCTCGACCGGCTGCCGCTGATCGAGGTCGACTCGGGCCTCAGCGTCTCGCGTGAAGCGATCGTGTGGGACATTCGCGCCCCTCGCGTCGTGCTCGGGCTGCTGGTCGGAGCGTTGCTCTGCGGCTCGGGCGCCACCTATCAAGGTGTGTTTCGCAACGGTCTCGCGGATCCGTATCTGCTCGGGGTCGCGGCCGGCGCCGGACTCGGCGCGACGATTGCGATCGTCAACGATCTCGGCGACGGCTCGGGGGCGACCGACCCGGTCCCCATGTTCGCGTTCGTCGGTGCCATGTTCGCGGTCGTCGTCGCCGGAGTGCTCGGCACGCCGCGTGGACGCGCCGCGCCGAGCACCAACTTGGTCTTGGCGGGCGTCGCGGTCGCCGCGTTCCTCACCGCGATCCAGACGTACGTCCAGCAACGAAACAGCGACGATCTGCGCAAGGTCTACAGCTGGATTCTCGGCCGCTTGTCGACCGCCGGGTGGGGTGAAGTGCAGCTCCTCCTGCCCTACGCGCTCGTGTGCGGGGTCGGGATGTGGCTGCTCGCCGGCCGACTCGACGTCTTGGCGGTCGGCGAAGAGGAAGCAGCGATGCTCGGCGCGCGGCCGCTTCGGATCCGGGTCGTCGCGTTGACGCTCGCCTCGTTCGCGGCCGCGGCGGCCGTCGCGGTCAGTGGGCTCATCGTCTTCGTCGGCCTCATCGTGCCGCATGCGGTGCGACGCCTGGCCGGCGTCACGCATCGACGCGTGCTGCCACTGTCGATGCTGTTCGGCGCCGCGTTCCTCGCGTTGGCCGATGTCGTCGCCCGGATGATCGAGTCGCCGCGGGAGTTGCCGATCGGTGTCGTCACCGCATGTGTGGGCGCGCCGTTCTTCCTCCAGATTCTCCGACGCGAGCAGGCCGCATGAACCCGCCCGCGGCGCTCGAATGGCGCGACGTTTCCGTCGAACGGGGAAGCAACGCCGTCGTTCGCGGTGTGTCGTTGACCGTTCCGCACGGTGCGTGGTTGGCGGTCCTCGGACCGAACGGTGCGGGGAAGACGAGCCTGGTTCGCACCCTGACGTCGGGTGCTGGGCGCACGGGCACCGTGCTCATCGACGGCCGAGACATCGATGCGTTGGCGATCGCCGAACGTGCGCGGGCGATTGCTCTCGTGCCCCAACACCCGGTCATCCCACCCGGTCTCTGCGTCTTCGACTACGTGTTGCTGGGTCGAACCCCGCACTACGGGCTGCGCTACGCGGCATCCGCATCCGATCGCAGCAAGACGCTCGCCGTCATGCAACGCCTCGAGATCGACGGCTTCGCGGCGCGTGCGATCGACTCGTTGTCGGGCGGCGAGCGTCAGCGTGCCGTGTTGGCCCGAGCGCTCGTACAAGAGGCACCGATTCTCGTGCTCGACGAGCCCACGACGTTCCTCGACGTCGGCCATCAACTCGACGTGCTCGAACTCGTCGCCGAACTCCGCCGAGAACGCGACGTCACCGTCGTGACGACCATGCACGATCTCGCCCTCGCCGGCCAGTTCGCGGAGTGCGTTGCGATCCTGCACGAAGGTCAGCTGGTCGGGGCGGGCGAGCCCGACGCGGTGCTGACCCCTGCCAGCATCGCCGCGACATGGGGCGTCGACGCGACGACCGAGGTCGGCGACTCCGGCCTGGTCATCACCATCCGGCGCCGGCGCGAAACCAACACCGAACTCTCACCCCGTGACCGCACCTGATCGACCGTGCTGTGGAGGCCCGATGGAAGATGTCCAGATTCCCGACGAGCAACCGACCGATGCCGCAACACCGACGCAGAACCCGTTGACCGAAGATCCTCGACCCGCCCAGCTCCGACGAGCCGACTCGCTCCTGCTCGTCAACACCGGCGACGGAAAGGGCAAGTCGAGCGCGGCATTCGGTGTCTTGATGCGCTCGGTCGCCCGCGGCTGGAAGGTCGCCGTCGTGCAGTTCATCAAGTCGGGCGACTGGAACGTCGGAGAAGAAAAGGTGGCCCGCCAGCTGGGAGTCGACTGGTGGTCGCTCGGTGCAGGCTTTTCGTGGGACAGCGATGACCTGACCGAAGACCAAGCCATTGCCAACGAAGCCTGGCGTCAGGCCGAGACGGTTCTGCGCAGCGGCGAGTACCAACTCGTGATCCTCGACGAGATCACCTACCCGATCAACTGGGGCTGGATCTCGCTCGACCTCGTCGTCGACACCCTGCGATCCCGATCACCGAAGACCAACGTCATCGTGACTGGTCGCGACGCGCCCGCGCCGATCGTCGACCTCGCCGACACCGTCACCGAGATGCGCAATGTCAAACACGCGTACGACTCCGGTATTCGAGCGAAGAAGGGCATCGACTATTGATCGTCGCGCCCACGCTGCACCGGCTCGACCAGCCCGACACCCGCGCGGCGCTGCTCTGGACCTGGCCGCAGCCCATGCCGATGATCTCGAGCGCGGCCGTGGGTGGTGGGTTCGTGCGCGCCCGGACGATCGTGAACATCGGGGTGCGGAGCGAGTACCACCGGACCGATCTGTGCGAGCACGCCACCGAGATTCGCTCGCGGATCGGCGCGGAGGTCGCCGGACCGAGTCTGCTCACGGCCGCCGACGTCACGCTCGGCGTCTCGACCGTCGACCACGACGTGCGCTGCGACGCGACGGTCGGCATCACGCGACCGACCTGGGCCGCCGACGTCGACGATGCCTTCGTCGCGTGGTCGCCGGGCACGGTCAACCTGGTGGTGCAAGTACCGGTGAGGCTCGTCGACGCCGCCTTCGTCAACGCGGTCATCACGGCCACCGAGGCCAAGGCGCAGGCCTTCCGCGAAGCGGCGATCCCCGGCACGGGAACCGCGAGCGATGCGATCGTCGTCGTCGGAACCGATCGAGGACCGACGGAGTCCTTCGGCGGTCCCCGATCGCAGTGGGGTGCCCGAATCGCCCGCGCCGTACGTGATGCCGTCGCACTCGGGATCGCGAACCACCCATGATCACGCTCGTCGTCGGCGGCAGTCGCTCCGGGAAGTCGCGCTTCGCCGAACGCCTCGCCGCTCGTTGCGCCGCCGACATGGACCGCGGATCCGTGCACTACGTCGCGACGGCGGTGGTCGACCCGGGCGACGACGATCACATCGTGCGCGTGGCCGCGCATCGAGCCGCCCGACCTGCGACGTGGGAGACGCACGAGCCCGAGCCGAGCGACCTCCCCGCCCTGCTCCGTCGTCTCGATGGCCTCGTGCTGCTCGACGCGCTCGGCAGTTGGATCGCCGCCCACGACGAGTTCGCCGCGGACTGCAATGCGCTGGCGGTGGCGATCTCGATGCGAGTCGGTGACACGATCGTCGTCAGCGACGAAGTCGGACTCGCGGTGCATCCTCCGACCGAACTCGGTCGTCGCTTCGCCGACGCAGTCGGCCGCGCGAACCAATGCATCGCCGACGTCGCCGACCACGTGTACTTGGTCGTTGCGGGTCACGCCGTGCCGCTCCAGTCGTTGGACTCGGTGTCGGAGTCGTGGCAACCATGATGAGTGCGCTGTCGTTCCTCACGATCTTCGGTCGCGGCACGCCGATGCGACCGACCGCCTACCGATGGTTCCCCGTGGTCGGTCTCGCCATCGGTTGCGCGCTCGCTGCGGTCTGGTGGGGAGGCGGCGAACTGTGGCACCCGTTCCTCGCCGCGGTTCTCACCGTCGCGGCCGACGTCGTCCTGACCGGTGCACTGCACTACGACGGCCTCGCCGACTCGGCCGATGGGTTGCTGCCGCACCTCGAGCCGCACCGTCGCCTCGACATCATGCGTTCGCCCGAAGTCGGAGCGTTCGCCGTCGTGACGATCGGGCTCGTGTTCCTCGCTCGAGTCGGCGCCATCGCCTCGACGCCGATCGAGTGGTGGATGTTTCCCGTCGTTGCCGCGACGAGCCGAACCATTGTCGCTGCGACACCTGCAATCGTCCCACCGGCACGACCGGACAGCATCGGTGCGACGTTCGCCGCCGGTTCGACCGAGCGACTGCTGCTGTGGCTCGGCCCTCTCACCGGGATCGCGACGATGTTGGGTGCGGGGCGCGGCGTCCTCGTCGTCGTCGGCGTCGTTGTCGGATCGGGTCTGGTCGTGGTCGGCGCACGTCGTCGTCTCGGCGGTTGGACCGGCGACGTACTCGGCGCCGCGATCGTCGTCGGCGAGACACTCGGGTTCCTCGCGGCGGCGGCCCAACCGTGAGCGTTGCATCCAACTGCGCGGGGGCCGCGACCGGACTCGTGCTCGATCGTGCGTTCGGCGAACCTCCGGCTTTCGTGCATCCTGTCGCGGGGTTCGGTTCGGCGATGGGCGCGGTCGAACGCCGGATCTGGGGAGACACTCGTGCTCGCGGCATCGCCTACACCGGCATCGGAGTCGCGCTCGGCGCGGTCGCGGGACGTGTCGCCGGTCGCGTCGTGCCGCCGTCGCTGGCGTCGACTGCAGGCGCGACGGCGCTCGTCGTCGCGGGTCGAGAACTCCGGACGGTCGCCACGCGCATCGCGACCCAACTGCGCGCCGGTGACCTCGAAGCCGCTCGGTCGACCCTCCCGAGTCTGGTCGGGCGTGACCCGAGCGATCTCGACGATCGCGCAATCAGCGCTGCAGTCGTCGAGTCGCTCGCCGAGAACACGGTCGACGCCGTCTTCGCACCCGCGCTGTGGGCCGTCGCGGCCGGTCGTTCGGGCGCACTGATCTACCGCGCGATCAACACGATGGACGCGATGGTCGGGCACCGCTCGCCCCGCTATCGACGTTTCGGGTGGGCCGCGGCGCGCCTCGACGACGCCGCCAACTTCGTGCCGGCGCGAGTGTTCGCCGCGACGATCGTCGCACTCGAGCCCGAACGGTTGGCGCACATTCATCGAGCCATTCGTCGGGACGCACCGCACCACCCGTCGCCCAATGCCGGGGTCGCCGAAGCCGCGGTCGCCGGCGCCCTGGGCGTCGAACTCGGCGGTCCGCTCCGCTACGGCGAGCGCGAAGAGATCCGTCCCACACTCGGGTCGGGGCCGCGCCCTCAGCCCGCCGACATCGATCGCGCGGTTCGACTCGTCGATCGGGCCGAGCGGCTGTTGGTCGTAGCGCTCGGCGCGACCTGGGCGGCGACGCGTTGGTCGGCTCGAGCACGGTCGGCGACGCGAGTTCGGTCCCGAAAATCGGCGAGGCCCGGCCGATGACGAAGCTTCCCGCGCCTGGCCAGCACGGCGGCGACGGCGATCAGCTCGCGGCCGCGCTCGGCGTACCACCCGACGAAGTACTCGACCTGTCTGCGAGCCTCAACCCCGTCGCGCCCGACGTTGCCGCGCTGGCCGCTCGCCACGTCGCGTCGTTGCGCCGGTACCCACGGTCCGATGTTGCCGAAGCCGCGCTCGCCGAGCACATCGGCGTCGATGCCGACCGTCTCGTGCTGACGAACGGCGGCGCCGAAGCGATCGCGCTCCTCGCCGCCGAGCACCCGTGCGGTTGGGCCGACTCGTTCGACTTCTCCTTGTACCGTCGCCACCTGACCGAAGTCGATCCGAGTGGTCTGCGGTGGCAGTCCGACCCCCACAACCCGACCGGTCGGTTGCGCGACGAACACGATCGCAGCGACGTGCGCGACGAAGCCTTCTACGCAATCGCGACCGGTACGTGGACTCGCGGCGACCACGACGTTCTCGTTGTGGGGTCGCTCACCAAGGTGTTCGCGTGCCCCGGCCTTCGCCTCGGTTACGTCGTCGCACGCGACAGGGACGAAGCTCGGCGGATCCGTGATCGCCGACCCGCGTGGAGCGTGAACGCGTTGGCGGTCGCGCTCGTCGAGGAGTTGCTCCGGGTCGCCGACCTGGTGCGCTGGCGGGACGAGATCGCGACGCGGCGTGCTGATCTCGTCGCGATTCTCGCCCGCCACGACATCACCTGCGAACCGAGCGACGCGAACTATCTGTGGCTCCCCCACGCCCGAGGTCTGCGCGATCGACTGGCTCCGCGCGGCGTACTCGTGCGTAGCGGTGCCTCGTTCGGCTTTCCCGACGCAGTCCGTATCGCAGTGCCATCGCCGGCCGGACTCACCCGTCTCGAAGTTGCCCTCGATCGGAGCAGCCCATGATCCAACCCGACGCGGTCGTCGAGGCACTCGACGCCGAGGCGATGCACGCAACCGAACAACGTTGGTCGACCCGTGCGATACCGCCGGGCGCACTCGGTCGGCTGCAGAGCCTGGCCGTACAACTCAGCGGCATCACCGGCGTCTCGCCACCCGACGTCGTGCAACGTCCCGCGGTTGCGGTGTTCGCGGCAGACCACGGAGTTGTCGAAGACGGCGCGAGTGCTTGGCCTCAATCGGTCACGGGTTTCATGGCCGCGACGATGGTCGCGGGCGGGGCGGCCATCAACCAGTTCGCCGCGCTCGTCGGCGCATCGGTCACCGTGGTCGATGTCGGTCTCGCGACACCGGCGCCCGACGGCGTCCTGCCGCGCCGGGTCCGCGCCGGCACCGACAGCCTCGCCCGGGGGCCCGCGATGAGGCTCGACGAGGCAGACGCGGCGATCGCCGTCGGGTTCGCGGTCGCCGATGAACTCATCGACGCCGGCGCGGATTGTCTGGTCGGCGGCGAGATGGGCATCGGCAACACGACCGCGGCCGCGGCCGTGATCAGCGCGGTGTGCGCGGCCGACCCGCGCGCGCTGGTCGGGCCAGGTGCCGGGCTCGCGCCGGACCGAATCGACCACAAGCGGGAGCTGGTGGCGAGGGGCGTGGCGCGACTCGAACCGAACGCGGAGGCGCGGCACGTGGTCGCGCAGGTCGGCGGGCTCGAGATTGCAGCGTTGGCCGGTTTCTACGTCGCCGCCGCATCCCGTCGCATCCCGGTGATCGTCGACGGCGTCATCGCGCTGGCCGCGGCCTGCGTCGCGGTCGAGATCGCGCCGGCGGTGCGCGCTCGTCTGATCGCCGGGCATCGTTCGACCGAACCCGCCGGCGACATCGCGCTCACCCATCTCGATCTCGAACCGTTGATCGACTTGGAGCTGCATCTCGGTGAGGGCACGGGCGCGTGCCTTGCCGTTCCCCTGGTGCAAGCTGCCGCGCGCGCGGTGCGCGACATCGCCGACCTGCCGACGATCGCCTGACCCATCCGTCACATCCCGCGGTCGACGTGTGTGTGGCGAATGGCGCGTCGGCCGTCGAGTTCGTAGCGTCGCGCCAGTGTCATCCCCCGTCCCTACGCCGAGTCGGCGAACCCAGCGCGCCGTCGTCGTCGGGCTCACGGTCGGTGCCGCGTTGCTGGCGATCGTCCGACTCGGGACGCGCAGCCTCTGGCTCGACGAGGCGTACACGGCGTCGACGATCGATCGCGGGTTTCTGGATCTCGTTGCCTTGACGTGGCGGGACGAGGGCTATCAGATCCTGCACCAGTTGTTGTTGTGGCCAGTCGGTCGTCTCAGCGTCACCGAGTTCTGGCTGCGCGTGCCGTCGGCGCTCGCCTACATCGCAACGGTTCCGTTGCTCGCCGTCGTCGGAAGGCGGCACTTCGGCGCGACGGTTGGACTCGTCGCCGCGGCGGTCTACGCCCTGAACGGTTTCGCGATTATCCTCGCCCAAGAGGCGCGGTCGTATCCACTTGCCGTGTTCGCAGCGACGCTCGCGCTCGATGGCTTCCTCCGGGCGAGGGACGGACAGTCGCCGTGGCGGTGGGTCGCCTGGGCCACCGTCGCCGTATGGTTGCACGGGTTCGCGTTCCTCGCCGTGGCGGCGCCGGTTGTCGTGCTCGTCGCCGACGTGCGCGCCGACCGAACGCAGTTCCGCCGTTGGGCGCCACCGGTTTTCGCGCTCGGTGTTGCGATCGCGCTCCCTCTCGCGCTGCCGTGGCTCCACACCGACGTCTCGAACGACTACTCGTTCCTTGCGGACCTCTCGCTCGGCTCGATCCGCGACGTCGGGTTCACGCTCCTCGGACGTTCCGGCATCGCGGCGGTCGGCGTTGCGGCGGCGTGCGCCGCGGGCACGTTCGTTGCGGTGCGCGATCGCGATTCGTCGCTCACGCCCGTGCTCGCCATGGCGATCCTGCCTGCGGTCGCGCTCACCGCGATCTCATTGGTCGAGCCGATCCTGCTCGACCGCTACCTCGCGTCGTCGCTGCCGGCAATCGCGCTGATCGCGGGGTACGGCGCAGTCAGGTTGGCGCCCCATCGATTCGGTCCGGTGATCTGCGCGGTGGTCCTCGCAGCGTCGTCGTTGGGTGCCGTGCGCGCCGTGGCTCGTCCGCCGCTCGAGGACTGGCGCGGCGCAACTCGGACGCTCGCCCACGAAGCCGAGGTCGGCGACGCTCTGCTCCTCCCCGTCGACGAGGAACTCGTCGCGCTCGAGTACTACCGCCCGCGCGACCGGAACATCGAGCAACTGGATCTGGTGTGGCCCGACGTGGAGTGGGGTTCGTTCGCTACCGGCGACCAAGGCCCGACGGCGCTCGATGCATCGGCCGCCGTTGCCGTATTCGACGAGCGGCCGACGCCGCACCGCATCTGGATCGTCGATGCCAAGGCCGCACCGGGACGCGTCGACACGATCGTCGCGAGGTTGCTCGATTCACTCGACGGCTACGGGCGAGTCGCCGAGTATCGCTTCGACGGGATCCGTCTGGTCCTCATCGGCCAATTGGGTCCCGCGCCAGACGTCGTCCATGGCGCGTTGCGTTCGCCAGTACACGTCTTCCATCAACACGTGCGCGAACTCGCCGTTGCGGCCGACCGTGAACAGGCCGGCGACGCCGGTCCCGCGCGCCAACGCGGCGCGGGCCCGCTCGTAGCTCCGGGCGAACACGGGATAGGCGACGGGAATCCGCTGGACGAAGGCACCGAGTAGACGCGCGTCGATATCGGGAATCCGCGGCTGGAGCGCGGCGATGCACTCGTCGATGATCTCCTGATCGCGCTGGAGCCATCGGGCATCGCCGACGAACGCTCCGCAGTCGACGACGATCGCGGTCGAACCGTCGGGAACGGTCCACGGCGTCGCCTGGCTCGGTTCGGTGGCTCGAAAGAACGGCGATTCACGATCGGGCACCCAGTTGACGACGTTCGGAAGCAGTGCGCGCCCGCGGAGCTGCAGCTCGACGAGCACGATCCCCCGAAATCGAAACGACGCCGCGGTTGCGAGGGGTTGCGGCGGCGCATCCACGAGACGAGCCAGGACGGGCAGCGGGATGGAGCTGACGATCGCCGATGCCTCGATGTCTTCGCCGTTGGACCGAACCCCGATCACCCGCCCGCGGTCGGTGATCACACCATCGACGCTCCGATCGAGTTCGATCGGCACGGGGAGAGCCCGCGCCAGGGACGCGCAGACTGCCGAGACGCCGCCGACTCGTGGATACACGTGATGAACGCCCGCGACTTCGGGCGCGCTCGCGCAGTACCCGATCGCGACGGGGCGCCTCGCGACACTCGACGCGGCCCGAAGCCGGAGCGCGTGGAGCACGCCCGAGGGGATCTTGTCGGCGACTACAGGTGCAAGATCTTCTGCGGGTACGCCCGACCAGGCCTCGATCAGGGGAATCGCAATCTCGTCGGCGAGGGCGGCGCCATACTCGGTGCGGAACCGGTCGGCCGCCGACTCCGCGGGTGTGCGGTCGCGGCGCAGCCGAGCGCGCACCGCGGCGCGGACATACCTCGGAACCCGGATCAGTCCCTCGGGATAGGAGCGTTCTCCAGTGCCGAGGAACACCGACTCTCCGTAGCGCGCCACGGGCCGACATTCGGCACTGATTCCGACCGCGGCCGCGAGCCGATTCGTGATGAAGTGAGCTCCCACATCGGAGACGAACCCGCCGCGGGTCGAGGTCGCAGCGAGTCCGGCGATGCTCGAACCCGACTCGAGGACTCGCACCTCGGTACCGCGCCGAGCCAGTTCGCGCGCGGCGACGAGTCCTGCCAGGCCCGCCCCGAGCACCACCACGCCCGGGCGCTTCGCAACCAGTGTCATCGTGACTCGCGTCGCGGGTCCGAGAGGGCGGAAAGGGGTCGACGCAATTCCGCGCGGAGCAACGCGCCGCGCCCGAACATGCGATGGCCGAGATCCCACACGGTGGCGAACGCGAGCGAGATCGGTGTCTGCAACGAGAATTGATCGATGAGCCAGCGTGGCGCACGGTGATCGACCAGGAGGTTGCGAACGGAGTACACCCAATTCACCGGGCTGACCATCGTCTCGAGCGCGGCAACTTCGAAGCCCGCCGCGGTCGCCACGGCTCGCAACGAACCGTGGTCGAAGAGGTGCAGATGGCGCGGGACGTGATAGCCGCCCCACCAACGACTCCCGAACCAGCGAAAGTCGAGCGAGCCGGTGTTGTCGGTCACGACGATGAGCCGCCCTCCGGGGCGCAGCCGCTCGCGGATGGCTCGGAGCAACGCCAGCGGATCCTCGACGTGTTCGATCGTCTGGATCAACAGCACGCAATCCACCGACGCCGGCGCGATCGGCGAGGTTTCGAGCGCGCCTTCGGCGACCTCGAGTCCACGTTCGACGGCGCGCGACACCGCTCGCTTGTCGAGATCGATACCCGAGAGTTGGCAGCGGATCGAGCTTCGACGCCGGAGCAAGTCGAGATGGAACCCGTCACCGCAACCAACGTCGAGCACGCGAGCACCCGACGGCACGCCGCGGAGCCAACGCGTCAAGCGCCGCGTTTCGAGGCGTTCGCGCACCTCGTGCACGATTCCGAAGTTGTTCTCGTCGAACGCGAACGCGTGGTAGGTGTCGGGATACATGCGTTCGAAGTCGTCGCTCGAGGGACGAGGGTCGAGACGCACCAGACCGCACGTCGTACAGCGAACTGCGAGGAACGAATCAGGGCTCGTGCAGTACTCGAAGTCCTCCCCGACGCCGACCGGTTCGTCGGGACCAGGACCACACAACGGACAGTTGGTGGCGACCAGATCGAACGGCGTCGGTGCCCGAGCAGGATCCGGTTCGGCAGGGTCAGGTTCGGCACGGGAGCCCACGAAGGCGTGACGGTAACCGCCTCTCCGCCCGGTGTCACGTTCGCTTCCGGAGCGTCGTCGCGGAGCGGACGGTCAGGAGGTGACGGCGCCGCCGTTGACGCCGATCGTCTGGCCCGTGACCCACGCGGCTTCGTCGGAGGCGAGGAACACGCACGCGGCCCCGACGTCGGAGGGACGGCCGAGTCGGCCGACCGGGATGGAGCGGGCCATCCGCGCGGTCACGTCATCGTCGGATGGCGAAGGGTCGTTGTCCGATTCGGAGTCGGGCTCGGGACCCATCAGGCCGAGCGCCAACGTGTTCGCAGTGACACCGTTGGGCGCGCACTCGACCGCAAGGTGTCGCATGAAGCTGATCCCTGCGCCCTTCCCCGCCGCATACAGCGACACTCCGATCCCGAGACCGGTGGTCCCTGCGCCCGACGAGATGGTGATGACGCGACCGAAACCTCGATCGCACATCCCGTTGATCACCGCTCGCGTGCAGTGGAGCACGCCGTACAGATTCAGATCGACGTAGCGAGACCATGCCGCGGGGTCCATCGAGCGAAATGGGGCGACGGTCATTCCCATGGGCACCCCGGCGTTGTTCACCAGAATGTCGATCGGTCCGACCGTCGACTCGATGCCCTCGACCGCGCCGTGTACGGCGACGGCGTCGGTGACATCGAACGGGCACGCGACCGCGGCGCGGCCGGCCTGGGTCAGCCCGTGGGCGGTCGTCTGGGCGCGAGTCGCGTCGAGATCGTTGATCGCGACCCGCGCGCCGGCATCCGCGAGTTGGCGGGCGATGCCGGCACCGACGCCTTGGCCGGCTCCCGTGACGAGGGCAACCCGCCCACGGAGATCGAACATTGTCGTGCCTCGCTTTGTCATCACCAACGCTGTCTGGCTTCTTCGGCGAATCCCTGGATCGCGTCGATCTCGAGGGTGGTTCCCTCGTCGGTCGTGATGTGCCCCGACCAGGTGCCGAAGACTTGATGCACCTCGCTGCCGCGTTTGGCGCCTCGTTGGTCGGTGTGCTTGTCCAGGCGCGGCAGCAGGGTCACGTCGATCTGGCCTTCGGGGTCGATGACGCGCCATGGCGCAAGCGGTTCGTTCCAGTCGTACGACCACGTGAGCTCGCGGCCGATCTTCGACAGGCGCCCGTCGACCAACACTCCGTTCTCGGTGTACCCCGTTCCGCTCGTCCACTTGGCTCCGAACTGGAGTCCGACCACGTGGTCGCCGACGTGACCGGCACCGCCACCCCAGTTCCAGTCGATCTCGCTCGGCCAGCGACCGCGTCCGACGTCGAGCACGCCCCACGCGTCGGGACCGATGTGCTGCTCGCGCGCGCCGATCCGCACCGTCCCGGTCGCCGGTCGGGCTTGATGTTTGGATGTGAAGTTGAACTCGTCGTCGCTCCAGGGGATGACCACGTTCAACGACTCGTGCTCGGGCGGGAGCGCGACGACGATGTCCAACTCTCCGACCCGTCCGTCGGGCTCGTTCCAGCGGGCGAGGAGGCGGGTTCCATTCGTGTCGTCTGTGATCGCGAGCTCGAATCCGTCGGTTGCGACCTGCAACGGGGCGGTGCCGGGTCGCTCGGGCAACACGTAGCTGTCGGTGACACGAGACCCGACGAGCTTGCCGCCTCGCTCACCGGTCGCGAGATCGGCCCACCAGACGTCGGCGAGACCCAGATGATCGACGTTGGAGTACACCGTCGAGCACACGAAGTCCCCGGCCAGTACGGCCCAGTAATCCCAGCGTTTGTTCCGACCGAAACAGCCGTCGAGGTTGGCACGGTGGAGTGGTCGGCGGGACCAACCGCGCGCGGCCTCGGCCAGGCGCAGCCCGTCCGGCGTGCACAGGTCGACCGCCTCGGTGATCTCGCGCTCGTGCGTCGTCATCGGACACCTCCAGGCGCGAGACTCGCATCTCCGCGTCCAATGGGCCAACCCCGACGTCTCAGGAGATCTCGTGAACGACCACATCGCCGACAAGGTCGTCGTCATCACCGGAGCCGGGTCGGGCTTCGGGCGGCTCGTCGCCCAGATGACCGCAGCACGTGGCGCTCGAGTCGTGGCCAGCGACGTCGACCTCGCCGCGGTCGAGGAGACTGCTGCGTCGATCGTGGACCGCGGCGGAACTGCGGTGGCAGTCCACGCCGACGTGACCGATCGCGCTTCGATGCAAGCCCTTGCCCTCGGTGCGGTCGGGCGATTCGGCCGCGTCGATGTGATGGTCAACAACGCGGGCGTGATGCCCCTGGCCTTCTTCGCCGATCACGCCGTCGCGGCCGACGCCTGGGATCGCTGTATCGACATCAACTTCAAGGGTGTCCTCAACGGGATCACCGCGGTCTACGACCAGATGATCGCCCAGGGGCGGGGCCAGATCGTGAACATCTCGTCGATCTACGGCAACTTTCCCAACGCGGGAGCGGCCGTGTACACCGCAACGAAGGCGGCGGTGAACATCTTGTCCGAGGTACTGCGGGTCGAGTCACAGGGCAAGATCAAGGTCACCACGGTCAAGCCGACCGGCGTTCCGGCGACCGGACTCAGCGCGAGCGTTGTCAACGGCGAGGCGATCGTGGGAATCCTCGGTCACCACGGTTCCGATTTCATGAACAACGTCATGGCGTACGCGACCGGACAACTCGCGCCCGAACAGGCCGACCCGAACGACATTCGCTATTGGACCGTGTCGCCCGAAGACCTCGCGCAACAGATCGTGTACGTGATCGATCAGCCGTGGGGAATCTCGATCAGCGACATCACCGTGCGAGCGTCGGGCGAGGAGTACGTGCTCTGACCCACCAACCTCTCGGTCGGGTCAGTCCGGGATGAGGTTGCCCGGGTTCATGATCCCGTTCGGGTCGATGGCGGACTTCAGGGTGCGGAGCAGTTCGACCCCGGTCGAACCGAGGTCGCTCTCGATCCACGGCTTGCGGAGTCGGCCGGCACCGTGGTGGTGGGCGACTCCGCCTCCGTTGCGGACCGTTGCTGTCATCACGGCGTTCCAGCATTCGAAGTACGCCGCTTCGAGTTGGTCGGCGTCGCGCCGGGCCGCGAACGAGAAGTAGAGATTGATCCCGGACCGGTACGCGTGCGAGCTGTGAGCCGAAGCGTTGACAACGCCGTCGATCGAGCGCAGCGAATCGATCGCATCGTCATAGACCGCGTCGATCCGCGACCAAGGGGCCGAGATCTCGATCGTGTCGACGACGATCCCCATCTCGAAGAAGTCGCGCCACGTCGGCACGTGGTTGCGACGATCCATCCACTCTTCGCACACGACCGGGTTGGCGGCGCGCAGACCGGACTCGACTGCGATGCGACCGACGTCGTCGAGTTCGGCGGCCACTCGGCCTCGAGGACCTTCGTGGACCATCAGGAGCAGCGCCGAATCGCCGTCGACGTGATCGCGGAAGTTGCGTTTCACCTCGGGGTGGTCGTACTGGCGCATCACCGGCGGACGCCAATCCGCATGCACGATGCGCCGTTGCGCTTCGATACCCGAGCGCATCGAGTCGGCGTAGAACGCGCTGAAGCGCCGTTCTTCGGGCGCTCGGCGTAGCGACAGGGTGACGCCCGTGACGACTCCCAGGGTGCCTTCGGCTCCCATCAGTACGTGCCGCAGGTCGGGACCGGCGGCGGCCCGCGGCGCCTTGCCGAGCTGCACCAACTCACCGTTCGGCAGCACCGCTTCGATCGAATAGACGATGTCCTCGATGTTGCCGTACGCAGTGGAGAACTGCCCCGACGCGCGAGTCGAAATCCAGCCGCCGACGCTACTGAGGGCGATCGACTGCGGCCAGTGGCCGATCGTCAATCCGACCGCGGCGACCTCGTGCTCGGCTTCGAGGCCGTTCTTCCCCGCGTCGAACGAGGCGAGCAGGTTGACCTCATCGATTTCGCGCGTGCGGTTCAGGCGGGAGAGGTCGAGGAGGAGTACGTCGTCGTCGGGCAGAATCCCGCCGCACACACCGCTGCCGAGACCGAACGGCATCACCGCGATGCCGTCGCGATTGGCAAGGCGGATCGTTCGTTGTACGTCGGACACCGACGACGGCTGCACGACACAGCCGGGTCGTGAGGGTGCCGCGCCGCGCCAGTCGCGAAGATGACTCACCGCCCAGTAGTCGTGGCGGCGGGCGTCGAGCAGTTCGTCTTCGGTGTGCACGATCGCGCCGAGTTCGGAGCGGAGCATGTCGAGCGTCGACGCCTTCATCGGACCTCCCGGTTTCGGCGTCGCACCCTACCGGCGGTGCCTCGATGCCGACCTGCTCACGGTCGGGGCTCGGCGGGAAGACCGAGCAGGCGCTCACCGATGAGGTTGCGTTGGATCTGCGTGGTGCCGCCCGCAATCCGCCCACCCGGCGCGCCGATCAACGATCGACTCGCGACCGAATCCGCGAGCATCGAGTGCGCACCGGCGAGATTCACGCGAGCGTTCGCCGCATCGAACAACAGCTCGGTGACACCGAGCTACATGCGCGACGCCGCGGTCGAGGCGACGGCTCCCTGTCGGGCCCCGAGCATCGTGAGCACTCGCCCTCGGATGTACAGGTCCGCAGCGATCTGTCGGTCGATCGCAGAGTTGGTCGAGCGATTCGTACGGAATCCGGCGAGCATCGAATCGGTTCGTCGCGCGAGCGAGATCGATGCCGTTCCGATCGAGCCGCGTTCGTTCGTCAGCGTCGCCATCCCGACCGCCCACCCATCGTGGAGCGGGCCGAGGAGCGCGTCGGCCGGGATCCGAACGTCGTCGAAGAAGACTTCGTCGAACTCGGCGTCGCCGGTCATCTGACGGAGCGGCCGGACTTCGATGCCCGGGAGCGCCATGTCGAGCAAGAAGAACGACAGACCTTTGTGGCGTCGCGCCGTGGGGTCGGTGCGCGCCATCAAGATGCCCCAGTTGCTGTAGCGACCTCCGGAGCACCACACCTTCTGGCCGTTCAGAACGAACTCGTCGCCATCGAGGATCGCCGTCGTCGTGAGGCTCGCCAGGTCGGATCCGGCGCCGGGTTCGCTGAACAGCTGACACCAGATGTGTTCGGCGCGCAAGGTCGCGGTCAAGTGGAGGGCGCGCTGTTGCTCGCTGCCGAAGCGCAGGATCGAACCGCCGGCGAGCACGATGCCGACCATGTTGATGAACGGCGGCACGCCCGAGACCGCGCACGCGCGCACGAAGCGCGCCCGATGCTCCGCCGATAGGCCGAGCCCGCCGTGCGCGATCGGCCAGTCCACCCCCGCCCAACCGTGCGCGACGAGGTGGCGTTGCCAGGCGACGCCGCGCTCCAGCAACGACTCCGGAAGGATGGCGCCGTAATCGTCGGGTGCGTGCTCCCGGTTCGCTTCGATCCACGCCAGGGCCCTCGCCTCGAAGGCATCGAGCGGCTCGTCGTTCTCGTCGTGGCCGTGCATCGTTCGATCCTCGCACGGGAGTGTCCTGGGAGGACAGCCGTCGGCGCCACCCGGTACCGTGCGCGCATGCCGACCGACTTCGTCCCTCGCACCCGTCGCGTCTTCGCACTCGTCGTCGCGTGCGTCTCCGCGCTGATGCTCGCGACGGGCTGTAGCGACGACACGCCATCGGGCGGAACCAGCTTGTCCGTGTCGCCGACCGGTGCGCCCTCGACCGCGAGCGCATCGACGACCACGATCGCCCGACCGGCGGGGCCCGCGGCCGATCTGTCCGAGTCGCTGGTTGGCGGGTCCGGGGCGTTCATCGGCGCCGGATCACCGGCAGCGTTGGACGACGCCGACTTCGTCGAAGAGGAGTTCGTCGCGAGCGGAACCGCGACCTCGTACCGCGCCGAGGGCGAACTGACCGGTGATGGCATGTGGACGTTCGCGCCGGAAGGCGAAGCCGAGTACCGCACCCGCGTCCTCGTGCGCCGCCCGGCCGACCCCGAGTCGTTCAGTGGCACCGTCCTGATCGAGTGGCTGAACGTGAGCGGCGGCGTCGATGCGAACCCCGACTACGCGAGTCTCGAAGAGGAGATCCTGCGACAGGGCCACGTGTGGGTGGGTGTCTCGGCCCAACGCATCGGCGTCGAAGGTGGACCCGTCCTCGTGTCGGCACCCGGTACCGGCGATCTCGCGGGGAAGGGCTTGAAGGCGCTCGACCCGGACCGGTACGGCGACCTCGTCCACCCGGGCGACGGTTTTGCCTTCGACATCTACACGCAGGTGGCGCGCGCGGTGCGATCCGGCGGGTTGGCCGACGTCGCGCCCGAGGTCGTGTTGGCCGTGGGCGAGTCGCAGTCGGCCATCGCCCTCGTGACTTACTACAACGGCGTGCAACCGCTGACGCTCGCGTTCGACGGGTTCTTCGTGCACAGCCGGGGCGCCGCCGGGCTCCCACTGGTCGAGCCGGGTGCCTACGCCGATCTCGCAGGATCCATCGGTGGCGGACCGCAACTGTTTCGTTCGGATCTGGCCGCACCGATCCTCGAACTCCAAGCCGAGGGCGACATCGTCGGGGTGTTGAATTCGCTCGGCGCCCGACAGGACGACTCCGCCACCTTCCGCTTGTGGGAGGTCGCGGGCACCGCGCACGCCGACGCCCGACTCGTCGGCGCCATCGCCGACAACCTCGACTGCGGCGTTGCGATCAACGATGGTCCGTTGCATGTCGTCGCCAAGGCCGGTCTGCGCGCCCTCGACGTGTGGGTGCACGACGGAGTCGAACCTCCGACGGCACCGCGTATCGAGATCTCCGACGGCGCCCCGGCGTCGGTCGAACGCGACGAACTCGGTGTCGCACTCGGCGGCATTCGTACACCGGCAGTCGACGTCCCGATCGAAGTGCTGTCGGGTGAGCCCGGCCCGACCGGTGGCGTGATCTGCATCCTCCTCGGTTCGACGACCCCGTTGACGCCGGATCAGATCGCCCAGCGTTACGAATCCGCGGCTGCGTACGAGAAGGCCTACGAGGCGTCACTCGACGCGGCGGTCGCGGCCGGTTTCGTGCTCGAGGAGGACCGCGACGCGATGCACGCGTACTCCGACGCGTCGCTCGTCGGCTGAACGCGCTCGCTCAGCGCTGCCAGTTCGCCTCGCGGCGTTCGGCGAACGCGCGCGGGCCTTCCTCTTGGTCGGGATGACCCCACATTCCCACCAACTCGGTCGCGCCGGCGCGGCACGCGTCGGTGAGACCGTGCTCGAGGGCGCCGAGGAGCGCACGTTTGGTTGCGGCCATGGCCGCAGGTGAGTTCTTCGCGATCGTCTCCCCCAGTTCCTGGGCAACGTCGCGCAATCGCTCCGGCGGATCGACGATCTGGCTGATCATGCCGAGCTCGTACGCGCGTTGCGCGCTCATCCGTTCGTGGCGACCGAGGAACGCCATGCGCATCACGGCCTCGGCCGGCATCTTGCGCATCAGCCCGATGGCCTCGATCGCGACGACCTGACCGACGCTGACGTGCGGGTCGAAGAACTGGGCGTCGCTGGCGGCGATCACGATGTCGGCGTCGGCCACCCAGTGAAACCCACCACCGCAACAGATGCCGTTGACCGCGGTGATCACCGGCTTCCAGATCTGCTGATGCCAGCTCGTGAAGTGCAAATCGAAGTCGACGACCGACTGCCGATAGCGCTGCATCCCGACGCCGTCGCTCGCGATCTCGGCGACATCGACTCCGGTCTGGAACGCTCGACCGTTCCCGGTGTGCACGATCACGCGGACTTCGGGGTCGGCGTCGAGTTCCTTCCACGCAATGGCGAACTCGTCGCGCATCGCCGCGGTCATCGCGTTGAGCTGATCGGGTCGATTGTTGATCAGCCAACCGACCGGACCGCGACGCTCCACGATGAGCGCGTCGAACGTCGAGTACTTCATGGCGATCCTTTCGTCTCGTCGACTGGCTCGACGAGCTTGCGGCGCAGGAGTTTGCCGACTTCGTTTCGGGGCAGGCTCATCGTGCGATGGAACGCCACGGGCACTTTGTACGGCACGAGATGCTCGCGACACAGGGCCAGGAGTTCGTCGTCGGTGGGGCTCGCGGCGGCGTCGCACACGATGAATGCGATGGGAACCTCGCCGAGTCGATCGTCGGGTCGACCGACGACGGCAGCGTCGTCGACCCCGGCGTGCAGCCGAAGTACCTCTTCGACGTGTTCGGGGAACACCTTGTTGCCGCCTCGGTTGATGAGATCGCCGACCCGTCCCTGGATCCATACGAAGCCTTCGGCATCGACTCGGGCGAGATCGCCGGTGTCGAGGTATCCGTCGTCGTCGACCCGCGACCCGAGGTCGTCGCCGGAGGCATACCCCGTCGCCATCGACGGCGGGCGCACGAGCAGTCGCCCGACTCCCTGGTCGTCGGCGTCAGCCACCCGGATCTCGACACCGGGGTGGGGCCGGCCGACCGCGCCGACCTTGTCGGGGTGGGCGCGGGCGTCGGCCGCCGTCCAACCGATCACCTCTCCGATCTCCGCTTGGCCGTAGCCGTTCAAGACCGTGACTCCGAAGCGCGACTGGAATCGACGGGCCTGGAGCGGCGAGAGCGGCGCGGTGATGCTCCGCACGTACCGCAACGGCGCGAGGTCGGTCACGGTGCTGGCGTCGGCCGCGTCGTTGAGCATCGCGATCGCGGCCGGCGGAAGCACCGAGGACCGGATCGCATGGTCGTGCACCAGCCGGGCGAACTGTGCGGGGTCGAAGCCATCCATGATGACCAGGCCGGCGCCGGCCCGCAGGCCGAACAACACGTTGTACATGCCGGCGTTCAACGCGAGCGACACCGGTATGAGGTTCGGAGTCGGTGGTGCCTCGGTGCGATCGCTCCCGGCCCGCAGCGGGCCGAGCACGCGGTCGATCAGCTCGATGTAGGCAACGTGGGTGTGCACGATCGGTCTCGGGCGGCCCGTCGTTCCCGAGGTCCACAGGACGAACGCGGCGCCGCGGTCGTAACGCTGCGGATCGTGGAGCCGCTCGACGCCTCCGCTCGTGATCAAGGCCGCGGGGCGCGTCGACTCCAACGCCGCCGCTCGCTCGGACTCGGGCATGCGGGGATTCAGCGGAACGAACACCGCCTCGGCGAGCCACACCGCGAACATCGCCGCAACGAACCGTTCGTCGTTCGGGAGTTGGACTCCGACCGCTTCGCCGGCAACGACACCACGATCGCGAAGTTCGTCGGCTTGGGCCGCCGCCCGAGTTCGCAGCTCGCGAACGGTGGTTGCGCGAGTCGGCGTCGTGACGAGGACTGCGTCGGGCTCGAACGGATGCTCCGACAAGAACGACGCCAGCGAGGTTCCGCTCACGACCGCGGCACCTCGTCCCACGGTGCGTCGACGTACGGATCAGGTTCGCGCGGGAGTCCGAGGACCTTCTCGCCGAGCACGTTCTTGTTGACCTCGGTCGTCCCGCCTTCGATCGAATTGGCGCGCGAGCGCAACATCCCGCGCACCTCGAATGGCATCTTCTCGACCCAGGACTCGCGCGTTCCATCGCCACGTTCCCACGCGACGGCATGGGCGCCGAGCAGATCCGCGGCCAACAACTGCACTCGCTGGTTCAGTGATCCCTGATGAACCTTGCCGATCGACGCGGCCGGACCGGGGGTGCCGCCGGCGCGGACCGAGGCGCGCACCCGCTGGTTCGTCCAGTCACGAATGCGTTCTTCGGAGTACAGCGCGGCGAGACGTTGGCGAATCTCGGGTTCGTTGCTGCGCCCGAGCTGCGCCGCCCTGCGGATCACGCCCTCGACGGATCCGCCGCCGATTCGATCGACGCCACCGGATCCCGCGCCCGCAACCATTTGCCGCTCACCGGCGAGGGTGGCGCCCGCGACGCGCCAGCCGTCGCCGACCGCTCCGACTCGATGGAGGTCGGGAACCCGAACTGCGTCGAGGAACACCTCGCTGAAGTCGACCTCACCGCCGATGTGGCGCAGCGGCCGGATCGTGACGCCCGCCGAACGGAGGTCGACGACGAAGTAGGTGATGCCCTTGCGCTTCGGGACGCTCGGATCGGTGCGCGCCAAGCAGATCGCGAACTCGCTGTGATGGGGCCAGGTCGTCCAGACCTTCTGGCCCGTGATGACCCACTCGTCGCCGTCCCGATCGGCGCGCGTCGCCAGCGACGCGAGGTCGCTGCCGGCACCTGGCTCCGAGAAGAGCTGGCACCACCGTTCGGTATTGGCGACGATCGGTGGCAGGAACCGTCGCCGTTGCTCCTCGGTGCCGTGCGCGAACAGGGCGGGGGCGGCGTTGTTCAGCCCGAGCGGGTTGAGACGCCCCAGGTTGAACGGAGCGAGGATCGCCTCGGCGGCCCGGGCCTGTTCGACCGTGAGGTCGAGCCCGCCGTACTCCGGCGGCCAGGTCGCGACCACGAGCCCGCTGGCCGCGAACTTCGGGTACCAGGCCTCGTAGTCGGCACGACTCCGGACCTTGCGAATCTCCCGGCGACCACCGCGACGCGCCGCAGCCTGCCAGGTCTCGGGCACCGTCGCTTCGACCCACGCCTCGACCGCGACCTCGATCTCGCGGATCGACATCGTGCGGGTCAACGTCAGGCCCATCGTCGTACTCGCGTTCGCTTCGACGGCGATGGCGACATGGGCCGTACCGTATCCACCATGAGCGATTCGATTCGCAGCGTCGACCGCGGAGCCAACGACCCGGGTGGGATCACCGACGCCGGGGTCACGGCCTTGCGCGCGCGCATCGGCATCGTGCAACCCCACCCGCAGCCGCCGCATTACACGTCACCGAACGAGGACGCGTTCCGCCATGTCGCCGAGGCCTACGGCGACGACAATCCACTGTGGTGCGATCCCGAGTACGCCGGGCAGACTCGGTGGGACGGACCGATCGCACCGCCACACTTGAATGGCGGCGACACCCTGATCGGCGAGAACGAGATCACCGAACTCGACGCGTCCACCGCGTCGCTGTTGCGCGGCGACCCACTCCGCGGCGCCCACGCGTACTACGCCGGTTCGTTCCGGGAGTGGTGGAACCCGTTGCGTCCGGGGATGCGGATCGGTCGTCGCAACGCGCTCGTGGGCGTCGACGACAAGGCGAGTGAATTCGCGGCGCGCGCAGTGCACGAATGGACCGCGGAAGTGTTCGCCGCGACGGAACCCACGCCCCTCGCGTTGAGCGCTCAGTACCGACTGATGATCCGAAGCGACCGAACCAAGGCCGAGTCGCGCAAGAAGTACGACGACACGGAGATCCGTCCCTACACCGACGACGAGATCGCTCGCATCGACGCGGCGTACGCCGACGAGGTGAACCGGCGTCGAGGTGGCGAGCCGCGGTGGTGGGAGGACGTTGAGGTCGGCGACGACGTCGGGCCGCTCGTCAAGGGCCCGCTGCGAGTCACCGACATGGTGTGCTGGCACGTCGGCGTGGGGATGGGCCTCTACGGTGTGAAACCGTTGCGACTCGGTTACGACCAACGCCGGCGCGTCCCGAAGTTCTTTCGTCCCGACGCGTTGAACGTGCCCGATGTGCAACAGCGTGTGCACTGGGATGCAGAGTGGGCCGCCCGAGCCGGGAACCCCGCGATCTACGACTACGGCCGCATGCGCGAGACCTGGCTGATCCACTTGTGCACCGATTGGATGGGCGACGACGCCTGGCTCTGGAAGCTCGACTGCGAGTTCCGTCGGTTCAACTACGTCGGCGACACGCACTGGATGCGCGGTCGCGTCACGCGCGTGTACGTCTCCGAGCATGGCGGCGCGGCGGTCGACCTCGACGTGTGGGGCGAGAACCAGCGCGGCGAGGTCACGACCCCGGGCCACGCGACCGTGCTGCTGCCGTCGCGGTAGCACGGTCCCGTTCAGCTACCGCCCGCGCCGGACGACGCGACGACTTGTCAGGCGCTGCTCGACGCGCTCGTGTGCCGGTTCGCGACCTGATCCGCGACGTTGCGTCGCGGGTCTCGTGCCGACCTGACGCCTTCCGCGTGGTTGTGGCCATCGCCTGCGACG
>SXGT01479015.1_pt1 | contig 24767 bp, 17 predicted proteins | sample 3176221 | NCBI WGS metagenome assembly SXGT01 (sample SAMN11356862, study PRJNA531348) | freshwater metagenome | isolation source: freshwater sample F1-120 | place: China: Fuxian Lake, Yuxi | collected 2017-12-25
CCGCCTTCCTTCAGCGTCTCGCCAGCCAACGGTCGAGGTGAGCCTTGAGCAACTGCTGGAAGTGCACCCGGTCCGGTCCGACGAGGCGGTGCGTCTGGTTTGGGTAGGGCATGTAGTCGATCTGCTTGCCGACCTCGATGCAGCGGTCGACGAACTGCAGCGAGTGGCTCCACATCACTGTCCGGTCGTCGGTGCCGTGCACGATCAGCAGGCGCGCGTCGATCTTCTCGGCCAGCGGGATGCAGGAACTCTGCTGGTAGCCGTCCGGGTTCTCGCCCGGAGCATCCATGTAGCGCTCGGTATAGCCCGTTTCGTACATCGCCCAGTCGGTCACTGGCGCGCCGCTGATGCCGCAGCGAAAGGTGCCTGGCATGAGCCCGAGCAGCCGCAGAGTCATGTAGCCGCCATAGGACCAGCCGTGCACGCCGATGCGCGTCGCGTCAGCGAAGGGCTGCTGCGTCAGCCACTCGACGGCGCGCAGCTGGTCTTTGACTTCGATCGTTCCCATGCGGCGATGGATCGCCTGCTCGAATGCGATGCCGCGGTGCGGAGTGCCGCGATTGTCGAGCCTGCAGACCACATACCCGTGGTTGGCGAGCGCGTGCAGCCACAGCGATGCCGAGCCAAGCCAGGAGTCGGTCACCTGTTGCAGGTGTGGGCCGCCGTAGACATAGAGCAGGACGGGCAGCTTCTCGCCGTCGGCGACTTCGCGGGGGAGCAGCACGTTGCCGTAGAGCACCGAGTCGTCCTCTGCCTTGACCTGGAACATCCGGCTGTGCGGCAACTCGTATTCGAGCAGCGGCAGCGCCGGCGCTGGCAGCAACTCGATCTCACCCGACGCGAGTTCGACGAAGCGCTGTTGCGGCGGCGTCTCGACGCTCGACCAAGCTGCGAATGCAAACGAGTGGTCTGGCGACAGCTCGCACTGGTGCGAGCCACGCTCGCGCGTGACCTGACGCACTTCGGTGCCGTCGAGCTTCGCGGTGAATAGGTGCTTCTGGCGCGGATCCTCGCCGGACGCGGTGAACCAGAGCAGGCCCTGGCCCGCGTCGACGTCGAGCAGTTCTTGCACGTCGAAAGCGCCGCGCGTCACCTGCAACGTCGTGTGAGCATCGCGATCGTAGAGGTAGAGGTGGCGATGACCGTCGCGCGGTGACCACCACAGAAAGCGGCCGTCGGGCAGGGACCTCGGCCCATGCTCTGGCTCGACCCATTCGGCATCCTTCTCTTCGAATAGGGTCGCCGCCCGTCGGCCGTTTGTTGCAGAGAAGCGTGCAAGTTCCATGCGGTCTTGCGCGCGCGCAACGAGGGCAACGAAGACCTCCTTGCTGTCGTGCGAGAAGGTGACGTTGGTCCAGTAGAGGTTGTTCGTGTCGTCGTGCTGCAGCCACTCGACCTCTTCCTCGTCGACGTTGTAGATGCCCACCGTCACGGCACTGTCTTCCCGACCCGCCATCGGGTAGCGACCGTGGCGTGGTCGCGGTGGGGTCTGCAGCGGATCTTGGTATGGGTAGACGTCGATCGGTCGTTGGTCGTCGCGATAGAAGGCGAGGAACTGGCCGTCTGGGCTCCAGAACAACCCTTGCCGGATGCCGAACTCCGCCCGATGCGCCGCGCCGCCGTAGACGATGTCAGGGCTGCCGTCTTTGGTGATGCGCTTTGGCTCGCCGTCGGCGCCGACAACGTGCAGATTGTGATCCTTCACGTAGGCGACCCGGCGGTCGCCGGCTGCGATCGCGAGCGGGACATGATCGTCGCGGACGTCGATCTGGCTCGGCCATCGGAGCGCAGCCTTGGCGGCGCCTTCGCCAAGCGGAACGTGCCACACGGTGCCGTCGAGTTCGACGCGCAGCGTCGTTGCGTCGTGGAACGAAAACGCGGGCACTCGCTTTGGCTTGCCTGCCTCCGGCGGCGCACCGAGCTTCGACCAGAGTGTGACCGCGTCGATCAGCGTCACCGGCTCTGGTTGGCGCGGGCTTCTGCGCACGATCGACTGGCCGTCTGGCGACGCAAACGCGCAGTCGTGGCCGCCTGGGATCCACACCGCTGAGACCGGCGTGCCGAGCAAGGCGCCGCCGCGTTCGACCAGCACCTCGTAGGTGAGCTTCGGCTTGGGCGCTGGCTTCTTCTCGGCGTCCTGGGCCGCGGCCGCTTGGGCGATGTGCGGCTCTTGAACGGCCGCTCCGCTGCGGGGCACCGCGGATTCTTGCGCAGGAACAATGGCAGCGAACGCAAGGACGGCGGACAACGCGGCGGGAGCCGGCGCGGCAAACATCGATGACATGCGGATTGTCGACGACCATGTCGCCGACGCGGGGGAACTGGCGGCGCGCATCATCGAAGGCGGTTGCGTGCAGTCAAGCGGATGGGCCACAAGCCCCTTGGCAGGGAGGACTTCGCGTCAAGTCGAGAAGCGCACATGGCCGATCTGGTGCGCATGATCCCGTCGGCGGCGCGATTGCATGTCGAGCGGGAAATGCAGCATCCGGTCGTGGCCGCGCACAACGGTCGCCGCCACACTGTACCAACGGCATGGCGTCAACGCAGACTCGCATCGCGCTGATCGGCAGCGGTTTCATCGCCGAAGTGCACCTCATGGCGCTGCGCTCGGTGCCAGGAGTGCTGGTGACCGCGCTCTGTGACACGGTGCGGGCGCGCGCCGAGCGCATGGCGAGGCGGCACGGGATCGAAGCAGTCTTCGACAACGTCGACGCCTTGTGCGACGCGCGCGTGGCCGACGTGGTGCATGTGCTGGTGCCGCCCGGCGCTCACTTCGCCGTCGCCCGGCGGTGCCTCGAACGCGGCCTGCACGTGCTGGTCGAGAAGCCGATGGCGCTCGTCGTGGAGCACGTCGACGAACTCGAGCGCGTCGCCAAGGCGCAACATCTGGTGCTCGGCGTCAATCACAACCAGTCCGCCAGCCCAGCGGTCGTGCGGCTCTGCGACCATCTCGCGGCGGGACGGCTGGGCCGGCTCGAGCATGTTGCCATCGTGCACAACGTGCCGTTGCGCCAACTGCAGACCGACGATGTCTCGCACTTCATGTTCCAGAGCGAGGCCAACATCCTGTTCGAGCAGGCGGTGCACCTGTTCTCGATCGTGCATCGACTGCTCGGCGATTGCCGCAGGCTCGCCGTAGTCACCGGCGAACCGCGCACGCTCGGCAACGGCGCGCGGTTTTTCGACGACTGGCAAATGCAGCTCGTTTGCGAGCGTGGCACCGCATCGGTGCGGATGGCGCTGGGCAGGACCATGCCGGAATCGACCGTGCACGCGATCGGCTCGGACGGCGCGGCGTTCGCAGATGTCCTGCGCAACGCGTGCTGGTTGCGGCGCAAGACTCGTTGGCTCGACTTCCTCGACGCGGGGCGCAATCTCGCGGGCGGTGGCCTGCACCTGCTGCGACGCGGCGCGATGGCGGTGCTCGGCTATGGGCTCGCGTTGTTCAAGTTGCGTGGGCCCGAGGATCCATTCTTGATGGGCATGCAGACGAGCCTCGGTGAGTTTCACGAAGCCGTCAGGACCAGGCGCACGCCCCGCAACTCGCCCGCTGCAGCGCGCGAGACGCTGCGGATGTGCACGCTTGCCGCCGAAGCGGCGGGCGCCAGCTCCGAGCCGGTGACGTTGGCTTCGGCGCCCCCCTCGCCATTTCCGGCGCGTCCTGGCGAAGTCGTGGTCCTTGGCGGCGCTGGCTTTCTTGGTCGCCACTGTGTTGCGCAACTGCGTGCGCTTGGCAAACCGATCACGCTGCTCGTTCGTCGCCCACGGTTGCTGCCCGCGGAACTCCAAGATCCGTCGATCCGGGTGTTCGCGGGCGATGCGAGCGATCCAGTCGCGTTGCAGCGCGCGTTCGCAGGCGCTGCATACGGGCTGCATCTCGCGACGGTTGCGGGCGACGACGCGAGACGCATCGAGTCGGCGATGCGCGATGGCGTCGCCGCGGCCGCGGCCGCAGCGCGGCAGGCAGGACTGAAGCGACTCGTCTATGCCAGCAGCACTGCGGCGCTGTATCTGGGCGGCGCCGAGCCACTCTGCGGCGGTTGCGGTCCTGATCCGCTGCCAGCGACGCGCGGCGCCTACAGCCGCGGCAAGATCGCCGCAGAGACGGCACTGCGCAGTGCGAGACAACAAGGGCTCGACGTCGTCATCGTGCGGCCTGCTGTCGTGCTCGGCAGCGCGTCGTCGCTGGAACACTCGGGCATCGGGTTGTGGGTGCGCGACAACCACTGTGTCGGCTGGGGTCGCGGCCGATCGCCGTTGCCGCTCGTGCTCGGCGACGAGTGCGCTCGCGGACTCGTCGCTGCGCTGTTTGCAGAAGCAGCCAAGAACCGGGACTACAACCTCGCTGGTCCGGTGCGGATCACTGCGAGCGACTTCGTGCAGGAGCTTCGCATCAAGACCGGCCGCGATTACCGATTCCATCCGACGCCGATCCTGTGGATGTGGTTGCAGGAGGTCGGCAAGCATCTGGTGAAGGCGCTCGCGCAAAAGCCCCGTGAGTTCCCGTCGCTTCGCGACCTTCGCTCGCGCAGTTTCTCGGCCCCGCTCGACTGCGCCGACGCCGAGCGCGACCTTGGATTCCGGCCGGAGCAGAATCGGTCGCAGTTTCTGCGTCGGTTGTTTGCGATGGTCGAAAGCGGCGGCGAGCCGCAGGTCGCGTCGCGCGAGCCAGCGCGTTCCGCAGTCGTTGCGCCATGACCGTTGTCGGCGCAACGTCGCCGCGTCGCGTGCTGCACGTGTTCGCGACCTTCGGCGTCGGCGGGCCGCAGATGCGCCAATGTGAGGTGATTGCGCGAATGGGGCCGGAATGGCGCCACGACATCGTCGCAATGGATGGAAACTTCGCGGCGCGAGACCGTGTCGATGCGTCGTTGCTCGGCGAGTTGATGGGGCCGCCTGGTGGCAAGTCGTTCTGCGGCAGCGTGCGTGCATTCGTGCGGATGTTGCGCGAGCGCGATCCCGATGTGCTGCTGACCTACAACTGGGGCTCGATCGAGGCATGCATGGCCGCGCGTGTCCTCGCCTTTTCGCGGCACGTGCATCACGAGGAAGGGTTCGGGCCGGCGGAGCAGTCGCGCAGGCTGGTGCGTCGCAACTGGATCCGGCGCATCGCCCTGGATCGAACTCACGCGACGCTCGTCGTCTCAGCCGGATTGCTGACGATTGCCCGTCGACAATGGCGCGTGCCGACGAGTCAGCTCATCTATCTGCCAAACGGCGTCGACGTCGCTCGATTTTCGCCGGGCGCGAACCGGGTCGAGAGTCGCGGCCCTTGCGTCATCGGTGCGGTTGGCGGCCTTCGTGCGGAGAAGGACCATGCGACCTTGCTGCGTGCGTTCGCGCAGATGCGCGAAGCGGCCAGGCTGGAGTTGACGGGTGATGGGCCCGAGCGGCAGTCGCTCGAATCCCTCGCGGCTTCGCTCGGTATTGCAGAGCGCGTGCGTTTTCTCGGCAACGCTGCTGACACCGCGCCGCGGTATCGCAGCATGGACGTGTTCGCGTTGTCGTCGCGCACGGAGCAGATGCCGATTTCGCTGCTCGAAGCCATGGCTTCGGGGTTGCCGGTTGCGAGCACGAGCGTCGGCGACGTTGCGACCATGTTGCCAGATGGCTCGCGCGGCGCGTTGGTCGGCGCTGGGGACGCAGCAGCGCTGGCGCGCGCGCTGGATGGGCTCTGCCGCGACGGCGATCGTCGCCGGCGAGAAGGCGCGCAGAACCGCGCGCACGTCATGAGCAACTTCGAAGCCGACGAGTGCCTGCGTCGATACACCGACTTGTACAGGCGCGCGGCCCGGTCGCAGCGTTGATCGCCGCGGCAGGGCCGCTACATGGCGCTGTTGGCGCCGACTTCAGGACGGCTCAGAACAGGATGCCGATCGACACGTCGAAGAAGAAGCACGGGTCGAGCGTGCCGTCGATGACCGGCGTGCTGGTGTCGCCATCGTCGAGGCTGTATTCGCCGACCAGCGCCGCGCCGGCGCGGGCGACGAGGCCGAAGTCGTCCGAGAACTGCCAGTGCACGCCGGTGTAGGCGAGCAGTTCTTGCACCTGCGTCGTCCCGGTGGTGCCGCTCGGTTGGCCGTTGCGCGGGCCGCGGACGTTGTATTCACCACCTTGGATCTCGGCGCCGAACAAGAAGCCGAAGTCCGGGCTCGGCCACAGCGACACTTCGAAGTAATCCGGCAGCATCACGTCGACGCGAACCGTCTCCCCGGCCCACGTGAGGCCGAGATTCGGCAGCACGTTGGCTTGCTCGTAGACCTCGTTGTAGCGCACGCCGAGCTTGAAGAAGAACTCCTGGCTGTAGCGCACGGTGCCGATCGCGCTGGCCCAGCAGTCGAAGTCGTCGGACTTGGTCGTGCCGTCCAGATCGGACCAGTAACCGGGCTTGGCCTTGGCCTCGATCAGCACATCCTTGTCGAAGAACCATCCGAACCCGACGTTGGCGCCGGTAGCGAACAGCGTCTCGGTGCGGAACCCAGGCATCTGGTTCGTGTCGTAGGTGCGCTGGTCGTAGAACGCGCCGAGCGTGACATAGGCGTTGTGCGCGACCGGCAGGCGGAAATCGAGATCGGCAGTGCCGCGCAGCAGATCAAAGTCACCGTCATCGCTGCCGACGCTGCCGTTCATCATCGAACCGCCGCGCAGCATCACTTGCGGATCAAACCGCTTGCGCTTCTGCATGAAGTCGCCGTGTTCTTGCTGGAACAGCGTGCGCATCGAGTAGTCGGTGCCCTCGTCCTGCGGCAGCGCGCCAAGGGTGCGCAGCACGAACGGGTCCGCAGAAGAACCACCGCCGGTGAGCGCGGACGCGTGCTCCGTTTGCGGTGTTTGGGAAACAGCGGGCGCCTGCGCAGCGAGTGCGACGTTGAGGCTGGCCGCGAACAAGATTCGGAGGTTGTTGGTAAGCATGCTCCCTGACCGATGGTGACCGGCGCGGAATGGTGGCCGCACGGCGCAGGGAATCAAGGCCGAAGCCAAGTCGCCCGATCGCGGTTGTGGAAAGTCATCCAGGCGCGAGGTGCCGACGAGCTTCAGCGTTGGAAGATCGGCAGATACTGCTGCGGCAGGGAGAGCAGCAGACAAGCCACCGCCGTCGCGAATTCGTCGCCCGGACCGACGTCGTTGCTCCAGCTTCCGTCCTTGCGTTGGGTCTCCAGCAAGTCGCGGCACAAGCGCTCGTAGAACCGATCGAAGCGCGCGCCGCCGGTCTGGAAGAAGGCTTGGCAGGCGTAGTAGTTGCCGTACCAGTAGAAGTAGTGGCTGCCGTAGTAGTCGGCGGTGGTGCGGTAGGCGCGTTCGAGGAAGTCCAGCGTCGGCTCGTGCAGTTCTTTGTCGTAGACGCCGGCGGAAGCCAGCGCGGTGAGTGCCGCGGCATTGATCGCGAACTCATCGGCCTTCTGGTAGGCCCCGCGGCCGGTGATCTTGTAGTAGAACTGGCCGCCGCCTGACGCCGCACTGCTGCCACGGCGGCCTTGGCGCGGTCGCTGCGGCCCGCGAACCTGGCTCTGTCGGACGTACGCGATCGCGCGGGCCACGGTGTCATCTGGCACCTTGATGCCGATGTTGCGCGCAGCTCGCAGCGCTTGCAGTTGGCAGACGGTCACTGACAGATCGACTTCGCGGTCGAAAGGGTTGTAGCGCCAGCCGCCATGCTGGTTCTGGCTGTCGACGATCAGATTGACAGCACGTTCGAGGGCGAGCTTGCAAGCGGCGCCGCCCGCCATGCCGTAGGCCTCCGCCAAGAACAGCGTCGCGAATGCGTGGCTGTACATGCGCGTGCCCGAGTCGGACAGGAAACCGTTCTCGTGCCCATGCGCGAGCACGTAGTCGAGCGTCCGCTGCACCACGTTGCCGTGATGGCCGCGATCCGGCAGATGGCCGGCTGCAAGGAATGCCATTCCGCACAGCGCGCTGACGCCAAGGTGCCCGCGTCCTGCCGCGCGTTGTTCGGCGATCGAGAGCGCCGTCTCGAGTTCGACATAGTCGTTCTCCATCTTGTGGCCGACGATGGCGACGAACGCACCGCCTTGCGACTGGCGTTGCGCCAGCCACGCGAGCCCGCGTTCGGTCGCCGATGCGGCGGCGCGAAGCGCATCGGGTTGCAATGCCAGCGCGGCATCAACGAGGAACGACCCATCTCTGGCGGTCGAGGCTTCGATGATGCCGGGAACTGCGCGATCGCCCGCCGCTGCTTCGCCTGGACCTTGCATGAAGGCGAGCAGCAGGGTTAGGGCGAGGCAGGGCATGGGGCGGGATGCTAGGCAGGGGTTCGGGATGGAACTGTCTCAGCCGCGCAAGAAGGAGTCCATCCGCGCAGCGACGTCCTTCAAGTAGGCGCGGTCGCCAGCTCGCATCTCGGCAGTGAACCAGCCGTCGTAGCCGATGGCGCGCAGTTGCTTCATCACCGACGGCCAGTCGGTGTCGCCCTCGTTGAGCGCGACGCCAAAGCCAGCTTTGCCGCGGCTGAAGTCCTTCACGTCGACCTTGCGGATGCGCGCACCCAGGATCGGCACCCAGTGCTCCGGGTGTCCGAACTTGACGAGGTTGCCCGGGTCGAAGTGGACGCCAACGCGCGGGTGCTCGAGCTCATCGACGTAGCGGGCGAGTTCCGTTGGTCCGAGCAGAAACCCATTCCAGACGTTCTCGATCAAGAGGTCGATCCCGAGTTCGTCGAGCAGCGGCAGGAGCTTGCGGATCTCTTTCTGGGATCGCGCCCAGGCGTCGCCGTAGTAGACGTCCTTCTTCACCACCGCCGGCACCAGCAGCGTCGACGTGCCACCGTAAGCCTTGCAGTCGCGCAAGGCCGTGCGCGCGGCTTCCAGACCCTCGGCGCGTATTGCTTCTTCGTTTGCCGAGAGCGGCTTGTTCCAGTGCACAGAATCGACAGTGCCAGGGATCTCAAGTCCGGTCTTGGTCTTGGCAGCAAGCACATCCGCGGTGGCAAGACCGTTGGGGCTGTCCATCTCGACGCCGTCGAATCCGCATTCGCGGAGGATCTCGAACTTCTCCAGCACGGTGGAGCCTTCCTCGACCATGCCGTACTTCACGGCTTTCATCGGCGTCCGTCGCGGGTTCGCGAACGCAGGCGGTGCAAATGCAGCGCGCGGCGTCGTCGCGAGGATGCCGGCAGTAGCGGTGGCAGAAAGGAACTCGCGGCGACTGGTCTTGCGCATGCGCGCCATCAACCACGAAGCGTCGGGAGGATTCCAGATCCTCGCGTGGCCCAGCAGCCCGCGGTAGCGAGCGGACTTTCGCATCGAACTTCCGAGCCGCATCCCTAGGCTCTGCCCGTCCCGTTGCGAATCCCATGACCAAGCACGACTCTCCTGGCATCGGCCGTCGGTCCTTCCTCGCGAATGCGGCTGCCTCGGCGGCCGCGCTCTCCATCCCCGCTGGTTCCGTCTCCGCGCTTTCCCTCGCGGGTCTCGTGCATCAAGGCGCTGGCGAGCCGCTCAAAGTCGGGCTCGTCGGCTGCGGTGGTCGCGGCACCGGCGCCGCGCGTCAGGCGCTGATGGCCAACGAGCAGAACGTGCTGTGGGCCGTTGGCGACGCGTTCTCAGATCGCGTGAGCGACGCGGTGGGCGAACTGCAGGAAGCCTTGGATGGCTCGCAGCGCGGTGCGCAGATGCAGGTCAGCAAGGAGCGCATGTTTGCTGGTCTGGACTGTATCGACCGCGTGCTCGATAGCGGCGTCGATGTGATCCTGCTTGCTTCGCCGCCCGGCTTCCGCCCGATGCAGATCGAGAAGGCGGTCAAGAAGGGCGTGCACATCTTCGCCGAGAAGCCGGTCGCGACCGATGCTCCGGGCTTGCGTCGCGTGCGCGCCGCGTGCGACGAGGCGCGGATCAAAGGGCTCAGCATCGTGTCAGGCCTCTGCTATCGCTATCACCACGGCCGCCGCGCGGTGGTGCAGCGACTGCAAGATGGCGCGATCGGCGAGATCCTCGCGATGCAGGGCAACTACCTCACCGGCGAACTGTGGCTGAAGCCCAGGCAGCCGTCGTGGACCGACATGGAGAACCAGTTGCGAAACTGGCTCTACCACACGTGGCTGTCCGGTGACCTGATCGCCGAGCAGCACATTCACACGCTCGATTTGATGGCGTGGATCAAGCAGGACGTCTACCCGACGCGAGCCTACTCGCTGGGCGGTCGCCAGAAGCGCACCGACGCCGACTACGGCTACGTCTACGATCACTTCGCGACGGTCTACGAGTGGAAGGACGGCACGCGCGGCTTCTCCTACTGCCGCCAACAGAACGGCTGCTTCCGTGATGTCGACGAGTACGTGATGGGGACGCAGGGCCAGAGCCGCGTGTTCCAGCATGCGATTTCAGGCAAGACGAGTTGGAATTACGACGGGCCGCAGTCGGACATGTACCAGAACGAGCACGACGAGATGTTCGCTGCCATCCGCGCCGGCAAGCGCATCGACAACAGCGACTACATGATCAACAGCACGATGATGGCAGTCCTCGGTCGCATGGCCGCCTACTCCGGCAAGGACGTCACCTGGCAGGAAGCGTGGGAGTCCAAAGAGCAACTGGTGCCAGACGTCCTGGCGATGGACTCCGTGCCGCCGACGGACGCGATCGCGATCCCGGGCGTCACGAGATTCCGCTGAACCGGCGATGGACAACCCTGGACTGCAGCGGCGGCTCGGACTGACGAGCGCGGTATCGATCACGGTCGGCGCGGTCATCGGCTCTGGCATTTTCCTGAAGCCACTGAAGGTGGCGCAGGGACTCCCTTCCGAAGAGTGGGTCTACTTGCTGTGGATCGGGCTGGGACTCGTCTGCTTGTTCGGCGCGTTCGCCTACGCAGAACTGGGCGCGATGTTTCCCGAAGCGGGCGGGCAGTATGCGTTCTTGCGTGAAGGGTGGGGGCCGTGCGTCGCCTTCCTCTACGGCTGGACCTTCTTCTGGGTCATCAACGCCGGAACGATGGCCGCGCTCGCCCTCGCCTTTGCCGAAAACCTATTGCCGCTGTTCGGCATCGACGTCGTCGCCGAGAAGCAGGACCCTGGCATTCTGCTCGCGATCGCGTGCGGCATGATCCTCGTGCTCGCGATCGTCAATCACTTCGGCGTCGGTCTTGGCGCGCTGATCCAGAATCTGTCGACCTTCGCGAAGCTCGCGTCGCTCGGCGCGATCGTGATGGGAGGCGTGTTGGCGGCAGGCATCGAGGCAGGGCCGTCGACTGCGCCGGCGGCTGTCGCGACGACGGCGCTCACGGTCACTGGCCTCGTCTCCGCCTTCATGGCGATCTTCTGGGCTTACGAAGGCTGGTATCAGCTGCCGTTCAACGCAGCGGAACTGAAGCGACCCGAGCGCGACCTGCCGCTCGGCCTCGTCGGCGGGATGTTGATCCTGATCGCGGTCTACTTGCTGGTGAACGTCATCTACCTCCGCGCGGTGCCCTTCGCGGAGATGCAGGCGATGTCGCCCGACACGCCGCCGACCCAGGTCGCGGCGCTGACCGTCGACCGAGTGCTGTCGCCTGGGCTTTCTGGTTACCTGACCCTGTTGATCGCGATCTCGATCTTTGGCGCGGCGAACCCGAACCTGCTGTCGTCGCCGCGGGCGTTCTATGCGATGGCGCAGGACGGGCTGATGCCGAGAGCGCTGACCAAGGTGCATCCGCGCTGGGGAACGCCGGTGGTGTCGATCTGGGTCCAAGCTGCGTGCGGCGTGCTGATCGTCACGGGGCTGCAGGGCTTTCACGACGTCACCGACTTCGTCGTGTTCGCCGCGTTTCTTTTCTACGCAATGACCGTCGCTGCGGTCTATCGCCTGCGTCGCGCGCGACCCGACGCGGTGCGGCCCTACCGTTGCTGGGGCTACCCGCTGACGCCGTTGTTATTCATCCTGGTCTCGTTCGCGTTCGTCGTTGCCGTGCTCCAGGACGAGGGCAACCGCAGCAATGCGTTGAAGGGACTCGCGATCATCGCCGGCGGGGCCTTGGCGTGGCTTCTCTTCCTGAGACCTCGGCGCGCGTGAGAACCTCAGCAACCTGCGACTGTCGCCGCTAGACTTCGAGCCTTCGCTTCATGGAAACCTGGCAGTTCAGCCTGTTCTTCGCCGCGTTCGCAATCGGCTTCGTGTTGGTGCACGTGCGCGTTGCGCGCTTCGAGGAGCACTTGCGCGGACTGTCGATGCTGCGGTCGATTGATGAGCGCATCCTGACGTTGCCAGAGAAGCTCCCGCGTGTCGATGTCGATCAACGGCTCGAGCGGATCGAGCAGCAGATGCTGCGCCTTCGCGAGGCGATCGAAGACTTGCGGGAGACGACCGAACAAGTCGGCGAGACCCTCGGTGCAGCGATCGTTCGCATCCCGCCACCGCAAGTCGCGATCGCGGCAGATGGCGCAGCCGCCGCGCCGAGTCCGTCGGCCGCGGACCGGGCCAAGGGCGCTGTCGAGGCGCGGCTGCTGCAGATGGGATTCTGCAACCTGCGCATCCTCAATGAGCCAAGCGCTCAAGAGTCCGATGCGGACATCGAAGTGCAGGTGGAATGCGAGCGACGGCACATGCCCTACAAAGGCCGCGTGCTCGTGCGCAACGGCGCGATCCGCGATGTTGCGCTGCAGAGCGTCGCGACTTCATTCCCCTAGCGTCGAGGCAGGCAGCTCGTCAGCTGGATCGGCAGGTCCTTGCAGCGTCAGCGCGAGAGCCAACTGTCAACGCGATCGGCGCAGGCGAGCATCGCGTCCCATGGAGCGTCGGTATCGAGGCCGAAGTCCTCGCCCGCGGCGTCGCGCAGCGCCTGCTGCAGCAGATAGCGTTCGTAGGCCCAGCGGGGACGTCGCGGCAAGCCGAGTTCGCGTTCCAACTCGCGCCCGTGCGGTGTTCCGGCGAGCAGGATGCCACGCACGAGGCTGCGGACTTCGCTGCGGATCCCGATTCGCAATAACGTCGCGCAGGCGGCCGCGCGCAGCGTCGGATCCGCGAGCCGATCGGTCGCAGTCAGGAGCAGTGGTTGCGCCGATGTGGCATCCGCGCAGTCGCCGATCGCCAATGCCGCGGCCGCGGCATATGGCGCACGGTCTTGCACGGTCTCCAGCAGCAACTCGCGCGCGCCGTCGCCGCCAAGTCGACCGAGAGTCGCTAGCGCGGCTTCTACGCCCGGCGCGTCTGGCTGCTCGCGCAATGCTGCGATGAGCGGCGTCGATGCAACCGGCCCGAGCGCCAGCACGATGGTCATCGAGTCAGCGAACTCGTGTGGCGCTGAAGCGACGAGGGCCCGACAGGCATCGGTCACCCTTTTGTCGTCGGCGACTGGATGTGCACAACTCGACGCGAAGGCGCCGAGCGCAATCCACAAGCAGGTTCGAGGCACGCCCGCATGCTACGCAGGCTGGATGCTTTGCTGCGAGGTGCTCAGTTCACTTCTGCTCGGTCTCGACCTTGACCGTCTGGCGCCGGCGGCGCATCAGCGCCGCGCCCGCCAAACCGGTGCCGACCAACAGCATCGTGCCTGGTTCGGGGACCGGCGAACCGCCGGGGCCGCCACCTTCACCGCCGCCGTCCACTGCCGAACCATCCGCCGCGCCATCGCCCGGGCTCGGCGTCGTGCCGCCAGCGCCGCCACCCGTGTTGCCACCGGTGCTACCTCCCGTGCTGCCGCCGCCGCCGACGGTGCTGCCATCGGAGGGTCCGATCGGTGGTTGGGTGCCCGTGTCGCCGGCGACGATGCGCGCAGCGTGGTCGGCACAGCCGGTGAATGCCAACGAGACGATCAAGGAAACAGTCAGCAGTTGGAGTCGCATAAGCCTCGCGGAGTGAGTGACCGCTTCAAAGCAACGCATGTGCCAACTCGATGTGCCGCAAGCGAGGGATGCTCCGATGTCACGCGCGAACGCGAATGAGGCCGGCGCCATCGGCGGCTCCGAGCGAAGTGTCGAGGTCGATTTCTGCCACAGGCTCCCTTCCATCGAGGCGGCCTTATTGCGTAGTGGTCGCGAGAATCGGACGGCGCTCGCTGATGGGTCGTGGCCCGCTCGCATGGCTTGCGCAACGAGCCGCGCGGTTGCGGCGATGCGAGCGACAGCTTGCGCGTTGACGCGTCGCAGCGCTGCGCGCGTCGCGGCGCCGAGACCCCGTCTGCATTCTGCGACGGGCGACTTGAGTCAAGGCATCTTGCGATAGGTCGCGATCCGCCGGCCCGATGCCTGCAGCACATTGACGCGACGATCCCCGGCGACCGCACTCGCGCGATCCGATGCCAACGCGAAGCGCGGCTTCTTCGAGTCGGGCGAGTAGACCAGCGTTTCATTGCTCCGTGTGGGCACCGCGATGAAGTCCCCGAGCACGGCAGCCGGTCCGGACCAACTGCCCGAAATCGCATCGAGCTGCATGGTTGTCTCGCCGGTTTCGAGCGACAGCACGCTCACGTGCTCGTCGAAGGTGATCACCAGGCATTCACGATTTGCCGCGGGCCGACCGATCGGAGTGCCGCGCAACTCGCGACGCCACCGCCTTGCCCCCGTCTGCAGGTCCAACAGTGCCACGACCCCGTCGTCATCGAGCGCGACAACTCCTCGCAGGGTCATCAGCAGCGTGCCGCCGCACTCGCCGGGCTCGGTGCTCCAGCGCTTCGTCATCGACTTTACGTCGAGCGCTGTCAGGATCCCGTCCGTCGATGCCGCGACCAGGGTCCTGGCATCGCTGACGATCTCCCCGTGCGCGTCGGCGGTCAGGCGCCAGACGCCGAGGTTCTTGCCGTCGCGCGGGTCGAGGATGGTGATTTCCGCCGACCCGACGCTCGTCGCGATGCGTCCATCCATGGCGACGGGCGCAACCTCGGTGGCGAGATCCTTCCGCTCCCACCGCGTCGCACCGCTCACTTGGTCTTGAGCGCGCAGCCCCTCGGGCGAAGCCGTGAGGACCAGGCCTTGGTAGAGCGTTGGTGGCGTGCGCGCCGAGGTCGCGTCGTCTGCCGTCGTGCGCCAGACTTGCGCTGCGGTTCGATTGTCGAATGCGACGACCGCGCCGTCGCGGTCCGAGGCAAAGGTGCGATCCGCAGTGGCCGCCATCGGCAGGTCGATGGGAGCGGCCAGCGGAGCTTCGGCGGATGGCCGCAGCGTCAGCAGCGCCTCGACCGATCCGTCATGGCGTTCGGGCAGCGCCATGCGGAGAGGGAGGAAGCCGTCGAGCTCGAGCTCGACGAGATTCGAAACCCCGGGCGCGTAGCTCGCGAGTTGCGGCGTCGTGCCGGACGGGACTCCGTTCCAGCGGACGGACGCGCCGGGCATCGACGAGGAGAGGCGCACCGGCAGCCTGACCACCTGCACGAACGGAATCGCGGGGAACGCGCGCGATAGCGCGTCCAGTTCGCGATGAGCAGTTGCGTAATCGCCCTGCTGCGTCGCGGCGCGGATGCCCTGGCAGACGCCGAGGATCCCTTCCAGCTCGGTCACCTTCTGCCGGAAGTGTTGCTTGAGTCCCTGGGTGTTCGCGTCGGTGCTCGCAAGCCTGCGGTAGGCCGCGAGCGCGCCGTCGAAATCGAGCGCGCGCTCCTTGTCCAGGGCTTCTTTGAACACAGGATCCATGCGGCGCTGCTCCGCGCTCCGTTCGGATGCCGCTTCGTAGGCTGCAAGCAACTCTGCCCAGCGGTCCATCGCCGGAAGCGCTCGCTCCGACGATTCTGCGATCGCTGCGAGGCGTTGTTCTTCTGCGCCCGGAGGGAGCGCGCCTTGCTCGCGCAGCCGCAGCACTGCGCGCGCAGCGTCGCGCAACTGCGGTTGCATGGCTCGCCGCAGGCTCGTGAGCGTGTCCTCGATCTTCTGGCGGTCCATCAAGTCCGTCGGCGGCTGCGGCAACAGGTCCGGCAGCTTGACCACCGAGTTGGTCAAGTCGCGATGCAAGGCCTCGAGGCGCGCAGCGCGGGCAGAATCCGCATCTTCCGCGAGATCGGGGTTGGAGCGGACGTTGGCGTAGGTCGCGAAGGCTTGCGCCAACTCGCCCTGTGCGACGAGGTCGCCGGCCTGCTGCATCAGCACCGCGACTTTCTTCTTCGACGCTTCGTGCTGTGCGTGCGCGAACTCCGACTCTGCGGCGCGGACTGCTTGGCGGAGGGAGACAAGCTCTTCCGAAGGACTGGCGGCATGGGTGAGCGAGGCCAGTGCCGCAGACGCCTCCGCCACATTGCCCTTCTCCAGCATTTCGCGGATGCGGGTGCCCTCGGCGGCGACTTGCTCTGCGGCCGCATTCGAACTCCACCAGGCGATTCCGGCAGCGATGAGGATCACCGCCGCAGCCGAAGCAGAAGCGATGCGGATCATCCGTGTGCGCGGCGTGGAGCGCAGGGACTGGATCTGCTTATGGATGTCCTTGCGCTCTCGATCGAGGCGCAGCGCGACTTCGAGCAGTTCGAGCTGTTGCTGGCGATCGCCTTGTGCGGCGAAAGCGGCGGCGGCCACGAGCATCACTTCGATCGCCGCGTCCTTCTCCTTCTTCTTCGCCAGTCCGCGCGCCTCGCGGATCATGACCTGCGGAGTGCACATGCCGAGTTGCTTCGTTTCCTCAACGACGGCGAACAATCGCTCGACGTCGCCGTCAGCAAGCAACCCGTCCAGCAGGTCGATCGTCACCTGCTCCATCTCCGGCGACTCCGGGCTCAGGTGCGCCAGCATCGTCGTGCGCAAGAAGCTCATGGTCGCGAGGTCGCGCGGGCTCAGCACGCGCGCTTCCTGCGCCAACTGCAGCGCGTCCTGCGCTTCCGACTGCATCTGCGCGGCTTCGAGCAGCACCGCCGAGGCGAGCTTTGGTTCGCCCGCGCCGCGCAGGATGTTTGCCAAGGAGCGCGTGGTGTCGATGGTGCGGTCGGCCTGACGGTCGCAGAGCGCCTGGGCGAGGATCAGCGCGTTCTTGCCGTGTCCTTGCTCCAGTTGGCGCTGCGCCAGATCGAGCATTTGCTGCGCGCTCGCCGTTTCGAGCAGCTTCGCCTCGACGAGGCCTTTGGCCGTGCGCGCGCAGTCGAACTCTGCCAGCACCGTGAGGTCCGCGATCTCGCGCCACGTGTGCCTGCCGTCAGCGGCGCGCAATACCGCCTGCTGCTGCTCGTCGAGATCCTCGGGTGGCTCGTGCTGCGTGCGCACCGGGACTTCGTCGAGGTTCTGCAGCGTCGTGAGGATGCCTTCCCACTCGTCGCTCCGTCGCGCGACCTCGAGCAGCAGGCTGTTGACCTCGAACTCGTGGCAGCTGTCGAGTCGCTTCTGCAGCGACTCGTCCTGCGGCGGTCCTTTGAAGAACTCGAAGGTGCCGTGCCTCCAGGTGAAGAGGCCGAACAGTTCCTCGTTTGCCTGCAGCGCAATGATGTCGTCGATCTGCTCCTGGCTCACGCAGCCGCGTTGGACGAGCACTTCGTCGAGCGCGCGCGGCTGGCGCTTTTGTTCGGCCAGCGCGGCGCGCAAGTCGTCCGAAGTGAGCACGCCTGCCTGCAGTAGGCGCTGGCCCAGGCGTCGCATCGAAATGCGTGGGGGCACGACGATGCGCAGGCTGCCGCCGTGGAAGTACACGAGTCGCTGTTCGACCGGGTTGCACACCCGGAGGACGCCTTCCATCTTCGTCAGGCCGAGCGTCTGGAAGACGTCGCCCAGTGGCATCTGGTCGAGATCGCCGCGCATCGTGACGGCCTGTTGCGTCGCCGCGCTCGAACCGTTCTCCTGCCTCGAGCCACCGGACCCGTCGAGCAAGAACTCGACTTCCTCGCTGTTCAGGATCTGCTGACCATTGCTCATGTCGACCTTGCCTGCAGGACGTACGTCAGGCGCGCGCCGAGAGGTCGCGAAATGCCTGCGTGTCTGGCTTTTCGGCATCGGCATATGTTCCGCTCAATGCGGGATTGCGATCGCGCAGGAGCCGCGATTGCTGACTCTGCCGGCTGACGACCCAAGGCTCGTTGCGCGCTTCACCGAACTGCTGCTGGATGCGCCGTCCCGCGACTTGCGCGGTGGGTTTTCGCTGGCGCGGGATCTGGGCTCCGCCGCGGCTCCGGTGCTGCTTGCGATGACAACTGGCGAGAAGTCCAACATGCGGCGTCGCATGTCGGTATTTGCCGCGGCGGTGCTGGCCGAGGGGCCCGTCGGCGACGAGCGGACCCTCGGGTTCCTGGATGATCGCTCGCCGATGCAGGACCGGCTCTGCGCCAACCTGCTGATGGCGCTCGGCCCAATGCGCTCGCGGCCGCAGTCGGACTTCTGGGCCCGCGCGCTCGGGCGCAACCTGAAGGAACCGGTGCCCGTGTTGCTCGTGGCGGCATTGCTCGCGAGTTCTCGATTCCCCGGCGCCGGCGCCGCGTGCTCGCCGGCGTTGTTGCGCGTCGAGGACCCTGGCGTCGTCGCGGCCGCGTTGTTCGCGGGGGCGCCAGCTTCGGATCCAGTCGTGCAGTCGCACCTGCGCCAACGTTCGCTCGATCACGCGAGTCTGGTGCAACGGGCATGGTTGCTTCGCGCGATTTTGGATCGCCGCGACGGCGTGATCGCAAGCGAGGCGCTGTTGCGAGCGCAGCAGTTGCTCCTCGCGCCGGGCGAGTCGAATGCTTCGCTGCGCGAAGCAGCGGCGCTCACGCTCGGGCTCGGCGGCGCCGCCAAGATCGAAGTGTCGTCGCGACCGGATTGGAAGCTCTTGCAGTTGCTCGCCGCGGACCCGCGCTCGGCCAGCGCGATCCGATCCTGGCTGCCCGCTTCGCCGCAGCCCTTGTATGAGCCGGCATGGCCGCGGCTTGGCGTGGCCTACGCGCTCAGTCGGGAGCCGTCGACGATCATCGCCGAGCGTGCCGCATGGAGCGCCGCGCCGTCGGTGCGGCGCCACGTCGCCATCGCGCTCGCGATGCGACTGTGCGCAGAGTCCGGTTCGGAGCCAGTGCTGGCTTCGTTGCCTGACACTCCAGAATGGGCCTTCGTCCGGTGGGCGAGCGGCGAGCCATTTCCTGATGGCGTCGCATCTCCAGATCCAGTGCTGCAGCAAGCTGCGGCGATGGCGCGCGAAGATCGGTTGCCACGCGACGCGGCGCGCGCGTTGTTCGAAGACGCGTTGTGGCGTTGGGGCAGCCATCCTGGGCTTGGCCTTCGCGATGCGCAGCACGACCTCGTGCGCGACCTGCTGATTTCAGGGAGCCTGCCTGGCAACCGCTACGCGATCGGATTGCCGGACCATCTGCGCTACCTGCCTGCGGGACTCGGCGACGAAAACGACTTCTTCGGCATCGCGGTCGAGGCCTGGGAGTTCCTCAGGACGCCAACGCTTCCCATGCCTGACGAATGTCGTCTGCAGTGACGTCGGGCGAAGGGCTCAGACGAATCGTGCCGCCAGCTTCTGTCAACAGGTGGCGATGGATCCAGGGCGCGCAGTGATGACCGGCGCGAACGTGCACGTTGCGCGCATCGAGGATCGCGGCGAGATCCTGCGGGTCGAGGTCCTTGCGGGTGAACGACAGCACCGGCATCCGCGGACCTGCAGGCGCGAACACGCGAAAGCGCGAGTCCGCGCGCAGTCGGACTTCGAACTCGCGCGTCGCTTCGAGCGCCGCTTCGAGCCGCGCGCGTTGCGTGGTTGTCGATAGCAGGCCCAACGCCGCGTCGAGGCCGAAGATCGCGGGCGTGTTTGGCGTGCCGGCCTCAAATGCGTGCGGCCATTGCTGTGGATGCTCGTCGAGCGCGCGGCTGGAACCGGTCCCGCCCTGTTTCTGCGCTTGCAGTTCCAGGTTGGCGCTGCACGCCAAGATCCCGAGCCCAGGCGGCGCCAGCAAGGCCTTGTGCGCGCTGCAAGCCACGGCATCGGCGTTGACGTCGATCGGGATGTGCCCGGCGGTCTGGCTCGCGTCGAGCAGCGTCGTTGCGCGGAGTCCCTTCGCGATCGCGCAGAAGGCCTCGGCGTCGAACTGCGCGCCGGTGACGTTGCTCGCATGGCTGAACGCGAACAGCCGCGGGCGGCTCTCGTCGAGCGCGCGTTGGACCGTGTCGACGGACAGGCCCAGGTCCGGGTCGGGTTGGAGCACGCGGACGCGGATTCCGGCCGTGAGTTGCAGCGCGCGAAGCGGGCGCGCGAGCGATGCGTGCTCGAAGGCGGTCGTGAGCACGAGGTCGCCCGGTTGCAGGAATGCGCGCAAGAACAGATTGATCGACTCGGTCGCTCCTGAGGTGAACGCGACGCGATCTTTCGACATGCCGACTTGCTGTCCCATTCGCGCGCGCGCGCGATCGACGACGGCTGCGGCCTCGGCGCAACGGCTCGAACTGCCGCGCGAAGCAGAGACGCCGACTTCGCGGTGCCAGTGCATCACGGCGGCGAGCACGGCATCGGGCTTCGGAAAGCTCGTCGCCGCGTTGTCGAGGTAGATCACGCGCCGCCTCCGATCCAGCGATCGTAGAGCGCTCGGGCGCGCAACAAGTCGTGCATGCCGAACAACAGCGCGCGGCCCGAGGCAAACACACGGATCCCGACGCCGTCGGCGGCGAAGGCGACGTAGTGCTGGGTGCGCGACAAATCCCCGACGACGCCCTGCAAGGAACCATGCAGCGCGTCGAGGTCGAGCGCTGCGCGCCGTGGCGGGTCGATCTGCACGGCATCGCGGCCGCAGAGCACGGCGGCGTGCGGCTCCCTGGCGTCGAGCGCTGGGAACGACTTCTTGGCGCAAGCAGGGCAAGACGGATCGCTTTGCTGCGCGGTGCGCACGACGGAGTAGTTGCCGCGCCAGACATCGCAAGTGAACACTCCCTTCGTCACGGCGTCGCGCTGGCCGGCGAGCCACTTGATCACCTCAGCGGATTGGAACGCAGTCACCGCTGCGATCACTGGCTCGAGCACCCCGATGGTCTCACAGGTGCCGATCGCGTGCGCGGCCGGCGGTTCTGGCCACAGGCAGCGAAGGCACGGGCCATCGGGAGTCACGACCATCGCCGCGCCTTCGGCTCCTACCGCCCCGGCGTAGATCCACGGCACGCCGCGTTGCTTGCACCAGTCGTTGATCACGTAGCGCGTGGCGAAGTTGTCGGTCCCGTCGAGGACGAGGTCGGGCTGCTGCGGCAGCGACGCCAGGAAGTCCGGTCCGCAGTGCGCGACAAAGGGCTCCACCGCGATGGCAGAGTTCGCGCGCGACAGTGCGCGCGCGGCGGCGATGGCCTTCGGCGTCCCTTCTTGTGCGTCGCGTTCTTCGAACAGGGTCTGCCGTTGCAGGTTCGACAGGTCGACGATGTCGCGATCGCAGAGCCAAAGCGTGCCGACGCCGGCGCGCGCCAGCGAGTTGGCCGAATGGGTGCCGAGCGCACCGACGCCGATCACGAGGACCGTGGAGCTTGCAAGCGCCGCCTGGCCCCTTGCGCCGATGCCGTGGACGCGAGTCTGTCGGCTGTAGCGTGCGTCGCTCACGGCGTTGGCCCCGGATCGGGGCCGACTGGGCTAGGGTCGGAGGGTGCGGCGCCTTCGTCGCGCCGCTCGTAGATCACTTGGCGAAGTACTTCTGGTTGCCTTCGGCAAAGCCCTTCCACTCCGCCGGAAGGTCTTCCTCCGCGAAGATCGCCTGGACTGGGCACGCGTCGACGCAAAGGGTGCAGTCGATGCAGTCGTTCGGGTTGATGTAGAGCTGCGGGTCGTTGTCGCCGCCGTGGATGCAGTCCACAGGGCAGACATCGACGCAGGCCTTGTCCTTCACGTTGATGCAGGGTTGAGCGATGACGTGCGTCATGGATCTCGCGGCGAGTTGGGGTGGGCGACCCTTGTAGACAATGCCGCCGCCAGGGGCAAGCGCGCAGCAGGGCCGGGCCAAGGACGCAACCTGGCCTCCTTGCGACGGCTCAACTGCCGTTGCGAGCGGCCGTGGATCGGAGCGAGACGAAGGCAGTGCGAGAGCGAACAGGGAACTTCGAGTTCGGTCGATTTCGCCCTGGCTGCGAATGCCTGCCAGCAGCGATGGAGCCGCCATGTCGATCCGCGTCCAACAACCTGCACTTCCTTCGCTGCGATGGGCCGCATGCGCGCTGCTCGCGCTGGTCTCTTCGTGCGCATCCGAGTTGGAGGATCCGAACGGGACTGGCGGTGGCAGCGGCGGATCAGGCGGCGGGCCGATCCTGCCCAACTCGCCGATTGTCGGCATGGGTCCCGGCGGCCCGACGGTGGACGCCGGCTTCGTGCCGCAATTCTCGGTGCGCAACGACGCGGCTTTTGCGCGGACCGAGACCGTGCTGGCTTCCGTGCCATTGCCCTTTGGCCGCCATGCCAATGCAGACGGCTTGACCGTCGGTGGTCATTCGACTGCATGGCGTGTCCTGCAGCGCTGGCACGACGGCACGATCCGCATCGCGCAGGCGCAGTTCACGCCGACGTTGGCGCCTTCGTCGGTGACCACCTTCGACGTCGTTGCCGGCGCAGCCATGACGGGCGCGTTCCAGGCGCATCCGTGGGTGCAGCAGGCGCAAGCGACGCTGACGATCGGCGCCGAAGTGCGCGACACCTTTGGCGTCGCATACCGGTCGTTCGTCACGGGCACGGGAGAAGTGCTGGCCGAGACGCCGCTCGTCCGCGTGCGTCGTCATCGCGCGTATCACTACGCTGTCTCTGGCGGCATCGGTCGCGACTACCTGTCGTCCACCTACTACGTCACCGAACATCGCGACTTGCCGATCGTCACGGTCGACTGGGTGCTCGGCAACGACTACCTCGGCAGCGACTCGCCGAGTGGTTCGCAGGATCCCAATCACTACGTGCTTGGCGGCGTCGACGTGAACGAGGCCCGCTTCCTCGTCGGCGGAGGCGGCGCGTGGTGCTTCCCGTATCGAGCGGCCGAGAATGCGATCGAGGGCTGGCAGCAACTTCCTGACGGGCTTGCCAGCTATCGGGTGCTGGCTAACGACTGGATCGACGACGCACAGACCCGGCGATACCGGTTCCAACTGGCAACTCTCGATCAAGCTCAGGCGCAGTCCGAGCAGGACGCGGCGCTCGCTTTGGCCGGAGCGATGGTGGGGGCGCCGCTGTTTGCTTTGCCGACGCAGGCGACCGCGATGGCTACCGGCAGCCTTGGCCTGCTCGGCGGTCCGCTCGCCGGACCTGCGGATGCATACGCTCGCGCCGATGGCGAGTTCAACTCATGGCTCGGTGGCGGTTGGTTTGGCACGTGGGGAACGCGCGGCGATGCGATCGCCACGGCCACGACCGGCACGCCGCGCAACCATCCGCTCAGTCCCGATCTCGCGCATGCGGTGCAGTCCGGGCATCACCGGTTGCTGATCGCGCTCGAGCAAAAGGCATGGATCCAGGCTGCGCGTCCCTACCACCTCTACGGGCTGCAGTGCGCCGACACGGCGCCGCTGTTCTTGTGGGACGGTGTCCCGCTCTATCCCGGCTCGCGCGACTTGTCCTTCGAGTCGCTGGGCCGTCGGGCGCTCTATGCGAACGATCCCTACGCCGGCTATCGCACACGAGTGAATCGTGCCTACGGCGAGCGCGCACATCGTTGGGAGCACTTCGACCACGAGCACTTCTCGATGGACCTGTTGTTCGACTACTGGTCGCTGAGCGGCGACTGCTGGGCGCAAGAGGAGATCCGTCAACTTGGTCAGAGCCTCAAGGCCCTGATGCGCGTGCAGTCCTTCAACACGCGCTACATCCAGGCGGTGCGCGCCGAGGGTTGGTGCATGCAGGCCTTCGTTCAGGCCTACCTCGCGACCGGCGACGTGAACCTGAAGAACTACGCCTTCCTTCGCACCCGCGACACCGTTGACGCGCAACGCAGGAAGACGCACGCGAGCATGGCGATGGCCTTCCAGGGCAACTACGGCGGCACTGGCTGGCCGATGAACCACGAGTTCTACATGCCTTGGCAGCATGGCGCGGTGCTGTTCGGTTACCTCGGGGCCTATCGCCACTTCGCCGATCCGCTCTATCTGCGCATCGCCGAAGACGTCGTGGGTGCGGTCGAATACGCGTGGGTCCGCAACTACCGAAGCGCGCAGTTCGGACTCGTCACCGATGGCCTGCGCTACTACGTCGCGACGACCTACAACGGCGCCGCGATCTCCGCCAGCCATTGGGATGCCGCCTACGGCATCCGCTTTGGTGACGGCCCGCTCGGTGGCGCGCACACGTTCTTGACGACGGGCATGTTCTTGCTCGCCGACCACACGCTGCGCAGCGCCGTGCGCAACAAGGCCATCGCCTATGCGTCCTTGCTGCGGCAGGGCGAACTCGGCACCCGGCGCTGGGACAAGTGGCACTTCTGCATCCCGGAACACTTCGCGCAGTGAGGCAAGCGGCGGGGCGGCTGTTGGTTGCCGTCCGCTAGGTGCGCGGACCCGCGGCGAGGGGCGGATGGGGGCGGCAGCGGTCGGCGCCGCGCGCGTTTCAGAGACTGGTGCGAGAGCAGGGACTTGAACCCTGAAGGGCTTGCGCCCGCAGGTACCTAAAACCTGTGCGTCTGCCAATTCCGCCACTCTCGCGCGCAGGCTGCAGATGCGAGGCGGCAGGCTAGCGCGCGTGGCGACGCGTCGCCATCCATCGTTGGCAACGGACGTTCGGCCGACGTTTGCGCAGCGGCGGGTTCGCCTTCGGTGCGTGCGCGAAAAGGGCCGAACTACGGACTCGCCGCTGCTCGGCTGCTTGCAGCTGCCGCGGCGTTGGCGTCGGCATTTCCGTTCTCGACGGACCGCCGCCAGCTACTCTCCGCCGCCCGATTGCCGCTGCTGCGTAACCATGGAAGTGAACTCCGACCGCAAAGTGCCCCTGGGTGTGTTCCTCGGCATCGCCCTGCTCTCCGCGGCGTTGCTGGCC
>SXGT01440546.1_pt1 | contig 24764 bp, 20 predicted proteins | sample 3176221 | NCBI WGS metagenome assembly SXGT01 (sample SAMN11356862, study PRJNA531348) | freshwater metagenome | isolation source: freshwater sample F1-120 | place: China: Fuxian Lake, Yuxi | collected 2017-12-25
CAGCGGCCCGGCGGATCTGGCTCTGATGGTCGTATTCGTAGGAGAAGGTTCGATTGCTCGCGCCGACCAGCTCGGTCATCCAGCGAACGTCACTGGAGGCGAAGTAGCCATGGGTCTGTCGGCCGATCAGCCGAGGCGAGAGGAACGATCAGCCGGCGCTCGTCGCCAGCGGCTCCGGCCGCGCGTCGGGGCGGCAAGCGGTGCTCGACCACGCCGCCGCGTGCACACGGCGGCGCCGCTCCGACTGGCCTCGCCGACCGTGGCGTCGGTGCGCGCCGGCGACACGATCGATCGGTGCCGCCTCGGCGACGGGCGGCGCGATGGGCGTCGTGTACGCGGCGCGACCCCGAACTCGGCCGCGAGCCCACGGCCTCACCCCTCGACGGTGAAGTCGCACCGCTGCGACCCGGCGCTGCGACGCCGAAGCGACATGTGCACAGCGGTTGCCACGCGGAGGATGGCGCGCACAGGGGTCACGCGCGTGCGCAAGGCGCAACGTGCAGTGATGAAGTCTCCCCTCACCCGCTTCTTGTACGCCGCTGCGCTCGTGCTCACCGCCTGCGCCTCGCCGTCGGTCCCCGATCATACCGACGCCGCCGAGACCTTGCTGGAAGTTGCCGCCACGGCCGATGGCCGGACTCGCCATCTCGTGCGGCTGCGGCCGGTCGCGTCGAGCGCGCTGCGGCTGCGCGTGACCGATCCGCGCTTCGGCAGCCACCAAGCGCCCGAGGTGATCCAGGCGGTGCAGCAACTCGAGCGCGCCCACCGAATCTCCGCCGCGGTGGTGCTCAGCCGCAGCACGCAGGCGTTTGCCGCCATGTTGACGCCGGCCGAGGTCGAGCGGTTGCGTCGGGATCCCGGGGTCGCCGCGGTCGACCCCGAGGGAGTGATCGCGTTCTCCAGCGATGCCCACTCGGTGTGGCTCGAGCAGCCGGTCGGCACCGAGGTGAAGTCGTGGGGCAAGCAGGCCGTCGGCGGCCGCGACGGCAACGGCGGGGGCCTGCAAGTGTACGTGGTCGACAGCGGCATCGAGGATCACTCCGATCTCAACATCGCGCGGTGGGTCAACGCGGTCAGCCCCAACAACCCGGCCCACGCGCGGCTGCCGAGCTGTCATCCCCATGGCACCCACGTGGCCGGGATCATCGGGGCCAAGAAGGGAGGCGGCGGCGTGCGCGGCGTCGCGCCCGGCGTCCCGCTGATCTCGGTCTCGGTGCTCGATCCTGCAACCATCGGCAACGGCTGCCTGCCCAACGCGGCCCACCCGAGCAACGTCGCGGCAGCCCTCGAGTGGGTGCGCTCCGATCTGGTGATGCGCAAGCACCCCGTCCCCGCGGTCGTGAACCTCAGCCTCAACGGTTACTCCAGCCCGGGCCAGGTGGTGCACGGTGCGATCAAGCACCTGTCCACGCCGGTGGACACCGACGGCTACCTCGGCGCGCTGGTGGTGCAGTCCGCGGGCAATCAGTACACCAGCGCGTGTTCCTGGGCGTACACGCCGACCAGTGGCAGCGACGGCGTGATCGTCGTCGGCGCCATCAACGATCACGGCCAACCGGTGCGCGCCCTGCAGGGCTTCCACGGCTTCCAGAACATGCCCGAGGCCTCGAACGAGCCCGGCTCCAACTACGGGCCGTGCGTCGAGATGTGGGCGCCGGGCGCGGCCATCCGCTCGACCTGGCGCGGCAACGACCGGCGCTTGATGGGCGGTACTTCGATGGCGGCGCCGCACGTGACCGGCCTGGCCGCGGCGATGGCGTCGGGGCCCAGGAGCGTGCAGATCGAGGCGCAGGTCGTCGCCACGCTGCAGGCGCTGGGCACCAACGACCAGACCAACCGGCCCGTGAGCATCCCCTCGACCGCGCACATGCCGCCAGGGACGCCGCGCAACCGGCCGTACGGGGAGCTCCGCGCGCTCCCTCCCAACGCGCACGAGTACCAGACCTTCCCGAGTCGGCGGCCGGGCGAGACGCTGGAGCTCTATGATGACGAGGGCTCGGTAGTGTGGATGGGCTCGACCGGCGCGCCGGGCTACACCTGCCTCGTCGATCGACAGAGCCCGGCCGGGAGCATCCAGCGCCTCGGCACTGCCCCCGAGGGCCGCCACGACAACCTGCCGTGGACGCCCGGTACCTGGCGAGTGTTCTCGTCGTGTTTGCCGGCGGAGGTGCGGGTGATCTCGCGCCCCGCGCCACGGGTGACCTGGCGCCTCGATGGAGTGCCGCAGGTCGACGACGCCACGGTGGAGCTGCCGGCCGACACCACCCAGGCCTTGACCTTCACCAGCGTGAACGCGGTCAACTGCGACATCGAACTCGCCTGGCACGACAACTTCAGCTGGCCTCCGCATCCTGGGTATCCGCTACTCGGCGTGGGCACCGCGGGCGCGACGCCGCTGCAGCGGACCCCGACCAGCTACCACTACAGGGTCGTGTGCCGCGATGCCGTGGGCACCGAACGCTCGAGCGACCTGAACGTCCAGATCGCGCCGGTGCTCGCGCCCTCGGTCGATGACGCCACCTTCGTAGCCCAGACCGTGCCGAGCTCGGTGGCCGCCGGCGCGACCTTCACCGCCGCCGTCACCATGCGCAACACCGGCAACACCACCTGGAGTCACGCCAGCGGCTACCGGCTGGGCTCGCAGAACCCGCACGACAACACCAACTGGGGCACCGGCCGCCTCTACCTCGCGGCCGGGGACCAGGTGGCGCCGCAGGAGACCAAGACGTTCACCATGACCTTCACCGCGCCCGCCACGCCAGGGACCTACGCCTTCCAGTGGCGGATGGTGCGCGAGACCATCGCCTGGTTCGGGGCCACCACGCCCAGCGTCAGCGTGACCGTCGTCCCCGCCGGCTGCGTCAACCCCGTGTGCGTGGAGGGATCGACGCGCACCCGCGCATGCGGCAACTGCGGTTCGGCGGTCGACACCTGCTCCGCGAGCTGCCAGTGGGTCACCGGCAGTTGCGGCAGCGAGGGCGTTTGCTCGCCCGGTGAGAGCGCCGACTGCTGCCCCGACACCTGCGGCGCGTGCCAGTGCCCGGGCGTCAAGTCCTGCGACGCCACCTGCCAGTGGAACGTTTGCGAGGGGGCGGCGTGCGCTCCCCCGTGCCACTGATCCCGCTCGGCCTTTCCCGCGCGAACCAGCTGCTCCCGCCTCGCCCGAGCCCGGAATTGTGGGTGCCGATGTGGGCAACGTAACCACCAAGCAAGCGCTTTACTCGCTGGCGCGCCGCCACGTAGCCTTGAGGCGTGGCGAAGACCGAATCCACGGCCGTCACTCGCCTCATCGAGCTGGCCCAGCAGCGGCCGCTCCAGGGCGACTTCGACTGGTTCGCGCCGGCGCAGCCCAAGCGGCTGACGCGCGCCGAGCAGGTCGCCGAGGAAGTCACGCAGGTCGTGCGGGTGCCGACGCGGCGACGCAAGGCGGTGGTGGTGTCGCCGCTGGCGGTGGTGGCGGCGTTTTTTGCCGGTGTGCTGACGGTGGCGGTGACGACGTGGGTGATGGGGACGCAAGCGCAGACGCAGACGCAGACGTTGGCGCAGCCGCAGCTGCAACCGCAGCCGCAGTTGACGACGGTGACGGCGGTCGAGCCGGTGGCCGTTGCCGTTGCCGTTGCCGAACCCGAACCCGAACCCGTTGCCGAACCCGTTGCCGAACCCGTTCCCGTGGCCGTCCCCGAGCGGGTTCGCCCGAGCCGGCCGGCGCGCACACGACCGCCCGCGTCGTTCGCGTCAAGGCCGCGTGCGGGGCGACCGGCGGTGCGCGAGGGTGGACCGCTGGCCGAGCTGCGCATCAACAGCAAGCCGCCGTGCGAGCTGTTCATCGACGGGCGCAGCATCGGGTGGACGCCGCAGCGGGGCGTGAGCGTTGCGCCCGGGCGTCACACGGTGGTGTTCAAGAACCGCGAGATGGATGTCGAGCGCAAGGTGATCATCGACGCCAAGGTCGGCGAGGTGCACCGCGTGATCCGCGACTTCACCGAGCCGTGATCGCGGTCAGCGGATGATGTGACGGGTGACCGGGGCGGCCAGGTGGCGCGAGCGCACCCAGTCGCGATGGTTCAGGACCTGGCCGTCGAGGCGCACGGCCTCGACCATGGACAGGTCCATCTCCGCCATGACCCAGCCCGGCTGATCGAGGACGCCCATGGCCACCACGCCGGTCTCGGGGAAACCCTTGTCGGGCGGACCGTAGACGCCGGCGGCGCCGCGGTTGTCGTCGAGGGCAAGCGCCCACGGCGCCGAGCCCACGGTCGGCGCCTGCACCACGTAGCACTGGTTCTCGAGCGCGCGGGCCTGACACGCGATGCGGACCCGCCAGTAGCCGGAGAGCGCGTCGGTGCAGCTCGGCACCAGGATCACGCGCGCGCCGTGCTCGACCAGGCGGCGGACCAGGAGCGGGAACTCGCTGTCGTAGCAGATGGCCACGCCGACCATGCCGAGCTCGGTGTCGAAGACCACGCCGCCGTCGCCGCGGGCCACGCCCCAGGTCTCGCGCTCGAAGCGGGTCATCTGCATCTTCTCGACCATCCCGCCCTCGCCCGACGGACCGTACATCCAGGCGCGGTTGCGGAACTCCTCGCCCACCTGCTCGGGGAACGAGCCGGCCAGGAGGTAGACGCAGTAGCGCCGGGCCAGCGCCGCGCAGGTCTCGCGGTAGACCGGCACCAGCTCCTGCAGGTGCTCGAGCTGAAGCCGAAGATCGGCCTGCACCGGCTTGGGCAAGACGCTGACCAGCTCCATGCCGGCGTACTCGGGCATCACCACCAGCTGGGCGCCGGCGCGCGCGGCCTCGGCGATCATCTTCTCCAGCTTCTGGGCCCACGCCGCCACCGTGCCCACCGGCTCGATGGGGTACTGGCAGGCCGCGACCTTGACCTTGGCCATCAGGCCGCCTCCGCCAGCTCGCGCAGCCAGAACACCATCGGCTTCTCGGTCTCGGCGTCGTCGCCGACGTCCTTCCAGGCGAAGCGGGCCACGATGTCAGGTCTCCGGACAAACCCGCGCTTGCGCCAGAAGGCGTCGTGGGGGACGTGCCCGGCGGGCCGGCGCCGGTCGTCGGCAGCCCGCTCGACCGCGCAGAAGGCCACGTGGCGGTAGCCGAGGCGGCGGGCCTGGGCCTCGCGCTCGTCGAAGAAGCGATGGCCGAGGCCGACCCCGCGGCGATCGGCGCGCAGCACGCTCTCGCCGAAGTAGTAGACCGTCGCGACGTCGAGCCCGGCCGCGGCCAGCGGCGGCGCGACCTCGTCGGCGTGGGCGGTCACCGGCATCGCCGTCGAGGCGCCGACCACGTCGTGCCCGTCGAAGGCGATGGCGACCATGGCCTCGGGTCCGGTGTAGCCGGCCAGGTAGCGCTCCTCGTAGGCGAGGGTGCCGTCGTAGAGGTAGGGCCACTCGCGGAAGACCTCGATGCGCAGGGCCGCCACCGCCGGCAGGTAGGGCGCCACCGAGGCCCCCACGAACGACTCGACCCGGACGCCTGTGGCGGCGGGGCTCGGAGATGTGGAAGCGCGCTCGCGGATTCCAGTAGAGTAAGTCGGTTCCATGGAGCGGCGCCATGACCTGTGCATCCTCGGCGCTGGTCCGGCCGGAATCGCGGCGGCCGCGCGCGCCCACGCCCTCGGCAAGCGGGTGGCGCTGGTCGAGGCGGTCCGGCCCGGCGGCGCCGGCATCGCCGACGGCGCGCTGTCGTCGAAGACGCTGTGGCACCTGGCCATGGACTTCGTCCGGGCCCGCCGCTCCGATCGCGGCTGGCACGGCGGCGCGCTGACGCTGTCGTGGCCCGAGGTCACGGCCCAGATGCGGGCGGCGTGCGCCGAGGCCTTGCGCCACGTCGAGCGCCAGCTCGAGCACCTGGGCCGTCCGTCGGAGCGGGGCGGCGTGGTCGAGCGGGTGCGCGGCAGGGGCCGCTTCGTCGCCCGCGACGTGATCGAGGTCGCCGGCCCGGACGGGCCTCGAGCCATCTCCGCCGATCACGTCCTGGTCGCCGTCGGCTCGCGGCCCCGCACGCTGCCCGGCATCGACGTCGACGGCGAGCGCGTGCTGACCAGCGATCACGTCGAGCATGTCGCCGAGCTGCCGGCCAGCCTCGGCATCATCGGCGCCGGCGTGGTCGGCTGCGAGTACGCGACCATCTTCGCCGGCTTCGGGCGCACCACCGTGGAGCTGTTCGATCGCGGCCCGCGCATCCTGCCGTTCGAGGACGCTGACGTCTCGGGCGAGATCGCCGGCTCTTTCGGCAAGGCCGGCATCCACATCCACGCCGAGGCCCGGCTCGAGGAGCTGCGCGTCGACGGCGACGGCGTGCGCTTGCTGGCGCGGCTCGGCGCCAGCGGCGAGGTCTTCGAGCGCCGGCTGTCGCGGGCGCTGCTCGCCGTCGGCCGGGTGCCCGCGCTCGATGGTCTCGGCCTCGAGCTGGCCGGTGTGTCCGTGGTCAAGGGCGCGATCGCCTGCGCTACCCCGGGGACGTGCCGCACCGCGGCGCCGCACGTCTGGGCCGCCGGCGACGTCAGCGCCGATGTGATGCTGGCCAACGTCGCCGAGCAAGAAGGCCGCCACGCCGTCGACGACATGTTCGGGCTCTCTCCGGCGCCGATCTGCTACGAGGCGCAGTCGGCGATCTACTTCTTCCGCCCCGAGGTCGCGGCGGTGGGCCTCAACGAGCAGCTGTGCGCGGCCCGCGGCCAACCCTACCGCGCCGCGGTGGTGCGGCTCGGCCTCCTGCGCCGCGCCATCGCCATGCGCGCCACCGACGGCTTCGTGAAGCTGCTCGCCGCGCCCGACGGCAAGCTGCTCGGCCTGCGCGTGGTCGGGCCGCAGGCATCGAGCTGCATCCAGGGCGTCGCCCTCCTGATCGAGCAGGGCGCGTCACTCACCGATCTCGATCAGTGCCTGCACCCCCACCCCGCCGTCACCGAGGGGGTCCAGGAAGCCGCAAGGCTCCTGCTGGGCACCTCCGCCCATCCGCCCGCCGCCTTCCCCGACCTCGTCTCCATCATCGACCGCTCGTAGTCGTGGTCGTGGTCGTGGTCGTGGACATGGACGTGGACGTGGACGATCTCAGGACGCCACATCGAGCTCACGCGCGACCGCCGGCGCCACCGCTGGCAGCTCGACCGTGAACGTCGAGCCCTTGTTGACGACGCTGTGCACCTTGATGGTGCCGCCCAGGAGATCGCACAGGCGCTTGACCAGGGCCAAGCCCAGGCCCACACCGCCGTAGCGGCGCTCGTCGCCGGCGTCGAGCTGCTTGAAGGCCTCGAAGATCTCCTGGAACTTGTCGTCGGGGATACCGATGCCGGTGTCCTCGACCGCCACCGTGAAGCGATCGCCGATCACCTTCGCGCGCACGCGGACCTCGCCCTTCTCGGGCGTGAACTTGGCCGCGTTGGCCACCAGGTTGACCAGGATGTGGCCGAGCAGGCGGCGATCGGTCTCGACGGTGGCGGTGGGGACATCGGCGACCAGGGTCAGCTTCTTGGTGGCCAGCATCCACTGCACCGAGCCCATCACCTGCTCGACCAGCTCGTGCAGCTCGACCGGTTTGGCCACCACCTCGAGCCGGCCGACGTCGGCGCGGACCAGCGCCAGCAGATCGTCGATGAGGTGGAGCAGCGACTGCGCGCTGCGCTTGATGGTGGCCGCCGCCTCGCGCTGCTTCTCGCCGACCGGGCCGTAGACGCCGCTGGCGATCAGCTCGGCCATGCCCTGCACGCCGTGGATCGGGTTACGCAGCTCGTGGGTGACCGAGGCCAGGAAGACGCTCTTCTGCTTGCCGGCCTCGATCAGCTCGGCGGTGCGGGCCTCGAGCTTGAGCTCGCGATCGTGGAGCTTGGCCATGATCATCGACGTGAACACCGTCGGCACGCCGATCGCGAAGGCGGCGAAGACCATGTACAGGACGATATGCCCGCCGCGCATGGGGCCGGCGGCGAGCGACTCGGTGGGCGCCAGCGTCCCGTTCCAGACCAGGACGCACATGGTGCCGTAGCAGGCCAGGATGCCGGCCGAGGTCATGAGCGTGGTGCCGAGGTTGGAGAGCAGCGCCATCACCGCGACCTCGATGACGTAGACCGCGATGAGCTGGCTGCCGGGGCCGCCGGTGTAGTAGATGCCGGCGGTCATGCAGAACACGTCGGCGGTGATGTTGAGCGTCATCAGCTCGAGCGCGAACTTCCAGCGCCGCGCCATCGCCACCAGGCAGATCGTGTTGATGGTCAGCTTGACGGCGACGATCAGCGCGAACGGGCCGGCGTACGGCGAGATCTCGAACAGCACCGCGGCGCCGGCCAGGAGCGCGAAGCCGATGACGATCAGGTAACCGGTCCAGATCCCGGCCCACAGCTTGGGGCGGTTCTCCTCGCGGCGCAGCTCCTCGACGAAGGGCGGCAGCCACATGGCGCGCTACGCGCTGGGGGTGGATTCGCCGATCAGGCGCTTCACGCGGGCCAGGAGGTCGGTCAGATCGAACGGCTTGGACAGGTAGCCCTCGGCCAGGCTGGGCGCGGCCAGGCGATCTTGCTCGTCGCGCGGCGCGTAGACCGCGCTCATCAGAAGCACCGGGGTGTGCTGGCCCTCGGGCGTGCGCTTGATCTCCCAGCACACCTCGAAGCCGTTCTTGCGCGGCAGCTGCACGTCGACCAGCATCAGATCCGGTCGCTCGGACCAGAAGCGGGCGACGCCCTCGGGGCCGGTCGCCGCGCCCCGCATGTCGTAGCCGTGCGCGCCCAGGAAGTCGGACAGGATCTGGAGATTGACCGGATCGTCCTCGACCACGAGGATCTTCTTCACGGCGATGCTCCCCATACGGCTGAGCGATCGTAGCACGCGGCGGTCGCACCTCTGCGATCGGCCTCGCAGTCACCCTGGTAGGGTGTGGTGGGAGACCCGGGTCACATTGGTCACGTCGGGAGCGTTCGGAGTCGGCGGCGGCTCCAGGGTCAGGACGTCGCCGCGGCGGGCCCGCTCCAGGGCCCGATTGTCGACGGAGCGGTGGCGCTTGAGCAGGCGCGCCGGCACCCAACCCGGCGAACCGCACAGGATCAGCTCGAGCTTGCCCTTGGAGGGGTGGGGATCGGAGACCACCCGCCAGGTCGCCACTGGCGGCGGGGCAGCCTCGGGCCGGCACAGGACCAGATAGGCCAGCTTCATGTCGCCGTCGCGCAGGCCGGTGACCCGGGCGACTTGCCGCGCCCGCGGCGGGAGCGCGAGCGGGCGATGGTCGTGACACCAGTCGCGCTCGTCGGCGAGCGCGGGGCACGGCGCGTCACGCCGGGTGCACGGCGCCAGCACGGCGGCGGTGCCAGCGGCGACCAGCGCGTCGCGGACCTGGTGCAGCGCGCGCGTGGTCTCGCGTAGCGCTGGCTCGACGACGATGGCCACACCGGAGGGCGCGAGCACGGCGACCAGCGCGCGGGCGAGGTCGGCGGGGAAGGCGAGCTCGTTGAGGACCGAGCCGGCGAGGATCAGGTCAAAGGGCCCGGCCGGCAGCGGGTCGCCGACGTCGGCGGTGATCGTGACGAGCGTGACGTCGAGGGCCAGTGCGCGCGCCACCGCGGCGATGGCGTCGGCGGCGATGCGGAGCGCGTCCCCGTCGCGATCGACCAGCGTGGCGTGTACGCGAGGGACGACCGGCGGCGGCCCGGGCGAGCGCGCGGCGCGCGCTGCGAGGAACGTGCACAGGCCGAGCGTCATGGCGCCGCACCCGGCGCCGGCGTCGAGCACGCCCAGCGTCGGCGACGACAGGAAGCCAGCCGGCGCCGGCAGCGCGCGGCCGGCGAGCTCGGCAAGCGGCACATGCACCTTGGCGGCATCGGCGACGGTGAAGAAGAGGGCGCGCGCCGCCAGGTCGGCGATCGACGCGCGTCCACCGCCGGGCGTGCCCAGGCGCTCGCGCTCGCTGGTGTAGCGGCGTGAGCGATCGACCACGGCGGCGGTGAGCGCAGGGCCGCCGCACAGCTCGGGCGGCAGGCGCCGCCGGGTCGCAGCCAGGAGGGCGTCCTCGACGATGGCGGGGACCTCGAAGGTGGTCATGGCGCGCGCTCTGGCGTCACGGCGTGAACGTGACGCTGGCGTCGGCGTCGGCGCCGGCGGCGATGGTGACCGAAGCGGTCGCGCGCTGCGCCGGCTGACCGCCGGCCGGAGGGAGCCACGCCACGATCGTGAAGGTGCCCGCCGGCACGTCGCGCAAGAGGATCGCGCCCTCGTCATCGGTGACGCCGGCGTAGGGGTGCGGCGGCGCAAGCACCCAGGTCGCGTCGTCGGCAGCACCGTCGGTGACCACGCGGATCGCGCCGGCCTCGTCGAGCGGCACGGCGACGGTGTGGCCGATGACCGGCAGGTGCGTCCTGGCCAGCGTGACCGGCGCCAGGAGGATGTCGTCCTCGAGCCATGGCTTGCCGGTGCGCTCGACGAAGACCTCGTGGGCCACGTCCTGGCTCTGGATCTCGAGCGTGCTGCCGAGGCGCGGCGCCGCCAGCGCCGCGGGCGTGCTCGCGCAGTCGCGCACGGTGACGCGGATCGCCGCCACCGGCGGCGGCGCCTTGCCGGCGCCGACGTCGAGCACGACCATGGCGCCGGCGACGCCGTGCAGGGTGCCGACACGAGCGCGCGCCCGCCGCGGCGTGTGACACGCGGTGTAGCCCGGCGACGCGCGCACCGCGGCGGTGGCCGTGGGCCAGAGCACCTTCACCGTCAGCGACGCGCCACCGACGCCGCCATCGGCGTCCGTGGCCGCCAGCACATACGGCGCGGCCACTCCGTCGGGCGCCGTGCCCGTGCCCGTGCCCGTGCCCGATCCTCCGGCCCCTGTCACCGTCCCCGCGTCTCCCGCATCCCGCCTCGGTGTCGAGTTGCCCTTGCCCGGGCATGCGGCGAGCACGCAGAGCCAGGTTGCGATCAATGCGTCCTTCGACCCGGCGGCGAGGCGGCCTCGCTCGGGACGACCGGTGGCAGCGGCACCCTCGCCGGTCACCGCCACGCCGCCACCTGGCGCGCCACCCGGCGCGCGTCAGCGATGCAGTCGTTGACCGCCACGCCATGATACGCGCTGCCAGCGAGCACCAGCCGGGCGGCATGGGCCTCGCGCTCCCAGCCGGCGACGCGTTCGGCGTGCCCGACGGGGTACTGGGCGATGCCGTGCGCCCACCTCACAGTGCTGGCGTGGACCGGCGCGGCGCGCACGCCGAGCACCTTGGCCAGATCGGCGCCGGCCTGAGCGAGCAAGGCCGCGTCGTCGAGGGCGGCCGCGCCCGGATCGCGGGCACCGCCGTAGATCAGACGCACGAGCACGTGATCGGCTGGGGCGCGCTCGGGCCACAGCGTGCTCTCGAAGACGCAGCCCAGCACGCGCGGCGCCTCACCGGCGGCGACCAGGAACCCGAACCCGCCCAGGTCGGCCGACACGTCGCGGGCGCGGAAGCCGAGGAACGCGATCGCGACCGGCGCGTAGTAGACGTCGCCCACACCGCGGGCCAGCTCCGGCCGCGCGCCAGCGAGCAGCCGCGCCGCCGCTGAGCCGGGCACCGCCAGCACCGCCGCGTCGTATCGGGTACGCGCGGCGTCGTCGCCGACGATCGAGACCCCGCCGGCCTCGGGCACCACGTGGCGCACGCTCACGCCCCGGCGCACCCGCTCACCCAGGCGCACGGCCAGTGCGTCGATCATCGCGATCATGCCGCCGGCCGGCGTCGCCAGCCGCGACCGCGCTCGCCGGTTGCCGCCGCCGAACATGCCTGCGAGCATGCCGCGCACCAGGCCGCCGCGGGCATCGAGCGCCGCCAGCTTGGGGAACCCGGCGGCCAGGCTCAGCTCGCGCGCGTCGGCGGCGAACACGCCGGTGGCCATGGGCGCGACCAGCGCGTGCGCGGCCTCGGGGCCGAGGCGCCGCACCGCGAAGTCCCACAACGACTCGTCACCGGCGCTGGCCACGTCGCGGGCGCGGTGGAGCGGCTCGCCGAGGAGGCGCAGCTTGCCACGCCACGACAGGAGCTGGGTGCGGGCGAACGAGCCCGGACCCGACGGCAAGGCGTGCAGCCGCCCGCGCAGGTAGATCCAGCGCGTCTTCGCCGCGGGGGCCGCCTCGACCACCCCGACGCCCAGCTCGGCGCACAGCGCGGCTGCACCGTCCTCGGCGCCGGTGAGGAAGCCGTTGGCGGCGTGCTCGCGGCGGAAGCCGTCGACCTCCGACGTCCCGATCACGCCGCCAGGCCGTGCGCCGGCGTCGAGGACGTGGACCTCGTGTCCACCTTCCACGAGCCGCAGCGCCGCGGTCAGCCCGCCGATGCCGCCGCCGACGACGGCGACCTTCACCGGGAGGCGCTCCACGAGCGCGCCTTGACCGACTCCACCATCACCCGCACGTGCTCGGGGTTGGTCTCCGGCGTCACGCCGTGGCCGAGGTTGAACACGTGGCCGAGCGGTCCACCCTGATCGAGCACGGCCTCGACCCGCGCCCGCAGCTGGTCGGGCGGCAGGTAGAGCGCACCCGGATCGAGGTTGCCCTGCAGGGCGACACCGTCGCCGACCCGAGCCCGCACCGTCGACAGATCGATGCGCCAGTCGACGCCGAGCACGTCGGCGCCCGAGGTGGCATAGCTGTCGAGATACGGCGCGCAGCCGTTGACGAAGTAGATGATGGGCACCCGCGCCGCGGCCACCGCCGGATGGGCGCGCAGCTTCGCGATCACGTGTCGAGCCCAGCGCAGCGCGTACTCCTCGAAGTCGCGCGGCGACAGAATGCCCGCCCAGCTATCGAAGATCTGCACGGTCTGGGCACCGGCCTCGACCTGGGCGGCCAGGTACGCGGCGACGGTGTCGGCCATCTTCTCGAGCAGCGCGTGCGCCGCCGCCGCGTCGCCGAACAAGAGCTTCTTGGTCTGGACGTAGTCCTTGGAGCCGCCGCCCTCGACGGCGTAGGTCAGCAGCGTGAACGGCGCGCCGGCGAAGCCGATGAGCGGCACCCTCCCCGCCAGGCCGGCGCGGATCTGCCGCACCGCCTCCATCACGTGGGGCAGCTCGGCCACCGGGTCGGGCACCACCAGGCGATCGATCGCCGCCCGATCGCGGACCGGCTGGGCGATCACCGGCCCCTTCTCGGGGAACGCGATCTCGAGCCCCATGGGCGGCAGCGTCACCAGGATGTCGGAGAACAGGATGGCGGCGTCGAAACCGAACTGATCGATGGGCTGGAGCGTGACCTCGCACGACAGCGCCGGCGTGCCGCACATCTCGAGGAACGAGTGCTTGGATCGCACCGCCCGGTACGACGGCAAGTAGCGCCCGGCCGGGCGCATCATCCAGATGGGCGTGCGCTCGACGGGTTCGCGGCGACAGGCGCGCAGGAACAGCGGCTCGGCCGCGGTGGACGTCATCGGTGCCTCATTGTACGCGGCCGGCGGCCGACTACCACGCCCGCAGGAGCACGTCTCGATGAGCGGGTGTATCGTCCCCGAAATGAGGACACGGCCGTTCGCGATCGCGTTCACCCTGGCCGCGGCGCTGGTCGCCTGCGCCGACGACGAGTACCTCGGGCCGCGCGGTCCCGATGCACCCGATCCGCCGCCGCCCGGGCCGTTCGACGGGCTGAGCCTGACCCAGGACATCCACTCGCCCGAACTGACCGGCGCGGTGCACGCCGCCCGCGATCGCTACGGCATCATGCACATCTCGGCCACCACCGTGCGCGACCTCGGCTTCGCCCAGGGCTACGTGATGGGCCACGACCGGCTGCCGCAGATGGACATCCTGCGCCGCTTCGGCGACGGCACGCTCGGCGAGCTGTTCGGCGCGGTCGATCAGGGCACGGTCGAGACCGATCTGGAGATGCGCGTCCACCGGATGCGGCCGATCGCCGAGCAAGCGCTGGCCACGCTGCGGGCCTCGACCGACCCCAGCGATCGAGAGCTGGTGCAGCTCCTCGAGGGCTTCGCCGCCGGCGTCAACGCTGCCAACGCCGACTACGCGTCTGGCAAGATCCCGCTCGACTCGGCGATCGCGGCGACGTTCGCGCCGTCGACGTTCCGGGCCTGGACCCCGGTCGACTCGCTGGTGCTGGGCCGATTCCAGGCCTTCGCGCTGTCGTACACCGCGCCGATCGAGGTGACGCTCACCGAGATCTACGACGCGGCGCGGGCCACGTTCGACAGCGCCACCGCCGGCAATGCGGCGGCCTTCGCGCGGCGCGGCATCTCGCGCGATCTGCTGACGATCACGCCGGTGGGCCGGGTGCCGACGATCAACGGGTTCCCCAACGTCGGAACCGATACCGGGACGCGGGCGGATGCCGGCCGCCCGAGCATGTTCGCGGCTGCATGGGATGCGTCGTTCGACGCGGGCTCGCATTCGCGCGCCCGGCTCAGGACGAACGGGGGCAAGCGCGACCGGGGATCACGCCCCGCCGTGCCCAGAGAGCTCTTGCGCAACGCCCGGCAGTTCTTCGCGCCGTCGATGGCGCAGGGGCCGCACGCCTTCATGGTCCCGCACGCCGGCAGCAACGCCTGGGCCGTCGGTCCATCGCGCACCGGCGGCAAGGCCATCCTCGCCGGCGATCAGCACCTCTCGCTCCCCAACCCGACCATCTTCTATCCGGTGCACCTCATGGTGCCGGGCATGATCGACGTCTTCGGTCAGACCTTCCCCGGCATCCCCGGCATCATCCTCGGCTCCAACGGCAAGGCCGCGTGGTCGTCGACCGTCGTCTACCACGACGTCAACGACGTCTTCCTCGAGACCATCGTGCCCTGCACCACCGGCGGCGGCGACTGCGTCATGCACGACGGCGCCCAGGTCCGTATCGAGCCGTGGACCGAGACCATCCGCATGGGCGCCCTCGGGACCATCACCGGCCAGATCACGGCCACCTACGAGATGGTGCCGCACCACGGCCCCATCATCCCGACCGTGCAGGACGGCATGGTCGTGCCGCGCACCGCCAACCGTGGCCTCTCGGTCCAGTACACCGGCTATGCGCCGACGTTCGAGATCCGCGCCATCTGGGAGCTGGTGCGGGCCAAGACCGTCGACGAGGGCTTCGCGGCGCTGCGCCACTTCTCCTACGGCGGCCAGAACTGGGTCTTGATCGACGATCAGGCCAACATCGGCTGGACCACCTCCGCGCGGGTGCCGACCCGCAAGCCCGCGGCGTACACCTGGAACGCGTCCACCAACCCGACCGGCCTGGCGCCGTTCCTGGTCCAGCCCGGCGACGGCAGCGCCGACTGGGACGGCTTCCTCTCCTCCCGCTACGTGCCCCACGCGATCAACCCGGCGTCGGGCATGCTGGTCACCGCCAACTCCGATCCAGTGGGCGAGACCTTCGACGGCGATCCTCTCGACGGTCCCACCACCGACGGTCGCCCGCTCTACGTCGGCGCCACCTATGCCGCCGGCGTGCGCACCGAGCGAATCGACGAGCTGGTGCGCGCCGCCGACGCCACCGGCGACGTCGACCTCACCAACAGCGCCGCCGCCCAGCACGACGCCCGCAGCAACATGGGCTTCCACCTGCGGGCATCGATCGTCGCCGCCCTCGCTTACGCCGCCGATTCCACCGGCGCGCCGCCTGACGTGGCGCCTTACGTCACCGGTCTCACCACCGCCCAGCGCACTCGCCTCGCCGAGGCCCGAGCCAAGCTGGTGACGTGGTCGTTCGGCACGCCGCCGGCGCTGGCCGCGTCGGCGACCCAGCAGCAGATCGACGACTCGATCGCCACCGCCATCTTCAACGTGTGGATGCACTACTTCATCGAGCAGACACTGGGCGACGAGTTCACCGCGATGACGATGTCGCCGTGGGATCTCGAGCAGAACCTCCTGGCCCGCATCGTGGTGGCCATGCTGGTCGAGCCCGGCGCGATGGTGCTGTCACCGTCGACCGGCCAGCCTATCCTGTGTGACGAGATGGGCACCACCGGCGCCGACGCCAGTTGCACCAAGAAGGTGATCGAGGCGACCCTGGCCGCGCTGACCCAGCTCGACACGCTCATGGGCTCGACCAGCATGAGCACGTGGCGCTGGGGCAAGCTGCACACCCTCACCTTGCGCCCACTCTTCCCCGACGCCCGTCTCGAGGTCCCGGCCCCGGGCAGCGCCCAGGCCGGCGGCTTCCCCAAGCCCGGCGACAACTTCGCGGTCAACCGCGCCGACTGCGGCTGGGCCGACCTCGACTTCAAGCAGGACGAGGACGGTCCGGCTCAGCGCTTCCTCGCCGAGGCGGCCGGGGCGGGCGCGCCCCTCGAGGTTCGCCTGCAGTTCCCGGGCGGCACCATCTACAATCCTTCGAGCCCGCACTACAAGGACGTGCTCGAGAACCACTACATCGCCGAGCAGCACTTCGACCTGCCCTTCACGATTCCCGAGATCCTGGCCGCAGGAGAGGAACGTTGGGTCCTGAGGCCGTAGAATGAAGGCCTGAGCATGGGCAAGACCATCGAGGTCCCCGAGACGGTGATCGTGGTCGCGTCGCGCGGCTGGAGCGGCGGCGCGGCCCAGCCGCTGCGCGAGCTCGTCAACAAGCTGGTCGCCGCCGGCACCGAGACCGCCGTGGTCGCCGACGCCGCCGAGGCCGCCAAGGCCCTGGTCGACGACGAGGGCGCGGTCGTCATCATCGACGTCGACGACGCCGCCCGCGGCCTCACCACCCCGGCCACCGCCGCCGCCCGCGTCTCCGAGATCGCCGCCGCTGTCCCGGACGCCGCGCCGGTGGCCGTGGCCCAGCGCCCGGCGGTGGGCCTGGTCGTCGCCTGCATGCGCGGCGGCGCTGTCGACTTCGTCGACCTCGGCAGCGAGAGCTACGAGACCACCGCCGAGGCCCTGGCCTACGCCGCCCGCAAGCGAGCCAAGTACGGGGCCCAGAAGCGCGCGCTCAAGCAGCTGCGCTCGATGGTCGAGGAGATGCTCAAGGATCTGGTCCGCACCGAGCGGCGCTCGATCGATCTCGAGAAGCAGCTGGCTCAGAAGAGCGCGCGCGACGCCGGCCTGGCCTCGGACGTCGAAGGCGCCCGCGACCCGGTGGTGATGGTGGTCGAGGACGATCGCGAAATGGCCGACTTCCTCTGCGACAAGCTCGAGGACAAGGAGATCACGACGTTCGCCTTCGTCACCGGCGAGGAAGCCGTGGCCCACGCCGATCTGATGGCGACCCGCGGCCAGGCCCTCGACCTGGTGCTCATCGACATCGGCCTGCCCGGGATCGACGGCCTCGAGGTCATCCGCCGCCTGCGCAAGGACCGGCCTGGTCTGGCCGCGTTCCTGATCACCGGCTTCGCCGATCCCAACCTCACCGCCCGCGCCGCCGACCTTGGCGTGGTCGGCTTCGTGCTCAAGCCGTTCGACGACTCGATCACGCTCATCGAGCGCGTCCGCAGCGAGGCCACGGCCGCGATGGGACGCACCCGCGACCACGGCTACCTGCAGCGCATCAAGGCCCGCCACGATCGCGTGCTGACCCAGTACCGCTTGTTGCTCGCCGATCTCGAGAAGTGATCACGCGCGCCGTCGACGGCGCGCCCACAGCGACGCGAAGACGACCAGGGCCAGCGGCGCCGACGACGCGCCGCTGCCGGCGCCGCAGCAGCCGCCGCCGCCCTCGTCGATTCCGAAGCCGGCGTCGGCCCTGGCGTCGGTGTCGGCGCCCGGCGCGTCGGGGCCGGCATCGCCGGCGGTCAGCGGTGGCGGCCAGAAGGCCGGCGTGGCGATCACGCCGTCGCTGGCACCACCGGCCGGTGCCATGCCGCCGACCCTGGGGAAGTCGGTCGAGGTCGACGCGCCGGCGACGATGTAGAAGTCGCCCTCGCCGGTGGCCACTCCGGTCAGGCCGTCGACGCCGCTGCCGCCGAGATACGTGCTGAGCTGTCTACGCTCGAGCTCCGCGAACCCGTTCACGCCGAATCGGGCCACGAAGCCATCGGCGCTGCCCGGTGTGGCGCCGCACGGCGACCCGGCCAGACTCGCCTGGTACGGGAGGAGCACGGCCGTGGTCGGGAAGTCGCTCGAGTAGGTGCGGCCGCTGACCACCAGATCTCCGGACAGGGTCTTGCCCACGCCCGAGATGGTGTCGGCCTGGCTGCCGCCGAGGTAGGTCGCGGCCGTGAGCGACGCGTTGCCGACCGCGCTGGTCGAGATGACGCCCAGCCAGCCGTCGCCCCATCCGTCGGGATCGTTGGCCCCGCAGCCGACCACGCCCGCGCCAGCGAGCATGGACTGCGATGGCTGGAGCGTGGGCATGTCGACCGAGTGCGTGTTGATGGCGACGAACGCGCGACCGTCGACGACCAGGCCGTGGGGCGCGGCGAGGTCGTTCTGGCCACCGCCGAGGTACGTCCCGTAGCGCAGCGTGGTGGCGTCGTCCGAGAAGACCGCCAGGTAGCCGTTGAGGTTGGGCGGCGCGATGGTGATGCGGCCGTTGGGGGTGGGCGCGTCGCTGCTGGCGGTGGTGGTCAGCACGTGGACGGCACCGCCGTCGACGTCGACGCTGGGTACCCCGCGCTCGTCGCCGCTGCCGCCCACGTAGGTCGCCCACTGCAGGCTCTGACCGGTGCCGTCGAGGCGCAGCACCACGGTGTCGGCGCCGCTGGCGAGCGCGCGATGGCGGCCGGCGAACGCGGCCGCGTACGGGCTCTCGAGGTGCAGGTCCTCGCCGGCAGCGGTGTTGAAGACGACCACGACGTCGTCACCTGCCCAGTCGGCGTGCAGCCCGAGCACGCCGCCCGGGCCAGTGCCGCCGATGAACGTGCACCACTCGGTCGCGCCGGTGGCGCCGTCGAGCCGGCAGACGAAGCCGTCTTCGCCGCCGCGCGCGGCGGTGCTGCCGCCGGCGAACGTGGGATCGGCGGCGCCGGTGGTCGCGGTCAACGACCCGGCGCTGCCGCCGACGAAGACGTCGAGGTCGCCGCCGATCGCGACCACGGTCGCGCGCTCGTAGCCGGGGCCACCGATCACCGTCGACCACACCACCACGCCCGGACTCTCGAGCCGGGTCACGAAGGCGTCGAAGGGGCAGCCGCTGCAGCCGGCGTCGGTGGTGGCGTCGACGGTCGAGCCGTCGGTGGTCGGGAAGTTTGTCGACGACGTGCCGCCGGCGACCACCACCCGCGCGCTTTGGCCGCCCGAGGCGGCGATGGCGGTGATCTCGTCGGCGCCGCCGCCGCCCAGGTAGCTGCTGAAGTAGAGCGACGCCACCGGCTGGCCGTCGGGGGGCGGAGCCGACTCGTGGGCCATGGCGGTGGTGCCGACCGGCACCTCGCAGCCGGCGAGCGCGGACGCGGAGGCGAGCCCCAGGACGAGGACGGCGCGGAGCTTCATCACACTCGGCATGCGTTCACAGATCACGACAGCCTCGCTCGGACCCCGACCGCGACCGCGTCGGCGACGCAGATGCGATTCGACGGGTGTTCGATGGTGTTGCAGGTGACGACCCGGGCGGCGCCGGCGGCGAGCAGCTCATCGTGGGCGCGATCGGAGAAGACCGCGTGCACGGCGACACAGATCGGCTCGCGCGTGCCGCGGTCACGCAGATGGACCAGGGTCTCGATCATGGTCCGCCCGGTCGAGATGATGTCGTCGACCAGCACCGGGGTGTGGCCGTTGCAGCGATCGAGATCGGGCGCGGTGACGCTCACGTCGCGATCACCGCGCCGGGTCTTCTCCAGCACCATGTACGGTGCGTCGATGCGCCCGGCCACCGCCGCCACCCACTGCTCGCTCTCGGCGTCGGGGCCGATCAGGACCGGCGACGGCACGTGCTCGCCGACCCAGGTGGCGATCGCGGGCGCGGCGTGCACGGTCTCGGTCGGGATCTTGTAGATGGCGTCGAGCGACGCCCAGCGGTGCAGGTGGGGATCGACCGTCACAAGCCAGTCGACCGCGCCCGACACCAGGCCGGCGAAGTAGGTCGAGGTGATGCCCTCGCCGGGATGGAAGCGGCTGTCCTGGCGCATGAACGACAGGTACGGCGCCACCAGGCCGACCCGGCGCGCGCCCAGATCCTTGGCGGTGGCGGCCAGGAAGAGCAGCGGCAGGATCTTGTCGGCCGGACGATCGAGCCCACACACCAGCACCACGTCGCGCCCGCTCACCGGCGAGTCGATGCGCACGTAGATCTCGCCGTCGGGGAAGTGGCGGACGAAGGCCTGGCCAGCCTCGGCGTCGAGGCGGCTGCGCAGTCGTTCCGCCGAAGCCTCGCTGCCCGGAACCGAGAGGACGACGCAGCTCACGCGCCGATGGTACCAGCCGCGACGGCGGCGGTGTCCGCAGTTGTCGGCGTCGATCGTCCCTCGTGGCGAGTGGGGCTCACGCCGTTCGCGTGACCTCGAGCGCCCGAAGACCGCGCGTCAGCGGTGCTTCAAGGGCGTGAGCCGAAGCAGCATCGGGATGACTTTGCCACCCGTGACGATCTGCATGTGGCCGTACTGGGACTTGATGTAGAGCAGCTTGGCCGACTTCTCGCGCTTCTTGAGCTCTGCCGTCGACGCCGGCAGGCGATCGCGGGTCACGGCGAACGGGTACTTCTTGGCAAAGGCCGACGAGCTGTCGGCGGTGTCGGAGCCGACGACGATCAGCTTGTGATGTTTGGCGCGCTTGCCGGTGCCGATGAACTCGTCGAAGGCTTTGTTGCCGCCGTAGAGCGCGTCCAGCAGGATGACCTGGGCCACCAGCCGGTGATCGACCCACTGCATGACGGTGCGGAACGCGCCCGAGTGGCCTATCACCACGATCGGCCCGTCGGGCATGCGGATGTTGGCGCGAGAGATCGCCTTGCGCAGATCGGTGAGCGCGGGCCACTTCACGCTGTCGTCGTTGCCCGTGGGCGCGTCGGGCACGATGAACAGGGCGTTCTGGCCGCTGGCCTTGAACTGACGGGCGAGGTCGTGCGACTTCCACGCGCCGTCCGAGCTGGTGTAGTAGCCGTGCACGTAGACCACGGTGCCGGCGGTGGCGCGGTCGTAGCCGGGCGGCACCCAGACGTGGATGGCGCCAGCGTCGGTCTCGACCCGCCAGTGCAGGCCGCCGGCGACCTTGTCCTCGGTCTTGTCGAGACGGCCGGTCTTCTTCGGAGGCTTGCGCGCCGGCCGCGGTTTCCTCGGTGCCGGCGGCTCCACCTCGGGCACGACGGGCTCCACGACCGGCTCCACGACCGGCTCTGCAGAGATCGGCTCCGCGAACTCCTCGACCGGCGCCTCCGGCGGCTGCGGGTCGGTCTCGGCGACGGCGACCGGCACCAGCGACGCGATGACGCCGCAGAGCACGGCGATGCCGAGGGTGCGCGTCACGGGGTCGCCTTGGGTGCGGTGATCATGAGGTGCACGTTGCCCTCCGAATCCGGGTAGCCGTACCTGAACCGGAGCTTGCGGCGAGCCTGCCCCGCCCACAACTTTCTGAACGCCTCGTTCTCGCTCTCGCTGGCGCCCAGGTAGCTGCCCTTGAAGGTGCCGTACGTCGTCTGGGTGAAGCCACCCCGCCTGGCGTGACGGGGCGGGATGCCGGTCGAGTCGGAGATCATCCAGACGGCGTGGGTGAGCAGGTAGTCGCGGATGCCCGAGAAGTTGCCGAGCCACAAGAGGTAGCTCGCCGCCTTGGTCATGGTCGCGACCTTGCCCTTGGCCTCGAGGTGCTTGGCCAGCGGCGAGCCCGGGAAGGCGTCGTCGGCCAGGTTGGCGGCGATGTGGCGGTGCGTGATCAGCGGCGCCTTCGGATCGCCGGCCTTGCGGAAGCTGAGCTCGGAGTTGGTGAACGCCACCGAGAAGTCGGTGTCGACCCACGACCGCTTCTTGCGCTTGGCGCGGGTCCCGACCTGGGCAGCGACCTCGGCGGCCGACAGGTGGTGGAGCGTGCCGTCGGGCTCGATGGTGAAGAAGGTCAGGCTCACCGGCTCGTAGCCGAGTGCGGCCAGCGCGGTGATGAAGAACGAGAGCTGGCCGGGCACCGCGCCACGCTCGAGCTTCTGCATGTTCTCGCTGGCCGAGTCGTGGTTGGCGAGCAGCTGCCTCACCGCCGATCGATAGGTGGCGAGCCCGGTCTTGAGCTGGCGCGGCGTTGCGACCAGAATCCGCGACGGATCGCCGGCGTGCTCGAGCGAGATCGTCGTGATCTCGGTAGCGTCGGGGTACGTGATCAGCGCGGAGAGCAGGTCACCGCCGCCGAACGGGTACACCACCGTCGCCGGCAGCCCGGCCGGCCGTAGCGTCGCGAACAGCTCCCGCGCCGGGGTCACGTAGGTGGTCTGGAGGCGGGCGTACCAGGACGTCACCTGCTTGCAGTGGGCGTCGATCATGCGCGCGTCGAGCCCGGCCGGCAGCGCGGCGTCGCCGCCGCAGGCCACGGCCCGGTACATCAGGCGGGCGTCGGCGCCGAAGTCCTGCGCGGAGTCGGCGGCCGCGGGCGCGGCCATGGCGACCGCACCGGCGACAATGGAGAAGGCGAGCAGGCGCATGGCGAGCGAGCAACTTCGACGCTGGATCCGGCGCCGATATTCCTAGTTGAGGTCCCGGGCCGCGGGCCGCGACGGGCGGGGTGCCGATGCCGAGCGCTCGCTGCGCACCGACTTGGGGCCGACCAGGCTGCGCAAGGTGGCCCGCGCCACCACCTCGCCGCCGGCGTCGGTCATCACCACCGGCACCAGGTACTCGGCGCGATGGCTGGTGGCCGGCACCGGGCACTCGGTGGTGGCGGTGATGGTGCCGCGCGCCTTCTTCACGTACTCGATCGAGAGCCCGGCGACGATGAAGCGGGCGTCGTCGGGAAGGCCATAGGCGAGGCCGACGTTGCCGGCCAGCTCGGCGAGGTTGACCAGCGCGACCGCATGCACGCACTGGAGGTGGTTTCGGACACCTCGGCGGTCGTCCATCTCGACCTGCGCGAACCCGGGCCGGAGCGCGGTCACGCGGGCGCCGACGGTGGCCGTGTACGGCGCCATGCGGCCGATCATCCGCGAGAACAGGAGCTTGCCGCCAGGCAGCCCGGCCAGGAGGTTCCAGGCGTCGCGCAGGACGTTGCGGTTACCGTCGAGCGTCAGGTTGGGCAGGAGCTTGCCGAGCACAGCCAGCATCCCGGGAACTTACCCGGTGTCGGCGCCAGGTAAAGGTCTTTCTGGCGCGACCGTGGGCCGAGCTACTTGCTGGCGGTGGTGCGCGCGGTGCGGCCCGAGATGGCCTCGGGCGGCACGTCGTCGCCGGACAGCATGATGAGCGCCCAGGTCAGGAGCGCGCCACCGCCGACGAGCATGATGGTGCCGTTGCGCAGCTCGCCGCCGTCGTGGGTGCAGTCGCTGCCGTTCCAGTTGGCCTGATCGCAGCTCCAGCCGTCGATCAGGAGGGTGCCGCCCATCACGGCCGAGACCCCGCCGACGACCGCCAGACCCTGCTTCTGGTTGGTGGAGAGACTCCCGGCGCAGGCGGTGGTGGTGACGAGCGCGAGGGCGAGGGCGAGGTTCATCCGGCGCATGGCGTCGGCGGGTTGCAACGGGCGCGCCACCGGCCGAGGCGGCGTCAGCGACGCGAACGGCGTGGATTCACGTCGGTGGTCACGGGCTCGCGGGGGCCGGGGCCGCGGCTACTCTCCCAGCCACTCACCGGAGTCCGGAGAGGTGTCGCCGGCCGATCACGCGTCGCACCCGTCGCACTGCGCAGCGCGTCAGACGCGATCGCCGCCGACTATCGACCGAGGCGCGTCGACTGGGGGTTCTTGCCCTTGAGGGCGATCCAGATGGCCCGCAGCGCGTGGCGCGCTCCCGAGGCCAGCCGGAAGTCGACGATGTCGGAGAGCTCGGTGCGGGCCGGGTTGATCTCGACGGTGGGCTTGCCGTCGGCCTTGGCCAGGAGCACCGGCCGCGCCACGTACGGGAACAGCGCCGACGTGCCGATCGAGAACACCAGGTCGAAGCCGCGCGCCACCTCGGCCTCGAAGCGCTGGAACGGCGCCTCGGGCAAGGGCTCGCCGAACAGCACCACATCGGGCCGCACGATCGAGTTGCAGCGCGGGCAGTGGGGCGGGAACGTCAGCGTGGCGTAGTCGGCGACCGTCTTCTTCCACTCGCAGCGGGTGCAACGAAGGTCGTGCACGTCGCCGTGGATGGCGATCACGTTCCTGGAGCCGGCGGCGCGGTGGAAGCCGTCGACGTTCTGGGTGAAGACGACCACGCGTGGGATGCGCTGCTCGAGGAGCGCGATGATCTCGTGGCCGCGATTGGGCGTCGCGGTGCGGCAGGCGAGCTCGACGTCGTGGATGTACTTCCACACGATGTCGGGACGGCGCTCCATCATCTCGCCCGACAGCACGGTCTCGACGGGCAGCCCGTCGTCGGTGTTGCGCTTGTCGTAGAGGCCGCCGACCCCGCGGTAGGTCGGCAGCCCCGAGTCGGCCGAGATCCCGGCGCCGGTGATGAACAGGGCGCTCTGCGCATTGGTCAACAGCAACGCGATGCCCTCGACCAGCTTGCGATCGAGGGTGTCGCGGCGCTTGACCGGGCCGCTGCTCATCGAGAGCGAAGATACCGCGGATCCCGCGCCGGTCGGGCCTCAGCGGAAGGCCAGCACGCCCACGTGATTGCCGGTCGCGAAGGACCCGTCGGTGGCCATGTACGGGGTGGTCCCGTTGACGATGAGCGACATCTCGACGTAGGGGACCAGGCCGTGGGCCCAGGTCCCGATGTCGCGCCACACCCCGGTGCGCGGGTTGCGCTGCATGACCCGGCGACGGATGAGCGCGGGCGCGTACTCGAGCCAGGCGGCGTAGAGCACGTCACCGTCGGCGGCGATCGCCCAGGTGGC
>SXGT01822730.1_pt1 | contig 24760 bp, 24 predicted proteins | sample 3176221 | NCBI WGS metagenome assembly SXGT01 (sample SAMN11356862, study PRJNA531348) | freshwater metagenome | isolation source: freshwater sample F1-120 | place: China: Fuxian Lake, Yuxi | collected 2017-12-25
CCGTCCCCATGGCCGCCCAGATGGACGACGCCGACGTGCTCTTCGACGTCGTCCTCGTCTTCGTCGTCGCCTACACCGCCATCCAGGCGCCGTCGCTGCCATGGGTCGCGCGTCGCCTCGGGCTCATCCAGGACGACTCCTGCACCGCCGTCGAGATCGAACCCGCCCCGATGGACGACGACCGGGCCGACCTCGTCAAGGTCACCCTCACCGAGGAGTCGGTGCTCACGCAGCGCCCGCTGCGCGAGATCGACCTCCCCGAGAAGACGCAGATCTCCCTCGTCATGCGCGACGAGGGCTCGTTCGTCCCGGCCGCCGACACGCAGCTGCGCCGCCACGACCAGCTGCTCGTGGTCATCCCCGTCGAGGACGAGGACCGGGTCGCGGACTACTTCCGCGGCCTCGACCCGGACCGGCGGTGACGGGTCGACCTCGTCGGCCGGCTCACGCTCACACGAGCGTGAACCGCACCCCGCTGACCGTCGCCTCCCGGCTGTCCGGCTCGACACCCTCGGCGACCTGGACGTCGACGGCGGTCATCATGCGCACCGCGCCCTCGACGAACCGCACGGTCCGCGACCCCACGGGGATCTGCGGGACGCCCTCCACGACGCTGACCTCGACGTCGAACAAGGTGGCCCACTTCCGGGCCAGCGCGTCCGGTTCGGCCGAGGCCACCTCGACGGCGAGGACGTCGTCGATGACCGGGGCCTCGGAGACCTCCGCCTCGACGTCGTCCCAGAACCACTGCTCGGGCTCGGGGATCTCGTCGAGCTCGACGAGGATGCCGAGGTCAGACGGGTGCAGCTGCACGATGCGACGCTCGTAGACGACGAGGTCCTCGATCGTGCGCACGCCCAGGGCCGCCGCGCGCTCGAGGAACGGACCCGATGCCGGCACCTGGATGGCCAGGCCGTAGCCGCCTCCGCCTCCGACCTTCTCGCACCAGCGAGCGATCGGCGCCTCGGGCTTCAGCGCACCCACGAGCTCCAGGTGCGCCTCGGGACCGACGCGGAACGTCTCGTCGTCCATGCCGATGCCCTCCAGCAACGGATCGGCGAAGCCCTTCGCGAGACCGAACGTCTCCCGCACCTCCTTGCTCGCCGTCTCCATGTCGCCGGCGCCGATGATGACCTGGCGAATGATGGGGAACTGTCCGTGCTTCATCCGATGCTCCTGTCGTGTCCGGCCCAGAACGGAGCACGCAGCTCGCGCTTGAGCACCTTCCCGGACGGGTTCCGGGGCAGCTCGTCGACCACCTCCACCGAGGAGGGGCACTTGTAGTGGGCGAGGCGTTCTCGGGTGAACGCGATCAGCTCGTCGCCGTCGATGGACTCCCCGGCGCGCGGCACCACCACCGCGTGGGGGCTCTCGCCCCACCGCTGCGACGGGATGCCGATCACGGCCACCTCCTGCACCGCCGGGTGCGCCATGATCGCGTTCTCCACCTCGGCGGGGTAGATGTTCTCCCCGCCGCTCATCAGCAGGTCCTTGATGCGGTCCTTCAGGAACACGTAGCCGTCGGCGTCCATCGAGCCGGCGTCACCGGTGCGGAACCAGCCGCCCGGCCAGAACGCCGCCTCCGTGGCCTCGGGGTTGCGCCAGTAGGCCTGCGTGACGCCCGGCCCGCGGGTCACGACCTCCCCGACCACACCGGTCGGGCAGTCCTGGCCGGTGTCGGGGTCGACGATCTTGACCTCGACACCGGGCACCGCCCGGCCCGCCGAGCGGAGCTTGGAGTCCGGTCCGACGACGTGGTCCTCGGGCCGCAGGAACGTGGTGACGCCGATGGTCTCGGTGAGCCCGTAGCTCTGGGACAGCTGTGCCCCGAACGTCTCCTGCGCCCCCAGCATCACGGTCTCGGAGATCGGGGAGCCGCCGTAGACGACGTGCTGGACGCTGGAGTAGTCCGCGGCCGAGGCCTGCGGGCTGGTGATGAACAGCTGCATCACCGTCGGCACCATGATCACGTGCGTGCACCGGTGCGCCACGAGCAGGCCGAGCATGTTCTGCGGCGTCACCTCCGTGAACTGCACGATCCGACCGCCCGCGGCGAGCGCGATGAGCGACCAGCCGCCCGCGGCGATGTGGTAGTACGGCGTCGGCACGAGCGAGACCGACGCGGGCGACGGGTCGAACAGCCCGCCGAACGCCTCCACCGCCCACAGGAAGCCGCCGACGGTCGTCGTGACGCCCTTGGGCCGGCCGGGGGTGCCCGAGGAGTACATGAGGCAGAACAGGGCGTCGCCGGTCTGCTCGCGGTGCGGGTCGACGGCAGGCTGCTCGGCGATCCACGCCTCGAGGTCGCGCCACCCGTCCGGCACCTCGGGGGTGCGCTCCTGTGCGAACACCAGCCGCAGGCCCTGCCACGACTCAGGCACGAGGGCCGCCAGATGGTCCTCGGCCACGACGACCGACGCGTCCGCGTCACCGAGGATCCACTCGATCTCCGACGACGACAGGCGGAAGTTCAACGGCACCACGACGACGCCGGCCTTGGCCGCGGCGAAGAAGAGCTCCCAGTACTCGGTGGCGTTGCGCGCGAGGTAGGCCACCCGGTCCCCGACCTGCAGGCCGGCGGCCACGAGACCGCTCGCGATCGCGTCCGAACGGGCGGACAGCTCACCGTGCGTGACCGGACGACCTTCGCCGACGATGGCCGGCGCGTCCGGCGTGGCCTTGGCGTTGACGCGGACGACCTCCGCGAGACTCTCGAACCTGCTCATCGACTGTCCTCTCCTGGTGTCCCCGACGACTGGTGGTGCTGCTCCTGCGCGCTCTGCTCGACGGGCTCGACGACGCTGACCTCGTGCCCGGCGAGCACCCCGTGGCAGCGGTCGCAGCGGAACGTCGCCACGAACGACGCGTCGCACGCCCGGTGCCGCTGCTCCAGCGCGGGCCCCTCGGGCGCCACGAACCATTCCTGCGCCCACTGCAGGGAGGCCGCGATGACCGGGTAGAAGGCGCGGCCCTTCTCGGTGAGGTGGTACTCCACCCAGTCCGTGCGCTGCTCGTTCTCGGTGGCGACGAGGATGCCGTGCGCACAGAACGCCCGCAGCCGTTCGGCGACGACCGTCGGCGGTGCCCCGACCGCCGCCTCGAAGTCCGAGAAGCGCGTGACGCCGCGGAACGCGGCCCCGAGCAGCGCCGACGACCACCGGTTGCCGAAGACCATCATCGTCTCGGGGAACATCCCCGAGCTCGCGACGCGGGAGTCGGAGTCCGAGCGTCGACGCGTGGACGACTCCGGCACCGACCGTCCCCACGAGCCACTCGGGCCCCACTGCGCGGCGACGTCCTTGGCCTCGACGACGGCCTCGCACGCGCGGCACGTGAGCAGCGGGGTGAACTCCTGGCCACAGCCGTCGTGCCGCATGGTCGGCAGCGAGCGTCCACGGCCCTGCGTGTCACGGCCATCGACCCAGTGCCGCTCCCACTCCCAGATCGCGAGCATGAACGGCCACAGGGCCCGACCGCGGTCGGTGGGACGGTACTCCGCCCGCGGCGGCCGCTCGGAGTAGACGTGCTTGGCCAGCAGACCCTCCCGCACCAGCAGGCCGAGACGGCCCGTGAGCACGGCGGTGGAGATCGGCATCGCCTCCATGAAGCGTCCGAACCGGCCGACGCCCTGCAGCGCCTCGCGCATGATGAGCAGCGTCCACTCGTCGCCGAGCAGGCCCAGCATCCGGCCGATGGCGTTGGGCCCGTCGGAGGACAGCGGCGTCGGCGCCACGGCCGGGTCGGTCGTGGCGGGCTCGGGAGCGGTCATGGTGCCGATGGTTACAGCCCCACTGCCTCGGCTGCCGTGTCGGTGTGGTTCCAGCGACGCAGCTCCTCGCCCGCGGCCCACGTGGAGTGGGTGCCGCTGGAGATCCGTTCCGGCAGGCGCAGCGTGCACACCGGTCCGTCGCCGACGCGCGCTGCGTCGAACACCACCGCGAACGAGGCGTCCTGGTTCATGTCGGTGGTGAGGGTGATGAGGTAGCCGTCGTCCTCGGCGGTGCTGCCGATGCGCGGCGCCATCGCCGTCTCGCTGCCGTACACGCCGTCGCCGAACGCGTAGCGCTCCTCGCTGCCGGTCCACGTGTCGTGCTTGACCAGCCCGTCGAACAGGAACCACGACGGCTTGCCGGTGGCGGCGTAGGCGTAGCGGTACTTGCCGCCCGTGTACGAGCCGTTCATCATCCCGAACTCGGTGATGGTGTCGCTGAGCTGCTGCTCCTTGACCTCGCCGGTGACGAGGTTCAGGCGCCAGCGGTGCAGCCGCGACTGCATGCGGTCGAGCGCGAGGAACCGGAAGGCGCGCTGCCAGTGGTTGCCCATGCCGTTGTCGGCCGGCTCCGGATCGCCCTGGAAGAACCCGTCGAGGACGATCTCGTCGCCCTCCTCGTAGGCGTTGACCCAGTGCAGGACGTAGGTGGCCTCCGCCTCGAACCAGCGGATGTCCGACGTCTGTCCGCGGCGCGGCACCACGCCGATGCGCAGCGGCACGTCGGGATGGAACCGCGCGACGTGCGCATCGGACTTCAGCGCCTCGGGGTCCCAGAAGAGCGGGCAGTCGTTGAGGATGGCGTAGTTCTCGGTGAAGGCCATGTCGTGCGGCAGGCGTGGGCCCGGCAACGGCACGTCGATGTAGTGAGCGAGGTCGTTGTTCTCGTCGACGACGCCGTAGTGCATGTACGGCGCCTCCTTGGAGTAGTTGAAGAACAGCATCTCCCCGGTGCGGTCGTCGACCTTCGGGTGCGCCGAGACGCCCCACTCGAACGGGAACTTGCCGTTCCAGCTCTCCTTGCCGAGCGTCTCCGCCGACATCGGGTCGACGCGGTAGAGGTCGCCGCACTGGTAGAAGCTCGTGAGCGCGGTGCCTCGGTGCACGAGGACGTCGGTGCTGGAGGCGTCCTTCATGCGACGGCGCGCACCCCAGCCGTCGTCGCGCAGTGCGGCGCTCGGGCGCTCGGCGAGCCCGGCCCAGAGCGCGTGCCCAGCCTCCTGCTCGGCCATGAGGCCGTCGGTGCGCACGAAGCGGTTGCGGTAGAACGCCTTGCCGTCGCGGAACCCGACGACGTGGATCATGCCGTCACCGTCGAACGGGTGGTAGTTCTTCAGCGACGGGTGCACCGGGTTCTCGGTGTTGCGCAGGTAGACGCCGTCGAGGTCGGTCGGGATCTCGCCGGAGACGACCTCGAGGTCGTCGGCCTTCCACTCCGTGGTCTGCGGCTGCCACGGCCCGGTGCGGTAGGGATGGTCGTCGTCCTCCGGGAGGGTGGAGAGCAGGCGACCGACGACGTCGACGTCCATGGGGTGTCCTTGTCTTCTCTGGATCTAGGGATGGCGTGGTGCGTCAGGCCGGGGTGGCGCCGACGACGAGGCTGACGGTGGTGGCGGTGGAGCCGCCGAAGTTGAGCGTCCCGAACCTGGAGGCGCCGTCGACCTGGTACTCGCCGGCCGTGCCGGCGACCTGCTTGGTGGCGTCGAGCAGCATCCGCACCCCGCTGGCGCCGACCGGGTGGCCGCCGCCGATGAGGCCGCCGCTGGGGTTGATCGGCAGCGTGCCGCCCATCTCGATCTCGCCGTTCTCGATGGCCTTCCACGACTCGCCCGGTCCGGTGAGCCCGATGTGGTCGATCGCGACGTACTCGCTCGGGGTGAAGCAGTCGTGGGTCTCGAGCCCGTCGAGCGCGTCGAGGGTGATCCCGGCGCGACCGAACGCGTCGTTCACCGCCTCGCGCAGGTGCGGGAGGACGTAGGGGTTCTCGGCGTCGCGCTCCAGCTTCTGCTTCAGGCCGAGCCCGACGGTGCGGTGACCCCACCCCTCGATGCGACCCCAGGGGCGGGCGTCCGGGTGGTCGCGCAGCCACCGGTCGGTGACGAGCACGACGCCTGCTCCGCCGTCGGTCACCTGGCTGCAGTCGAAGCGTCGGATGCGTCCGTCGATCACGGGGTTCGTGGCGTCGTCACGGCCGATGCCGGCGACGAGGTCGGGAACGTCCCAGCCGCGTGTCTGTGCGTTGGGGTTGCGTCGTCCGTTGGCGAAGTTGATCTGGGCGAGCGCCCGCAGGTGCACCTCGTCGAGGCCGTAGCGCTCGTCGTACTCCTCGGCCACCTCGCTGAACATGTGCGGCCACATGAAGGTGGCGTCCTGTCCCTCGTGGCCGATCCAGGCGGCGGCGCCGAGGTGGTGGGCGGCCTGGTCGCCGCTGACGGTCTTCTCCAGCTCGACCCCCACGACCAGCGCGGTCTCGTAGTGGCCGGCGGAGAGGTCGGACATGGCGGCGAGGACGGCGATGCTGCCCGAGGCGCACGCGGCCTCGTGGCGCGACGAGGGCGTGCCCCACAGCCCGTCGTTCACGGTGGCCGGCATGGCGCCGAGCTGACCCTGGCCGGCGAAGAGCTGGCCGAAGGCGTTGGCGACGTGCACGACCTCGATGTCGGTCGCGTCGACGCCGGATGCGCTCAGGGTGTGGTCGACGACCTCGTCGGTGAGACCGGCGAAGTCCAGTCCCTCACGCACGAGGTTGCGGGCGAAGTCGCTCTGGTAGCCACCGAGGACCCAGATGTTGCCGCTCATTGCGTCTCCTTCTCGAGAGGCTTGCCAAGGTGTAGTAAACCGTACTACAACTAACAGAGTATCTCCACCGTCGACCAAGGGGAACCATGTCCGAAGCACTCGTCCTGGACTACGTCCGGACCCCGCGCGGCAAGGCGTCGCAGCGCGGATCGCTCGCCAGCCACACCGCCACCGACCTCGTCGTCCACCTGCAGCACGCCCTCGTCGAACGCACCGGCATCGACCCCGAGCGCATCGACGACGTCGTCCTCGGCTGCGCCGGCCAGGTCGACGAGCAGGGGGCTAACGTCGCCCGCACCGCCGCACTCCTCGCCGGCTGGGGCGACCGCGTCCCCGGTGGCACCGTGAACCGCTTCTGCGCCTCCGGTGTCGACGCCGTGGGCCAGGTCGGGGCGCGACTGCGCGCGGGCGACGTCGGCCTCGCGGTCGCCGGCGGCGTCGAGAGCGTCTCGAGGGTCCCGATGTTCACCGACCGCGGCCCGCTGTGGACCGATGCCGACGTCATCCGCCGGGTCGGGTCGGTGCACATGGGCATCGCCGCCGACCTCAACGCGACCCTCGAGGGCTTCACCCGCGAGCAGCTCGACATCTACGGACTGGAGACCCAGCACAAGGCGGCCCAGGCCCGTGAGCGCGGCGCCTTCGACCGTTCACTCGTCCCCGTCCCCGCCGCCGACGGCGGACCCGGGCTCGACCACGACGAGCTGGTCCGCCCCGACACGACGCTCGAGCAGCTGGGCGGCCTCGAGCCCGCGTTCGCCGCCCTCGGCGCCTCGGGGCAGGACGCCATCGCCCTCGAGGCGCTCGCCGCCGCCGCGACCCCGCGGCGACTCGACGGCATCGAGCACCGGCACACGGTGGGCTCCTCCCCCGCCATGGCCGACGCATCCGCACTGCTCCTGCTCGGGAACGCCGAGGAGGCCGAGCGCACCGGCCTCGCACCCCGCGCACGCATCGTCGGGACCGCCACCACCTCCGTGAACGCCGTCGTCATGCTCACCGCCGGGCAGAGTGCCGTCGAGCAGGTCATCGCCCGCGCCGGCCTGCGACCGGCGGACATCGACGTGTTCGAGTTCGCCGAGGCCTTCTCGGCGCTGTGCCTGCGGTTCCGTCGCGACCTCGACGCCGGCCCCGACCGCATGAACCCCAACGGCGGCACGATGGCGATGGGCCACGCCTTCGGCGCCACCGGCGCGATCCTCGTCGGCAGCTGCGTCGAGGAGCTCGAGCGCCGCGACGGCCGCTACGGCGTGGCCGCCGTCAGCGGTGCGGCCGGGCTCGGCGTCGCCGTGCTCGTCGAGCGGGTCGCGTCGTGATCGCGCGGCCGCTGGACGGCCAGGTCGCCCTCGTCACCGGTGGGGGCAAGGGGCTCGGACGCGCCTTCGCCCTGCACCTCTCGCAGCTGGGCGCCGCCGTCCTCGTCAACAACCGCAACCGTGAGGTCGACGCCGACGGACGCGGACCGGCCGACCACGTGGTCGCCGAGATCGAGGCCGCGGGCGGCTCGGCTCTCGCCGACCACCACGACGTCACCGAGCCCGGTGCCGCCGAGGCGATGGTCGGTGCCGCGGTGAGCCGTTGGGGGCGCCTCGACATCTGCGTCACCAGCGCCGGCGTCAGCTCGCCCCAGATGTTCCACCGCACCACGCCGGAGAACATCGCCCAGGTGCTGGGCATCAACGTCACCGGCACCGCGCTCGTCGCCGCGGCCGCCTCCGCCGTGATGCGCGAGGCCGGCCACGGGCGCATCGTTCTCGTCGCCTCCGCCGCCGGCCTCCACGGCGAACCCACCGTCTCCGCGTACGCCGCGAGCAAGGGAGCGGTCATCGCCCTCGGCCGCACCATCGCCGTCGAGGGCGGACGCCGCGGCGTCCTCACGAACGTCCTCCTGCCCTACGCCACGACCCAGATGACCGAGACCGGCATGGACACCGACCACGCCGAACGGATGACGCCCGACGTCGTCGCACCTGTCGTCGGCGCCCTCGTCCACCCGGAGAGCACCCTGAACGGCCAGGTCCTGCTGACCGGCGGCCGCGGCCTGCGGGCCGCGAGCACCGTCGAGCACGGCACGGTCCTGCTGCCCGAGGGCTCCCTCGACCCGGGCACGCTCGCCCGGCTGCTCACGACGAGCCGTGAGCAGCCCGGCACCTCCCACGGCCACGCGCTGGAGGCCTTCCGATCCCTCGCCGAGGACGTCGTCGCCCTCACGACCAACACCGATCCACCCACCCCCACCCCAGAAGGCTGAACCATGACCGACATCCCCTGGGCCGACCTCGGCCTCAACCTGCTCGCCGTGATCGCGGCCGTCACGCTCTTCATCGGCGTGATCATGGCCGTCGCGATCCGCATCCGGAACCAGTCGATCATCGACATCTACTGGGGTCCGGGCTTCGTGGTGGTCGCCGTCGTCTCCTACCTCATGTCCATGGGCGGTGACGGCGACGACGTGCGGCGCCTCGTCGTGCTCGCCCTCACGACGGTCTGGGGGCTGCGCCTCGGCATCTACATCGGCAACCGGAACCGCGGGCACGGCGAGGACAAGCGGTACACCGCCCTGATGCGCAAGCAGACCGGGTCCCTCGTGGGCTTCCTGGTCCGCAAGATCTACGGCCTGCAGGGGGCTCTCATCGTCCTCATCTCCCTGCCGGTGCAGCTCGCGATGTACCAGGACGGAGCGCTCGGCGTCATCGGTGTCGTCGGCATCGCCGTCTGGACGATCGGGTTCGGGTTCGAGGCGATCGGCGACGCGCAGCTCGCCCGCTTCAAGAAGGACCCCGCCAACGCCGGGCAGATCATGGACCGCGGACTGTGGGGCTGGACGCGCCACCCGAACTACTTCGGCGACGCCTGCGTCTGGGCCGGGCTGTTCCTGCTCGCCCTCGGCGCGCCGTGGGGCCTGGTCGCGATCGTCTCGCCGATCGTGATGACCCGGCTGCTCGTCAGCTACAGCGGCAAGGCACTGCTCGAGCGCGGCATGCGACGCAGCCGCGGCGAGGCCTACGACGCCTACGTCGCCCGCACGAGCGGCTTCTTCCCGCGACCGCCGAAGCGTGCGGCGGCACCCGCGGACCGATCCCGATGACCGCCGCCACCCTCGACCTCGTCGACCTCTTCGACCTCGCCGCGGACGGCCCCGACACCTGGGTGGGGCGCACGGACGGCCTGCGGCTGCCGCAGCTGTTCGGCGGGCAGCTCGTCGGACAGTCGATCGTCGCCGCCGGACGGACCGTGACGGGCGCGACGGTCCACTCCAGCCACACGACGTTCCTGCGCGGCGGCTCCACCGGTCGTCCCGTGACCTTCGCCGTCGAGCGGCTCCGCGACGGTCGCACCATCTCCACCCGCGAGGTCAGCGCCCGCCAGGACGACCGCCTGCTGTGCCGGACCATCGTCTCCTTCGCCACGGACCGGGTCGGCCTCTCGCACGCCCGGCCGGCACCGTCGACGCCGGGCCCGATGGACTGTCCCAGCCTGGAGGAGGTCGCCGAGGCCGACGGTGGGCTCGGGGAGTTCTGGGAGGACTTCGCCGCGATCGACGTCCGCGTCGCTCCGGACGTCGAGGGAACTGTGCCGCACTCCGCGTCACCACCGAACGGCATCTGGATGCGCACGAGCACACCCCTTCCCGACGATCCCCTGCTGCACGCGGCCGCCGTCGCCTACGCCAGCGACCTCATGCTCATGTCGACGGCCGTCACGCCGCACGGCCACACGACCGGCCACGAGCGCAGCCTCGCGGCCCGGTGGGACGCCGTCTCGCTCGACCACACGCTCTGGTTCCGCCGGACACCGCGCGCCGACGACTGGCTGCTGTTCGAGCACACCACACCGATGGCCGGCGCCGGTCGCGCGCTCGTCGAGGCCGGCGTGTTCGACCTCGACGGCGACCCCGTCTGCCACGTCGCGCAGGAGGCCCTCCTGCGCGACCACCCCGACCACCCCACCCGATGACCCCACCCCACCAGGAGACCGTCGTGACCCACCCCAACATCGCCCTGCTCGACCGCATCGTCGCCGCTGCCGAGGCGGGTGACGCCTCCGACCTCGTCGACGTGTACGCACCCGACGCCGTCATCTGGCACAACCACGACCTCAAGGAGACGACGGTCCAGCAGAACGGGCGGCTCCTCGAGGCGATGGGCCGCTGGGTCAGCGACCGTCGCTACACCGAGCGTCGCGCCACGGCCTTCGAGGGAGGTGCGGTGCAGCAGCACGTCCTGCGGGGCACCCGCGTCTCGACCGGCGAGGAGATCGCCCTGCACGCCTGCGTCGTCATCACGGTGGCCGACGGACGCATCACCCGCCTGGACGAGTACATCGACTCGGCGGAGGCCAGCCAGTTCGCACCGTGAGGTGTGGCTCGTCCCACCCCGCCGTCATCCGGACCGGTCGCCCCGCAGGGTCGCGACCACCCGTCGCATCGCTCGGGCCTGGGCCCGGTTGAGGCGGCTGTCCTCGCTCACGTCCGGCCACCGGTCACCGGCCCGCTCGAGGGCCCGAGCCGTCTCGGTCCGCTCGAGCCGCGCCACCATCGGCGCGAGGACGTCGGCCATGCGGTCGGCGACGTCGTCGGCCTCCTCCCGCGACGCGTCGTCGGCGAGCCGGTCGAACCGGGCCGACGCCGCCGCGAGGTCCGGGTCCTGCAGGAGGGGTCGCAGGGCGTCGGCGAGGTCGTCGAGGCCTGGCCGGGTCAGGTGGTCCACGCCGACCACCTGGGCGATGAGCAGCAGCGCGTCCTGGTCCATCTGGCTCAGGATCCCGGCGGACGGACCGGACGGGCCGAGGGCGATCAGCTCGGCCAGACCCTCCGGGACGTCGGCGCGCCGGCCGCTCTCGCGCAGACGGACGATCTGACCTCGCTGCTCCTGCAGCCGCTCGATGGCGTCGACGAGTCGACGGTCGACCTCCTCGAGGACGTCCACCGTCGGGGTCTCCTCGAGCATCGCGCCCACCTCGCTGAGCGGGACACCGAGCTCGGTGAGCCGGCGGATGCGAAGGAGGGTCGCGATCGTCGCCAGGTCGTAGCGACGGTAGCCGTTGGAGAGGCGCTCGGGCTCGGGCAGCAGGCCGATCTGGTGGTAGTGCCGCAGCGTGCGCACGCTGACCCCAGCGAGCTCGGCCACCTCCTGGCTGCGCATCAGGCACCTCCCGCACTCGCGTCGATCCGGCGCAGCGGCCGCAGGACGAGGGCCCCGACCACCGCCACGAACCATACGCCGATCACGACCAGTCCCGCCGTCTCCAGCGACGCGTACTCGACGAGCACCGCGGCTCCGAGGATGCCGACGGCAGGCGACATCGTGAACAGGGCGTTCTGCGCACTCATCACCCGGCCACGCAGGTCGTCGGGGATCGTCTCGATCATCACGACACCGAAGAGCGCACCCAACGCACCACCGAACAGCCCGACGAGGGCCGCCCCCGCGAAGATCCAGCCGATGCCGGGCAGGGCACCGATGACGCCGATGCCGACGAGCGACCCCACGAGGGACAGGCTCAGCCACGTCCGGCGCCGCAGCCGCGCGGACGCCATCGCGTAGGCGGCCGAGCCGACGAGCATCCCGCCGGCCAGGCTCGTCAGCACCAGGCCGAGTCGACCCTCCTGGCCGAGCACCGTGAAGTGCACCGGAAGGAGCAGGCCCTGCACCGCCACGAGCACGGTGACGAGCAGGAGGTTGACGATGGTGACGGCGCGGATCAGGGGACTGCGCCGGGCCAGCCACACCATGCCGGCCACCATCTGCGCGACGGCACGGCGCGGCGGCTCCTGCGACGTGTTCGGCACCCGCGCGCCGACGTCCCTCGGGAGCAGCAGCGTGGTCAGCGCCGCGACCAGCGCCAGGCCGGCGGTGAACCACAGGGCTCCCGGTCCGTCCAGGGTCACGACGAGCGCTGCCGCGACGGCCGGCCCGACCATCATGGTCACGGCGCCGACGCTCTCGCGGAGTCCGACGATGCGCTCGAAGCCGATCCCGCTGCGCCGTTGCACGCCCGGCACGAGGGTCTCGCGGGCGGTCAGTCCGGGGACGTCACCGAAGGACGCCACGATGCCGAAGAGCACGAACCACCCGAGGGACAGCTCGGAGACGAGATCGATGACCGGCAGCGCGGCGATGCCGACGGCGGCGACGAGGTCGGTGACGATCGACATCGTCCGACGATCGAAGCGGTCGATCAGGCCGCCCATGAGCAGGCCCGACAGCACGGCCGGGCCGGCCGTCGCCGCGGCCACGATGCCGGCGTCGAGCGGGCTGCCCGTCGTGGCCAGCACGACGAGGGGCAGCACGACGGCGGCGACGGAGTTCCCGAGGGAGGAGAAGCCGTAGGAGGTGAGGTAGACGAGAACGGAACGGTCCATGCGCCCCATCCGAAACTACGACGTCGCGTCGGGGTCAAGCCCTCGGGCAGTCGAGGTCAGGGCAGCAGCGGCCCGAACGGACCCGGAGCGGCCTCCGGCTCCCACGGTGACGCCTCGGCCCGCCACCGTGCGATGTCGGCCTGGGTCATGGCGTGCAGCGCGATCGGGTGCCCGTCCTCCCCCGCGACCGGCCAACGGTGGGGGGCGAGGCCGACGTACGCCTGGAGGCCCTCCGGCTCGGTTCCGTCCTCGAGCAGCACCTGTCCCTGCTCGAGCGGGACGAGGTCGTAGCCGGTGCCGCGACCTTCCACGACGTCGAGCAGCGCGATGTCCTCGGCGGTGCACATCGACACGAAGAACTCCTCCTCCTCGTGCCCCTCGGCCGCGACGAGCGTCGCGACGACCTGCCCGTCACCGCGGGTCCCGTGGCTCCACACCGCCGACAACCCCGCCGCGGTGCACCGCAGGTTGAGCATGGGACCGCCCTGTCGGACCACCTTGGCCGGGCAGCGGTTCGAGCCGAAGCTCAGCACGGGGCTGCGCTCGACCAGCGGCACGGCCCCCCGCTCGCCGAGCCAGTCGTCGAGGCACGTCGGCGTCGACCCCGACCGCACCACCCAGCCCGACGGCGCCGACGCGTCCGGCTCCACCACGTGCACGAGCGCGTCGTGGTCGACGACGTAGGAGTGGTCCGGCCAGGTGCCCGGGTACGGGTCCTCCGGCCAGTCGGCGCTGGGGCGCGGCTCCGTCACGCCGGAGTGGGTGCGACGGCCCCGTTCTCCAGGGGCGGGAGGTCGCGGATGATGGAGCGCACGAAGTCGACGGCGCGCTCGACGGCGTCGTCGATCATCGTGACGTCGCGGCGCACGAGCAGGTCCAGGGCGATCTCGTTGAGCCCGCCCAGGATGCCGAGGCCCCGGGCGTCGTCGAGCAGCTGCGCCGGCCGGTCGGGACGGGCGGTGCCCATGACGGTCTGCATGCCGCGGACGTAGCCCCACGTCGCAGCCGCCCGCGCCTCCAGACCCTCCTGGCCGATCGTGAGGATGTCCAGCAGATGGGCTCGCGCGATGTGCGGCTGGGTCACGAACGCACGGAAGTAGATCTCCACCCCGACCACCGTCGCCTCGAACGAGCTCTCCGCCAACGGCGCCTCACGAGCGATGTCGGACATGATCCGCTGGTGGAAGCGCGTGTGGTGCTCCAGCAGGCAGTCGCCCTTGGTGGAGAAGTTCTCGTAGAAGGACCGCTTGGACGTGCCCGTGGCCGCGACGATGTGCGAGACGGTGGTCTCGGTGTAGCCGCGCTCCTTGAGCGCCATCTCGAGGCCGCCGAGCAGGCGGTCGACCATCTGGTCGTTGGCGCGTGGCCCGCGGGACGGACGGTCGACGTCACTCATCGTGGACCGCTCCGGTCGTGGACATCCGCACGGACGTTCGGTACGATTTGGTACCGACGTCGGGGGTCGAGCCGTTCTGGGGGCGGCTCGGCCCCGTCGTCGTCTCGGGGCCGAGGCTCGGAGGTCCTGCGGGGTTCATGCTCACGGGGTCCTCGTCTGGTCGGTGATTCGACCAGCGTACCGATGGTCGAGGGCCGCCCCCGGTCAACCCGTCGCCGCGACCCGTCTCACAGGGGCTCCAGGCCCGTGACCACCCACGCGCCCTCGCGCCGCTGCGCCTCGACGGCGAGCTGCGCCGCGGAGACGCTCGCCTCGTCGTCGGCGGCGCGCTGGCTCGACTGGTCGAGGAAGACGAGCAGCTCCGCGGAGTCCTCGTCGAGGGCCTTCACGGCCACCGACTGCACCTGCGCCGAGAGCACCAGCTCCTGGTCGGCGGCCCGTTCCTGCAGCGACGCGAACAGGGTGTCGTACTCCTCGCGCGCCTCACCGGCGAGGAGCTCGTCGGCGGCCGCCTCGCTGGGCGCGGGATCGGCGAAGTCGTAGGTGAAGGTCGCGGTGAGCGCGGCGGCCACCTCCGACTGCACCTCGGCGGTGGCATCGGCGTCGACGACCGCGAGGTTCTCTGCGGCGTCGGAGCTACGGACCTGCCATGCCAGGACGGCGCCGGTGATGCCGACGGCGACGAGCACGCCCGCCAGCACGACGGCCAGGAGACTGCGGACCGAGGCGCTCACAGCGAGACCGCCACCTGCTGCAGCGACGCGAGCCTCCACTCGCCGTCGACCTTCTCCAGCTGGGCGGAGAACCGGTTGCGCTTGACCTCCGGCTGGTCGCTGCCGCCGTCGGAGTCGTCGACCACCGTCACCTCCACGGCCGCGAGGACGGTGGCGGTCTCGGCGTCGAGGTCGAGGACGGCGGCGTCGACGACCTCCCCGGTGGAGATGCTCTCCTGCTCGGCGAGCAGACGCATCTCTTCCTCACCGACGTCGGCGAGCTGGTCGGCGAGCGTGCCGGTGCTGACCTCGCGCCACCGCTCGATGCCGGCGGGGACGTCGCGGTGGTCGAGGGTGTTGAGCGCCTCGACCGCGGCGCTCGCCTCCACCAGCACGACGTCGCGCTCCTCGGCCATCGCGTAGGTGTCGTCGCGCTCGGTCAGCGCCCACGCGCCGAGCCCGAGGCCCGCGACGAGCAGGCCGGCGAGCACGATCACGAGGTCGCGGCGACCGTGCCCGCGGCGCGGTGCGTCGACCTCCGCCTCGGCCGGTCCGGCCTGGTCCTCGCTCATCGCTGCCTCCCCCTCGTGCACGCGGTCCTCGACGTCGGTGCCCATCCTCACTCACCGCCCATCAGGTCGGCCAGGGAGTCCACGGTCGTGATGCGGGCGCCGAGGGGCGCGGTCGCGTCGCTGCGTCGGGGGACGGCCTGCGGACCGCGGACGTTGGTGCCCGACGACGGCGCCGCGGTGCAGCCGGCGGAGGTGTTGAACGGGCGACCCTCGGAGGTCACGACTCCCTCGCGCTGCTCGGTGCCGCCGTATCCCGCCACGCACGGCAGCGGGTCGAAGAACGACGTGATCAGGCCGAGGTCGATCTGGCCGGCGTTCGTGACGCTCCAGCCGACGCTCAACGCCTCGGGCGCCTTGATGAGCGCGTCCTCCACACCGTCGCTGTTGACGCCGAAGACCTGCGCGGGGGTGATGAGGTTGGCCAGCAGCGTCCCGAGCGGGCGCCCCACCTGCGAGAACAGGGACTCCAGCTCGCGGGCCGCGGCCGGGGAGACGTCGATGAGCCGACGCAGGTCGCCGTCGCTGGACTCGAGGGTGTCGGCGATGAGGGACAGGTCGGTGCTGAAGGAGCGGATGCTGTCGCCGGCGCCGACCTGCGTGGAGAGCACCGTGTCGGAGTTGCGGATCAGCTGCTGGGTGACGAGGAAGTTCTCATCGGCCGTCCGCACGAACTCCTGCGACGTGTCCAGCAGCTGGCCCAGCCCGTCGCCGAGCCCCCGGGACAGGTCGTAGGCCTCGTCGATGACGACGTTGAGCGAGTCCTCCGGCAGGGAGCCGGCGAAGTCGCGTCCGCTGCGCAGCACGTCCTCGACCGGCGGCGGCATCGACGCACCGGTGATCGTGTCGCCGGCCGACAGGGTGTCACGACCGGCGTCCCACGCCCCCCGCAGGTCGATGTACTGCTCGCCGATCGCCGACCGGTTCGCGACCGACGCCTGCACCTGCGCGGGCATGTCCGGGGCGTCGGCGTCGATGCGCAGCACCGCCTCGGTGCCGTTCGCCGTCGGCCGCAGGCTCTCGATCCTGCCGACGGGGACGCCCCGGTAGGTGACCTCGCCGTTGCTGAACGTGCCGCCGGCGTCGGTCATGCGGACCGTCACCCGGTAGTCGGAGCTGAACGGGTTGATGCCGACGTACGTCGCCCCGAGGTAGCTCGTGCCGATCAGCGCGGCGATCACGAAGATGATCACCTGGACCTTGATGCGTCGGGTCAGCATCACTCGTCACCGTCCTCGGGTGGGGTGGCCGGAGCGCTGGGACTCGGCGGCGGGGCCGGGGCGCTGGGGGTGCTCGGATCGGTCGGGGCCATCGTGGGCGGCACGCCCGGGCCGGGCGTGGGCACCGTGACCGACGGGCCACCGGCGCCGGGCGCCGGGGACGTCGTGGGCGGCAGGAACGTCGGTGGCGCCTCGGGCTCGTCCTGGACCCGCGGACCTGCGCCGCCGGCGCCGTTCGGGAACCCCTCGTTGCCGGTGATCTGCGGCCAGTCGCAGCCGATCGCCCCGCAGCCGCTCGGGGTGCGCAGGTTGAGGTCGACGAAGACGTTGAGGTAGTCGCCGCGGATGGCGCCGAGCACGGAGTCCGGGAACGGGTAGGTCAGCAGGATCTCCAGCGACTCCGGCAGGGCCGACCCGGCCCGGGCCAGCTGGTCGAGGATCGGCTCGAGCAGCTCGAGATCGGCGACGATGTCGTCCTGGGCGGCGTCGAGGGTCTGCACCGAGACCGTCGAGAGCCGGTCGAGGGACTCCAGCATCGCCACGAGCTGCTCGCGCTGGTCGACGAGCACCTGCATGCCGGGGCTCAGCCCGTCCAGCGCCGCGACGATCTTGTCCTGGTCGGCCTCGAGGGTCTGGCTCAGGTCGTTGAGGCCGTCGATCGCGTCGGTGATGGACTCCTTGCGCTCGTCGAGCACCGAGACGAACGCCTCCATCTCGGTCAGGAACGCCTTGACGTCCTCGGGCCGGTCGGCGGAGACGTCCTGCAGCTCGCGGGAGATCTCCTGGAACTGTCCGATGCCGCCGCCGTTGAGCACGAGGGACAGGGCGCCGAGCACCTGCTCGACCTGCGCCGCCTGGGAGGTGTCCTCCTCGGTCAGGACGGTGCCGTCGGTGATCGCCTGCCCCGCCTGCGGGGTCTCGGGGCGCACCAGCGCGACGTACTTCTCGCCCAGCAGGCTCGTCTGCTGCAGCCGCGCGGTCGTGCCGGCCGGGAGGTCGAGGTCGCGGCGCACCACGAGCTCGACCTCGGCGCTGCGGCCGTCGTCGCTGAGGCGGATGCGCGAGACGCGTCCGACGTCGACGTTGTCGGCCTTGACGTTGGACTGCGGCACGAGGTCGAGCACGTCCTCGAACGACGCCGTGACGGTGATGGGGTCGCTCCCGACGTCCGCCCCGCCGGGCAGGGGGGTGTCGTAGACGCCGCCGCTGAGGGCACCGCACCCGGCGAGCAGGACGGCGGCAGCGGCGACGGCGCCAGTGCGCAGGATGCGCCTCATCGGCCGGCCTCCTCGGGCTCGTCGGTGGGGATGAGCAGCGGCGGCGCGTCGTCGGACGTCCGCGCTGCACGACCGTCACGCGAGTGCAGCGTGAGGTCGTTGAGGTTGCCGCGCCCGCTCAGGGTCTGGGTGCCCGGGTCGTAGGCGCGCAGGAAGTTCTGCAACGCCAGCGGGATGAGTCGCACCGCCTCCTCCAGCGAGCTGCGCTGGTTGCGCAGCACCTGCGTGGGGCCGATGAGGTTCTCGACGCTCGTCTGCAGGTTCCCGCGGTTGTCGCGGATGAAGTCGTCGAGGACGGCGAGGGCCGCACCGAGCTCGTCGATGGCGCCCGCGAGGTCCTGCCGGTCCTCGGCGAGGTAGGCCGTGACGGTCGCGAACTGGCGGTTCACTGCGGCGACGGAGTCGTCGTTGGCGACGAGCATGTCGTTGAACTCGGAGAAGTTCGCGATGGTGGCGAACAGGTCGTCGCCGGAGTCGGCCAGCGTGCCAGTGGCCTCGCCGAACTCCGTGAGCATCTGGTTGATGCCGGCGCCCTGGCCGTCGAGGTTCTCCGCGGCGACGTCGAGGAGGTCGCCGAGGGCACCGTCGGCGTTGGCACCGTTGGGTCCGAGCCGGGTGCTGACGTCGGTCAGCGACTCGTACATCTGATCGATCTCGACCGGCACCGCCGTGCGCTCCATCGGCAGCACGGTGCCGGAGGCGAGCGTCGGGCCGCCAAGGTCGGGCTCGGTGAGCTGGACGAACCGGTCGCTCACCAGCGTGGGAGCCACGATGACGGCGGCGGAGTCGGCGCCGACCTCCTGGCCACGATCGAGCTCCATCGTGACGCGGACGTGGTCGCCGTCGGGCTCGACCGCGGTGACCGTGCCGACGGGCACGCCGAGCACCTGGACGTCGGATCCCTCGTACAGGCCGACGGTCTCCTCGAACAGCGCCTCGATCTGCGTGCCCGGCTGCTGGGTGATGTACCAGGTGACGCCACCGGCGACGAGAGCCGTCGCGGCCACGCCGGCGACGACCTTGCTGAGCGCGCTCATCGGTTCCCTCCCGGGGAGCAGTTGCGGACGGCCTCACGCTCGAGGACGGGTCGCTGGTCGGTGTCGAAGAGTCCGCACACGTAGGAGTCGATCCAGCGGCCGCTGCCCATCGCGGCGGTGACGTTGCGGTAGTAGGGGCCGATGAGGGACACGGCCTGCTCGAGGTTGCTCTGGTTGCGCTGCAGGATCCCGGAGACCTCGTCGAGGCGGGCCAGGGCGGGGCGCAGCTGCTCCTCGTTGTCGGCGACGAGCCCGCGCAGCTGCACGCCGAGGCGCTCGGTGCCCTGCAGCAGCGCCCGCACCGTCTCGCGGCGGTTCTCCAGCTCGGTCAGCAGCGAGCTGCCCTGGGTGATGATGCCCTCGATCTCGGCGTTGCGGTCGGCGAGCGTGCCGGAGACGTCGCGGGTGGCCTCGAGCAGCTGGGCCAGCTCGGTGTCGCGGGTGGAGATCGTGCGCGAGAGCGAGGTGAGACCGTCGACCATCTCGCGCACGGACTCGGGGGTGTCCTCGAACGCCTCGCTCAGCACCGCGAAGCTCTCCTCCATCTGTGCGGTGTCGATCTCCTCGACCGTGGTGCTGAGGTCGGAGAAGGCGGCGTTGACGTCGTAGGGGACGGTGGTGTTGGCCATCGGGATGGGTCCGTCGAGCTCTCCACGGCCCTGCGGGTCGAGGGAGAGGAACTTCTGCCCCAGCAGCGTCTTGACCTTGACGGCGGCACGGGTCTGGTCGCCCAGCCGCACCCCCTTGGCGCGAAACTCCACCACGACGGTGCCGCCGTCAAGCGAGATGTCGGTGACGTCACCGACCTTGACGCCGGCCACGCGCACCTCGTTGCCGGGCTTGAGCCCGCCGGACTCGGCCAGGTGCACCGTCTGCTTGGCGCCGTTGCCGATGACCGGCAGGGCGCTCGCGTTGAAGGTCAGCGCGAAGACCACCGCGAGGGCGAGCAGGCCGACGACGGCGATGACCACGCGGTTGCGCTCGGTGAACGCGGTCGGGAAGCGGGACATCAGCGGCACCTCGCAGCAGGGTTGGCGGCGCCGAGGTCGCCGCGGTAGCCCTCGGGCAGCGGGATGGAGCCGTCGAGGGAGCAGAGGTAGAAGTTGAACCAGGAGCCGTAGCTGGCGAGCCGGCCGATGCGGTCGAGCTTGACCGGCAGCGTCTCGAAGAGCTCGTCGAGGACCGGCTCGGCGTCGCTGAGGTTCGCCGAGAGGTCACCGAGGTGCTCGATGGAGCCCTTGAGCGGCTCGCGTCCCTCCTCGAGGAGCTCGGAGACGCTCACGGTGAGCCGGCTCATCCCGTCGAGGGTGCTGCCGATGGTCTCGCGGTCCTCGGCCAGGCCCGTGACGAGGGCGTCGAGGGTGATCAGGGTGGTGTCGAGCTGGTCGGAGCGGCTGTTGATGGTCCCGAGCACCTCCGACAGGCTCGTGATGAGCTCGTCGATCACCTGCTCCTTGTCGGCCAGGGTCGAGGTGAGACTGGCGGTGGAGGAGATCAGGCTCTCCACGGTGGCGCCCTCGCCCTGGAAGACCGCGATCACCTGGGCGCTGAGGGTGTTGACGTCCTCGGCGTCGAGGAACTTCAGCAGCGGCTGGAACCCGTTGAACAACATCGTCAGGTCCAGCGCCGGGCGGGTCTGGTCGACGGTGAACGTGGTGCCGGGCTCGAGGACCGGGCCGGGGATGTCGGCCGGCTCCAGGGAGATGTAGCGCTGGCCGACGAGGTTGCGGAACCGCAGCTCCGGCGTCACACCCTCGCGCATCGGGACGGTCGTGTTGACCCTGAACGTGACCTCGGCGTCGTTGTCCTCGGAGACCTCGATGCTCGAGACGGTGCCGACCTTGACGCCGGCCATGCGGACGTCGTCACCGCGGTTGAGGCTGGTGGCGTCGGCGAACATCGCCGTGTAGGTGTGGGAGCGGCCCGGGACGTCGTTGCGGATGACCGAGGCCAGCAGGGCCGTGGCGACGATGGTGACCGTCGCGAACACGACGCTCTTGATGATGAGCGATCTCATCGCAGCTCCACCTCCGCTCCGCGCAGGGTGGGGCCGACCAGCAGGCTGCCCCAGCTGGGGTAGTCCTCCGGGGCGATGCCGAGCGCGGTGCTCTCGATCTCGGCGATCAGGCGGTTCTCGGCCGGGGAGTTGGCCTCGCCCAGGTCGTCGGCGTCACCGCTCATGCGCTGGCGCAGCAGCGCCGACGGCGGGGGTGCGATCGCCTCCGGCTCCGCCGCGGACGCGGTGGCGCGCGCGGCGCGCGCGGGCTGCGTGCCGGTGCGCCCGGTGACGTAGGGGCAGCGCGCCTGGCCGCCGGAGTCGAACCGAGGCCGGTCCGCACCCGGGACGTACTTGCCCCGCGACTCGGTGACCTGCAGCGAGACGTGGATGCCGGGCTCGTCGGTGCCGGCACCCAGCACGTCGTCCATCTCCGGGATGAAGTCGCGGGCCGCGCGGAACAGGCACGGGAACTGCCGTGCGTACGGTCGCGCGGCGCCGAGCGCGTCGCGGCTGTCGCGCGAGAGCACGATGATGGTGCGCTGGTTGCGCGAGACCCAGCCCTCGGTGGTGTCGGCCGAGCTGATGACGCGGGCGTAGGTGTCGGCCAGCTGGCTGCGCTGGTCGACGAGCGTCGCGGACGTCGTGGTCAGGGTGTCGAGCGCCTCGAGCAGGTCGGGCGCGGCGTCCTCGTAGATGCCCGCGACCTCGGCCAGCTGGGCGAGGTCCTCGGCCATCTGCGGCACCTCCGGGTTGAGCTTGGCGAGGTAGTCGGCCGTCTCGGTGAGCGTGTCGCCGAGCTGCTCCCCGCGTCCGCGCAGGGCGGTGGCGAGCTCGCCGAGGGTGGCCGAGAGCTTCTCGGGCTGGATCGACTGCAGCAGCGGCAGCAGCTCGTCGAACAGCTGCTCCAGCTCGACGGCCTCGTCGGACACGTCCTGGCTGATCTGGTCGCCGGCGGCCAGTCCGCTGCCGCCCAGGGCGCTGCCGGGGGTGACGAGCGAGACGTAGCGCTCGCCGAAGAGCGTCTTGGGCAGCAGGCGTGCGGTGGTGGCCGGCGGCAGCGTCTCGGCCGTCTCCGGCTCCAGCGCGAGGGTGAGCACGGCGCCGGTGTCGGTGGGCTCGATGGTGGTGACCTCACCGACGGGCACGCCGTTGAGCTTGACGTCCGAGCCCGTCTGCAGGGCGTTGCCGATGGTGCCGGTGCTGAGCTCGACGTCGACGCTGGAGACGAAGGCCTTCTGGTAGACGAGCACGGCCACGAGGACCATCGCGGCGGCGACCCCGAGGTAGACCAGGCCGAAGGCGAGGTCGGACAGGCGGGTGGTGGGCTTCATCCGGCGATCCTCACGGTCGTCGTGGTGCCCCACAGCGCCATCGAGAGCACGAGGTCGAGGACCGCGACGGTGACGATGCTGCGGCGCACCGCCGCGCCCACGGCACGGCCGACGCCCGCCGGGCCGCCGGAGGCGACGTAGCCGAGGCGGCAGTGGATCAGGATGATCAGCACCGCGAAGATCATGATCTTCACGAAGGACAGCAGGATGTCGATGGGAGGCAGGAAGAGGTTGAAGTAGTGGTCGTAGGTGCCGGCGGACTGGCCGTGGAAGTACACCGTCACCATGCGGGCGCCCGCGTAGGAGGTGAGCAGCCCGATCACGTACAGCGGGATGATCGCGACGAACCCGGCGATCACGCGCGTGGTGACGAGGTAGTTGACGCTCGGCACGGCCATGACGGTGAGGGCGTCGACCTCCTCGTTGATGCGCATCGCACCGAGCTGGGCGGTGAAGCCGGCGCCGACGGTGGCCGAGAGGGCCAGGGCAGCCACGAGCGGCGCGATCTCACGGGTGTTGAAGTACGCCGAGATGAAGCCGTTGAGCGTCGCGGTGCCGATCTGGTCGAGCGCGGCGTAGCCCTGCATGCCGACGACGCTGCCGACGAACAGCGTCATGCCGAGCATGACGCCGATCGTGCCGCCGATGACGGCGAGCGCGCCGGTGCCGAAGCTCACCTCCGAGAGGAGCCGGACGATGTCGCGCGGGTAGTGCTTGATCGTCGTGGGGATGGCGCCGAGCACCTGGCCGTAGAACCGCAGCTCCTGGCCGAGGTCGGCGAGGCCGTCGACGGGCTTGTCGAACCAGCGCGGCTCGCGCGGCGGGGGCAGGTCAGGGCCCTTGCGACGTCGCTCGGGGGCGGGTCCGCCGGGCGTGCCCTCGGCGTCGATGGTGGTCATCAGGCCCCCTTGCCCGGCACGAGCTGCAGGTACAGCGTGGTGATGACGAAGTTGACGAAGAACAGCAGCAGGAAGGTCACGACGACCGACTGGTTGACGGAGTCGCCGACGCCCTTGGGCCCGGGGGCCGTGTTGAGGCCACGGTGGCAGGCGATGATGCCGGCGAGGAAGCCGAAGACGACGGCCTTGAGCTCGCCGACCCACAGGTCGGACATCTGGGCGAGGGCGGTGAAGCTGGCGAGGTAGGCGCCGGGGGTGCCGCCCTGGACGATGACGTTGAAGAAGTAGCCGCCGACGACGCCGACGACCGAGACGAGACCGTTGAGCAGGACGGCGGCGAGGATGCAGGCGATGACGCGCGGCACGACGAGCCGTTGGACCGGCGAGACGCCCATGACCTTCATCGCGTCGATCTCGTCGCGGATGGCCCGTGAGCCGAGGTCGGCGCAGATGGCCGCACCTCCGGCTCCCGCGACGACGAGAGTCGTGACGATGGGGGCGGCCTGCTGGACGACGGCGAGGACGCTCGCGGCACCGGTGAAGGACTGCGCGCCGACCTGGACGGTCAGGGTGCCGAGCTGCAGGGCGATGACCGCGCCGAACGGGATGGCGACCAGCAGCGCCGGCAGCCAGGAGACGCTGACGACGAACCAGAACTGCTCGAGCGTCTCGCGCGCGGCGAAGGGACGACGGAACGCGGCCCGGCCGGTGTCGAGGGACAGCGCGAAGACGTCACCCGTGGAGTCGAGGCCTCGGGCGACGGGGTTGCGGCGTGGGAGCGGAGGGGCCGGCTCACGGTCGTCGTCGTCGGCGACGTAGAGCGGTGCGCGGCCGGTGGCGACGCGTTCGCGGTGTCGGGCCGACGACGGGCGGACGGCGCCGCTGCGCGGCGTGAGCTGGTGGGGAAGGACCTCGATGGCGCGGGCGCCGGCGTGGCGGGCCATGAGGCTCGTGTCGCCGGGTCCGTAGTCCGGAGCGGAGAGGTCGACCGGGCCCGACAGGCGGTGGTCCGTCTCCTCGCTCATGCCGATGGGTCCCTCGGGGTCGCCGCTCATGAACTGGCTGACCACGGGGTGGTCGGTGAGCAGGAACTCCTCGCGCGGGCCGAACATGACGAGCTCGCGGCGGTAGAGCATGCCGAGGTTGTCCGGCAGGGTGCGGGCGAGCTCGATGTTGTGGGTGACGACGAGCATGGTGGCGTCGGTGGCGGTGTTCACCTCGACGAGCAGCTGGGCGAGGTTGGAGGTGCGCACGGGGTCGAGGCCGGAGTCGGGCTCGTCGATGAGGATGATCTCGGGGTCGGGGACGACCGCGCGCGCGAGACCGGCGCGCTTCTTCATGCCGCCGGAGCGCTCGCCGGGCTCCGTGTGCTCCGGGCCGAGCAGGC
>SXGT01306513.1_pt1 | contig 24755 bp, 23 predicted proteins | sample 3176221 | NCBI WGS metagenome assembly SXGT01 (sample SAMN11356862, study PRJNA531348) | freshwater metagenome | isolation source: freshwater sample F1-120 | place: China: Fuxian Lake, Yuxi | collected 2017-12-25
GAGCCAGGCTGCGCGGTGGAGCGTAGCCAGGTCCGGGACAAGATGAACATCTCCGTAGCCGAGTTTCCAGTTGGCAAAGGCGTAGCCCTGTACCGGCTCCATCTCCATGTCGACGGTCAGCAGGTAGTCGCAGGCGTGCGTGCCGTGGCGGGCGACCGTCTCGAGGAAGAAGTCGGCCTCGAAACGCTTGCCCATCAGCCGGCCGTAGAGGTCGGTAAAGGCAACAATCACCGTCTCGACCTCGCCGTCGCGGTGCATGGTCTCGAGATGTTCGATCGTCAGCGGCCCAACTCGCATGGGGCGAGGGCTATACGCCGGGCCCACGAAAGGAAAGCGCAGCACTGGACGCGGCTCCGCGTCGGGCCGGGCAGAGAGTGCGTTGCGCGGCGAGGCGCCATCCGGCAGGGAGTGTCCATGGTCGAAACCTCCTCAGGACGTCTTGCCGGCCTTCGTCGAGAGGGTCATCTGGCCCTTCTCGGCATCCCTTACGCCGCGCCTCCCGTCGGACGGCTGCGCTTTGCCGCCCCGGCCCCGGTCGGGCGCTGGACAGGCGTCCGCGAGGCGACGGCCTACGGTGCCTCGTGCCCGCAGCCGCCGAGCCTGCTCGCGGGCATGGACCCCGGACCGCAGGACGAGGACTGCCTCCACCTCAACGTCTGGACACCCGGCGCCGACCACGCCCGCCGGCCGGTGCTGGTGTGGATCCACGGTGGCGGCTTCGTCACCGGCAGCGGCAGCCAGGCGATCTACGACGGCGGCGCGCTCGCCCGCCGGGGCGACGTCGTCGTCGTATCCATCAACTATCGCCTCGGCGCGCTCGGCTTCCTCGCTCCCGAGGGCAACCACGGCGCGACGTGGAACCCCGGCCTGCTCGATCAGGTGCGCGCCCTGGAATGGGTACGCGACAACATCGCGGCCTGCGGCGGTGACCCCGGCAACGTGACGGTGTTCGGCGAATCCGCGGGCGCGATGTCGGTCGCGACCCTCATGGCCATGCCCGCGGCCGCCGGCCTCTTTCACAAGGCCGTGGCGCAGAGCGGCGCTACCGGTGCGACGCTCGCGCCAGAGCAGGCCGCGCGCACGGCGCACGAGCTGGCCCGTGCGCTCGGCCTCGAGCGCGCCGATGCCGAGAAACTGCGCGCCATCCCCGCGGCGGCCCTGCTGGAGGCCCAGACCGCGGTCATCACGCAGCTGCAGCGGGAAAACTTTCTGGTGTTCGCGCCGGTAGTCGATCCCACGACTCTACCGCTGCATCCGCTGCAGGCGATCGCGGCCGGGTCGGCCCGCGAAGTCGCCATGATGACCGGCACGACCCGCGACGAGTGGCGACTCTTCACCTTCGCCCTGCCACAGCACCGCAAGCTCGACGACGACCGGCTCGCGCGACGGATCGGCCACCGCCTGCACCAACTAGGTCACGACGCGGCCCGCGCCGAGGCTCTCATCGCGACCTACCGCGCCGCGCGCCCCGACGCGCCGGCGTGGCAGATCTTCGACGCGATCGAGACCGACCGGCTCTTCCGCATTCCGGCGCTCGACCTGCTCGGCGCGCACCGTCGCGGCGGGGCCAGCACGAACTGGCTCTACCGCTTCGACCGACCGTCACCGGCCGCGAGCGGCCTGCTCGGCGCGTGTCACGCGATCGAGCTGCCCTACGTGTTCGGCTCGCTCGACGCGCCGGGCATGGATCGCTTCGCCGGCGCCGGCCCGGGCGCCGTGCAGCTCTCGGAAGCAATGATGGACGCCTGGATCGCCTTCGCCCGCGCGGGCGTGCCGCAGGCCGCGGGGCTCCCGGCCTGGTCCGCCTGGGACGATGCCACGCAACCCTCCATGCGGCTGGACGAGGAACCCGCCCTGATCGGCGACCCGGACCCGGCGGAGAGGCGAGCCTGGCAGATGCTCGCGAGCGCCAGCGCCTGAGGGAAGCGACGCCTGCCGTGTCCCCAGCGTCCGGTGCCCGCACCAGCGGCGAGCTCGCATCCGGCGTCCCGCGCGGGCAGAGTCGGGCGTGAGCGCACGCGTGCCGGGAAGTGGCACGCGCCGGCCGGGGAGAACTCATGTCATGACGGAGCGAGCGTCAGCAGGTCAGTGCACGCAGCGCACAGGCCCCGGTGCAGACAGCACCGCCGTACTGGCCGCGCCCGGTGTCCGGGCCCGACGGCACCGCCGCGGCCGACCTTGGGCGATACGCTCCACCGTGGCACTCATCGCTCTGCTCGGGCTCGGCGCCTGCGGGCCGCGGGCCAGCGCTCCGCTTCTGCTCGCGCCCGAGGGCAACCGCCTGCACGCACTGGCACTCCCCCGGGCCGACACCGACCGGATCCTCATCCCGAGTGCCGCCGACGCCCCCGGCACCGGCCGGGACATCACTGGCCAGATGTGCGTGGAGCGCCGCTCGGGTCGCTTCGTGACCGGCGAAGACACGGGCCAACCCAAGCCGCCACCGGGCTTCGGGGTCTTCGAACTGAACAGCAGCAACGGTTCTGGTGAAATCGGCTGGCGACAGATCGGCAAGCTGACGCCGACCTTTCAGGGTGAACCCGGCCCCGAGGGCGTGCCCGACACCGCCGACCCTTACGGCTGCGCCTTCCTGCCCGATGGGCGCCTGCTCACGACTGATATCGGCAACGGTGCGAGTGGGCCGGGCACGGGCCAGCTCATCCTGTGGTTTCCCCCGCTCGACGCGCCCGATCCCCGCTTCTGCAAACTCGACATCGAGATCCCGACGGCACAGAGCGTGCTCGTCGACGCTGCCGGTGAAATCTGGGTGGCGGCGGCGCGCTCGGGCGTGTGGCGTTACGACGAACCGCTGCCGACCACGGACGACGCCGCGGGCGGATGCGGGCGGATCGATCCGACCGGCGCCCCGCTGGCCGATCGCATCGCGAAGACTCTCGTCGTCCCTCCGCAGGCCGGGCTCACGGCGCCGACCGGCCTCGCGCCCGCGCCCGGGGGAGGACTCTACGTCTCGAGCGTGATCAACGGAGTGATCGCAGAACTTTCGCGTGACGGGCAGGTGCGACGCCTGGTCCTCGAGCCCCCGGCAGGCGAACAACTCGGTCCCGAGCCCTATTCGACCGGTACTCCGCTCGGGATCGCGGTCGATCCGCTGGGCACGCTCTACTATGCCGACATCGCCGTGGTGGTCAGCTCCTCGGGCGTCGGCCCGGCTCCCGGCCGGGGGTCGGTGCGCCGCATCCGCTTCAACGATGGCGAACCACAGCCCCCCGAGACGCTGCTCGAGGGACTGGCCTTCCCCGACGGCGTGGCGGTCCTTGCGCGCCGATAAGGCCGCGAGACAGACTTCACGCGCAGCGGATCCACGGCTGCGACGACGCGACCCGAGGCGCATCTCCAGCGCGATCCATCATGGCAACGACGACTGACGACATCGTCGCGGTGGGCGGCACGCTCGAGCCGCGTGCCGTGCTGGAGGCCTATCGCCGCGGGGTCTTCCCGTGGCCCTGCGAGGGGCTGCCGCTGCTCTGGTTCTGCCCGCGGCAGCGCGCCGTGCTCGACTTCGCCCGCCTGCACATCGGCCGCAGCCTCGGGCGTGCGCGGCGGCAGAGCGGCCTCCAATTCACGATCGACGCGGCCTTCGGGCAGGTCATCCGTGCCTGCGCCACCGCACCACGCGCCGATCAGGAGGGCACGTGGATCACCCCTGAGGTCATCGCCTGCTACGAGGAGCTGCACCGGCTGGGTCACGCGCATAGCGCCGAGGCCTGGCAAGGCGACGAACTGGTGGGCGGGATCTACGGCATCGATGCCGGCGGCGCTTTCTCGGGCGAGAGCATGTTCCACCGCCGGGCGAACGCCTCGAAGCTGGCCCTGCTCCACCTGGTCGAGCACCTCGCCACAAACGGTGCCGACTGGATCGACGTGCAGGTCATGACGCCCCACGTCGAACGGCTCGGTGCTCGGCTGATCCCGCGACGCATGTTCCTGGCCCGGCTCGGCGAAGCACTGCGCGGGGGGTCACGCCTCTTCGCGTGAAGCTACCGGGCCGCTCCAACTTGATACAGCCGCGGACGCCATCCCCATGGCGCCCGCGGCCGCACACGCTCCGGGGCCGAGGCCGGCACCCGAGCGTCACCCGACACGGCTCACCCCCCATTGGCTCGCCGGCCGGTTTCCTGAGAGCGGAAAGGTCCTCGCGGCTGACGATCTTCGCCAGTCTTCAGCCCGCGACCTGGAGAATCGCGAAACCGGCCATCACGACGAGAGCCGCGGAACCCATGAAAAATGCCCAGAGCCCGATCTGGAGGGCGTTCCGCCCCCGCATCCGAGCCGCCGATCGGGTTCCCTGGTGCGCGCTGGCGCCCCGCACTCCACTGGGTCCTTGAGTACTCATCGCCTGCTCCCCGCCTCCTCGAAGTTCCGCGGAATTGGTCTCCTCCCGGCCCCCGCGGCACCCGGGTCGCGCGGGTGAACGGCGGGCCTTCACCGGAGAAGGCGTTCATTCGGATGGAACAATGTTCATTCCGGGCGATTTTCTGGGGTGGAGGCCGGTTTTTTTTCGTTCTCGGGACTGTGCCGCCTTCCGGGGGGCGGGCGCGGGAGGTCCGAGGGAGGGCAGGATCGCCCCGGCGGCTTCAATGCCTAGCCGGAACATGGCGAAGCTCGTGGCACGAACGGAAGGGGGTCTCGGGACCTGGATCACGTTCGTGAGAGATGCTCGGGGTATCCGCGTCACAAGCGACAACGGGAGACCGGGCGGCGACCGAGACCGCCGCCCGGGGTAACCGTTCCCTCGCGTGGGGCATCCTGCTGCCCTCGGGCGCCACGCGTCGCGCCCGAGGGTCGTGACTTTGGCTAGTTCCTGGCCAGGCCCTCGAGCGTGCGCGTGATCCGCTCGAGCTGATCGGGGGCGTCCGTTCGCCGGTTCGCAGGGACGCTCGGGGTCGTCTCGCCTTGCGACAAGAGATCCAGTCCAGCCAACGTCGATCCGCGCAACACTTCCCGCATGAGGGAATCGATTTCTCCGGCGCCGAGTGGCTCGGAGCCACCTGTGACGGGATCAGCCGACATGAACTCAAAGTCGGCAAAGTCGTACCTTGTACCTGTCGGCATCAGGATAAGAAAATCGAGGGTCCGCCAGTCGTTACGGAACGATGCACGCGACCCCGCGCGGAGGGGGGCTCTCACGTCGGGGTCGTCGCCCAGCCAGGTCAAAGTGAGATCGAAGGCCGCTGCAGAGCGTACCGGACCGGCGGCGCAAACAACGTCTGCGCTCGGAGACGCCAAGCATAGACCAGCGGCATCTCCAGTCGTGAGTACCCCCGCGAGCACAGAGCCGCGACTGTAGAAGTACATCACCGATCGGCAGTCCCTTCGCAGATCCGTGAGCGGGCCGTTGGTCGGACAGTTCGTCGGCGGAGGAGTCGGACGGGGCGTGGGTTGCGCCGTGGGCCGGGGCGTAGCTTGGGGCCAGGTCACGCCGGTGACCATGAAACCCTGGGCGCCCTGATCCCATTCGACGCGGGCACTGGCCCCTGCGGCCGGGAAGTTCGGCAGGGTGTACGCGCCCGACACTCCGCGCAGGAAGGAGACGCCGAGGGTCGCCACCGTGAAGCGTGCCTCGGCGAACTTCGTGCCGTTGTCGTAGACCCGGACGACATGGTTGCCGTCGCCGAGGAGTGCAAAATTGAACTGCATCACCCAGCCGTTGTTGCGGTCGCCACACGAGCCCGCGGTGTCGCCGCGGGGGACTCCCCAGGCTGCAGGCAGGAACTCGCCGCCGTCAAAGGCCACCGTGATCTGTCCGGCCTGACACTTCCAGCCTGCAACCACGCCGATTCCGCTGGCCCGCCCGCCGTTGGCCGGCGTCTCGATCACCGCTGCCTGGGCCCGCGGGCCGGCCACGAGGCCCATGGCCAGGGCAAGCCCGGCCACCACTCTGATCGCTCGCATCGTCGCTCTCCTCCTCCACCGCAGACCGGGGTGGAACGGGGGCGTGGGATCCGCCCGGGACGATCCCCATCCCATACTTTGGTTATGATAGTCAAGAACTTGAGCCGTGATTTTTGTTCCAGAACTCGGGAATCGCGGCGTTCATGGCCGAATTTGGACAGCTGTTGTCCAAAGATTCCCTCGGCCGATCTCTCCAGCCCACTGGACGCGCCGGTGCGACGGTCCACGGGCCGGGTCGGCACGCCCCCCTGTGCGCTACCCTCCGTCGGAAGAGCGCTCGGAGACCGTCGACCGGCCTTCTTCCCAATCCGTCGCCCGTCCCGTGCGGGGAGGGAGGCGCATGGCCGGCCGGGCGCTTCAGAGCGGCGGCAGAAGGAACTCGAGCGTTGCCCGACCGACGGGCGGCAGGGCGTCGGCCTGGACGCAGGCGATGGCGCCTTTGCGGAACTTGCTCGGGAACGCGGTGGCGCGGCCGCAGAGCCAATAGGCCAGCAGCGCGCCGCAATCCGGCTGATGGCCGACCAGCATGATACTCCGGCCCGGCGGCTCGGCGTCGATGCGGGCCGAGAGGGCGATCTCGTCAACGCCGCAGTCGAGTTCGGACCAGATTTCCCGGCGAGCGGGGGGGAGGACCGTGGCGAGGACGTCGGCCGTCTGCACCGCCCGCACGCGCGGACTGCTCACCAGGATGTCGATCGAGACCTCAAGCCGGCGCATCCGTTCCAGCGTATGCTCGAGTCGGCGCCGGCCCTCTTCGGTCAGCCGGCGATCGGCATCACGACCGCTCGGAGCGATGTCCTCGGCCACGCCGTGCCGCACAAGATAAATTCGCCTCTCCGCCATGATTCTTTCCCCCTGCCGCCCCCTGCCCCCGCTGGCCCCGGGGCGGCAAGCCGTCATCGCCGTCCATCGAGCAGGCACCCGTCCGCCGCGATGTGGCCCCCGTCATAACCCTCCGCCCAAGGTGCGCCCAGACCTTGTGCCGGACGACGCGTCGAACGAGGGAGATGCATGGGCCTCCAGCACGAGATCCTCGTCGCTCTCGCCGCCGGAGAGGCGACCGCCCACGGTGTCCTGCACCGACTGCGCGAGCGCCTCGGCCCCGCCCGGCCCTTCGGTGCGGCACAGCTCGCGGTGACGCTGGCTCGCCTCGAACGTCGGGGCCTGGTCGAATCCCGCATCGTACGCGCGGATCGGCGCCTGCTCCGGCGCTGGCAGCTGACCGCTGCGGGATTCGAAGAGCGAGCCACACGCGAGCTGGCCCCAACGAATATCACGCTCGACGAGCACGAGTTTCTGGCGCGCGCCGTGCTGCTCGCCGAGGCCGGAGAAGTCGCCGCTCTCGGCGAGGCGCTCGTGGCCGCCCGGCGCGACCTCGAAGGCTGGCGACTCGCGCTGGGTCGCTTCGCGGCCACCCCTCGGCCGCGGCCTCCGCCCGGCACCCCGGCGTCAGATCGGCCGCTGTCGCGGCACGGTTTCGACCTGCTCCTCGCCCTCGCCGCGGCTGATCTGGCCTGGCTCGACGACGCCGCGGCGGCACTCCTGCCGCTGGCCCAGACGCGCCACGACCAGCGCTCCGAGACGGTCGGCGGGCCGTCCGAGGCGCGGGCTTGTCCGCACACTTGACCCGGCGTGCCGCGACCACGGCACCGGTCGGCTCAGCCGAAGCGTCGGCTGAGCCAGTCGACCATCAGACGGTTCAGTTCGTCGGGCGCTTCGTGCGTCGTCCAGTGGCCGCAGCCAGCGATACAGTGCATCTCGAGATCAGGGACGAAGCCGCGCATCGGCTCGGCCAGCGGGGGGCTCAGCACGGGATCCAGCTCGGCCGTGATCATGAGCGAGGGCACGTCGATCGTCCGCCCGTCGAAGGCGGCCGTCAGGTGCCAGTTCCGATCGAAGTTGCGGTACCAGTTGATGCCACCGGTGAAGCCGCTGCGCGTCCAGGCTGCGACATAGACCTCGAGATCTTCCGGCGAGAGCAGGGGCTTGCCGGGCGGGTCGTCGGACTCGATGAGATCCACCATGTTGCGGATCGAGCCATCGGGCCGGAAAGCGTGCCGCGCCATCTCTTCGCGCGATACCGGGCTGCGCAGAAAGTTCGTCATCGTGCGCCGCACGTCGCGGGCAAGCCCGGCGTCGGCCTCGCCCGGCTTCTGGAAGTGGACGATGTAGTGGTTCTCTCCAAAAATACGCTTGAATGCCTCGGTCGGGGGCACCGGCGGTCGGCGCATGGCCGGCGTGTTGACTCCGATCACGCCGGCCGTCCGCTCGGGATGAAGGAAGGGCATCTGCCACGCGACGATGCCGCCCCAATCATGGCCGACGAAGACAGCGCGCTCGAGGTCCAGCGCGTCGAGCAGGCCGGCCAGATCTCCGGTCAGAGGCTCGAGGTCGTAAGCCTCGACCGGCTCGGGCCGCGACGCGCCGCCACCCCCACGCTGGTCGGGTGCGATCGCGCGGACGCCCGCCGCCGCGCGCGCCGGCAGCTGACGGCGCCACGAATCGGCGATCTCGGGAAAGCCGTGGCAGAGAACAACGGGAAACCCGCAGCCCTGCTCGAGGATCCGCATACGGAGACCGTTGGTCTCGACGAAACGCTCGCGCGCGCCACCAGGGATGGATTCGGCCATGCGGGCGACATGTCAGACCGATCCGACCCCGACAACCTCCCCGACCCAACGAGAGCACGCGCGCCCCGGGGCGCACCCGTCCTGCGGCAAGAGACGCGAGGCTCGCACGGACGCGCGGGTTCAGTCTCGGGTGTTCTCGAGCACGCCGATCCGGTCGCCGAAGACTGCGCCCAGGTAGATGCGGTCGCCTGCCGTCTGCGCGGTCGCCACCGCTCCCACCACGGCCCCGTCGTGGACGAAAACCTCGCGGACCTTCATCGTCGCGGGATCGATCTCGTCCACCCGCCACGGCGAGCGGCACGCCGTGGCCGAACGGCAACCCACAAATCCCAGAGCCGATTCATGGCCCGCCAGCAAGAGCTGGCCCTCGGGGGTCCAGCTCAGATTATCAGGCATCCCCTCGACCTCGACATCGATCCGCCGGGAACCGTCGCGCGCCATGCGGACGATCCGCCCGCCTCCGGTCTCGGCGAAGAAGATCGTCTCTCCGTCGGGCGAGAACGCGACGCCGTTGGCGCCACTCGCGGCAGTCCCCGGCACCGTCTGCCAGCCGTGGCCGCGCTGCCAGATCATGACGTCGCCGGTCGGACGCCCGAACAGCAGCTTGATGCCCGCCAACGTCGATTCGAGCGAGGGTGCAAAATTGGAAGCCAGGATGGCCCCGTCGGGCCCGAGCGCCACGTCGTTGGCCGAGGTTCCCTCGGGCATCACCACACAGCCTCGCCAGGTAGCGCGTGTCGTCCCACCCGCCCCGGTGAGCGTGAAGATCTCGATCGACTCGCGTCCGCCGTGGTTCACGACCAGCAGGTTGCCGGCGGCGTCGGCGAAGACGCCGTGTGGAGCGAACGCTGCCGCGTCGGGCTCGGGGCAGCCCGGCTCACCGACCGCCGCTGCGTCGCCTGCGGCGGGGAGCGCGCCTGCGGAAACCACTCCGGCGGGAGTATCGGCTCGCGCCCCGGTTCCGCCCGCAGCGGGAGCGGTCGTCGCGGCGCCCTCGCCACCGGCTCGGCCCGCCGAGCGCGCAGCCACGGGACTCGCCACCGCCGTAGCCTCGGGCCAGAGTTCGGCCACCTCGCCCGAGGTCGGGTCGAAGGCGACCAGCCGACCACCGGCGCCGGCAAAGCGCATCTGCCCGGAGATCAGGACCTGCTGCGCCGGCGCCCAGGCGAGATCCTCGGGGTTCTCGAAGCCACACGCACTGCCGAGCGGGCTCCCCGAAGCACAGGGCCCACGCGGCGGCGCGCTCGCGCAGGCGAGAGCCGAGGCGGCACTAAAACCGAGGGCAACGAGACAGACGGCGCGGCGCACGGACATGACCCTGCTCATGCCCCGCTGCTCCGCGCGCCGCAAGCGCACGGCCGGCCTGGACCGCCGCGGGCAGCGAACAACCGGCCCGCCGACGACACGAGCGTGGCTGCGCGACCATTCGCGACCACGAAGTGCCGCGCCCCTCCGCCGGGGCAGCGGCGGCCGACACCAGATCGCCACCCGGCTCCGTCGCGCCTCAGCGCGTCAGCAACAAACAACCGGAGGTCGGGCCACCACCCGCGGCCGCCACCGCGACCTCGGGCGAGCCCGGAACCTGCCGCTCGCCACCATCCCCGCGCAACTGGACGATGGCCTCGTGCAGGAAGCCGTAACCGTGCAAGCGTCCCGCCGAGAGCTGGCCGCCGTGGGTATTGAGCGGCAACTCGCCCTCGCGTGCGATCCGGGAGCCCCCTTCGATGAAGGGCCCACCCTCACCCAGCTTGCAGAAGCCGAGCGCCTCGAGCCACGAGAGCGCGAGGAAGCTGAAGCCGTCGTAGAGCTGGGCCACGTCCACGTCGGCCGGCTTGAGTTCGGTCCGCGTCCACATATGAGCCGCAGCATCGCGGTTGGCCATCGCCGCGAGATCGTCGAACTGGTCCCACGAAGGCCGGCCGCGCAAAGCCGTCCCGACCGCCTCGACGTTGACGGGCAGGCGGCGGAGATCGCGTGCGCGCTCGCGACGCGACACGATCACGGCGGTCGCTCCGTCGCAGGGGACATCGCAGTCGAAGAGACAGAAGGGCGAGGAGATCATCCGCGCCGCGAAATAATCCTCCATCGACATCGGCGTGCGGTAGATGGCGTTGGGGTTGAGCACCGCGTTGCGGCGGCCGTTGAGTGCGATCTGGGCGAGTTGTTCGCGGGTCGTGCCGTAGCGATGAAAATGGCTATTGGCGACCAGCGCGAGCCAGATCGCCGCCGAGGGTGCGGCGAAAGGCAGCGTCCACTGCAACATGCCGCTGGCACGGAAGCCGGGCCCGTTCTCCGAGCCGATGCCGCCCCGCCCGCCAGTACCCTGGGCCGTGCCCTCCCAGACACTGCGGAAGCACAGCACATGATTGGCGAGCCCCGCCCCGACCGCAAGACAAGCCTTGATGACGCTGCCGAGCTGGCCCGCAGTCTCGATGCCCGAGTCGAACCAGCCGAGCTCGAGACGAAGCGCGTCGTGGACGTCGGTGGCCGAGGCGCCGTTGAAGCCGGGGTTGCCGACCTGCATGCCGGGATAGGTCGAGAGCCCGTCGATGTCGGCCGTGGTGAGGCCAGCGTCCTCGATCGCGGCGAGACAGGCCTCGAGCGTGAGGTCGAGCGGATCGCGATGCAGCCGGCGACCAATCTGTGATTGGCCGATGCCCGTGATGCAGGAACGCCGCTCGATCCGGTCCTCCGATGCGATCACGCCACACCTCCTGCCGGCGACGACGAATACTGCTGGACCGCCCGCGCGGGCCCGGTCGCGGGCTCGAAGAGCGGCAGCCAGACGTCGCCATGCGGGTCGGGGTGGTGCTCGAACACGACCCGCACCGGCATCCCGATCGCCACGTCGTCAGGCGGGCAGCCGACGATATTCGTGGTCAGGCGGACGCTCGGATCCTCCTCGATTTCGACGATCGCGACCGCGTAGGGCAGCTCCGGCCCCGGCATCCAGTTCTGATGATTTATGCTGACCGCCACGACCCGGGCGCGCCCCGAGACCGCGCGCGGGACCAGATTGCGGGCGTGGCAGTAAGCGCAGAGCGGCTGGGGCGGATGCTGGATCCGGCCACATGCGGGACAGGTGAGAAACGTGAGCGCGCCGCTCCCGCCCCCCTGCCAGAAGGCACGGTTGAGATCGTCGAGTCGCGGCAGGATCCGGAAAGGCACCGGCATGGAGCCGACCTTCGCAGGACGATGCGCGGGCGTAAAGACACGGTGCGGCGTGGCCAAGCCGCGGCCCCTCGCGCACCGCGCCGGGCCTGGTCTGGCGGCCACCATCGCGCGCATCGAGCCGGGCCGCGTCACGGTCGCACGCGCCGGCTCGGCCACGGGTCGGGTCGCGTGGCCGCGTACGCGCACGCCGTGCTAGCCGGGGTTCACCATGGAGATCGTGCGCAGCGGCGAAGTGCTCGGGGCCGAGGTGCGGGACATCGACCTCAGAGTGCCGCTCGACGCTGCGACCCAGGGCCAACTCGAACGGGCCCTGAGCGAGCACCAGGTGCTCTTCTTTCGCGATCAACCCCTCGAGCGCGCCCACCATCTCGCGTTCGCGCGACGTTTCGGCCCGATCCAGACGCATCCCGCCTACCCCCACCCCGAGGGTTTCCCCGAGATCGTGATCCTCGAGTCCGACCGTGAGAACCCCTCGATGATCGAGAAATGGCACACCGACATGACCTTCCGGCCGAACCCGCCACTCGGCTCGATCCTGCGCGGGCGCATCATCCCGGAAGGACGAGGTGACACGCTCTGGATGAGTCTGTTCGCGGCACTCGACGGGCTGCCCGCCCCGGTTCGTGAGCGACTTGACGGACGCTTCGCCGAGCACAGCTTCGAGCACGGTTTCCGCGAGAGCCTCGCCGCGCCGGGCGGACGCGAACGCCTCGCGCAAGCGCTCGCCGACAATCCACCCGTCCGCCACCCGGTGATCCGCACGCACCCGATCACCGGCCGGCGCGGGCTCTTCGTCAATTCACTTTTTACGACGCGGATCGTGGACATGGACCCGACCGAGAGCACGGACCTGTTGAGCTTCCTCTGCGAACACATGGAGCGACCAGAGTTTCAGGTGCGCTTCCGCTGGCAGGTCGATTCGATCGCCTTCTGGGACAACCGCTCGACGCAGCACGTTCCGGTGCACGATTGGTGGCCGGCGACGCGCCGCCACGAGCGGGTCACCATCGACGGCGACCGGCCGGTCTGAGCGGGGGGGCCAGCAGTGAAGACCAACGTCGAAGTCGTCCGGCGTGGCCGCAAGCGGCTGGACGAGCCGACGGAGAACGAAGCGCTCCGCGAGGCATACCGACAAGCGTCCCTGGCGACGCGTGGAGCGCTGCTCCGGGAGCTCGACGAGCTGGACCACCTCGCCGCCGAGGGCCTGAAATGATCGTCGAGCACGGCGCGCTCTGCAGCGCGGGTCTGAATCCCCGCCGGGCGTGCCTGGCCGATTACACCGCGCGGAAGCGGTCGATGCTGGCGAGCAGGTGCGGCACGAGCGAAGCCGGCATCTCGTGGCCCATACCCGCAATGACCTCGAGCCGAGCGCCAGGAATGGCCGCCGCGGTGTCCGCACCGTGTTCGAGGGGCAGCAGGCTGTCGTCGTCGCCGTGGATCACGAGCGCCGGGACGCGGATCCGGGACAAGTCGTCCAGCCGTGAGCCGCAGGCCATCACCGCACGGAGTTGGCGCACCACGCCGTCGGGACGCCACGCTCGCTCGACGGCGACACGCACCTGCGCGCGGCGCTCGTCGTCGGAAACCGGGAAACCGCGTCCACCGAGCACACGCCGTCCCGCCAGCACGAGTTCGATTTTATCCTCGACGGACGAACCGGCCGGGGGAGCTGCCGTGAGCACGCGCGCCGCCTCGGGTGTCGCCGCCGCCAATCCCGGCCGGCCCGAACTCGACATCACCGAGACCAGCGAACACACGCGCTCGGGCGTTCGTGCGGCCACGAGCTGCGCGATCATGCCACCCATCGAGGCACCGAGAATGTGCGCCCGCTCCCAGCCGAGATGGTCGAGCAGCCCCACCACATCGTCGGCCATGTCGACGAGCGGATAGGCCGCAGCCTCCGTACCGCTGTCCTCGAAACCGGACGAGAGGCCCGAATCGCGGTTGTCAAACACCGCGACCGGTGAGCCGCGCTCGATCAGGCCCTCGATCAGCGCCGGCGCCCACTCGATCATCTGCGTGCCGAGACCGCGGATGAGCACCCAGGGTTCGCCGGGCGCGGTCTCGCCGAAAACCCGATAGGCGATCGACACCTCGCCGATCGCGACATGGCGCGTGCCCAACTCCCCGTTGCCATTCGCTGTCCTCACGCCGATCCCCCTTGCCACCGCCGCAGCGGAGGCGCTCCATCGTCAGCCGTGCCGTGCGTCCCGCCGAAAGAAAGCGCTGGCCCAGCGCGCGACCTCGAGCCGGTCGTTGGGCTCGATCAATGAATCCTGCGCACGACGACAGGTCTCTTCGCCAAGCACCTGACGACGCTCGGCGTAGAGCGCCCGGGCGTAGTCGGTAGAGAACTCCGGATGACCCTGACAGGACATGACGTGGTCGTCGATACGATAGAAACCGAGCGGACAGGTCTCGCTGCCCCCCACCCGTTCCGCCCCGTCCGGCAGTCGGACCACCTGATCCTGGTGACTGTGGAGCAGCCGCACCTCGCGCAGCCCGTCGTGCGCCCAGGGGAAGGGCCGATCGATGGCGTGACGCTGTGTGCCCACCGTCCAGCCTGCGGGCGACTTCTCGGTCCGGCCGCCAAGAAGTTGTGCGACGAGCTGGTGGCCGAAACACACGGCGAAGAGCGGCTGCCGGGCCCCGACCACCTCGCGCACGAAGCCACCGAGACGGCCGATCCACGGCAGATCGTCGTAAGCGCTGCGGCGGCTGCCGGTGATCAGCCAGCCATCGCACTCGCCCGGGCTCGACGGCACGTCCCCGTTCTCGACGTCCCACTCGGCAAAGTCGAGTGCAGGATCCACCTCGACGAGGAGGCGGGAGAACATCTCGGGATACTGGCCGAAGGTCGGCGAGAGCGCCGGCAGCACACTGTCGGCGCGCAGGATACCGATGCGCAGGCGCTCCGGTGCTCCGGTCACCGGGTCGTGCCCACCCCGCGCGATCTCTGCGGCGAACGGCTGCGGCCTCTGCCGGGTGCGACCAGCTTGGCTGGGGAGCCCCGCGCGGCACCACCGGCCTGCAAGGCCGCGAGCACCGCACCCTCGAGCAGTCGCCGCGTGGCCGGCACCGAGAGCCCCTGCGGCCCACGCAGACGAAGCCAGGTCTGGAACGAGAGCAGTGCGTCGATCAGATGGAGCGTGGCCGGATCACTCGCGGCGAGCTCCCGCGCGAAATTTTTTTTGAGATCATTCCGGAGGAACCGGTCGAGATCGGCGTGATTCGACCGGACGACGGCCGAGCGATGAAAGACCGCGTCGCCAGCGCGCCGGTAGGGCGTCACCGACTCGAAGAACGGGGTACGAATGTCAAGCGTCTCCCGAACTCTTCCGGCGAGATCGGTGGCGGTTCGCGGTTGCTGGAGGTTGGGCAGGGTCTCGGCGACGAGCCGGGCCAAGACCTCGGCACGCAGACCCTCGATATCGCTGAAGTGGCGAAAGACGCTGCGTACGCCGAGCCCAGCGCGCTCCGCGACCAGGTCCGCCGTGGGCTCGACGACACCCTCCTGCATGAGCGAGCAGATCGAGTCGATCATGGCGCGGCGATTCTGACGACCACGCCGCACTCGGCCGTCGAGGAATCTCTCGGCCGGATCCGGGCTCGTGCCCCGAGGAACTCCGGCGTTTCGTGAACGGCCCCGCGTGCGCTTCTTTACCGCCATCGCAGGGCGAACTAGCGAGCAGCCGGGCACTCCGTCAACCGGAAGCCCGCGCCAGGACGATCGCCGGATGACGCGACTGGCCGCGCTCGAGCAGGCGGCCCTCTGGTCAACGGGGAGTACGCGCTCCGCCAGAGCCGGGAGACGCAAGGGGCCGAGATTGCAGAGCACAAGGCGGCTGCGCCCCGTCGTGGGCGGCCGATCCGCGGAGCATCGGCGGCCCAGGCTCGACCAGGCGCTTCGCGGAGGGACCCGCTTCGCGCCCTCGCCCTGGCGGCGACCCGGGACCGTCGCCTTTTGCTTGTTGCGGGCGGAGCTGGGAGAACGTGCGGCATGAACCGAACGCGCCGGATCGCACGTGGGCTGGTCGTGGCCTTCGGCCTCTGCCTGCTGGCACTCCTCGTCGTCTGGACGCTTGCCGCCATCGCTCTCGGCCGGTTCGAACCCACCGGCCTGCGGCTCGGCCTGGCCGCGACCTTCGCCACGGGTGTGGTCTGGGCTCTCGCCCGCGTCAAGCCACCATACCGCGCCCTGCTCCGCATCACGGCGGCGAGCCTGCTCGTGGTCGTGGCCTTTGTGTTCGCGCCAGCCTCGAACGAAGGACGCTGGCAGCCCGACGTGGCGCGGGTCGCCCGCGCCGAGATCGATGGCGACCGGGTCCGGCTCCAGAACGTTCGCGACTTCCGCTGGCGCAGTGATCAGGATTTCACGCCACGCTGGGAGAACCGCGAGTATCGACTCTCGGAGCTGCGCGACGTCGATCTCGTCATGAGCTACTGGGGGCCGCGCGAATACTGTCACACCTTCGTCAGCTTCGGTTTTGCTGACGGCCGCCGACTGGCGGTCTCGGTCGAGACGCGCAAGAAGGTGGGTGAGGAGTACTCGGCGCTGGCCGGCTTCTTCCGACGCTACACGCTCGCCTACGTCTTCGCCGATGAGCGCGACGTGCTCGCGCTGCGCACCGACGTGCGCGGCGAGGAGGTGTTCGTTTACCGCGTGCCACTGCCGCCCGACACCCTGCGCGCCTTCTTCCTCGCCTATCTCGACGAGACCAATCAGCTCGCTGTCCGGCCGCGCTGGTACCACGCCCTGGTCGACTCCTGCGGCATCAACATCCTTGAGCGGATGCGCGATGCCACCGGACAGATGCGCTGGGACCGCCAGACCTTCCTGAACGGCCGCTGGGACGAGTTGCTCTGGGAGCAGGGCCGCATCGGCCGCGGTCTGTCGTTTGACGAATTGCGGCGGCGCTCGCAGGTCGGCCCGCGTCGGCCCGCGCCACAGGACCAGGCAGACTACAGCGAGCAGATCCGCGCCGACCTGCCGCCCGCCCTGCCCTGATCGACCCCGCGTTTCAGAAAAAGCGCAGGCGGACGTCGAGATCGACCAGATTGACGATCCCGACCGCGTTGTGACCAGCGAGCTGGCCGGCGCATTCGCCGGGATTGAACACCAGCCGCTCGGGGCTGCGCTCGAGGATGCGGCGGTGAATGTGGCCGTGCAGCACGACCGCATGGCCGGGATCGATGCGGCCCTCGAGTTCGCGCGGATCGTGCGCCACGATCAGCCGGCGTCCTGCCCACTGGAGTTCGAGCGGACCGTCGTGCAGCTCGAAGCCGAGCCGGCCGGCCTCCACCTCGAGCTCGTCGCGCAGCACATCGTTGTTGCCGTAGACCCCAACGAGCGGCACGCCCGCAGCAGCGAGCGCGGTCAGGGTCCGCGCCCGTGTGATGTCGCCGGTGTGGACGATCCGCTCGACACCCGCACAGCGAAAAATTTCCGCGATCCGCGCCACGTTGGACGCGACGTCATGCGTATCGCTGACGACCCCGATCTTCAAGCAGGCTTTTCGAGAATGTGGATCGCACACGCGCTGCCGAGACCGATGACGTGGGTCAGCCCGAAGCGCGCGCCCTGCACCTGGCGCTTGTCGGCCTCGCCTCGGAGGTGCGTGGCCACCTCGTAGAGATTGGCAATGCCGGTCGCGCCGAGCGGGTGGCCCTTCGAGAGCAATCCGCCCGAGCAGTTCACCGGAACGCGTCCGCCGAGCGCCGTCTCGCCCTCGTCGATCAGCCGGCCGGCCTCGCCGTCGGCGCACAGGCCGAGATTCTCGTAATGCAGCAGCTCGGCCGTCGCGAAGCAGTCGTGCAGCTCGACCAGACTGATGTCGTCGGGCCCGACTCCCGCCATCTCGTAGGCCTGCCTGGCCGCGAGGCGAGTACAGCTATTGACGTCGGGCATCACCAGATCGCGCTCCTGCCAGGGATCGCTGGTCAGCACCGAGGCCCGCACCTTGACCGCACGCCCGAGTCCGAGCTCGCGCGCCTTCTTCTCCGAGCACAGCACCGCCGCCGCCGAGCCATCGACGTTCACCGAACACATGAGCTTGGTGTTGGGGTAGGAGATCATCTCCGCGCCCATCACCGCCTCGAGCGGCGTCTCGATCTGGTACATCGCCTTGGGATTCAGCGTCGAGTGATGGTGGTTCTTGACCGAGACCTTGGCGAACTGCGCAAAGGTCGTGCCGTACTTCCGGGCGTGCTCCATGCCGGCTTCGGCGAAAACAGCCGGCATGGTCAGCGAGCCCACCAGACCCTCTCTCGAGATCCCCTTGCCGCCGCCCGCGCCACCGAGCAGGCCCTTGCCCATCTGCTCGACTCCGACCGCCAGCACGAGATCGTAGATTCCGGCCTTGATCGACATCCAGGCGTCGCGGAACGCGGTGGCGCCGGTCGCGCACGCGTTGGTGCAGTTCACGACCGGGATCCCGGTCTGGCCGATCTCCTGGAGGATCTGCTGGCCGACCATGTTGCTCGCCTGCACCAGGTTGCCGCACCACAACGCCTGGATGTCCTTGATCGACACCCCGGCATCGTCGAGCGCGCCCAGTGCCGCCTGGGCGCCGAGCTTCGAGACACTGGTCCCGGGGAAGCGCCCAAATTTGATCATGTCGATACCGACGACGTAGACATCATTGCCCATGGGAACCTCCCGTTGATCGATTGAGGAGACGGTGGCCCGGCGCCTAGGCGCGGGGCTGGAAGAAGTAGGAAAGGTACGAATTGCCCTCGCGGTCCTTGCGGCCCAGCGCGTCCTTGAACACGACGTCGAGCGGCATCCCGAACGAGAGCTTCGCCGGATCGGGTGCGATGCCGATCAGGTTGCCCTTGATCGTACCGCCGCCCTCGAGATCGACGATGGCCGAAATGTAGGGCACCTCGATGCCCGGGAAGGACCGGCACACGATGCTGTAGCTGTAGAGCGTGCCGCGGTTGGCAAGCCGGATCGGCGAGAAGCCCCCGCGCGCCGCGCATTTGCCGCAGGCGACGCGCTCGGCGAGGTAGAGCGCGCCGCACGAACCGCATTTGAGCGCCTCGAGATATGGGCTCCCCTCGGCGGGGATCTTCAGGAAGGGAACAGCGGGTAGCGGCCTGGCCTCGGCACTCGTTTCCGACATGCCCGCGCCTTACGGCCGGGGAACCTGGGTTGCAAGACGGCCGCTCGTTGCAGCCTCACGACCGAGACGAGCGCCCCGCGGTTCCACGACCGGACAGGTTGACTGAATTCGGCTCGGAGCGCAGCCTGCGCTCAAGGATCCGCACGGAGATCAGAGCGAAGAGCCTGACTCGTTCGGTCCACAAAGCTGCCCCGCAGCCTTGGCGCACCAACCGGAGCAGCGGTTGTCGACCTCAACGGGGTTCTGACGCGTCGCTCCAGCTTGGCGGCACCGTTCGGGTCCGACCGGAGGGAGCGATGGCCCAGCCCGCCAGCAGAATCGTGTGGTGCCCAGGGGCACGCGGCCTGCACTGTGTTCGCGCACCCCCCAGCAAGGACAGAGGTCAAGGAAGCCGAGCCCGTTCCCGGGCTCCTGGTGAGAGCCGGAGGCGGCACGGCCGACAACCCGGCCACAACGCAGCCGGACCCTGACCGCGATCGCGTGGCGGCGGTCCGCAACCTCGGGGAGAAACAAAAAATGCCACGTCACCTTCTGACCCCAATCGGCATCGCTCTGTCCGGAGTCCTGTCGGCTATTCCGGTCCACGCCGACCACAATGAGCCCGCCAGGGCCAACCTGATGAACGTCCGCCTGGTCAGCGCTTACGGTGCGTGCGCGGCCCCGGACATCCTCACCACCGGAGGCCTCCCACTCCCAGCGTGCAGCACCACCAGTCGGGTCGATCCCGGCTGCGGCTACCAGGCGAGCGGACAGGGCAAAGTCCTCCTCAAGACAATCGGCAGCGGGACGGCGATCCCGAACACGCTCGACATCAAGATCATTCTCAACATGACCAAGCTCGATGCCGGCTGCGTCGGTGAGAAGCTCTGCATCTTCGCGAACGGAGCCCGCGTGACCACCGACAACTGCTCGGATGGCGACCCGAACAGCAACGGCTGCACGGTGGGCGAAGCCGCCCTGAGCGGGGCGCTGGGCGCAGCGGAACTCGCCTGCTGCGTGGTCGACAGCGTCGGCAACTGCAAGGTCACGACTACCATCGAGACGGCCTTCTTCGGACTGGACATCCTCACGGGCGGGCGAACCGCCTTCTCGATCGCAGGCATCGGGGTCAAGCGAACCACCAGCGTGAACAGCCCCGCACCAGCCTCCCCCGGCTTCACCGCCGGCTTGCTGGGGCCTTGACGCAGGGTTCACTTGGGCCATCACCGGGTCGTGTCACGTCTCTGCCGGTCGCCTCGCGATCGGCAGAGGGCCGGCAACCACCCCGTGGCCGTCCGCAGGCGAATGCCCTGGAACGACCAACACGAGTGCTTGACGAAGACTAAGCGCCGATGAGGCTGGACATGTCCGGCAGAGCGCCGAAGGCCGCGGCCAATCCCGGTGCCGCTGCCGGCGGAAAGAGGAGCTCGCGCGCTCCGGTGGCGACGAACTCGACCGCCAGCGCCATCAGAACGAGGCCCATCAGTCGGGTGACGATGTTGATTCCGGTCGTGCCGAGCATATCCTTGATGCGACGCGAGAGGCGCAGGCAGAGCATCGCCACCGCCGCGTTCACCACCACCGCCACGACCAGCGCGGCCGTGCGATCCCAGCTCGCGGCCTCCTGGGCCAGCAGGATCACCGTGCTCAGAACACCACCGCCCGCGAGGATCGGCGTGCCGAGCGGCACGACGGCGATCGAGGTCCAGTGCGCCGCCTCGGCGGTCTCCTCGGGCATCGCCTTGGCCGAGCTCACCTGACCGCTCACCATCGAGAGCGCGGTCGTCCCCAGGATGATGCCGCTCCCGGCCCGGAACGCGGGCAGCGTGATGCCGAAGAAAGCGAGGATGTCGTCGCCCACGAAGAGTGCCAGCAGCATCGCGATGAGAGCGGTGGCGGCCGCAACACGCGCGACGTGCAGGCGCTGCGGGCGGGTCGGATCGGGTGCCATCGCCAGGTAGAGCGGAATCGCGTGGATCGGGTTCAGCACGGTGAAGATCGCGACGAAGCTGGTCAATCCAAAATGCCAATCGGCGAGTACGGCCTGGTTCATCCCGGCCCCCCCTCGGCGCCCCGGTCACCCCGGTTCCGCGGCCGGAAAGTAGCGGAATCGGCCGCGAGGGGATAGGCCTCGCGCAGCGTGCGCAGCAGAACGGCCGCGATCCAGTCCTCGAGTGGGGTGCGCGCGGCCGCCGGTTCTCCCCGGCCCGCACGCGCGGTCTCGACCCGCTCGCTCCAGGTCGTGCCGCCCGCGGCCATGGCGGTCTCCAGCATCTCCCGCCAGCGCTCGGGCGTGGCGACATCGCCCCACTCGCCGCGACCGCGCCCGAAATGGGCGACGGCGAGATAGCGAAGCAACGACTGCGCGAGGAGCTGGTCGAGAAATTCGCGCGCCCAGCGCACGCGTGGCTCGCGCTCGGCGCGCACGACCTGATAGCCACGCCTGAGCCCGGCCGCGCTCGCCGCACCGAGCAGGGCACCGGCTACCGCGCCCGTGCCGAACGAGAGCCCGGCCACGGCGACGTCGGCGAGGATACCGCCAGCGGCCCCGCCCATCGCCGCACCGAGCAGAGTCGTCTTGCCCGAGGTCCAGGCCGTCTCTCCGGGCAGATCGAAATCCTCACGCAAGCGCTCGCGCGCCTCGTTGCGAAAGCGGCCGGAGAGTCCATGCGACTCGATGAGTCCATCCATGAGATCGGCCGTCGCGTCGTCGAGACGCTGGGCCAAAAGCCGCATCGCGCGCCGCTTCTCGCCCGGCGAGATTCCCTGGCCCGCAAGGGGCTCACCGTCCTGCAGCGCTCGCACCAGATAGCGCGCGATGGCACCTGCCGCGTGATCGAAGATCTCGAAATTGCGCTCGAGCCAGCTCGCCGCGAGCCCGTTCATCGTCGGCCGTGTCTCGCTGGGCAGCAGCACAGCGAGGTTCTCGAGCAGCAGGTTCTCCTGCACCCAGCAGCGGGTGAATGCGTCAAGCGGCTGGATGCCGCGAACCAGCGGCCAAGCCGCCAGTGCGTCGCGCCAGGCGGCCAGCCGTTCCGCTTCGTTCTCGCGCCCGGTCTGATTCAGCAGCACGACGACGGGCTTGCCGATCCAGGCCAGCATCTCCATCTCGTGGGGAACGTAGCCGGCCTCGCTCGGGTCCTCGGAAGCGTTGACGAGGTAGAGCACCACGTCGGCTTCCTCCTTCATGTTCCGGATCGCCTGCTGGCTCGAGTAGAGTGGCCGGTCGCGGCGCCGGTCCCACACCTGGTGCAGGAACCAGCCGATCGGGTTGCCGCTCGAGCGGAGGCGCTTGACCAGGCGGGCCGAATCGCCGAGCCCCGGCGTGTCCCAGAGCCGCAGCACCGCCCCGGGCGTGCGCGCCAGTTCGAAGGACTCCGCCGCCTCCGTGACGTGGGCCTGGTCGAGGACCTGCCCCACGTCCCGCCGCAAGAGAGTGCGCGCCAGCGTCGTCTTGCCCACATTGGTGTGCGAGATCAGGCTGAGCGTCACAACCTGTATTGGAGTCTCCGCGTTTCTCCTCACCCGCCCTCTCCCTCCCCGCCCGTGCTGCCACGCACCCCGAACGCCACTTCGGCTCGCCGCACCAGATCCTCGTCGAAGCCGAGCCCGAGGTCCAGATGGAGGATGGGTACGCCGGTCCCGCCGAGGACGAGGTCCCAGGCACGACGGCGCTCAGCCGCCCGCTCGCGCTCGGCCGGACCGAAGCGCCGCCGCCACGCCGCCGCATCGACCAGAGCCACGACCGCGGCACCGGTCGCTGCGTCACGCCGCACGTCGCGTACGAATTGGCCATGCACCTCGCTCTCGGGCAACTGGACCGAGGAGAACAGGATCGCCGTGGCGTGCTCGCCCATGGCCGGAGGTCGCGAATCCTCGCCCCAGGGCACCTTGCCGCGGACCTCGACTGCCGCCCCGGCACCCAGGACGTCGTGCAAAAGCGAGAGCAGTGCGTCCCCGTCGAGCCCGTCGAGCTCCCGGCTGTAGGGCACGACCACGAGATGCCGGCCCGATCCTTGAAGGGGATCGCGCAGAACGCGGAAAGAGCCCCCATCGGGCCGGACGTCGAGGCTGTGGCCGAGCCGCAGGGCGCGCGCCGCCGATGCGATCGTCAAAGCAAGGCGCGGTCCGACCACCGCGAGCCCGATCGTCGTCGCCCAGAGATGGATCCAGGGAGCAGCGTCGGCACTGCCGGCGGGGCCCGCCATCCGTGAGAATCCTGCATTGTCGGGCAGATCGATGCCGAGCAGGATCGCAGCCGGGCCAAAGACCACGCTGACGATGCACCTGATCTGGGTCGCATCGAGAAAGGTACTCTCCCAGCTCGCCCGGTAGGCCATCACGAGACCGCGCAGGTACAGGCCCGCGATCGCGCCGCCAGCCCAGACCGCGGCGGCCGCGTGCAGGCTCGTGCGAATACGAGCCTCGATCAGGGGTGTCGCGGCCGCCGACCATTCGCGCGCGAAGCGACGGCCGGCGGCCGCCAGCACGACACCCAGACGCGGCTCGACACTCCGGCGCAGCCCGGCCAGTCCGGTCTCGAACGCAGCCGCCTGGAGCTTGCCTGCGATCCCGCGCATCTCGGGCAAGGGGTGCTCGCGCGACGACTGCTGCGCCGTCGACTCGCGACCCGCGCCAAAACAGGCGAGTCGCACCCTCCCGCCGCCGCGCAGCCAGCGGCGGAGCGCGGCTATCGCCCACAGCGCGACAACGAGAAGATTCCAGAAGAGGAGTCCCAGGAGTGCGGGCGCCAGAACGTCGATGCGGCGGCCGGGGCCGAAGGCATCGCTGCCGAGCCCGACGACGAATGCCACCGCGGGAACAAGCCCGAGCACGGCAGCAGGTGCCCCCACCCGGCGCAGACGCCCGAGCGCCGGCACCTCTCGCGTCGCGACCCCGAGCAGCGCCTCGGCCCGCACGGCGGCGCGGCTCTCCAGATCGCCCTGCGACGCCTGAGCCGCAGCGGTCGCACGCTCCCGATCGCCGCGCCGGAGCACGATGGCCTCGGTGTCGGCCTCCTCCAGCGCGCGCGCCAGAAGGACCGCTCGCGCGCGCGTCGCCTCCCTCCGCGCAACGATAATGGCAAAGGCGGGGCCACCGCCAACCGCGGCCGGCCTGCCCCGGGGCAGGCGGCGAGGAATCGCCGTACCCTCGCGGGCGCCGGCCGTGCCGCAGCCGCGAGGCACCAGGCCGCAGCCGTCGCGACCTCATCAATCAAAGATCAGGACGACATACCCCGCGAAGAGCGCCAGGTGGACCAGCCCCTGCAGCATGTTGGTGTGGCCGCTCGCGAAGTGCAGCGACGTGACGAGCAGCGTCAGAACCAGCATCACGATCTCGACAGGTTCGAGGCCCAGTTCGATCCGCAGGCCGGCCACCATCGCAACCACCAGAACACAGGGAATGGTCAGCGCGATCGTGGCCAGGGCCGAGCCCAGACAGAGATTGACAGCGCGCTGGAGCTGGTTGGCGAGAGCGGCGCGCACGGCACCGAGTCCCTCGGGCGCCAGCACCAGCACTGCGACCAGGAAGCCGCCGAGCGCCTGCGGCGCGCCGAAGAGGGCGAGCCCCTCGTCCAGGAACAGCGCCAGTTTCTTCGAGAGCAGCACGATCGGCAGCAGCGATGCGACCAGCAGCACAGCGTGCACCGAGGCTGTGTAGTCGGCCGCATGAGCGTGATCGCCCTCGTCCGCCGCCCCTTGCGGCGGCATGAAGTGGTGGCGGTAGCGGGTCGTCTGCAATCCCAGAAAGACTGCGTAGAGAACGACCGCGACGAAGATGACGTAGCTGGCGAGAAACGGACCGTGTTCGCCTCCCGGTGCCGAGATCGTGAAACGCGGCAGCACGAGTCCGACCCCGGCCAGGGTAAAGATCAGCCCCATGTACGCATTGGCCCCTTGCAGGTTGTGGGTCTGTTCGCGGTGCCGCAGCCCAC
>SXGT01420261.1_pt1 | contig 24749 bp, 22 predicted proteins | sample 3176221 | NCBI WGS metagenome assembly SXGT01 (sample SAMN11356862, study PRJNA531348) | freshwater metagenome | isolation source: freshwater sample F1-120 | place: China: Fuxian Lake, Yuxi | collected 2017-12-25
CGCTCCTCCGGCACCCGCGCGGCCGCCGCGCGGACGGCGTCGCACGTCAGCCGGTACACCGCCCGGAGCCAGTCCGGCCAGCCGCGCAGCAGGTCGAGCAGGAAGTCGCGGAGCGCCGCCTCGGCCCGGTCGGCCGGCACCTGGGCGGTCATCTCGCACAGCCCCGACTTCGCGCCCGGGCAGGCGTAGTACCGCCGCGCGTTGCTGCGGTGCTGCCACAGCTTCGCCCCGCACCGCCCGCAGACGAGGACCCCGCCGAGCGGCGACCGCGGGTACGCGTCGGCCGGGTTGGGCCGCGGCCCCCGGCGCTTCTGCCCGTCCTTGTACCCGAACGTCTCACCGAGTTCGGCCAGCCGGGCGGTGGCCATATCCCACACGTCCTGCGCGACGATCCGCAGGTCGGGCCGCTCGCGGCTCACCTCCTTTCCGGCCGGCACGGGCACCTGCTTCTTGCGCCCCTGCGAGTTCCGTCGGGTGGCCGTTCGGCCCCACACCCAGTTGCCGACGTACTTGGCGTTGGTGAGCATCCGGTGCACCTGCTGCGGGTGCCACCCCGGCTTCGACGCGCGGTGCCCCTTGGGCACCCCGAGCCGGGTCAGCTCGCGGGCGATCCACCCGATCGACTGGCCGGCGACGAACCAGTCGAACACCTGCCGCACCCACTTCGCCTCGTCCTCGCACACGAGGAGACCCTTCTTGGGCTTGGGGCCGCGACGGGCGAGTTGCGCGGCCCAGTCCGGGTCGAGGTAGTACGACTCGTACCCGAACGGGAAGTCGCCGGCGCTGCCATCGGCCCGGACACGCCCCTCCTGCCCGCGGTACACCCGGGTCTGGAGGTCGCGGACGGTCTGGCCGTGGTGCATGGAGCACCTGCACCTTCAACTCCCAGCCGCCGGAGGCGGTGTCGATGCCCTCGCCGGTGGAGACGAACCGGCCGCCGGCGAAGACGAGGTCCTGGATGAACGCGTACGCGTTCTCGGCGCGGGTAAGCCGGGACTGGTCGTCGACCGCCAGCACCGCGACCTCGCCGCGGGCGACCATGTCGCAGAGTTGGCGGAACCCGTCGCGGTCGGTCTTGGTGCCGGACTCGGCCTCGTCGTAGATGACGACGATCTCGAACCCGAAGCCGCCCAGCCGGGCGAGCGCGGCCCGGACCTGCCGCTCCTGATCGGCGCAGCTGTCGGCCCGCTGCATATCGGTGGAGTACCGGCAGTAGATGACGATGTACTTGCGGAGCACAGAATCCCTCCCCGCACCAGGGACAGATTCCGGCCAGAATGCGAACGAGCGCCGACTATCGCCCGCGTTAGGGTTGCCCTCACGCGGTGGCGCAACTCTCGAACTCCGCGGCAGTAAACGCCACGGAAGTCGCGAGTGCCCGGTGCAACAGTTGGGTCTCGATGAGATGGTCAGCTAATGTGCAACGTCTGGTTAGGGGTCTGGGGCACTGCCGGAACCGTTGAGCGCCGGTGAGAGCTCCTGCTTGAGCCGCCCCTCTAGCGTGCGGGCCTCGGCTGCCGTGCCAACGACGAGGTAGCGGAACGAGCACCGCTCCACGATGTACCCGCGGCACGCGACCTTAGCGGCCCGCGGGTGCGTGATCCGCTCCTCCGACAGGAACTGCACCCGCGCCAAGAATAGGTACTGCGCGAACATGTTGACCACTTGCCCGGTCGAGTGGTCCCGCAAGCGCTTGCGGAGGGTGCCGGCGCCGTCGCGACCGGCCATCCCGACGTACAGGCACTCTTCGCGATCGAACACGGCGTACACGCCCGGCTGGGCGGGGATCGCCTCCCAATCGACGGCGTCGAACCGGACGAGGCCCGAGAACCCCAGCGACGTTAGCAGATCAGGAGCAGTGTTCGTCGCCGTCGGGACCACAGCCACCTCGGCTTTCCTCGCCTAACGACTGCGTTCACCTGCCGGGCCGCCTGCAACGGCGAGGTATCGCGCGAAACCAAAATGGCGGCCCGGTCAGGTGCAACGGTTTGTTAGCCGCCGCCCTTCTTAGCCAGTGTAGTGAGAACCTTGCTTGCTTCTTCTTCGGGCAAGGTCTTGATCTTCTCAACAATTGGGTCCGCGATTGGAAAGCCCTCCAGCTTACCATCGCGCAGCCGTAACAGATCCACCCGAACCCCATCGACTTCCGCGTGTCCGCGATACCATTGACTCCATCCATTTTCCAACAGGCGGCGTGCAGCTTGCCGAACCCAATCGCCCGAGAACTCTTCAAAGACCACGACGCCGCCGTCTACTGGAAAGGGTCGAACGTCCGTTCGCTTCATGAATGTTCGGAACTGCCATTCCGACTGACACGCCTTCTCCCAGTTCATCCGATACTTGACTACGACCGTCAACCGTCTGCCGTCGATCAACACGATCGCGCCATCGACAAGGAGAGCGGTGAACTTCATGACGGCCTTGATGCCAAGTGGTTCCTTGTTGGCCAGCAGAAAGTTGAAGACGTCGGCTTCATATTGGCCGTGTGCTTTTTGGGTATTCGGCTCGATCGGCGCGGACAGCGTGGCGATCCGTGGGCTATTGCGATCCTTCGCTTCCGGGGTGATGTCGCGACCGAACAATTCAGCCAGCGTCGTCATCGTTCATCCCAGCCAAGCAGAATCCTAGGCGGCTAACTCGTGTTTAGCTTGACCAAGTTAGCATCCCCGAACGTTGCGGGTTTTGCAAGCTATCACCGGTAGTCTTTCCGTTGTGCTTGCAGTGAAAGCGGATTGGCGGCTGCGAGTTTCGGGAGTGGTTGAGCCGAGTCGGACGGAACCGTTGTGCAGAATCATAACGGCCACCCCCGGCCGTCACCAAACGCTGGGATTTCCTGCAAACGGAAGCGATAACGGCCACCGCCCATTTGCCCGAAGTACGAATACGCTGGGATTTCCAGGCTGTGAGCCATGCGGAGAAAAATGGGGGTGGGTGGGGGGCAACCAGTCGCTTTGACGAACGAACGCGCAGCCCGGCGATCCTTTCGCGGTCCAAAAACCGAGCGAGTGGGGCGTAGTGTGTGCAGCCCACACGCCCACCGGCACCAGCGCGGGGTTCCGCCCCCCCCCGAAGGCCCGCCGGTTTCCCGCCGGACTCGCGCGACGTTCCTCGTTAGACTGATGACCACCCGGCCCGCGGCTCGGAGTTCGCACATGCCCGATCCCTCGCGCCCGACCGACGCCACCGACCGCGCGGCCCGCGCGCCCGAAGCGCCGTCGGGATCGGTGCCGGTGCCGGTTCCCGCCGACCCCAACGCGCCGACGCTCTCGGTCGGCGCGGACCCGGACTTCGCCGAGACCGCCGACCCCGACGCGCCCGCGGACCGCACGCACGACCTGAACGAGCTGCTCGCGCCGGCCCAGCAACCGGACGAACTCGGGCGGTTGGGGCACTATCGCGTCCTGCGCGTCCTCGGGCGCGGCGGCATGGGCATCGTGTTCGAGGCCGAAGACGAGCGCCTGAAGCGGCGCGTCGCGCTCAAGGTGATGCTGCCGTCGGCGGCCTCGAACCCCGCCGCGCGCAAGCGGTTCGTGCGCGAGGCCGAGACCGCCGCCCGCGTCGAGCACGACAACATCGTTCCCATCTACGATGTGGCCGAGCCGAACGGCGTGCCGTTCATCGCCATGCCGCTGCTCGTGGGCGAGCCGCTCGACGCGAAGCTCAAGGCCGGCGCGCCGCTGCCGGTTCCCGACGCTCTGACCATCGGCCGGCACATCGCCGAGGGACTGGCCGCGGCGCACGCCGCCGGGCTGATCCACCGCGACATCAAGCCGGCGAACGTGTGGCTCGAGCGCGGGGCCGACGGCGGGTTCAAGCGGGCCCGCATCCTCGACTTTGGCCTGGCCCGCCCGGTCGGGGCCGGGGCCGAGCTGACCCACAGCGGCGCGGTGATGGGCACGCCCGCGTACATGGCCCCGGAGCAAGCGCAGGGCGGCCCCATCGACCACCGCGCCGACCTGTTCAGCCTCGGCTGCACCCTGTACCAAATGGCGACCGGCCGCCGGCCGTTCCTGGGCGGCGACACGTACTCCGTGCTCACCGCGCTCGCCACTCAGACCCCGCCGCTGCCGATCACCGTGAACCCGGCCGTGCCGCCCGCCCTTTCGACGCTCATCGAGGGCTTGCTCGCCAAGAACCCGGCGGACCGCCGGCCCGCGACCGCGCACGCGGTCGCGGAGGAACTCGCGCGCATCGCGCCGCACAGCACGGTTGTCCCGTTCCCGGTGCCGCAACTCGCGCCGCGACCGTCACAAGTGACGGAGGCGCTGGCCACGGTAACGCTCGCTCCCGCCGAACCGCCGCGTGCCGAACCCGCTCCGCGACCGCGCAAGTGGCTGATCGCGGGCGCGGCGCTCGTGCTGATCGCGGGCGCGATCGGCGTGTACGCCGCGACCCGCCCGGCCGCACCCGCGGTCGCCATCGACGACCCGCCGGCGCTTCTCCCCGACGAGCCGAAACGCCCGACCCGCGTGACGGCCGAGCGGCTCGTTGCCGCCGGCTGGGTAGTTGGCATCATCAACCCGAAGGAGAACGGACGCGAGTTCTTCCGCGCCGGCGACGCGCTCCCGCCGGAACCGCTACTCATCGACTGGGTTCACCCGGTGCGCCGCGACCTCGGCCCCGACGCGCTGACGCCGCTCCGCGAACTGACCGACTTCGCCGGCTCGATCGACCTCGACAGCTTGCCCGTAACCGAACAAGAGCTGGCCCGGTTCGTCGCGGCCCCCGGCCTCGCGCGGCTCCGTTCGCTCGACCTCGCGCGCACCGGCCTCGCCGACGGCGCGGTGCCCCATCTGAAGGCGTTCCGCGAACTGAGAACGCTGGTGCTGCGCGGGAACCCCAAGATCGGCGACCCCGCGCTGAACGCGCTCGCCGGGTTCGGCGCGCTCGACCAGCTCGACGTGCGGGAAACCGGGGTGACGCGGGCCGCGGTCGAGAAGCTCGCGGCGACGCGGCCGAACCTGCGCATCGAGCACGACGGCGGCACGATCCTGCCCACCGCGACCGGCACTCCCATCGACCTGCTCGCGCTGATCGACACCAAGCGCGACACGGTCGAAGGGCGCTGGAAGCTCGCCGACGGTCAACTCGTGTGCGGCGGAACGACGTTCGTTTCGCTGGGGACCGAGCGCCTTCAAGTGCCGTACGCGCCGCCGGCCGAGTACGACCTCGTGATGGTGGTGCGGCGTGGCGGCGCGTGGAAGGGCGAAGCACCGTTCGCCATCGCCCCGTTCGCGCTCACACTCACCGGGCCGTGCCGGTGCCAGGTGATCTTCGATCACGGGATCGGCGACAAGACCCGAAACGGGTTGCAACTCGTCGGCGGCCTGTCCGTGATCGCCAACGAGACGCGCACCGACGGCGACTTCCTCGCCCGCGACGGCACCTCGACCGTCGTCACCTGCCGCGTGCGCAAGGACGGAATTAGCGTGCTCACCGACGGACAGGCGCGGTTCGGGTGGAAGGGCGACGCGCGAAAGCTCACGCACGACGACGCCCTCTGGAAGTACCCGGACATGACGCGGCTCGCGCTTGCCGTTCAGTACTCCGAGTACATCATCAGCACATGGACGGTTCATCCGGTGCGGCCCGGCGACGAGCCGCCCCCGTCGGACGTTGAACAGCGCAGGGCGCTGGATTGGGTTCTCGCCAACGGGGGCAGTCTCGTGGTGATCCCCGAAGAGGGCATCACCAAAGGTAAGGTAATCGCGGTGTCGCCGCGTACGAAGCTGGCCGCGGGCAACTACCGGATTCTGAAAGTCGGCCTCGCGAACCTCAGCCCGAAGCTGACCGACGAGACCGCCGATCAGCTCAAAATGCTGCCCGCCGTGACCGAACGCCTCGATCTGTCGAACCAGTCGATCACCGACGCGGGCCTCGCCAAACTGTGTTCGTACCCCGGCATTGCCGGGTCGGTCCAGCAGCTCGACCTCGGTGGCACCCGCGTGACCGCCGCCGGACTCAAGGTGCTCGTCACCCTCCGCGCGCTGGTCGACCTCGACCTGCGAACGACGAAGGTAACGAAGGGCGAAGCCGAGGCGCTCGCGAAGCTGCTGCCGAGGTGCAAGATCGTGTACACCGGCGGCACCATCCCGCCCAAGTGACGCGGCCGGCGTGCCGCGCCATCCGAACAAGCAGCCCAGCTTCGCGCGCTTGCCGTGGTCGCGCGAAGTGCGCGATTCCGATTCAACCGGTTGGTCCGGTCGTGCCGATTACTCCGCCATGCGCGTTCTCGCGCGGGGGGCGGAGTCATGCGAAGTCGGCTCGTGGCCGTGGGTGTCGTCGCGCTGTTCACGCTGCCGGCGCGCGCCGACGAGCCGCCGGCGCACCTGCCGCCCGGCCCCGATCCGCTCGCCGACGCCTTCTTCCAACCGCCCGGCGCGCCCGGCGGTTCGTGCGACGGGGCGCGCAAGGGCGGGAGCGCGGCCCGGTTGCCGCTGCTCCTGGGGACGTGCGAGCAGTTCTTCGAGGCGTGCGCCGAAGACCCGGCGTGCCCGCCGGAGTTCAGCACCTGGCTGACCGCGGAGGTGCTGATCGGCAAGGCCCGCGCGCCGAGTCTGGTGCCGGTGGTCACGACCGGCCCGGCCGCGGCCGGGGTGCTCGCGGGCAGCATCGGCCAGCCGGGGACCGTGCCGCTGTTCGGCGGCGGGAACGTGCTCACCGACTGGCGCACCGGGTTGCGGGTCGAAACCGGCATGTGGTTCGACCGCGACCGCACCCTGGGCGTCGGCACCCGCGTCTACTCGTTGTTCTCGGCGCGCGACGAACTGATCGGCCGGCCCGACGCCGTCTCGGTGGTGAACGTGCCGAACTTCGTGCCCGGCACCGCGGCGGGCACGGTCCAGTTCCCGGCGTTCGTCGGGTTCCCCGGCCTCACCAGCGGGTCGCTGTCCGCGACCGCGACGTCGAGCTTCGTGGGCGGCGACCTGAACCTGCGGCACCTGCTCAACCCCGGCGCGAGCTACCGGCTGGAGCTGCTCGCGGGCTACCGGCACATGTACCTGCGCGACCAGTTCGGCGTCACGTTCGAATCCACCGCGCTGGGCGTCGCCCCGGCGCTCGCGCCGCGCCTGACCGGGCGCGACCAGCTCCGCACCCGCAACAACTTCGGCGGCGCGCAACTCGGCCTGTACGCCTCGACCGGCGGCAAGCGGTTCATGGTCGAAGCGCACGCCTCCACCGCGCTGGGCGTGACCGTCAGCGACACGGACTTCTCCCGCCAGCGGACACTCAGCCTGGGTAACGGCGGTGCGGTGCCGATCGCGACGGGGCTGGTCGCGCTCGGTGTGCCCGCGCTCACGGCGGCGCAGGTCGCGGCGGCGGCCAGCGCGGTGCCGTTCGGACAGACGACCGTTCAGAACGAGCTGACCTACTTCGGGCTGGTGGGCGAGGGCGGGGTGCGCGTGAAGTGGTTCGTGACCGACTACGTGCGCGTCACGGGCGGGTACAGTTTCACCTACTGGAACAACGTGCGCCGCGCCCCGGAGATGTTCACCAACAGCCCGGTGCTGACTCCGCGGGCCGTGGACTTCACGACGCACCTGTTCAGCGCCGGCCTGGAACTGCGATACTGATGCGGGAGCCGGCGGCCCCAAACGCTTTCGGCCTTGCGGCGACGACCAATTGGGTCGCTGTCGCAAGGCCGAAACTGCGATCAGAGGGTGATCGATCTCACTTGATCGGGGCGGGCGCGGCGACCGGCGGGGCCGCGGGGAGCACCGCGGGCGCGACCGGCAGCGGGGCCACGGGCACAGGGGCCGGCAGCGGGCGGATGCCCGGCTTGATTCCGGGCTTGATGGGCAGGTCCGGGGTCGGCATCGGGTTGGGCTTCGGTTCGGTGCCCTTCGGTTCCGGCTTCACGCCGTCCTTCGGCAGCGGGCCATCGATGTTGTCCTTCAGTTGCTTCCAGCCCCACTTCATGAATCCGGCGGCGCGCTTGTCGTCGGTGACGAAGGCGTACTGACCGATCCCGACCGGGCCGCCGGGGTTGAAGCCGACGTTGTTCGGGGTGTCGAAGTAGTAGTCGCGGATGTTCCCGCCGGACAGCGAGATGAGCGAGGCCAGCGCCGCGTCCTTCATCAGGCAGTTGTGCATCTCGGCCTGACCGTTCGGCTTACCGAACCACACCTGTTGCAGCATCGAATCGTTGTTCATCAGCGTCTTCAGGAACGGAATCTCTTCCTTGCCGCGGCTCTGGACCAGCAGGTACAGGGCCTGCCCCTGAGCGTGGCCCTGCACGCCGTCGGTGGTGACGACGCGGCGGAGCACGACGAGGTGTTCGGGGAACTGCTTGAGCGCCGGCTGCGTGAGCTGGTAGTACAGGTTCGACAGTTCCATCGCGTCGGTGCGGGTGACGAGCCACTGGCGGACGATGGCCTTGAACGCCTCGGAGTGCGTCTGACCGGTCCCGGTCAGCGTCTGCATGGCCGGGTTCTGTTGGAGGAAGTACGAGCTGTTCATCCACTGCCACTGCGCGCTCTTGGGGATGTTCTCGGAGGGGATCTGCCCTTCGGCAAACATCAGCGCGGCGATGTCGACGATGGTGGGCTGGCGCGGCGGCGACGGGACGCGGCCGTTGAACCGCTGGCCCTGGGACTCGGCGAACAGGGTGTTGCGGCGGTCGCCGACCGCGCGGCCGCCCTCGACGATCCCCTTGTCCATCGCCGCGAACATTTCCATGTTGTACGGCGACTTCAGGATCTCGACGTACAGCGCCCGGACCTTTTCCTTCTCGACGGCGCTGAGCTGCTTGCGGACGATCTTGAGGCCGGGCAGGTCGTGCTCGAACTTGGCCTCGGAGTCGGCCATGAACGTCTCGATGCGGGCCGCGAGATCGGCGGCGTTGGCCTTCGGCAGCAGCCGGCCGGCGCGGAGCCGGATCTCGGGGTCGGCGTCGCCCAGCACCGCCTCGTTGAGCACCTGCTTGGCGACGCGGCCCATCTTGGCGAGTTCGGCCTGAGCGTCTTCGCGCTCGCGGTAGCCCTCGCTGCCGAGCCGGCGCACGGCCTCGCGCGCTTTCGACAGTTGTTCCGGCGGAACGGCCAAGTCTTTCGGGTCCGGGGACGCCCCGAACGCCGAGGCCCCCAGGGACGCCGCACACATCACCAGAACCGCCCGGATCCGAGTCATGGTTGTTCCCAGCCTGCCGAGTAATCGCGCCGTGCGCGCACAATTCTAGCTCAGAAGATGACGGATGGGGGCGGCTGCGCCAACCACAATCCGTTCCGCGCGAGAGGGACGCGGTAAATATTAGACGCGGACCGCCCCGTTACGGATTCTTTTCCCGCCATTCCTTCCACTTCGCCGCGGCCTCTTTGCGCTTGTCTTCGGGGATGCTGTACCGGTTGTAGCTGGTCACGGTGGACGCGCTCCCCTTCAACCGGTCCTCGATGTGGTACGTGTCGAGCTTCTGCCCGGTGAGCAGCGCGGCGGCGGCAAGGGCCAGGTCTCCGACCGTGATGGTCTGGACCTTCCCGTTGATGGCCATTCGCGTGACCATCGCTTCGTCGCCGATGAGCTTCTCGATGGCGGGCAGGTGGTCCTTGGAGCCGATGCGGATCAGGGTGGTGAAGGCGTACCCGCGGTACAGCGCCGGCCCGCCGGCGGCCCCGAGTAGCCGCACGGCCAGTCGCCCTGCCGCGGCGTCGTTCTGCGCATTGGTCGCCATCGTCATGGCGGAGTACATCTCGTACGGGTCGGTGCGGGTGTCGATCCACGCGCTCAGCAGCGCCCGCATCGCGACCGCCCGGCCGTCGGTGCCCTGCGAGGCCTGCGTGAACCCGGAGGTGCTGAGCACGGTGGCGAACGTGTTGGTCCGGGCCGCGCCCTTGCCGCCGGAGAGAGCGTCGGCGAACATCACGGCCGCGACCTCGCCCACCGTGGCCTGGCGCGCGGGGCCGCCCGTCGGACGGCCGAACCGCATGTTGTACAGCTCTTGCTTGCGGGTCGAAACGAGGTTCGCGAGGTCGCCCGCCGGCCCATCGACGGCGGTCATCAGGACGCGCCCGCCGGGGGCCTGGAAGAACTCGATGAACAGCTCGCGCGCGGCCTTGTCGGTGGCCGCGTCGGTGCGGGCGCGGAACGTCCAGCCCATGATCTTCCACTCGCCGCGGACCACGCCGCGGAGCCGGTTCCAGCCCGGCAGGTCGTGTTCGTACTTGCTGTCGGTGTCGGCCAGGAAGGTGTCGAGCCGGGCCTTCATCTCCAGCGCGTTGGCCTTCGGCAGCAGCCGCGACGCGCGGGCGCGCACCTCGGGGTCGGCGTCCAGGTTCACCGCGTCGAGCAGCACGGCGCGGGCGGCGCGGCCCATCTCCATCAACCCGCGCTCCGCGGTCTCGCGGTCTGTGTACGACTCGCTCCCAAGTTTCTGGACGAGTTCGCGGGCCTTCGACAGGTCTTCCGGGGGAACGACGAGCGACTTCGGATCGGGGTCCGCGGCCGACGCCGTGGCGACGAACCCGACGAGCGCGACGAACGCAACACAAGCTCGGAGCATGAATGTCCCCTCGGCAGCGAGAGAGGCGGGCCGGGAAGAGTACGGCGCGGCACGCGGCCAGGCAGGTGAGAGCCGCGTGAGCGGGCCGACAGAATCGACATTATATCGGACGATCCAGCGTCAAGCCATAACGCGGGATTTTTCCGTTACAGGCGAGAAAACTGAACCTGTTGCACCGGGCTTCGCTCCGTTAGCGTATGACCATGAACACCTTACCTCCCGACCACACGGGGCGCATGGCGCGGGCCGCTCTCGCCCTCGACGGCCTCTCCGTCGGCGACGCCCTCGGCGAGACGTGCTTCCGCACGCACAATTGGGAAGCGGTTCAGGAAGACCCGCGGGCCACCACGCGCGGGCCGTGGCCGTTCACCGACGACACGGTGATGGCACTCGGCATTTACGAGGTGCTGTACGAGTACGGCACCATCGATCAGGACCGGCTCGCGCGGGTGTTCGCGGCCCGCTACAAGGCCCAGCCGTGGCGCGGGTACGGGGCCGGCGCGCACCGCCTTCTGGACCAGATCGGCAACGGCATCGACTGGCGCAACGCGGCCGAGTGCGTGTTCCCCGGCGGCTCGTATGGCAACGGCAGCGCGATGCGAATCGCCCCGCTCGCGGCGTACTTCGCCGAAGCCGACTACAGCGAGATCGCGCACCAGGCGCGACTCTCGGCCGGGGTGACGCACGCGCACGCGGAGGGGCTTGCGGGCGCGGTCGCTACGGCCATCGCCGGCGCGTATGCCTGGCGCAACCGCGACCGCCGCGCGGACGAAACCGTGAAGCGCGGCCTGTTCGACGAAGTGCTGGCGCACACCCCGCGCGGCGACGTGAAGAAGGGGATCGAGCACGCGGCGCTGCTCGACTTCAGCCTGTCCATCGAAACGGTCGTGCCGCTGATCGGCAACGGCCGGCGCATCTCGTGTCAGGACACGGTGCCGTTCTGCCTGTGGGTCGCGGCGAACCACCTGGACGACTACCAAACCGCAATCGTGCGGACGATCCGCGGCGGCGGCGACATCGACACCAACGCCGCCATCGTCGGCGGGATCGTGGCGCTGGCGACCGGGCGCGAGGGCGTCCCGCGCGACTGGCTCGCGGACCGCGAGGAACTGGTGATTTAGCCTCGGTCGGACAGGATCGGGAAAAAAGTGTATGAAACCGGCGACTGTCGGAAATAATTAGGTAGCGAGCGACACACAGGCGCTTCGAGGGCGACCAGACCGATGGGCGGGGTCATCCCACAACTCAGTATGGCGATGCTTCTTCAGGACGCGGACGGGTACACCGACGCGCGGCTGTTGGAGTGTTTCCTTGCCACGCACGACGAGACCGCCTTCGAAGTCCTCGTTCGGCGGCACGGACCGATGGTGCTGGGTGTGTGCAACCGCGTCCTCCACAATCCACAGGACGCCGAAGACGCGTTTCAGGCCACCTTCCTCGTTCTGGTCCGCAAGGCCGAGTCCATCGTGCCGCGAGCGATGGTCGGCAACTGGCTTTACGGTGTGGCGTACCAAACGTCACTCAAGGCGCGGGCGATGGCCGACAAACGGGGGGCGAAGGAGCGGCAAGTCATGGACACGCCTGAACCGGCGGTAGCCGAACGTGACGAAGCTCTCTGGCGCGAGTTGCGGCCGATCATCGACGAGGAACTGAGCCGACTGCCGGCGAAGTACCGCGCGCCGCTCGTGCTCTGCGACATCGAGGAGAAGTCGTACAAGGAGGCGGCCGAACAACTCGGCTGGCCCGAAGGGACGGTGGCGGGGCGGCTGTCGCGGGCCAGGGCACTGCTGGCGGACCGACTGGCGCGGCGCGGCGTGGTACTTCCGGCCGTCGCGCTCCCCTTGCTCCTGATCCAGAACGCGGCCCCGGCCTCGGTGCCCGCCACGTTGATGATTCCAACAGTCAAGGCCGCGGCGCTCGCCGCGGCGGGTCAAGCGACGGTCGGTGCGGCTTCCGCCAACGTCGTCGCCTTAACAGAAGGGGTCGTGAAAGCCATGGTGCTGACCAAACTGAAGATCGCCACGGCGGTGCTGTTCACCGCGTGCCTCGTCGTCTCGGGCGTGGGGTTCGCGTTCACGGGCGCGCCCGCTTACGGGCAGGACCCGAAGAAGCCCGCCCAGCCGGTCGCCCCGGCGCAGCCGAAGGACAAGAAGGGCGACGAGAAGAAAGTCGATCCCAAAGCCAACCCCAAGCCGGGCAACGGCGGCAACAACGAGCAGAACGGACAGAACAACCAGAACGGCAACGACGAGAAGAACGGCAACAATAACCAAAACGGCAACAACGAGCAGAATGGCAACAACAACCAGAACGGTGTCGATGAGAAGAACGGGCAGAACAACCAGAACGGCAACGACGAGCAGGGTGTCGTGAAGGCCGTCGATCCGAACGCCAAGACGATCACCGTCGTCGTCAACCAGAAGGGCAAGCCCGTCGAGAAGGTGTTCGCGCTCCCGAAAGACGTGCCCGTGGTGCTCGGCGGCAAGCCGGCCAAACTTGGCGACGTGAAGCCGGGGATGAAGATCGGTGTGGCCCTCGACAAGGACAAGAAGGCCGTCGTCGGAATCAAGCAGGTGAACGAGCCGAACGGCCAGAACAACAACAACGGCCAGAAGAACCCAAAGGGGAACGGGCAGTAACGGGCTGAAAGTCGCGGCCCCTGATCCCGCACGCGGTGGGCGGATGAGTTGTCGTCCGCACTCGCGCTCCGCGCGAGTGCGACGTCGGGAGCGGTGACATCACTTCGTCGCGTGCAGCCCCGCGATCACGGTTTCCAAAAACTCGCGGGCGCGTTTGGCGAGCGCGTCCACGCCCTCGGGCTTCTCCGGGCGCGGCACCAGCGGGGCGAAGATGTTCTCGCACGACAGCGACATCGTGCGCCCAGTGAACGCGACCGGGTGCAGCAACTTGTAGTGGTCGATCTCGCCGAAGCCGGGGCCGCAGTCCTCGTCCTTCGGCCAGTTGCGGTGGTCCTTGATGCAGAAACTGCGCACCTCGCTCGCGCACAGCTTGATGTCCGGGATCGGGTCTTTGTCGAGGTAGTCGAGGACGTTGCCGGCGTCGTAGTTCACCTTCACGTTGGGGTGATCGACCTCCTTCGTGATGGCCGCGCACGCCTCGCCGGTCCCGGTCTCGCCGCCGTGCTGCTTCACCACGAGCAGCACGTTGGTGTCCCCCGCGACCGGGCCGAGCTTCTTGAACCGCTCCACCCACAGCGTGTGATTGCCGCCCTTCGTGTGGCCGAACGTGAGCACCTGCGGCACGCCGGCGGCACCCGCCTGCTTGATGCGGTGCGTCAGCACCTCAAGCCCGTCCTTCGCCTCCGGGTAGATGCCGCTGAACATCATCACCGGTTCGAGGCCCATCCCCCGGCACCGCTTCGCCAGCTCCTTCGCCTTCTCCGGCGTTGCGTCCTTCGCGAGCACCGGCACGCGCTTGCCGTCTTCGACGTGGTCCGTGCCCCACGCGACGAACGTGTACCCCGCGCCCTTGATGCCCTCCAGCGCGCGCCCCAGCGTGAATCGCGAGTACACAATCGTCATGCACGCGATCTGGAACTTGGTCGGCGTCTTCTCGTCGGCGCGAGCGCCGGCGAACCCCGGCCGCAAGGCCGGGGGTGCGACGGCAACAGCAGCGGCACCGAGGAACGTGCGGCGGTTCATGGCGGGGTCTCGCGCGGGGTGGGAGTGCGGCCCGATTGTACCCGCTCGCGCAACTGTTGAGGAGTAGGTGAACTTCGGCGCGAGTCGCGGTATACTCCGGCCTCTCATCTTCTCCGAGGTTTGCCATGCGTGTATTGCTCACCCTGCTCGTCGCGCTCGCCGGTGGCGCGCGGCTTACGGCCGCCGACAAGCCCAACATCGTCGTGATGATGACCGACGATCAGCGGCACGACTTCATGTCGGGCGCGGGGCACCCGTTCCTCAAGACGCCGAACATGGACCGGATCGCGAAGGAGGGGTTCCGCTACACCAACGCCTTCGTGACCAACGCCCTCTGCGCGCCGAGCCGGGCCACGCTGATGACCGGCCAGTATTCGCACGCCAACGGCGTCCGCGACAACATGGGATCGAAGCTGAACCCGGATTCGCCGTGGCTGCCCGACGAGCTGCGCAAGGCCGGGTACGAGGTCGCGTTCTGCGGCAAGTCGCACGTGCCGGGTCACTTCCGCGACAAGACCTGGGACTACTACTGCGGCTTCACCGGGCAGGGCAATTACAACAAGCCGATGCTCGCGGAGACCGGGGCCGACGGCAAGCTCGGCTCGGACAAACCCTACGAAGGCTGGATCGACGACGTCGTGACCGACAAGGCGCTCGCTTGGGTTAAGAAAGAGCGCAAGAAGCCGTTCGCGCTGTTCCTGTTCTTCAAGGCCCCGCACCGGGCGTGGCAACCGGCCGCGCGGCACAAAGACCTGTACGCCGACGCCGTCGTGAAGAAGCCGGCCCTCTGGGACGACCCCGGCGCGGGCAAGCCGCGGGCGTTCCTTCAGGCCGCGAACATGATCGGCCAGTTCCCGGACACCAAGAACTACGACGAGATGATCCGCGACTACTGCCGCTGCCTCACGGGGGTGGACGACAATGTGGGCAAGGTGCTGAAGGCGCTCGACGACGCGAAGCTCGCGGACGACACCGCGGTGATGTACACGAGCGACAACGGCTTCTTCCTGGGCGAGTGGCAGCGGTTCGACAAGCGGTTCATGCACGAACCGAGCATCCGCGTGCCGATGCTGCTGCGGCTCCCGAAGGCCGTTCAGAAGGACTGCAAGCCGGTCGGGACGAAACTCGACCCGATGGTGATTAACGTGGACATCGCGCCGACCGTGTTGCAACTGGCGGGCGCGGCGGTGCCGAAGGCGATGCACGGCCGCAGCCTGGTGCCTTACGCCTACATCCCGCCGGCCGGAGTGCCGACGCCGGAGATGATGCCGCGTGAGGCGTGGTACTACGAGTACTTCGAGTTCCCCGACCCGTCACACAACGTCAACAAGCACCGCGGCATCCGCACGCCGAAGTGGAAGTTCATCCACTACTACGACCCGCCGTTCAAGTTCGGTCAGGAGTACGAACTGTACGACCTCGAAAAAGACCCCGACGAGAAGGTGAACCTGGCGAACCGCCCGGCGATGGCCGCGACCGTGAAGGAGCTTCGGGCGAAAATGGACGCGCTGCGCAAGGAACTCGGCGCGGGCGACGCGGACCCCAAGAAATAGCGCCTGAACGGGCCGCGCCCGCGCCCGTAGTCTCAACAGGGCGCGGCCCTCGAACCTCTAACGGCCGCGCGCACGGAGTGCCGCATGAAATCCGCCGTCACCGTCTCGCTCGTGCCGGAAGCGCGCGGCGGGCCGTTCGTGTACTGGGACGACCTCGCCGCCGGGTGCCGCGCCGCCGCGGCGCTGGGGTTCGACGCGGTGGAAGTGTTCCCGCCGGGGCCGGACGCCGTCGCCCCCGACGCGCTGCGCGCCCTGCTCGATGACAACGGACTGTCACTCGCGGCCGTCGGAACCGGGGCCGGGTGGGTGAAGCACAAACTGTCGCTCACCAGCCCGGACGCCGCCGTGCGCGACAAAGCGGTCGCGTTCGTGCAATCGATCATGACGCTCGCGGCGAAGTTCGACGCCCCCGCGATCATCGGCTCCATGCAGGGCAAGTGGGACGGCGCGGTCACGAAACCGATCGCGCTCCGCTACCTCGGCAGCGCCCTGTTCAAGCTCGACGAGCACGCGCACGACCTCGGCACCACGCTCCTCTACGAGCCGCTGAACCGCTACGAAACGAACCTCATCAACACGCTCGGCGACGGCGTGCAGTTCCTCGCCGCGCTCGGCACCCGCAGTGTGAAGTTGCTCGCCGACCTGTACCACATGAACATCGAGGAAACGAACCTCGCGGACGCGCTGCGCAGCGCCGGGCCGTATGTGGGCCACGTCCACTTCGCGGACTCGAACCGCCGTGCCGCCGGGTTGGGTCACACCGACTTCGCCCCCATCGTCGCGGCGCTGGTGGAGATCGGCTACACCGGCTACCTCTCGGCCGAAGTGCTGCCCCTGCCGGACAGCGATACCGCGGCGCGAACGACGATTGCGAACTTCAGGAAGTATGTGACCTGATCGCCTATTCAGAATCGGCGTCACCCATTGTGGAGGGGCGTATTGACCCCCTTGCGGGAGGGTATTATCACAACTTTGGGGTTGGTGGCGTGATGGGATGGGGTCGCGTTCGACCGACCGGACGCGCGGCTCCGGGCGCGCCACCGGCAGTTGGTCCACGCCGCGGTTCGGCGGGCACTCGTCACGACCGACGGCCGGTCGCGGGGGCGGAAAAGTGCCCGTGGCGAAGCCGGTGGTGCGCTGGCTCCGCCACCGGTTTCTTCGTCACCAGTCGCGGACGCCGGGGCGGTCGGGACCGTACAGCGATTCGAGCAACGAATGCAGCTCGCGCTTGCGCCGCTTTGCGCTCTCCTGAAGGATCGCCCGCGCGTCTTCGGGGTTCAGGTTCTGCACCTGATCGCGGTCCTCCAACACTTGCAGGTTCGTGTTGTTGCCCGCGACGTTCTGATCATTCGTGGTGGGCTTCGGTCCTTCCTTCGGCACCTCTTTCGGCTGCGACTGCGTGCCCTGCTTCGGCACCGGTTTGCCGGTCGCCGGGTCGATGTCGTTGGCCGGGTCGAGGCCGCCGTCATTCTTTTCCGGTTCCTTGCGCGGCTGCTTGTTCTCCTCGGCCGGCGGCTTCTTGTTCGGCGACTCCTCCTCCGGCTTCGGGGCCACCTTGCGCTTCTCGTTCCACAACAACTTGGCGAGTTCCAGGTTGTGCGGGGCGCGGTCCCTCACCTCCGCGTCCGCGGCCGGGTTGTCGAGCGCGTTCTCGAAGCAGGCGATGGCGGCGCGGTACACGTCGAGCGTGTCGCCCCGGTTCAGCAGGCAGGTGCCGCGGTTGTACCACGCGCGGGCGGCGCGCTCCGGCGGGCACGCGGCGTCGTCGAGCACGCGGTCGTAGTGGCGCTCGGCGTCGCGGTACTGCTTGCGCTCGAACAGCACCGCGGCCCGGTTGTACGCGACCAGCCCCGGGTCGCCGGTGCGCTCCTCGGCGGCGGCGTACAGCTTGTCCGCGCCGATCGTGTCGCCGGCGCGCAGGGCCTTGTTCGCGGACCGAACGAGTTCGTCCGGCGTGTCGGCGGGGAGCGGGGCCGCGGCCGACAACAGCAGCGCGGCGAACGGGAGCAGAACGAGCGTGAGTCGCGCGCGGCGCGTCCGGCGGTTCATTGCCACCCCGGGTTGTGGGTTTCCAATCGCATTGTACCGGCTCGCGATTCGAGTTGCACGCGAACATCGTCGCCGCCCGCGCGCCGCAATCGCTGCCCCTCGATCAGCGCTCGTTGACCCCACCGGGGTTTCAACCCGGCCCGGTCCCTCATCTCGCTTTCACCGTTCACGGGTACACTCGCGGCAGCATCTCTCCCTCGTGAGGGCATCTCCATGCGCCCCGCTCGCGTGTTCGCGCTGCTTCTCGTCGCTGCTGTGGGCCTCTGTTCCGCCGCGGACGGCGACAAGCCCAAACCCAAACCGGCCGGCGAACTGCCCGAGATCAAGGAACTGCCGAACCCGTTCACCTTCGGCGACGGCACCGCCGTGCGCACGAAAGAGGACTGGGCCAAGCGCCGCGACGAGATCAAGAACCTGTGCCAGGACTACGAGTACGGGCACCTACCGCCGAAGCCGAAGATGACCGTGACCCGCGGCGACGCGAGTACCGACGAGGCCGCGAAGGTGACGATGCAACAGCTCACGCTGAAGCTGGAGCACGAGACGAACGCGATCACGATGCGCGTGACCGTGGCGTGGCCGAGCGAGGCGAAGGCCGCGGTGCCGGTGCTGCTGCAGCCGTCGTTCAGCTTCGGGCCGCCGAAGGCACCGTCGGCCAAGTCGTTTGCGACGTTCACGAAGCGCGGGATCGCCGTCGCTCAGTTCAGCCTGACCGACGCGGCCCCGGACAACAAGCGCACCGGCGGCGTGTACAAGCTGTACGGCGACAAGATCGACTGCGGCAACCTGATGGCCTGGGGCTGGGGCTTCCACCGCGTCCTCGACGCGCTCGAGGGCGTGAAGGAGATCGACGCGAAGAAGGCCATCGTGACCGGGCACTCGCGGTACGGCAAGGCGGCGCTGGTCGCGGGCGCGTTCGACGAGCGCATCGCGCTGACCGTGCCGAGCCACTCGGGCGCGGGCGGGTCGGCCCCGTACCGGCTCATCTACGCGAAGAACGAGGAGCTGAAGAACATCTCCGGCGCGTTCCCCAATTGGTCCCACCCGGACTTCAAGCAGTTCAACGACAAGGTCGCGCGCTTGCCCGTCGATCAGCACCTGCTCATGGCGCTGGTCGCCCCGCGGGCACTACTGCAACCCGAAGGGACACAGGACACCTGGACGAACCCGGAGGGTGTGCAGCAGACGTTCGCCGCGGCGAAGCAGGTGTACGAGTTCCTGGGCGCGGCCGACCGCATCAACATCCGCTATCGGCCGGTGGGTCATATTCCGAGCAACGACGACCTGCTCGACTACGCCGACTTCGTGTTCAACAAGAAGCCGCTGTCGGAAGCGTTCGGCAAGTTCGAGTACAAGGAAGACAAGAAGGCGTTCTCGTGGGGCGCGCCGAAATGACCGTTAGACCGGTCGCTGTGCCGCGTCAGTGGAGAGTGTGCCCTCACTCCTGACGCGAGCCGTCCGATGAACTTCGTACACGAGGCCGGGGTGAAGCCGGTGGGCGCAGTCGAGCTCGGTCGTGGGGCCGACGGCGTCGCGCTCGAAGTACACGATCACCCCGAACTCGTGCTCAAGGAGATGAACCACCCGTTCAAGCTCGGCCGCAACCGCATCGCGCTGGAACTGTGCGTCCTTCACGCGGTTCTCGACGCGACCGCCGGCCGTGGGGCCACGCGTGTCTTCAACCGCGGCACCGATGAGCGCGAGTGTTCGTGGCTCGTTCGCGAACGGGTCTTCGACGTGGAGCCGCGCGGCACGCAGGCCGACCGCGCCGCACTCCTCGCCATCATCTTCCGCATCCACCCGACTGCGGACGTGAATCTCACGATGCTTCGTAATCCCACCTTCGACAACGTCCGCTGGGGCTACACCGCTGCCGACCCGGAACACCGCTGGATTCTCATCGACCCGTGAACGTGGTTGACGCCGCGCTAGATTCGCGTGAGAATCGGTGACGTCGATCCAACGGAGCGCTGCCATGCTCACCTACTTCGGGCCGCCGCGGACGTGCCGCCGCACCCTGTCGCGGCGCGACGTGCTCTCGGTCGGCGCGCTCGGCTGCGCCGGCCTCGCCCTGCCCGACCTGCTCCGCCTACGGGCCGCGACGCCCCAAGTCTCGAAGCCGAAGTCGGTCATCATGATCTGGCTCCGCGGCGGGGCGTCGCACATCGACAGCTACGACATGAAGCCCGACGCGCCGGCCGAGATTCGCGGCGAGTTCAAGCCGATCAAGACCAACGTAAGTGACATCCAAGTGTGTGAGCACCTGCCGCTGCACGCGAAGATGATGGACAAGCTCGCGGTGATCCGCGGGATCAAGTCGGTCGACATCGGCGACCACACCCCGCACTACATCCTCACTGGGTTCCCGGACCGCGGCACCCGCCCCGTTTTCGGTTCGGTCGTCAGCTACTTGAAGACCGCAACCCACGGGCTGCCGCCCTACGCGAGCCTCATGTACAAGCCGCCCGGCCTGTACGACAACGAAGGCCCGACGTACTGCGGCCCGGCGCACCGGCCGTTCGTGCCGAAGGCCGACGGGCTGGCGAACCTGCGGCCCATGAAGGAAGTCTCGGCCGCGCGGCTCGACGACCGCAAACAACTCCTTCGCGCCTTCGACGACCTGAACCGCGGCATCGACGACACCGGCGCAATGAGCGCACTCGACGCCCACACAAAACGGGCGATGGAGATGATCGCGTCGCCTAAGGTCCGCGACGCCTTCGACCTGAAGAAGGAACCCGCGGAAGCGCACGAGCGCTACGGCAAGTACTGCGAAAGCTTTCTGATGGCCCGGCGGCTGGTCGAGGCCGGCGTCTCGGTCGTGACGTGCAAGGTCGGCGACTGGGACACGCACGAGCACAACTTCCGCGACCACAAGGACCAGCTCCCGCAACTGGACAAGGGCTTCCACGCGCTCGTCACGGACCTGCACGACCGCGGGCTAGATAAAGACGTGGCGGTGGTGCTGTGGGGTGAGTTCGGCCGCAGCCCGCGAATCGACAAGAACCGAATGGACGGCCGCGACCACTGGCCCGAAGCCGGGGCCGCGGTGATCGCTGGCGGCGGGTTCAAGGTGGGGCAGGTGATCGGCGAGACCGACGCGCACGCGGCCCGGTCGAAGGGCAAGCCGTACACGCCCGCCAACGTGCTCGCGAGCCTGTACGGGCACCTGGGCATCGACCCCGCGACGACGATCCCCGACCACGCGAAGCGGCCGATGTACGTCCTCGACGACCGCGAGACCGTTCGCGAACTGGAGTAGCCGGAGGTTCGCTCATGTGGAAGGTGGAGTACAAGCACGCGAACGGCGGCTCCGCGTGGTCGACGCACGGCACCTACGGGAGCGAGTCGTCCGCGACGAGCGTCGCGGGGCAGATCGCGCACAAGCACTTCGCGACCCGCGTCGTGGACCCGCACGGCCGCGTCGTCTGGAGCGCGTGAGTGAAGGCGAGCGTCGCTCGATGGGGAGAACCGAAAATGGACGAAGCAGCGCGACTCTTGGCGGCGATCGAATGGACCTACGCTGATGGCGACCCAGTCGCGTGCGCGGAACTCGCCCGCAGGATCGCGGTGGCTGGGCGCACGCTCGACAAGTTCCTGAACTACACGGAACTCGTCGAAGGAGTCACGTTTCGATTGCCAAACGTGGCCGATGGCCACTCGTTCGAGATTCATGAGTGGACGGACCTCAACCGCGCGCTAATCGGCGACTTCCTCGGCCGTATCGCGGCCGACAGCTACCAACAAGGCCGGTTCCTCGCGAGCGCGCTGGTGATCGGGAAGGAGAGCAGTCGGCCGGGAGAGGGGTTCTACGGGCTAGCCGAGGATGTGGGGTTGTTGCGGTCGTCGAACGAGACGCTCCGGCTCACGTTCTGGTTCGAGCACGCGCGCCTCGCGCGGGCGTGGTACGCGGCCAACGCGGTGTGAGGGAAAGGCAGAAGACCCCTCACCCGGCAGCGAAGCGCCGCCGGGTGAGGGGTCTTCTTCTTTCGATCAGTGCGGAACGAGGACGGTGTAGCTGTACTTCAGCCGCTTCTCCTCGCCGCCCTTCAGCGACAGCGACCACAGCAGTTCTTGCCGCTTGTTCACCGAGTACACGCCCTCCTCGCGGAGCTGGCGCTTCGGGTCCGCGTCGGCCTGGATCAGTTCGCCGGAGAACCGGCGGCGGATCACCAGCGTGATCGTGTCCTTGCGGTGGTTGCTCACCGCGAGTTCGCCTTCCACGGTCGTCTTGCGGTACTGCCGACCGCCGATCCAGATCAAGTCGCGGGCGCTGGCGTCTTTATCCAGTTTCTCGTTCTCGGTCGCGCGCGTCCGAACGCTCAGCGCCTTCTCGACGCGCAACACGGTCTCTTCGCCGCTGTTCACCCAGAGGCTGGTGCGCTGGCCGTTGAACTGGCCGTTGGCGACCACGGCCGCGGGGCCGGTCGTCATCGGGAACGTCAGGGGGTTTTTGAACCGCAGCGCGTCCCACACGTCGTCGCCCGCGTCGTGCCGCTCCAGTTGGCCGTAGACGTTCCGCGTGTCCGGCACCAGCCACTCGACGATCCGCGCGTACTCGGTCTTCCCCTTCGCCACGGTCAGCGAGAACACGTCGCCGTCGGCCAGCGTGCGCTTGCCGATGGACTCGTAGTGCAGGTCCACGCCCTCACCGGCCGGGATCGCGCCCAGCGCCAGGTTGAACCCGCCGCCGCGCTCGTTGTTGAACCGAATCGCTTGTTGGCTGACGACGGAATTGCTGAGGGCGTCGATCTCCTGATAACGGCCGCCGGCCAACTCCGCGAAGAAGCTGACGAGGCTGGTGCGCGGGGCCAGCGGCGAGCGGACGTGCGCGTACTGCACGCTGGGGTAGCCGGAGATGAGCCGCACTTCGGCCCCGTCGAGGTCCGCGAGTTCGTTCTTCACGACCGCGTGCTGTTCGAGCAGCAGCGTTTTCGGATCGGAGATGTCCAGCTTGTAGCTCGGTGCCCACGACAGGCCGTGGGTGATGTAGCGGATCGTCACTTTCGTCTCGGCCTTGTCCGTTTCGCCCAGCGTGAGGAGCAACTGCGGCTTACGGCGCGTGACCTTGTCACCGGCGTCCTCGGACTCGACCGCGGCAACCTCCGTCGGCTCGACGTACACGCGGCCCTTCGCGGTTTGCAGCACGAGGAACCGGCCCGGCTGGTCGTCCGTCGGCTTCACCGGCTTCATCTTCAGCATCGTGCCCGTGACCGGGGCGCGCTTGTCGCCCTTGAAATGGACGATCACCTTCTTCCCGGCGAGGTCGTCCTGAAGGCTACCGGGGGGCACGTCGGACGTGGGCACTTCCACGTCGCGCATCTTGACGATCACGTCCACCTTGCCCGCGCTGTCGATCCAGAACGTGCCGTGAACGGGCGCGGGCACGTCGTCGATGGCGTAGGTGCCCGCCTTGCCGAGCGTGGCCTCGCGCTTGACGATTGCCAGCCCGTTCTTGAACAGATCGACGCCGACGATCTTGCTTTTGACCGGCGTGTCGGCGGCGACCGCGGGTGTCGCGGAGAGCGCGGCGGCGGCCACGAGGGTGAGAGCGCGGAACGTGCGCATGGTCGCGGTCCTTTCGAGAGAGGGGCGTGGGCAGTATAGCGGGTGGCGCGTCACGCGGGCGGGGCCGGCGGCGCGGGCGGCTTCAACAGGTCGCGAATCTCCGCCAGCAGCTTCTCGGTCGCGGTCGGCTCGACCGCCTTCGCCTCCCCGTCGTCCTTCAGCACGCACTTGTGAAGCGCGTTCATCCCCTTCACCACCAGGAACATGCAGAACCCGACGGTCACGAACGTGATGAGCGCCTGCACGAACATGCCCCAGCCGATGCGCGAGTCCTTGTAGGTGAACGCCTGCGCGGAGACGTCGTACCCGCCGGTCACGAGGCCCACGACGGGCATGAAGACGTCGCGCACGAGCGATTCGACGATCTTCCCGAACGCGGTGCCGATCACGATGCCGACGGCCAGGTCCACGACGTTGCCGCGCAGGATGAACTTCTTGAACTCCTCGAAGAACGAGCGCATGACCGGCTCCGTGGTTGGGGGGCGGCGGGCGCGCGGAGTATGCGCCGCGGGCCGCGCCGTTCGCTATACCAATCCGGGCACACGCTCCACCCACGAGGTATCGCTTCCGATGCGGCACGTGCTCTCCGCCCTGGTGCAGAACCAACCCGGCGTCCTCGCGACCGTCGCGGGCATGCTCCACTCCCGCGGGTTCAACATCGACAGCCTCGCCGTCGGCGAGACCGAGACGCACAACCTGTCGCGCATGACGTTCGTCGTCAACGGCGACGACAACGTGCTCGATCAGGTGCGCAAGCAGCTCGACAAGATCGTCACCGTCGTGCGCGTGGACGACATCAGCTCGGAGAACTTCGTCGAGCGCGACCTGATGCTCATCAAGGTGAAGTGCAACGGCTCGCAGCGGCCCGAAGTGTTCCAGCTCGCCGAGAGCTTCCGCGGGCGCGTGATCGACATCCAGCACGGCAACGTGATGATGGAGATCAGCGGCACCGAGGGGAAGGTCGAAGCGTTCATCGAGCTGATGCGGCCCTACGGCATCCTGGAACTGGCCCGCACCGGGCGCATCGCGCTGGTGCGCGGCGAAGCGAAACCGCAGGTCGCGGCGGAGGGGACATGAGCACCGCACCGGAAAAGATCGTGCTGCCGACGCGCCGCCTGTCCGCGGCGCAGGTGGAACTGCTCCGCGCGCTCGCGCCGGGCGACAAGATCAAGGTGACGCAGACCGTGCGGGTCGGCGCGAAGACGTGGACCGCGGAGGCCACCGGCGCGTTCCGCGGCATCGCGTACCTCGAAACCGGCGTCACCACCGAGCGCGTGAAGGAGGACGATCTGGTCGTCCCCGTCGTCCGGTTCACCAAGCCCAACGGCGAACTGAGTAGCATCAGCCTCGACGAGAACTCGAAGGTCGAACGCGCCTGACGGCGAACGGCCGGTGTCAGCCGGCCGGTGCTTGGTGCCGCTC
>SXGT01525238.1_pt1 | contig 24747 bp, 16 predicted proteins | sample 3176221 | NCBI WGS metagenome assembly SXGT01 (sample SAMN11356862, study PRJNA531348) | freshwater metagenome | isolation source: freshwater sample F1-120 | place: China: Fuxian Lake, Yuxi | collected 2017-12-25
CTGGCATCCGCCGCCGGGGGTGGCGCAAGTCCGGCAGGCCGCTTCGGCGGCGTAGTCGAGCGTCACCTCGCCGTGGGCGAACCTGGCGCCGAGCGTTTGGGCCTTGCCCGAGTCCTCGCCGTCCTCCGCCGCAAGCGTTACGCCGCCGGGAATCATCACGGTGGGCAGCGATGGCATGGCGGCGAGCGCCATCATCATTGCGGGGAGACCTTTGTCGCACGTGGCGACCCCCGCCACGCCGGCGCGATTCGGCAGCGAGCGGATCAGCCGCCGCAGCACCACGGCGGCATCGTTGCGAAAGGGCAGGGAATCGAACATCCCCGGCGTGCCCTGCGAGCGGCCATCGCAAGGATCGGTGCAGTAGGCGGCGAAGGGCGTTGCGCCGAGGGAGGAGAGTTCCCTGGCGGCCGCCTCCACCAGCAGGTTCACTTCCCAATGGCCGGTGTGATAGCCGAGCGCCACGGGCGATCCATCAGGGGCGCGGAGGCCGCCGTGGGTGCTGAGGATCAGGACCTCGGGACCGCCGAGGCGGGATGGATCCCATCCCATGCCGGCGTTCTGGCTCCATCCGAACAGGTCGCCGGATGAGCGGTGCAGGAGCATCTCCGGCGTGATGGGCAGCGAGCCCTGGGGGCCGCGGGCCTTGGTGCGAACGTCGAACAGGGAGGAGTCGCCGGAATCGAGGAGAGTCGAAAGGGAGGAGGGATTCATGGCCTCCTCCCAGTGTATCGGGCGGCTACCGCTTGACGATGTTGATGCCGCTGATCGTCGTGCCGCCAGTGACCTTGCGCAGCAGGATGGTCAGCGCGTTGTTGCTGACGGTTGTCGAGATTCCGCGATCGGCGGCGCCCTTGGCGAGGCCGGCGTTGGCGATCACATCGAAGGCCGTGGCGTTGGTGACGCCGTTCACCACGATGTCGAACCGGCGCTGACCGGCGGCGGTGAACTCGAGTTCGGCGAACTTGAGCAGGACATCGTAGTTGCCGTTCACCACCGGGATCGTATACAGGATGTCGCCTGTCGAGACCCGCGCCGATTGGTAAATCGGTTGGAGAGACCCGGCGCCCAAGATCGTCGATGTGGTGGTGACTGCGGTTCCGGCCGAGTAGCCCCAGTCCGGCGTCCAGATGTAGCCGCTCGGATCCATGAAACCGGCCGAGGCTCCGGCGTTGAGGTAGAGATTGTTCTGCGGCGCCACGTTGACGATCGCCTTGGCGGTGACCGTCGGGTCGGCCACGCTCGTGGCGGTCACTTCGACAGCCGCCGGAGTCAACGAGGTGGGCGCGGTGAACAGGCCCGCCGCCGTGAGGGTGGCCGCTGGATTGCTAACCGACCAGGTGGCCTGTTGGTTGGAGCCGGTGAATGAAGCGGCGAACTGGACGGTTTGTCCGGGGTGAACGTACGACGTCGCCGGATTGACCGCGCCGGCGATGCCGGTCTTGCCCACGATCTCGATGCCCTTGATCGACGGAGCACCGGTGACCTTGATCAGCCGGATGGAGATCTGGCCGCCGGTGACGCTGACCGGATACTGCAGGTCGACCGCTCTCATTCTGGAGCCCGACGCCAGGATCGGATCGAAGGACTGAGTCACCACCGTGCCGTTGATATTGACGTTGAAGACCCGTTGGCCGGGGAAGTACGCCACGATCTCGGCCAGCTTGAGCGTCACGGCGTAGGCGCCGTTCGGAACGCTGAACTGGTAAGCCACCTCGGGATCCGCGGACCGCTCGCACCGGTAGAGCGTCTGGGCCGTGGTTCCGTCAATAGTGGCCGCGGTGTCGCAGAATTTAGCGCCTCCGGTGAATCCGAAGTCCGCCGACCAGAGCTTGCCGGAGGGGTCGGTGTAGTCGTCGCCGCCCGCGTTGACCCGGAACGTCGGCGGTCCGGTGGCCGGATTCACCGTCACCGAGGCCGTCGCGGTTTTGGTGGGATCGGCGGCGCTGGTCGCGGTGACCGTCACCGTTGTCGCCGAGTTTACGACGGCGGGCGCCTGATAGACACCGCCCGCGGTGATGGAGCCGAAGGCGGGCAGGATCGACCAGGACACCGCTCCATTCGCCGATCCGGTTACGGTGGCGGTCAGCGGCTGCGTCTGGCCGGCCTGAATCGTGGACGACGCCGTGGAAACGGTGATCACGACAGGGGCCGGCGACACAGTGACCGACGCCGTCGCCGATTTCGTCGTATCGGCCACGCTGGTCGCTCGCACGGTGACGGACGTGATTCCGGACACCGAGGCCGGGGGAGTGTAGACGCCGGTCGTGGAGATTGCGCCGGTGTTCGGGCTGATCGACCACGTGACCGAGGTGTTCGCGGCGTTGGTGACCGTGGCTGCGAAGGGGACCGTGCCGGATCCGGCTGTCAGAGCCGCCGTCCCCGGACTCACCGAGACCCCGACGGTGAGCGGCGTCACGGTCAGCGTGGAGTTGGCGGATTTCGTCGGATCCGCGACGCTCGTGGCGGTCACCGTGACCGTTTGGTTGGACGCCACCGATGCCGGCGCTGTATAGACCCCCGCGGTGGTGATGGACCCAAGGTTGGGACTGAGCGACCATGTCACCGCGGTATTGCTGTTGTTGGTGACCGTGGCCGTGAACGGCTGGGTTCCGCCCGCCTGAACGGAGGCGGTGGAGGGTGACACGGTGACGCTAATGGGAGGGGGAGTCAGCGTGATCACCGCGCTGACCGTTTTGCTCGGGTTCGCGACGGCGGTCGCGGTGATGGTCACCGTTTGGAGCGTCGAGATCGTGGCCGGCGCGGTATAGACGCCGCTGCCCGACACCGAGCCCACGCTGGGGCTCACCGACCACGTGACCGCGTCGTACGGCGTTCCCGTGATGGTCGCCCCGAATAACTTGAGGGCGCTGGCCGCCAGGCTGACCGTGGCCGGACTCACCGATATAGTCAGATTGACCGGGTTGATCGTGATAACGGCCGAGGCGGTCTTGGCCGGATCGATCACGCTCGCGGCGGTCACCGTGACTACCGTCTGCGCGGCCACCGCCGTGGGGGTCGTATAGAGTCCGTTTGCGTCCACCGAACCGATCGCCGGATTGATCGACCAGGTGACTCCCGGCTCGTTCGTGCCCGTGACGGTCGCCCGCACCTGCACCGACTCCCGGGGGAAAAGGGTTGCCGTACCGGGCGTGACCGACACTGCGACCGGCTGCGCCGCGCTCAGGTTGATGGTCGCGACGCCGGACTTGGTGGGATCCGCGACGCTCGTGGCGCTCACCAGCACCGTCTGAGGCGAGATGATCGTCGATGGCGCGGTGTAGAGCCCCGCCGCATCGATCGTTCCAACCGCCGGGTTGATGGACCACGAGACCGCTGTGTTCGACGCACCGGTGACCGTGGCGGCGAAGGTCTGCTGCTGATTCGCGGTGAGCGTCGCCTGTTGTGGAGCCACGCTGACCGCGATGCCCGCGGGTTGCAGGGTGACGATCGCCGTAGCCGACTTCGAAGTGTCCGCCGCGCTGGTGGCGCGGACCGTGACTTGCTGTTGCGACGCGATGGAGGTGGGGGCGGTGTACACTCCGTTGCTCGAGATCGAGCCCACCGCTGGATTGATCGACCAGGTAACCGCCGTGTTCGAGGACCCGGTCACCGTCGCCGCGAAGATCTGCACGCCCGTCGCGGGCAGCGTTGCCGAACCCGGGCTCACCGAGATCGCGACGCCGGCCGGATTCACCGTCACCGAGGCGCTCGCCGCCTTGGACGGGTCGGCAGTGCTCGTCGCCGTGACGGTCACGATCTGCGGGGACGAAACCTGCTGCGGCGCGGTATAGACGCCGGCTCCCGAAATCGAGCCCGTGGCCGGACTGACGGTCCACACGACGCTGGTGTCGGTCGCGCCGGTCACCGTCGCCGTGAATGGCTGAGTCGAGCCGGCGGGGATGGTTGCCGACGGCGGGTTCACCGAGACCGAGGTGCTGCTCGCGCCGCCTCCGCCCGGAGTGTCGATCGCGACGATCTCGATCGCGTTGACCACCGGCTCGGCCGTCACGACATCGAACCGGATCACAATCTTGTTGTCGGTTACGGTGGTGGTGTACTGCTTGTCGATCGCCACGAACCGGCCTCCGGTCGCCGTGAAGATGTCGAAGTTGGTCTCCACCTGCTGATCGTTGATGAACACGTTGAACCGCCGTTGTCCCGGGTTCGGATAGAACAACTCGCAGAACTTCAGCGTAACCTGGTACTGCCCGTTCGGCGTCGGAAAAGTGTAGTTCATCTTGGGCAGAATGCCCCAGCGGCCCGTCTGATACAGCAGCGGGTTCGTCGTGCCGGCGATATTGTTGGTGGTGCTTTGAACGTATCCGTAGTCGAAGTAGCCGGTGTCGGCGAGCCACAACTTGCCCGCCGCGTCCCGGTAAGTTGGGCCGCCGGCGTTGACGCGGATGTCGGCCGGCGGCGTCAGAGCAACGAACGCCTGCGCGGTCCGGGTTGGGTCGGCCGTGCTGCTGGCCGTGACCGTTACCGTGCTCTGGGATTCGATGACGTCGGGCGCGGTGTAGAGTCCCGAGGAACTGATCGTCCCGGTCTGGGGAGAGATCGACCACGTGACCGTGCTGCTCGACAGCCCCACCACCGCCGCCGTGAACTGGCGCGTTTCGCGCTTGGCGAGGCTCGTCGAGACTGGCGCGACAGTCATGATTGGGGCAGCGGGCGAGCCGGTCAACTCGATTCCGTTTACCGCTGGGCTGCCTACCTTCTTGCGGAACTCCACCACCAGTTGGCCTGTGGTCACCGCCACTGCCCAGGCGCGGTCGACCGCGGTTAGCGGAGCGCCCGCCACCCGCACGATGTCGAAGTTGGGCCCCATCAGCAGGCCGTTCACGTAGATGTCGAACACGCGCTGTCCTACCGCCGCGCCGAGTAATTCCGCGAACTTCAGCGTGAGCTGATAGTTGCCGTTCGGAACCGTATATTGGTAACGGAAGTCCACGAAGCTCGTTCGCGCCCAATTGTAAACGCCTTGCTGGTTGGTGCCGGAGATGTCGGACAGGGTTCGAATCGGTTCGCCGCCGGCGAATCCGAAGTCGGCGGACCAGTTATTGCCGCGCGGATCGGTGTAGACTTGGCCGCCCGCGTTCACGCGCAGCGCCACGGCCGTAACCGAAGAGACCTGCGCGTTCGCCTGCGTCACCGTATTGACCACCACCGTCACGCTGCCGAGTTCGACGGCGGGGTAGCCGCTGGCCCGAACCGTGACGATGTAGTTTCCGGCCGGGATCGGGAATGTCGAATAGTTGCCCGTGGCGTCGGACGTCGCCCCGAACGACTGGCCAAACGCCGAGATGACGATCTCGGCGTTAGCGATCGGATTTCCGAACGTGTCGGTGACTCTGCCGGCGATCGAACCGCGCGAGGTCGATGTCAAGGGAGCGTACAGAGTCTGGCCCTGCGTCACCGTCCTATCCGTGCTCTCTGCCGTCAGCCGGCCCACGGCGGACACGCGGAGTTTGTAGACGCCCGGAGCGACGGCGAGCCAGTAGTTTCCGTTCGGGCCCGATACCGAGGTGGCCCTGACCAAACCGCTGCCGTCGACAGCCGCCACGGAAGCGCCGCCGAGCGGACCGCCAGCCGTCATCGACACCTCGCCGGACACGAAGCCGAGGTTGTCGCCGATCAGAATCGTCGTGTAGCTGTCGGCCCCGGCCGTCACGCCCACCACGTAGTTGCGCGAGCCGACCCCGGGCGCGAGCACGGAGACGTTGTGAAATCCGGCCGGCACGTTCGGGATGCGGAACATGCCCGACATGTCGGTCGTGAAGTTGTAGGTGCCGAAGCTCACGTGCGCGCCGGTGACCGGCAGATCCGAGGTGTCGATCACCTGGCCGACGATGCCTCCGCTCGATGCGGGGCGGAGCGTGCCCGCCAGGGCCTTGACCACGTTGATCCGGCCATAGCCGACCTGATCGGACCAGCCGCCGTTCACGTTGGTGGAGTCGGCCGACTGCTGGATTCTGCGCCCGATCGCTTCCACCGAAGTGGACGGGCTCGCGGTCATGAGCATCGACGCCAGGCCGGCGACGAACGGCGCCGCGATGGACGTTCCACTATCGGTCGAGTACCCGGAGGTCAAGCCGTAAGGACTCGTGCTCTCCACCCCGACGCCGGGAGCTCCCACGGCCACCGCGTTCCCGAAGTTGGCGAACGGCGCCTTGGCGTCGTTCTGGTCGGTTGCCGTGACGCCCATGACATGGTTGGCCCCGGCCGGGAACTCGAGTGTATTCGTATTCGAATTACCTACCGCCGCCACAACCAGCACGTTTCGTTGCCACGCGTAGTTGATCGCCTCCTGCAGAATCTGCGAATAACCGGGCGCGCCGAAGCTGAGCAGGATCACGTTGGCGCCTGTGTCGCTGGCGTCCTGAATCGCCTGCGCGATGTCCACATCGTTTCCCGAGCCGTCCGCCGCCAGTACCTTGAACGGCATGATCTCGACGCGGTAGTTCACGCCGGCGACACCCTCCTGGTTGTTCGCGGCCGCGCCGATGACTCCGGCCGTACGCGTTCCGTGACCATGATCGTCCTGCACTGCGCAACCGCTCGACGAGTCTTGAGTCGGGACGTAGGCACGGCTCAGGCCGATCGAAATCTGGCCACCCGCCGCCGAGTCGGTGCTGGTTCCACCCGCATTGGCGAAATCGGGGTGGTTGCAGTCGATGCCCGTGTCGAGCACCGCCACCTTGAACCGGAAGCTCGGCAAGGACAAAGCGTCCACGTACCGGCCCGGCATTAGCCCCCAGCCTTGCAGAGCCTGGATCTTCGCCAGCGCCCACTGCGTCGAAAACTTGGGATCGTTCGGATTGGCCAACTTGCTCTTGCGCACGCGGTTCGGCTCGGCGAAGGCGACCTGCGGATGCGCCGCCAGCCGTTGCAGGATCGCTCGATGATCGGCGTTTCCGGGCAGTGTCACCAGCCGCGCCTGCTGCGAGCCCACCGGACGAAGCATCGCCACGGCGGTTCCCGATGGTAACCCGGTAAGAACCAGGCTGGGTTCCACGCCGGCCTTGAAACGCAAGAACACCTGCCCTGGTACTACCCTCTCGTTCGGGGCGCCGGAGAAGTCCCTGCCCGCGAAAACGGCGCTACTTCCAAGTATCGCGAGCAGCGCGAGGTTGACCAGTCGAGTACCGAAAAATGCCACGTTTGTTGTACCTTCCGCTATCCCATCGGCAAACGGAGGATGGATCGTTAGACCACTCCGCCGATTCCTCCCCTTTTTTGGGGATTCGCCGGTACACCAAATGCGCATGCCCCGCGGTCGGCTGGTACTGCCGCGACGCTGGTTCCAGGCAGCGCGCTCGCTTTTCTGAAGCGCTCGATTCCAGCAGGCCTGGCTCCGGCAACGCCTACGCCGCGACCTCAACGAACTGCCCCACGGCGCGCGGTTCCTGCCGCGGAACCAGGATCCGGCCACCGGCCGAGGTTCGGTGGCGGATACGAAGGCACAATTCGCATCGTGCCAAACTCGCGCGAAACGGCGAAGGAAACGGCGATCCGGCAGGACGCGGCCCGCTGGCGCCGGGAAGGGCCGCGTACCGGTTGGGTAACGACATCGCGACTCTGCGCGAGTAGATCGAAACCGCCACGGCCGGACTTCGTCCTGCGCCAGGGAGGCGCGAGATACGGGCGTAAACCGTAGGCCCGTCAGGACCGGGAAGGAACGGCGCTGCCGGTAGGGTTCGCCCGCCCCGCCCGCTCGAATTCGAGCGGAGCCTGCCGCCCTTTCCCATGCTCCCGCTTACCGCGAGGGCGTATCGGCCTCGCCGAAATGGCAGCCCGGAACCCGTTGCCCTCGGAGCGCCCGGCCTATCTCCTCATCCGGCGACAACTCCCAGAATCGCGAGATCCGACGCCGGTTCTCCGACACCATGGCGAACGCCTGCCTCGCCAGCGGCCGCAGCGCCGGACTGGCGAGTCTCATCGCCAACCACCGGTATCTCTTCATAGCGAACAACACCATGAGCCACGCGTGGCCGCCGCGCCAATAACGGCCGTCGCTGGCTACGACAAACAGATCGTCAGTCTCGAACCCCGGGAACATCCGCCGCGCTTCGTCCGATCCCGCCGCCACCGCGCGGACCGGAAACCACGCCTCCTGGACTGAGATCCAGTGGCGGATACGAAGGCACAATTCGCACCGCGAGTCGTACAGGACCCAGAGGCCGTCCATGTTACCGGCTCCCGGAATTCGCGAATCCGTCGGGCGGAATCGGCGGCGGTTCCTGCGCCGCGCGCGCCCGCCCCCGGATCCGCGTGAAGACGTACAGATTGAAGAAGTGCATCACGCCCAGAACCAACAACGCGAATCCGGTCTTGCCCGCCACCATCTCCACCGCGCCGCGCATGGTGTCCGAATTTCCATTCGATTGCAACGCCGTCGCCACGAAACCCGTGTTGATCAGGCAGAAGCCCACAACCAACAGGTGGTTGACCGCGCCGGCCAGCTTCTCGTCGCCCCCCAACGCGTCCACCAGAAACACCTTTCCATTGCGGGACAGCGTCCACGCGACCCAGACGGTCACCGTCAAGCTGATCGCCAGGTACGCCAGATACCCGTTCACCACATACATCGCAGGCCTCCTTCGAGAACTCGTTTTGAACGCGTTCAAACCAAGTGTAACGCCACATCCGCAGCTCGTCAAGACTTTTTTGAACGCGTTCAATACCGGCGCGTCACTTTTTCTGCTTCAGCAGCCCGTCCAGCTTCACGATCGCCCCCTCGAGCCGCTGCGGCCGCGTCAACACCGGCTCGAATAGATCGCCCGTCTTCGCGAACCGCGCCACCGCGTTCGCGATATGGAACTCCGCCGGACGCAATCCCGCCTTCACTTCGCTCCAATCGAGCGGCGTCGCGACAGGCGCTCCCGGCCGCGCCCGCAACACATAGGGACCCGAGATCGTCTTACCGAGCCCGTTCTGCAGATAGTCGAAATACACCTTGCCCGCCGTCCGCTTCTCCACCGACCGCGGCAGCGTGAACAGATCGGGCCGCTCGGCCGCCATCAGCCGCGCCAGGATCTCGGCGAACGCCTTCGTCTGCGCATACACGTAGACGGGCTCCACCGGCACGTAGAGATGCATGCCGTTCCCACCGGTTGTCTTCGGATACCCGCGCAGCCCCAGGAACTCGAGCCGCGCGCGGATCGCCTGGGCCGCTTCCACGATCCGGTCGTAGGAACATTCGTACGGATCCAGATCGATCAGCACGAAGTCCGGATGCTCGATGGAACCGACGCGGCTCATCCACGGATTCTGATCGATGCAGCCCAGATTCGCCAGATAGATCAGTTCCGCGCGCCCCGCGCCCACGATGCGGCGCCGCGGCTCTTCGCCTTCCTCCTCCACGATCTCGGTGCGCATCCACGAAGGGAAACTCGCGTCGACGTTCTTCTGGAAGAAGCCTTCGCCCTCGATCCCGTCCGGATAGCGCCGCAGCGACAACGGCCGGTCCTTCCAGTGCGGGATGAGCAGATCCGCGACCGCGTCGTAGTAGTTGAGCATGTCGCGTTTGACGTAGCCGTCCTTGGGCCAATAGGGCTTGCCGCAATTCTTGATGCGGATCGCCTGACCTTCCACGTTGACCGTTACCTCGGACACGCCCGCCGCGATCAGCGGAGGCCGGGGAGGCGCCTCGGCCGGAGCCAGCACACAGTCCGCCGGATCGATATCGTCGCGCATGCCCACGAACACCGGCGCGCGCAATTTCAGGTCCCCGGTCCAGTTCTGATACTTCACGCGGCACACCAGTTCCGGGTTCAGCCAATGGGTGGGATCCTCCATTGGCGGCTCCGGCGTGAACGGGCATCGCGCGGTTTCGAGCGGAGCCATCAGGCGCGCGATCTCCGCCATCAGCTTGGCGTCGAACCCCGTGCCCACGCGGCCCACGTAGACGAGCGCCCCCTGGTCGAACGCACCCAATACCAGCGACCCGAAGTGTTCCCGCTCGCCTTCGCAGTATCCGGCGAGCACGAAGTCCTGTTCGGTGGCGACCTTGATCTTCACCCAGTCGCCCGCGCGCCGCGTCTGATACACGCTATCGGCGCGCTTCGCCATCAGACCTTCCAGACCCTGCGCGCGGACCAGTTCGAGCAGTTGCGCCGGGTCGGCGTCGAAATGATCCGACACGCGGAGCGCGGGGCAGCCGGGCTTGACGATCGACCGCAGCAGCCTCTTGCGCTCGATCAGCGGCACGCGCGACAAGTCATAGCCGTCGAGCCAGACCAGATCGAACGCGAAGTAGATCGCCGGCCGGGACCGCATCAACTGCTCCACCGCGCCGCGATCGGTGGCCATGATGCGAGGCTGAATGCGGGCGAACGAGGGACGGCCGGCTTCGTCGAGCACCGCGATCTCGCCATCCAGCACCGCCGCCCGCGCGTCGAGGAACCGGGGAATCGCGCCGAGTTCCGGATACTGGCGATCCATCACCGTCCCCTTGCGGCCCACCAGATGCGCCCCGCCGTCTCGCACGTAGCACACGGCCCGGACTCCGTCCCACTTGATCTCGAACAGCCAACCCGGTCCGGTGGGCGGCTTGTCCGCCGACGCCGACAGCATGGGCGAGAGGCTTTCCGGCATCGGCGCTTCCACCGCCGCTTGCGCCGGCGGCCCCGATCCATGGACCGCGCGCGGAGGCATGTCGAGCGAGATCTCCTCTTGCGTGCGGCCGGACTTCACGCTCCATCCATGCTGCTCGATGTCCCAATCGCCGCGAGCGAATTCGTCCTTCTTCTTGAGCAGCAGCCACTCGTTGCCCTTCTCCGCCCCCTTCATGCGGACCAGGGCGAACAGACCGCGCAGCTTCTTGCCATGCAGCGCGAACTTGAAGTCGCCGCGATCGATCTGCTGTTGTTCGGATTCCGGCCCGATCCGCTCGAACGTGCCCAGGTCCCACAACATCATGCTGCCCGCGCCGTAGTTTCCTTTCGGGATGTTGCCTTCGAAAGTGGCGTAGAGCAACGGGTGATCTTCCACCATCACCGCGAGTTGCTTGCGCGCCGGATCGAGACTGGGCCCGTTCGGCACCGCCCACGATTTCAGCGTTCCGCCGATCTCGATGCGCAGGTCGTAGTGCAGTCTGCGGGCCGCGTGCCGCTGCACGCAGAACACGTTGCCGCCGGGCTCGGGAACGTCGTGAGGGGAAGGTTCGGGAGTGTGGGTGAACTCGCGCTTTCGCGCGTACTCTTCCAGGGGCATCGATGCTAGGATGGTACGCCATGATGACACGTCGCGACGTGTTCCGGCTCACGCTGGCCGCCGGAACGCCGTGGATCGGAGGCGCGCAAGACAGGACCAACCTGCTGTCGTACGGCAGGAACGATCCGCTCCCGGAAACCATCGCGCTGCGCGCCGGGCCCGTCACCGCGATCTTCGACATCGAGACCAGCGCGTTGCGCTATGTCCGCGTGGGCCGCCACGAAGTGGTGCGCGCCGCCTACGCCGCCGTTCGCGACAGCGATTGGGGAACCGTGCAACCCCGTCTGCACGGCCTGAAAATCTCGGCCGGCGAGGATGGCTTCGAACTGACGTTCGACGTGGATTGCGTGCGCCCGCCCTACGACTTCGCCTGGCGCGGCCGCATCGCCGGCGGCAAGGAAGGAACCATCCGCTTCACGTTCGATGGCGAAGCGCGCACCACGTTCCTGCGCAACCGGCTGGGCTTCGCGCTGCTGCATCCGGTGCGCGGATTCGTGGGACACGCCGTCGAGATCGAAAGGGCCGATGGCACGCGCCAGAACGGCATCGCGCCGGAGAGCGTGTCGCCGCACCAGCCCTACTTCGACATCAAGGCCATCACGCACGCGGTGGAAGGCGGGTTGAGCGCCGAGGTTCGCTTCGAAGGCGAAACGTTCGAGATGGAGGATCATCGCAACTGGACCGACGCCTCCTTCAAGACGTACTGCACGCCGCTGGCGCTGCCGTATCCGGTGGAGGTGAAGAAGGGGACTAAGGTCGCGCAAGCGATCGAGATCCGCGCGAAGGGCGCCCTGCCCGCCGCCATGCCGCGATCGCGCATGACCGTCGTGCCCGTGGCGCTGTCGGTCGACCCAGCGGCTTCGCGCCCCGCGCCGAAAGTAGGCATCGGGAGCGCGTACCACGGCCAGACTCTGCCGGCGCGCGAGTCGGCGCGGCTGCGCGCGCTGAAGCCGGCGCACCTGCGGGTGGACTGCAAACTCACCGGCTCCGCATGGCAGGATGCGCTGCGGCGCGCCGCAGCGGAAGCGTCGTCGCTCGGCGCGGAACTCGAAGTGGCCGCCCACCTCCCGGAAGACGCGGCGCCCGCCATCCGCGAACTGCGCGAGCGGTTGACCGGCGCACGCGCGCGAGTCGCCGGAGTCCTGCTGTATCGCGCCCAGGGCAAAGCCGCGGACGACGCGTGGCTCGCCCCACTGCGCAAGGAACTGGGCGGCGCGAAGGCCGCCGTGGGCACCGACGACGGGTTCGTGGCGCTGAATCGCGGCCGGCCGGCGGGCTCGTTGTTCGACGCCGTCTGCTATTCGATCACCCCGCAGGTCCACGCGATCGACAACATGACCGTGGTGGAAAATCTTGCGGCGCAAGCGGACACCGTCGCAACGTCGCTGTCCATCTCCGGCGGCAAGCCGGTATGGGTCTCGCCGGTGACGCTGAAGATGCGCTACAACCCGAACGCGAAGAATCCGGACGCGCCCACGCCCGCCGGCCAATTACCGGCCAGCGTCGACACGCGGCAGTTGTCGCTGTTCGGCGCCGCGTGGACCGCGGCCAGCTTGAAGTTCCTGGGCCAGGCCGGAGCGGCCCGCGCGACCTACTACGAAACCACCGGATGGCGCGGCACGATGGAAACCGAACGCGGATCCGCGTTGCCGGCGCTGTTCCCGTCCACGGCCGGCGCGGTGTTCCCGCTCTATCACGTACTCGCCGATTTCGCGGATTTCTCCTCCGGCCAGATCGTGCAAGCGGACTCGGCCGAGCCGCTCCGCGCGGAGATCCTCGCGTTGCGATCGGGCTTGAAGTGGCGGCTGGTGCTCTGCAACCTGACGCACGAGTACTGTCCGGTGCGCCTGGAGGGCGTCGCGGCGGGAGCGCTCGCCCTGTCGCGGCGGTTGAACGCCGGCAACGCGGCCGCGGCGTGCGAGCGGCCCGAGGAGTTCCGCCGGTCCGGCCAGCGCGGCAGACCGGAACTCACGCTCGCCCCCTACGAACTGCTCACCATCGATCTGGGATAAAACGGTTCCATGCGATTCTCGATTCCTTTGGCCGCGGTGTTCGCCGCTTCGGCCGCGGCCCAAGCGCCGGACCTCATCGTCCACAACGCCAAGATCCTCACGGTGGACGCCCGATTTTCGGTCGCTCGCGCGATGGCGATCCGCGGCGGCCGCATTGTGGCTGTTGGCGCGGAAGCCGGTATCCTGCGCCGAAAAGGCCCGGAGACCAAGACGATCGACGCGGGCGGCAAGACCGTCGTGCCCGGGCTCATGGACAGCCACGTCCATGCCACCGCGGCGTCGATGTACGAGTTCGACCACGACATCGGCGACATGGAAACCATCGCCGACGTGCTGGCATACCTGCGCGGACGCGCGGCGGTTGTCCCCAAGGGACAATGGATCCGCCTGGCGCAGGTGTTCATCACGCGGCTGCGCGAGCAGCGCTATCCAACGAAACAGGAACTCGACCAGGTGGCTCCGGACCATCCGGTGATCTTCAGCACCGGCCCGGACGCGTCCCTCAACTCGATGGCGCTGAAGCTGAGCGGCGTCGGGCGCGACAAGCACCCGAAGGAGGGGCAGGTCGGCAAGGTGGAGCGCGACGCCGGCGGCGAACCTACCGGCATCCTGAGAAGCTACTCTCAGTTCGTCCGGATCACGGGCGGATCGGGACGCGAGGCCACGCAGGACGACCGCATGAAGCGTCTCAAGATGCTGATGGCGGACTACAACTCGCTCGGCATCACAGCCGTCGCCGACCGCGATGCCAGTCCCGGAGCGGTGGATCTGTACCGCGCGCTGAAAGAGCGGGGCGAACTCACCTGCCGCGTATTCGTCAACTGGCACATCGATCCGCACCAGCCCATCGAGAAGGTGGAAGAGGACATCCGCAAGGTGGCCGCGCATCCTCTGCACAAGTACGACGACATGCTCTGGGTGCGCGGGCTCAAGGCATATCTGGACGGCGGAATGCTGACCGGCAGCGCCTACATGCGCGAGCCCTGGGGCCTGAGCAAGATCTACTCGATCGCCGATCCGGACTATCGCGGCATGCTCTACATCCAGGCCGAGCAGCTCTACCGCATCGCGCGAGCCGCGCTGAAGAACGACCTCCAATTCACGTCGCACTCGGTGGGCGACGGCGCCGTGCATGCGCTGATCGCCGCGTACGAACGCGTAAACCAGGAATTCCCCGTGCGGCCACAACGGCCGTGCATCACGCACTGCAACTTCATGTCGCCCGAGGCGATCGAGCGGATGGCGAAGGCCGGCATCGTCGCCGACCTGCAACCCGCCTGGCTGGAGCGGGACGGAGCCACGCTACGCAAGCAGTTCGGCGATCCGCGCCTGCGCTTCTTCCAGCCGTACAAGTCGCTGTTCGAGGCCAAGGTGACCGTCGGGGGCGGGTCCGACCATATGCAGAAGATCGGCGGCCTGCGCTCCATCAATCCGTACAATCCCTGGTGGGGCATGTGGGTGACGCTGGTCCGCCAGCCTCGCTGGACCGAAGAGCCGCTCCATCCGGAAGAGCGGCTGACTCGCGAGCAGGCGTTGCGCCTTTACACCATCAACAACGCGTTCCTCACGTTCGAGGAGAAGAATCGGGGGTCGCTCGAGGCGGGCAAGCTCGCCGACTTCGCCATCGTCGACCGCGACTTCCTGACTTGCCCGCTGGATCAAGTGAAGGACATCCGCGTGGAACGAACGTTCCTGGCCGGACGGCAAGTGCATCCGTGAGCCCGCGGCCGCTGGCGGCCGGCGCCGTGCTGGCCGCGATCGTCTTCGCGCAAGGCGTCGCCACGCGCTCGGTGAAGCCGGTCCCGCGGGGCAAACCGTCAGGGATCCCGTTCCACGCCAAGTTCACCGACGTGGCCAAGGCGGCTGGATTGACGGAGCCGGTGATCTACGGCGGCGCGGACCGCAAGACCTACATCTTCGAGACAATCGGATGCGGCGCCGCCTTCCTCGATTACGACAATGACGGCTGGCTCGACATCTTTGTGCTGAGCGGAACCAAGCTGGAAGGTCCGCCGCCCGCCGCCACCAACCGCCTGTACAAAAACAATCGAGACGGCACGTTCACCGACGTCACGGAAAAGTCCGGCCTGCGCCACGCGGGCTGGGCGAACTCGGTGGCCGCCGCCGACTACGACAACGACGGCGACACCGACCTGTTCGTCACCGAATGGGGCCACAACCTGCTCTATCGCAACAACGGCGACGGCACGTTCGCCGACGTCACCAAGGCGGCTGGGCTGTGGGAACAGGCGGTCCGATGGGGATCGGGCGCGGTGTTCCTCGACTACGACCGCGACGGCGACGCCGACCTGTTCGTCGCCAACTACATCGCGTTCGACATGGCCCGGACGCCCAAGCCGGGCGAGTCGGGCAACTGCAATTGGAAGGGAGTTCCGGTGAATTGCGGTCCACGTGGGCTGCCGCCGGGGCGGCACTCGCTCTATCGCAATAACGGCAACGGCGCGTTCGCCGATGTGAGCGCGGCCTCTGGCGCGGGCAAGGCGGGTGGATCGTACGGCATGACCGCGACCGCCGGCGACTTCGACGACGACGGCTGGCCCGATATCTACGTCGCCGCCGATTCGACGCCGAGCTTCTTCTTCCGCAACAACCACGACGGAACGTTCACCGAGTCCGGCCTGGAACGCGGAGTAGCGCTCAACGAGGATGGCATGGAGCAAGCGGGCATGGGGCTGGGCATTGGCGATTTTAACCTGGACGGGCGGCTCGACGTGTTCAAGACGCACTTCGCCGACGATACCAACATCCTCTATCGAAACGCGGGCAAGGGCAATTTCGACGACGTGACGCTGGCGAGCGGGTTGGGCGTGGAAACCCGATTCATCGGCTGGGGCGCGGCCATCACCGATCTGGACAACGATGGGCTGCCGGATCTGTTCTATGTGACCGGGAACGTCTACCCGGAGATCGAGAAGAGCGTCCCCGCGTATCCGTGGAAGACGCCCCGCGTGGTGTTCCGTAACCTGGGCGGGGGCAAGTTCGAGGAGTTGTTGGACGAAGCGGGACCGGGCGTCGCGGCGCCGCATTCGTCGCGCGGGGCGGCGTTCGGGGATTACGACAACGACGGCGACGTGGACGTGCTGATCGTGAATCTCGGCGAGCCGCCGTCGCTGCTGCGGAACGATCTGAAGGCGCCGGGCCGCAACTGGCTGCGAGTGAAACTCGAGGCCGTCAAGTCGAACCGGAGCGCCCTGGGGGCGCGGGTTACCGTGCGGTACGGCGGCAAGACGCAGACGCAGGAAGTCGCCAGCCAGTCGAGTTACTATTCGGCGAACGATCCACGCCCGCTGTTCGGGCTCGGCGCGGCGGAGACGGCCGATGTCGAGATCCGCTGGCCGGACGGATCGGCGCGGAAGCTGCCTGGGGTCAAGGCAAACCGGACCCTGACCGTGCGGGAGAACTAGGCCTTTCGGCCGCTCACCCCGAGCGCGGTATGCAATTCGCGGGCCGGAATCGGCCCGGAACGCCCTATAATGGCGGTAGATGAGTTTGCTCTCGCAGCGGCTGAGCCTGAACGTTTCGCAGAAGCAGGTACTGACGCCGAGTCTGGTCCAACTCGTAACCGTCCTGCAGCTCAACCGTTTGGAATTGAAGGAGTTGATCTCCCAGGAGATCGCCCAGAACCCCGTCCTTGAAGAGACCATGGACGGGGTCGAAGAGTTGACGCCGGCCGAGACCCAGCGCATCCTCGAGGCCGAGCGCGATCCCAACCCCTCCGATGCCAACCTGCTCGAGATGACACGGGCCGCGGCCGCGCCCGACAGCGGCGAACCGGCGGAAACCACGGCTCCGGTGGACTCCGACTCCCCAGAGGCCCCTGCCGCCGCGGCCGCCGACCCGTTCGACGAGATCGACTACGGCAGCTTTTTCGACGACTATCTGGATCCGGGCCACAAGTCGCCCGCCCAGGAGAATCCCGACAAGCCTTCCTTCGAGACTTTCCTGTCTTCCCCGGTCACGCTCACCGACCATCTGGATCAGCAGTTGGCGCTGGTGGTGATCCCGCCGCGGGTTCGCGAAGCCGCCGATGCCATCGTGGGCAACCTCGACGAGAACGGGTACCTCGCCGAGACTCTCGGCGAGATCGCGGCCGCCAATGACCTGCCGCTCGCCGATGTGGAACAGGCGCTGGCGGTGGTGCATACGCTCGATCCGGCCGGAGTCGGAGCCCGCGATCTGCGGGAGTGCCTGCTCATCCAGATCGAGAGCCGCGGCGGAAAGGGCGGAGTCGCCTGGGAGGTCGTTTTCAAGCACCTCAAGCTGGTGGAGACGCGCCAGCACAGGGAATTGGCGAAAGCTCTGGGACGGCCGGTGGAGCACATCGCGATCGCGCTGGCGGTGATCAAACGGCTGGACCCGAGGCCCGGCCTGCGCTATTCGGGTCCGGGCGCGCGGCAGATCGAGCCCGACGTCTACATCGTCAAGGAGGGCGGCGAGTACTTTATCACCCTCAACGACGACGATCTTCCGCAACTGCGGCTGAACGGGCAGTACCGGCGGATGCTCGACCGCGATCAGGAGCAGAACAAGGAAGTCCGCAACTACGTCAAGGAGCGGTTCCAGTCCGCGTTGCTGCTGATGAAGAACATCGAGCAGCGCAAGAAGACGATTCTGCAGGTCTGCCAGTGCGTGGTGGACCGGCAGCGCGAGTTTCTGGACAACGGCCTCGACTTTCTAAGGCCGATGATGATCAAGGATGTGGCCGAGGAGATCGGCGTGCACGCCTCCACCGTTTCGCGCGCGGTGGCCAACAAGTTCGCGCACACGCCGCAAGGCGTTTTCGAGCTTCGGTACTTCTTCTCCGAAGCCGTTCAGGGATCGGCGGGAGGCAGCACTCCGCTGCTGATCCTGAAGCGCAAAGTCAAGAAGATGATCGACGAGGAAGACACGCGCCGTCCGCTCACCGACGATCAGATCACGGCCCTGTTACGGGCCGAAGGCATCGACGTCACCAGACGCACGGTCGCGAAATACCGGGAAGACATGAAAATCCCCTCCACGCATCAACGGAGGGTGAAACAGTGAGTCTCCCGGGGAGGGAATCATGAAAGTCCACTACACGGGCAAACTGGAAAAACTGGAGCCGGCGGGGCAAAAGAAACTGGACGCCAGGTTCACGAAACTCGGCAAGCTTCTCGATAAGAAGTCCGAGAAGGAGGCGCACGTGATCCTGGCCGCCGAGCGGCACGCCACGCGCGCGGAAATCACGATCAACTACAACGGCCACTCCCTTTGCGGCGCGCACGCCGAGGCCGATTCGTTGTCCGCGCTGACCGGCGCGCTCGACCGGCTGGAGAAGCAGATCCTGAAACTGCAAGCCAAGACGCGCGAACCTCGGCGCGGCGGCAAGATCTCTTCCGCGACACTCGCTCCCGAACTGCCCCCGGCCGAAGAGCCGGCTCCGGCTCGCGTGTTTCGCGGAAAGGTGGTCCGCAAGCCGATGAGCGTGGAGGAGGCGGCGATGGAACTGGACGGTGTCAGGCCCTATATCGCGTTCCGCGATTCGCGGTCGGAAAAGGTGTCGGTCTTGATCCGGCGGCCCGATGGCCACCTGGATCTGATCGAAGCGAACTGAGAGTGGCGGCGAAGAAGAGGGCGAACGGGGAGGGGCCGGAGCTCGTCGTCATCACCGGCCTTTCGGGGTCGGGAAAAGGCACCGTCCTCAAGGTTCTCGAGGATCTCGGGTATTACTCGGTCGACAACCTTCCGATCGACCTGATCCCGAAGTTCGCCCAACTCACCAAGGATTCGCCGAACATTCAGCGAGCCGCTCTCGTGGTCGACGTCCGCGAGGGCGGCACGCTGCGCCGCTTCCCCAGGATCTTCGCGTCGGTCCGCCGCGGCATCTCGACGCGGCTGATCTTTCTCGAGGCGGACGACGCCACGCTCGTCCGCCGGTTCAGCGAAACCCGCCGTCCGCACCCGCTCGGCGGCGAGCAGTCGGTGCTCGAAAACGTCAAGAGTGAACGGAAGCAGATGTCGGCGATTCGCGACATCGCCGACCAGATCGTCGACACCACGCGGTTCAACGTGCACGAGTTGCGCGATGCGATCAAGACCGGGTTCCAGAACGGCCAATCGGCTCCCCGCATCCGGATCTACATCAATTCGTTCGGCTTCCGGCACGGCGTCCCCGCCGACAGCGACCTGGTGTTCGACGTGCGCTTTCTGCCTAATCCGAATTACATCCCGGAGTTCAAGCCGCTTACTGGCCGCAACCCGAGCGTGGGCCGTTACATCAAGTCGTTTCCACAGACAGGCGAGTTCGTCGAGCGGATCTCGGACTTGCTGGTCTATCTATTGCCTCATTACATCCGCGAGGGCAAAAGCTATCTGACGGTCTCGTTCGGATGCACCGGCGGCCACCACCGTAGCGTATTCATCGCCGACGAGATCCGAAAGCGGCTCGCCCGCGCCGGATACGCGGCCGCGGCCACGCACCGGGATCTGTCCCGGCCCGTATGACCGCCGCCCGCTATCCGGGCTTTTCGGCGATCAAGCGGACCAGCCGGATCCGCTCCTTGCCCCAATCCGGCCGGTCCACGGCCTCCTCATAGCGCCTGACGCGAAAGCCGCGAAAGATACCGGCTAACTCCCCGGACGCATACTCGAACGGAGCGCCGGACGCCGAAACGTGGCCCGCCTCCACCACCACCAGACCGCCGGGCTTCAGAGCGGCCCGGATGCGGTGGACGCTCCTCTTTTCGATGGCGTAGATCTGGGCGATCAAGTCCCACCTGGACTCGCCGAACTCGAAGTCCTCGTCCGAAGCCAGCACCGCCTCGATCGCGACGGACCGGGTCCGAGCAAGCCGCCGCGCCGCGCGAATCCCGGCCTCCGACACATCGAACCCGGTGACGGCCCAACTCTTCTCCGCCAGGAATACGGAATTGCGGCCTTGTCCCATCGCGATGTCGAGCGCCTTGCCGGGGCGTCGGCCTTGAACCGCTTCCACCAGCAGCTTGTTTGGCTCCGTATCGAACGTGGACGGCCCCGCGTAGATGCCGTCGTATAATTCGGCTTCGTCGTACGCCTCGATGGCGCGCAACGTGCGATCGATAGCCGCCGCCGGCATTCCCCCGGCTCGCAGCTTGTTTCGATACGCCGCCAACGTCTCGTCCCAATTCCCACCCCCGCCATTCGACTTCCGCCAGGCGGAGAAAGCCTCGTAAGCGGCCTTGCCGGGCGGTGTCTGGCCGGGCGCCAGCGCGGCGGCGAGCGCGACCGATACGGCGCGGCGGGTCATTCCGTCCGCCCTCGCAATCTTTCGAAAACGGACGAGCCCGGAAATTCGAGCCCGCCGCGCGCCTCGAGTTCGAGCAGCCGGTTGTACTTGGCCAACCGCTCCGAGCGCGTGATGGAACCTACTTTGATCTGCCCCATGCCGCACGCCACCGCCAGGTCGGCGAGGAACGAATCCTCCGTGTCGCCCGAACGCGCCGACACCACCGCGAACCAGCCGGCCGCCCGGGCGGCGTCGCGAACCTCGAAGGTCTCGGTCAGCGTGCCGATCTGGTTCATCTTCACGAGCACGGCGTTGGCCGCGCCCTCGCCAATCCCGCGCCGCACGCGCCGGGGATCGGTGGTGAAGAAGTCGTCCCCCACGATCTGGACACGTCCCCCGAGCGTCGAGGTAAGCCGCGTCCACCCCTCCCAGTCGTCCTCGTGCAGCCCGTCCTCGATGCTCAGCACGGGATAGCGGCCGCACCATTCCCCCAGCAGTTCGATCATTCCCGCGGCCGTCAGTTCGCGTTTCTCGGTGGCCAGTCGATACACTTCATCGCGGAAGAAATGCGACGACGCCACGTCGATGGCGATCGAAACCTGTTCCCCGGGCCGGTACCCCGCTCTCTCGATGGCACGGGTGAGCATCTCGAGCGCCTCTTCGTTCGACCGCAGCGCCGGGCCCCACCCTCCCTCGTCGGCCACGCCCGTCAGCGCGTAGCCGGCCTCGGAGACCAGCCGTTCGGCCGCCGCGTGGATGTCCACCGCCGCGCGCAACGCATCGGCGTAGCGGTCAAAGCCGTGCGGCGCCACCAGGAAATCCTGGAACTCGATGTTGCGGCCGGCGTGCAATCCACCGGAGAACACGTTCACCATCGGCACCGGCAGCATCGCCTGGCGTCCGGCCGCGAGCGTGCGCCACAGTGGCTCTCCCCGGGAGACCGATACCGCTCGCGCCACCGCGCACGAAACGCCGAGAATGGCGTTGGCGCCCAGCCGCGACTTGTCCGGCGTGCGATCGGCGGCGATCAACGCGCGATCCACGGCGGCCTGGTCCTCCGCGTTCAGGCCGCGCACGGCGGGCAGCAGTTCCGTCCACACATGGAGGACGGCTTTCGCTACGCCCCGGCCGGCGTAGCGTGACGGATCGCCGTCGCGGAGTTCCACCGCTTCGTGCGAACCGGTGGAGGCTCCCGAGGGAACCTGCGCGGTGGCGCGCGCTCCGTCGGAGAGCGCCGCTTCCACGGCGAGCGTCGGGCGGCCGCGGGAGTCCAGAATCTCGTAGGCGAACAGGTCTCGTATGGTCAGCATGTTTCGAACACGGAGCGAACGGACGGAGGCGGGTCGAGGATGAGGCGGCGGGCGCGCCGTCGAACGGCCTCGCGCGTGGGCCCGTCGAGATACTCGGCCGGCGACTTGCCGTCGGCGCGCGCCAGATGGAGGCAGCCGAGTTGGCGTATCGTCTCCGGCTCGAAGCCCGCGTCCGGCTCGTCCAGCGCGTCCCAGAAGGCCGTTGCGCACGCGGCGTAGCGATCCCGCCACTGCGGACGATGCGCGGCCTTCAGCAGCAGATGGTTCAACAGGAACGCCGCGTCGAACGCCGGGTTGCCGATGTGGATTACCTCGAAGTCGATCAGCAGCACCGAGGAGCCGGCCACCAGCAGGTTCTTCGGGCTGTAGTCGCCATGCACCAGCGCGAGGGGGCGGCGGCAAGCGGCGATCGCCGCGTCGAACGTGGGAGCCAGATCGGGGTGTCGAGCCGCCGTGAAGCGGTAGTACGGATCGAGGCGCAACTGGTCGAACGAGGTCTGACCGGCGAACATGGCCAGCCAAGCCTCGCCGCCGCGGGAGCAGCGAATCAGCGCCGCCAGGATCTCGCCGGCTCGCCGGGCGGTATCGTCTCCCGTCTCGCCTTCCAGCAGCATCGACTTCCAATCGCGAGCCCCGGCGGGCGCGGCCTCCATGGCGTAGACGAAGTTGTCGCGGTCCTCGAAAACCACCGCCGGAACCGACCCGGCCGGCAGCAGCGGCGCCAGGGCGCGCAACGCGGCGCACTCGCGCCAGATCCGCTCCCGGGCGGCGAACCAGTCTTCCTGGACTCGTAGTTTTCCCAGCGATTGCTTGATCACCACGCGGCGTTCGCCGTCCTGGGCGAGGAGAACGGTATTGGAAACGCCGCCGCCGAGAGGGACGGCGCGCCACGCACCCGGAAGTCCTCGTTGGCGCAGGTAGCCGGCTGCGTTGTCCGCGTTCAGTTCCGGCACGCCGCGCCCGTTGTCATGATTTCGCGCACTATGCTATACCTGAAGGTTAACTTAACATTCCCGCTCGCCGCGGGAAAACCGGAGAGTCGCAAATCGTATGGCCTACGTCATCGCTGAACCCTGCATCGGAACCAAGGACACGGCGTGCGTCGACGCGTGCCCGGTGGATTGCATCCACCCGAAGCGGGACGAAGAGAAGTTCAGCTCCGAGGAAATGATCTACATCGACCCGCAGGAGTGCATCGACTGTGGGGCGTGCGTGCCGGTCTGCCCCGTCTCGGCGATCTTCGCGCTCGACGATCTGCCGGAGAAGTGGGCGCCGTTCACCGCCCGCAACGCATCGTTCTACGGCAAGTAGACGTGCCCTCACCCGTTACCCGTACACTACTTGACGCATCGGGTAGCATGTAGTGGAATGACCCCAACCCAACCTCGGACCGTCCCAGCCGGTGACGACGATTTGGTGCGCCGGGCCAAGGCGGGCGATAGCGCCGCATTCTCCGAACTGGTTCAACGATACAATCGGCGAATCTTTCGGCTGACCAAACACATCACACAAAATCAGGAGGACGCCGAAGATGTCCTCCAGGAAGTGTTCATGAAGGCCTACACCCACCTGTCGACATTCGAGGGCAACTCGAAGTTCTACACGTGGCTGGTGCGAATTGCCGTGAACGAGTCGCTGATGAAGCTGCGCAAGCGCAAGTCCGGCAAGCAGGTGTCGTTGGACGAGCCGGTTTCGACGGGCGACGAAGAAATCATGCGCGAGATCGCGGTATGGGAATCGACGCCGGAACAGAAGTATTCCCAGACCGAGCTCCGGGGTATCCTCGACGAAGCGGTGCAGAGCCTCGAGCCGATCTACCGCACGGTGTTCCTCTTGCGCGATGTGGACGAACTCTCCACCGAAGAGGCGGCCGAGTCGCTCGGGCTGACCGTTCCGGCCGTGAAGAGCCGCCTGCTGCGAGCGAGGCTTCAGCTCCGCGAGAAGCTGACGCGGGTATTCAAGCGCAAGGGGGACGACTTGTTTGCTTTCCTGTAGAGATTTCCTCGGCTGGCTCAACGAATATCTGGAAGAGACGGCGGATCTCGAGACGCGCCGGCATCTGGAAGCGCACGTCAACGCGTGCCCCAACTGTTGGGTGATCTTCGACACGACGAAAAAGACAATTCAGGTCTACAAGGGCATGGAGCCCCTGGCTCTTCCCGAGGATGTGGAGTTGCGCTTGATGGCCGTGCTCCGCCGCAGGATGGAATCCGGCGGTAGCGCCGCCCCGCCCGCATAGCTCCTTTTTCCCCGGTTCTATTCCTCGCGATACTCGCGGCTCGCGCCGATGAGACAAGCGGTGGCATCACGTAGAGTCGCACTCATCACGGGAATCACCGGCCAGGACGGATCGTTTCTGGCGGAACTGCTCTTGTCGAAGGGCTATTGCGTTCACGGCCTGGTCCGCCGTGCGTCCGGCTTCAATACCGGCCGGATCGGGCACCTCTACCGCGATCCCAACGATGGCGATTCGCGGCTGGTGTTGCACTACGGCGACATGTCCGACGGGACCGGCCTTCGCCGGGTTCTGGACGAGGCCGATCCGGACGAAGTCTACAATCTGGCGGCGCAATCGCACGTGCGGGTGAGCTTCGATCAGGCCGAGTACACCGCCGATTGCGTCGCCACCGGCGCGTTGCGGCTGTTCGAAGCGGTCCGGGACCGGCGGCCAGGCAGGCGCACCCGCGTCTATCAGGCGGGGTCGTCGGAGATGTTCGGGTCGGCCGCTCCTCCGCAGAACGAGGACACGCGGTTCGAGCCTCGCAGCCCGTACGCGGTGGCAAAGGTGGCGGCGCACTACTATGCGATCAACGCCCGTCAGGCGTACGGGCTCTTCGTATCGAATGGCATCTTGTTCAATCACGAATCGCAGCGGCGCGGCGAGACTTTCGTGACTCGCAAGATCACGCTCGGATTGGCGCGGATTCGACACGGTTTGCAGTCGAAGCTCTACCTGGGCAATCTC
>SXGT01627555.1_pt1 | contig 24747 bp, 21 predicted proteins | sample 3176221 | NCBI WGS metagenome assembly SXGT01 (sample SAMN11356862, study PRJNA531348) | freshwater metagenome | isolation source: freshwater sample F1-120 | place: China: Fuxian Lake, Yuxi | collected 2017-12-25
AGCGTCGTGACCAGGAAGCCCGAGAGCGTGAAGAACAGCGTGATGCTGACGAAGCCGCCACCACCCCAGGGGACCTCGCCGTGGAACAACAGCATCGCCACCAGCGCGAAGCCCCGGACGCCATCGATGGCAGGCCGACGAGCGATCGCGGAGTGCTCTGCCGACCGGTTCACGCCTGGATGGTCGCGCGGCGAGGCTCAGTGAGGAAAGAACAGACGCCGGATCGTCCGTCGAGTGCGACGGAAGTATCGGTGCGCGAACCCGCACTGCTCGCATTTGCGGCGATAGCGAGCGTTCTGATGTGCGCAGTTCCTACATCGCCACATTGCCACCCCTGGCGCGTGTGGTGGCCCCCGCACAACCGCTCATCCCGAGCGGCGACCCTCATTGCCGACCCGCAACGTAGCAAAGTCGTTTCCGGTCGCGTCAGGCGCGGAACCGGTCAGAACGTGGAAATCTCTTGAAGGTCGATGCGGATCTTCGGTTCCGTCGCGGGACGCTAGAACGAGGTCGTGATCGAGCGTCGTTCGTACTGTCGGATCTGCGCGGCGTCGTGCGGCATCGTCGTGTCGATCGACGACGATGCGGTCGTCGGCGTGCGGGGTGACGACGCCAACCCGCGATCACTCGGATACACGTGCTCGAAGGGACGTGCGCTCGACGCGCTGCATCATCACCCGGCTCGGCTCGACCGACCGCGCCGCAACGGCGTGACGACAGGTTGGGCCGACGTACTCGACGATCTCGCCGACGAGTTCGCTCGCATCATCGAATCCGACGGCCCCGCAGCCGTCGGCGCCTACTGCGGCACCGGCCTCGCGTACGACACCGCGGGATGGATCGCGGCGACCGCCTGGTTGCGTTCGATCGGTTCGACCCGACTGTTCACTCCGGCGACGATCGACAACGCGCCGGTGTTGCGCGCCGCCGAGCTCGTCGGCGGACACCCACAGCTGAATCCGCGGTGCGATCACGACGTCGCCGAGGTCGTGTTGATCTTCGGCAGCAATCCGGTCGTGTCGCACGGTTACGGAACCGCCCTCGCCAATCCGATCGCATCGCTCCGAGCCGTCGCGAATCGCGGTGCGCTGTGGGTGTTCGATCCGCTGAACACCGCGACCGCGCAGGTCGGTCGCCATGTTGCGGTTCGTCCCGGGTCGGACGTGTTCGTGTTGGCGGCACTCGTCCGCGCGGTGCTCGACGCGCCGCTGACCGACGAGACCCGCGCCGCGACGACGCTCGCGGATCGCCAGGCGCTGCGCGATGCGGTGTCTCCCTTCACGATCGAGCGTGCCGCCACCGAAGCCGGTGTCGCCGTTTCGGAACTCGAGGCGGTCGTCGCCGACGTGTTGCGGGCTCAAGGCGCGCTCGCGGCGTGGTGCGGGACGGGAGTCACGATGAGCCGCGACGGGCTCGCGGCCGAGACTCTCCGCTGGGTGTTGCTCGCGCTCACCGGATCTCTCGACACGCGGAGCGGGATGCACTTCACCCGGGGCAACATCTTCGCGTTGCGACCGCTCCGCGCGGCTTCCGAACCCGTGCGTGGGCCGGCGAGCCGCCCCGAGCTGGCGGGCTGGCTCGGGCAGCATCCCTGCGTCGCGATGAACGACGAGATCGAAGCAGGCAATCTGCGAGCACTGGTCGTCGCCGGGGCGAATCCGTTGACCGCGGTCCCGCAGCCCGACCGCACTCGCGCCGCGCTGAACTCGCTCGGTGTCTTCGCCGTGCTCGACGTCGTCGAGAACGAGAACTGCGAGATCGCCACCCATGTGGTGCCGGTGGCGTCACAACTCGAGCGCGCCGACGTGCCGATGCACGAGCACGTCATGGGCAACGCCAACGCGTTCTACACGCCGGCCGTCGTGCCCGTCGGAGCGGATCGACGACCGACGTGGTGGGTGTTCGCGCAGCTGGCGAAACGAATGACAAGCTCCGACCTGTTCGGGTCGGATCCCGACTCGCTGCACGACGACGATGTGCTGGGACTCATCGCGTCGCGAGCCACGATCCCCTTCGCCGACATCGTCGAGGCCGGTCCGCGCGGCATCGAACTGTCGAGGGACGTCGGGTGGGTTCGAGAGACCATGCGAGCCGGCGCGCCCTGGTCGATCGCCCCGCCGGTGCTGTTGCAGCGGCTGCACGCGGTGGCGACGCGAGCGCAGCACCCGGCAACGGTGGTCGTCGTGCCGCGTCGTCGGCGACGGACCAACAACTCCGTGGCCGATCCGCACGACCGCGAGGACCCGATCGCGCTCGCGCACCCGAGCACGGCGGCGGCCGGACCCACCACGCTCTCGAACGCCGCGGGTCGGGTCGAAGTCGTCGTCGTTGCCGACGAGCAACTGCGCCCCGGCGTCATCTCGCTCTCACACGGCGATCTCGCCCACTCTCCCGGACACCTCGTGAGCGATCGCGACATCGACCCCGAAACGGGCATGCCCGTCGCGTCGGGAATCGAGGTGACGATCGAGATCAGGTCGTGACCGAACGGCGGATCGATTCGGCTACCGCGTCGAGATCATCTTCGATCTGCACGAGGGCGTTGGCGATCTCGGCGAAGACGGGTGCGACCCGCTCCTCGGCTTCGAGCTTCGCCAGGTTCAGTCGAACCCAGGACTCGTCGCGCCGGGTACGAACCTTGGCGATGAAGTCGTCGACCTCGTGCCCTTCGGCGCGTGCGCGCTGGATGAGATCGTCGAGCCGAGCGCCGAGCCTGCCGAGCCGGTTCTCGAAGTTGTCGGACATCGTGACCACCCTCCTCGCTGATCCGGATCGGCGATCCGGGTCTTTCGCGCCCCAGCGTGGCGGAGTTCGCGAGCCTGACCCAGGGTCGAAGGTCAGTCGATTCGGGGGCCGCCATCCTCTCCTTCGTGCATCCACGGGCACCAACACACTCCGATGAGGAGTCCTTCGGGACCGAGCAATCGGGCGATGATCTGACCCCACGGTTCGGTACGGACACCGTGCACCAAGGTGTGCCCCGCCGCTTCGAGTTCGGCGGCGGCCGCAGCCACGTCGGCGACCTCGAACTCGATCGTGGCCTGCGGTACCGGTACCTCCGCGGGCCACTCGCTCGTGCCGAAGCAGGCTTGCGCGGCGTCGGCGAGGGGCCACACGCCGAGGTGGCGGACGTCGCCCCACCCGTCGACCGCGATGTAGTCGCCGCTCACCGACGCGAGCGGGAGCCCCAGCGTGTCGGCGTAGAAGGCCCGTGCGGCCTCCGGTTCACGAACGATCGGGGCGAAACCAGCGACGAACAAGATCTCCATCCAGCCACCATGCCGCACTTCCTTGCTGGGCCACAAGAAATGAGCCCCCACGGACTCATGACGTTGTTGGGCGCGCGCCCCACGATCGGGTGGTCGCGGGTCGGGTGCGGCACACCGGCTGACACCCGCCCGTGACACAGACCGGACAAGGGAGATGAAGATGCGCGCACGCGTACACACAGGACTGGTATTGATGGTCGTGTTCGGAGCGGCGTTCGGCGCCTGCGGAGGTGACGACTCCGACGCGGGCGGCAACGGTGGCGACCAGGTCGACGACGCGGCTGACGGCGGACCCGATGATGGCGGATCGGACGATGGGGACTCCGGCGGCAGCTCGGGCGACGTGCCGACCTTCCCCGACGCGACCTTCAACACCGGGACCGGTGAGATGTCGGCGACCGGCGATGCGGAGGACTCGTTCGAGCTGAGCGGCACCGCGACCACGCTCGACGGCTTCACGTCGATCGTGTTCCTCAGCGATCGCGGTTCCTTCACGATCACCACCGGCGGCGACATGGACCCGGCGATGGCCGTGAGCGTCGGAACCATCGCAACGACCGCGAGCCTCACCAAGGATTGCGACTTCGAGGTCACCAAGAACGACACCACTGCGCTCGAAGGCAGCTTCGACTGCGGCGACCTCCAAGCCGTTGCGCCGGGAACCACCGATATCAAGCACATCAACGTGCAGGGGTCGTTCTCCCTGACACCGTGACCGCTCCCCCGATCCGTCACTGTCTCGGAGCGCACGCGACGACCGTGGTCGACACCGCGAAGGGCACCCCGTAGCCTGAGCGCGTGGGTCCGGGGATTGCGGCGCGATGGCCCTTTGTCGCACGAGATGCCGAGGTCGACCACCTGACGCTCGCCGAATCGGATGGTGCGGTGCTGGTCGGCGCGGCCGGTGTGGGAAAGTCCCGGTTGTTGGCCGAGGTCGCGGCAACGTTGGAGGGCGACGGCCGACGCGTCGTGAGCGTCGGCGCGACGACGTCGCTCTCGGCGGTGCCGTTCGGTGTGTTCGCCGGAGTGTTGGGCGGAAGCCTCGAACAGGGCCCTTCGTTCGAGGCCCTGCAACGAGCACTGCAGACGCTCGCGACGGGCGGCGACCTCGCGGCGTTGGTGCTAGCAGTCGACGACGCGCACTTGCTCGACGATGCCTCGGCCGGACTCGTGCTGCTCGCCGCCCGCGCGGGAGCCCGGGTGCTCGCGACGGTGCGCGACGGCGAACGTTGCCCCGAGGCGGTGACCCGCCTGTGGAAAGACGATTTCGCGGACCGCATCGAAGTACAACCGCTCGACGAAGTGCAGCTCGGAGCAGTCGTCGAGGCGACGTTAGGCGCACCGCTCGACAGTCACTCGCGCTTTCGACTCTTCGACGTCACGCGCGGCAACCTGCTCTTCCTTCGTGAGCTGGTACGGCATGCGCGCCATACGGGCGACCTCGCGGAGCGCGGCGGCGTGTGGTCGTGGAAGGCGCCGGTCGTCGATGTCCCCGGCGTTCAGGATCTCGTGCGCGACCGGCTGGCTCGAATCGGCCCGGACCAACTCACGCTCGTCGAGCTGTTGGCCGTCGGCGAACCGCTCAGTCCGCTGATCGTCGATCAGCTCTGTGCGCCCGACGCACTCCGACGAGCCGAGGCCGACGGTCTGGTCGTGTGGCACCGATCAGGTCGACGGCGCGACCTGCGCCTCCCCCACCCGGTCTACGCCGAAGTCGTGCGCGCGTCGTTGGGCCCGCAGCGACGCGCCGAACGATCGCTTGCCGTGGCCGACGCGCTCGCGGCCGCCGGCGCTCGTCGACGCGACGATCGACTGCTGACCGCGGTGCTGCGCCTCGACGGTGGCGCGCCCGGCGACGCCGCGGAGTTGCGGGCCGCCGCGCACGTCGCCGGCGCTCGTGCCGATCTCGCCCTGTCGGAGCGCCTGGCGCGCGCCGCGGTCGAGGCAGACGGATCGGCTCGCAGCAAGGTGCTCCTCGCCGATGTCCTCTACTGGGAACAGCGGCGGGCCGAGATCGTCGAACTCCTCGGCGACGGGCTGCCCGACGAAGCCGACCTCGACGATGTCAAACGCGCCGCGTTGCTCGTGTCGGCGTCGTTGTACATGGGTCTGGGCCGTTTCGACGAGGCCGACGCGTGGCTCGACCGCGGTATCGAGCGAGTCGGGCACCCCCACGCACTCGAACTGCTCGGCCAGCGTTCGCAGATGTTGATGTTCGCCGGTCGCGCGCTCGAGTCGCTCGACGTCGGTCGAAAGGTGCTTGCCGACGAGCAGGCCGATCGACACGCGCGGTTGCGCGCCTACGCCGGCGTGTTGCCCTCCGCCGCGGTCTGCGGATTCCTCGACGAGGTTGCCGGCGAGCGTCCCGCGGCGATGGGGTTGCTCGTCGACTCCGAAGACGGGCTCGCCATCTACGAGTCGGGTGGCGTCATGGTCGGCGCGTTCATCGCGGCGATGTTCTCGGGCGGTCTCGACGGTGTCGATGCGCTCTCGCACGCGTTGCACGCCGAGTCGGTGCAGCGCATCGACGACCCGTTCCGGGGTGTGTGGCCGTTCTTGCTCGGTCGTTCCGCGCTTGCCCGAGGGCACCTCGCCGACGCGGTCGCATGGTTGCGCGACGCGACCGCGCTGCTACGCCAGCGCGACCCCGGCGAGTTGCTGCCGTGGGCGCTCGCGGCCTTGACCCAGTCGCTCGGCGCGATTGGCGACGCGGAAGGCTCGAAGGCAGCGTTGCGCGACCTCGACGAGGTGCGCGTGCCGTCGATGCACCACATCGACGTCGAGATCGAACTCGGACGAGCGTGGGCGGCTGCCGCGGGTGGCGAACGCAGCCGGGCGCGCACCATCGCCGAGAACACCGGGAGGGCGATGTTCGACGACGGGCGCCTCGCGATCGCGGCGATGGCGCTGCACGACGCCATGCGGCTCGGGCTCGCGCCCGGTGTCGTCACCGACGCCCTCGACGCGGCGGCCGAGGCCTGCGACGGATCGGTCGTGCCGGCATACGCACTGCACGCACGAGCCCAACTCGCGCGCGATTTCGACGCGCTGCTCGAGGCGGCCCGAGCGTTCGAAGCCGCGGGCTGGATGCTGCACGGCGCGGAGTGCGCGGCCGCAGCCAGTCGCCTGGCCGCGACCGAAGGCTTGAAGGTGCGCCAGCGCGACGCCGCAATCGTCGCGACGACCCTGGCCGCACGGTGTCGACCCGCGTCCACCCCGATGCTCGAAACCATCGGCGGCAGCGAAGCGCTGAGCACGCTCACCAAACGCGAGCACGAGGTTGCGCTCCTGGCCGCACAGGGGATGTCGAAACGCCAGATCGCCGAGACGTTGGTCGTGTCGATCCGCACCGTCGGGAATCACATCAACCACGTGTACGGCAAACTCGGGATCACCTCACGCGAAGAACTCCGCGCCGCCTTCGAAACCCGCGCCTGAGAACGTCCGGCGCCGCGCGCCACCGTCAGGTCCGCGATCAGCTGATCACCTGACAGTTCGTGACGTCGATCTCCGGCGCCGCCGCGGTATCAGTCTCGGCGGCGACGGTGACCTCACTGACGATGCCGACGATCGAATTGTCGTCGAAGCCGCGCTCGATCGTCGCAGTCAACGACGTCGCCGTGATCGGCATCAGCGACGTGAAGATGACATCGACGCCGCGACACAGATGCAGCGATCCGGGGATCAGCACATTTCCGGGATGCACGTTGCACGCGAGCGCGCCGTAGGGCGTGTGCGCTGCGAAGTCTCCGGCGCCCGTGCCGAGACACGTGCCGGAAGCGTGTTCCGGATCGAGGCCGTCGTAGTGCACCGCCCATCGGTCCCCCACCCGGTACCACTGCGCGGTGATCGAACCCCGGGCGAGCCCGAACTCCGACTCGTCGAACACGGCGCCGCCCGACTGCATCGTGTCTCCGAAGGTTCCGAAGATCGGCGTTGGCGGAAGCTCGCCCGTCGCTGCGTCGAGCGGGCCGGTGGCCACCGTCGTCGAAGTGACTGCGACGCTCGATGTCGTCGACGCCGACGTCGAGTCCGCCACGACGGTGGTCGGAGTCCGACTCGATGAGGTCGTTGCCGCGGGCCCGTCGTCCGAGCCGCAGCCGACCCCGCCAAACACCGACGCCAACAAGGCGCCAAGAACCACAGCTCGGTTCATCGATCTCTCCTTCGTGCCGCGAACGGTCTCATGACGTCGGGCACCCGTCATGAGCCCCGGGGGACTCAACCTCGAGGGCCGAGCTCGTTCGATCGAGGCGCCCCGCGCGCCCGCGGACGCGTCCACGCCACGGTGCCGCGTCGACGTGTCACTCTCCGTGGTTGTCGGAGCGGATCGTTATGGTGACGCGAGCGTCACCCCAGCACGTTCAGAACGAGAACGGGAGCGAGAGCCCGTGTTGCGTGCTCCGGCTGACGTCGACGGGTTCGTTCGACCACCCGGCGAGCGATCGGTCGTCCTCGATTCTTCCGCGCCGGACACGCCTTGGAGGCGACAGTCATGCACGACGTCGACGTCTGCGGGTCGCGAGACCGGCGAGCATGAGTCGGTTCGAACAGCGTCCGCTGCTTCGCGACGAACAGCCGCCGGACGACACGGCCGTTGTGATCCGCGGCGGTCCGCACACCGCGCCCAAGATCGCCAGGCACGCAGCCCGCACCGCACGCGCCTGGATGCTCGATGGCAATCCGCTCGAGGGGATCTCGGTATCTTGCGCGCTCGACGGGACCGGCGCCTCCTCCTTCGACGGCGTGTTGTCGACGACGCGCTCGTATCGCTTGGTGCATCTCGTCGAAGTCGGACGGCTCCGAGAAACTGGCTACGAGCTACTCCCTACTGCGGCTCGCCCGCACTTCACACTTCGCCCCGTCGCCGGCGGTACCCTGGACCCCCAGCAGCTGCTGACGATCCTCGGCGATCCGCAGCCGAATCCGTTCTATCCCCGAGGCCTCAGACATCTGGGAGGTGCATGATGCGAGTCGACCTGGAAGCGGATCTCAACGCCCGCGACGAGACGGGGAACTGTTGGTCCTTCCTCGACGAGGCGACCAATCCGAGCATCATCACCCCCGGCGCCGTCATCGTGGTTGGTGCCGACGACGTCGCCGCTGTGGCCGAAGTCGTCGAACTTGCTCCTATCGAGACTGGCACCATCGTCCGATTCCGCCTCCTCCCCGGCACCATCGATCAGTACGAAGCCCTCGTGACCCGCCTACACACGAGCGCCTGAACGAGCGACCACTGACTTACCTGACATCGCCTACGACGGGCGTAGACATCGGTCAGTTGAGCAGCCGACCACTTCCCGAGAAATATGTAGCTAGGCAACCCACTGATGGCTGCACTTTCATGCGTGCACGTGGTCGCAGTCACAGACATTCCGGCGATCTTCACCCGCGCGGAACCCCAGCACGCTCTCGCTGCACTTCACTCCAGGGCCGCTGGTCGGCCGACGACTCCGGCGATGGCTGCAGGCGTCGAGCGCGCGCCGTGGTCGGTGTTCCAGATCGCCGAGCTGCTCGACTGAACGTACTGTTCTGTTCCATGTCGGAGCCAGGTCAAGGTACGGATGAGATCTACGAGGACAGTCGGGGCGGGATTCCGGTGTGGCTAGATCTAGATCCGAAGTCGACTGAGATCGAAGACTGACTCCAGCCGTTTCGATAACTCGATGCCGCGGAATCGTCGGCGCGCATATGGGCACCGAGCGGGGCCGAGCGCCAAGCCGCGGGCCGACCGAACTGCGACACGAAGTCAGACATCGGCGATTTCCACTGTGTCGGCCTCGTCGCCCGGCCCCGAAATCAACGTCGCGACCTTGCTTCCGAGTGACGCGATGGCCTCGACATCGCCGTGGACCGAAGACGGGCAGTCGAACCCGACGGGTTTGGCGGTCCGCAGGTCGAAAAGGACGCAAGCAGGATCAGCATCGACCAACGACAGGAGAATGAGTTGGTCTTCGACCGCCCCGTTCATCGGGGACAAGATCTGACCCTGCGGGAGCATCGCCTCGAGTTCGTTCGACCAGACATTGCGGTCGGGCCAGAACACGAACGACTTCGTCTCCTCCCAGTCGGCAGGTTGGAGCTGGGGTGCGACCATCACCGCGTTCGCTCCGCACCGTAATTCGGGAGGCGCGTCGGGGTAGAGCACCTGCGGCACGCCGGGACCGATCGACCACCGTGTCGGCGCGCTCGACAGCGGCAACGTCGCGATCCGCGGCGAGGTCCAACCGTCCCCGGGAGAGGCCGACATCGCTTCTCCCAGTCCGCCGTCAAGGGACGTCTTCTCCGACACCTTCCCGTTGCGCAGATAGTCGGCACCAACGATCGCCAGCATGTCCCCCATTACGCACGAGTCCCACGCACGGAAAGGTGTACGAACCCGTTCCCACTCGTCGCTCGCGCCGCCGTAACGCCAAATCAGGCGATGATCCGGTTCGCCGACTGCGAAGAAGGCGTCTGTACCGTACGACCCCAAGAGATCTGGTGTACCCCCGCTATCTGAGATCCCCGCGGGCAGCGCAAGGTTGAGCCAAGAATGTTCTGTCAAGTCGAGTCGCGCTCCCACCATCCGCATCGGGCACTCGTAGATGGGATCGACGTCGGCCGGCGTATCGCGATCCGGCTCCGACTGACACGCTGCGGCAAGTGCCACGACGCTCGTGCCCACGCCAACAGCCGCAATCGCGTGCGCGCTCGGTGGCCACGGCACCTCGGGAAGCTGTTCCCATGAACCAGTACTGAGATCCAGCTGCGAGGTCGAGGCGACGAAGTCGTCGAACGCACCGCTGTGGCGTCCACCGAAGACGACGACCCGGCCATCCGCGATGGCGAACCCGGGGCCGATTCGTCCCGGGGGCGGAACCGGATACTCCCCGGACGCCGGCTCAACGCCAGCACTGCGCTGCGTTCCGGGATCGTCCCTTCCCACGTAGGCAACTGCGATGGCAACGAGCCCGGCCGCGGACACAAGCGCGAGCCACACTCGTCCACGACTTCGCATCAGCGCGCCCTTCGACTCCCGGAAAACCTACTGCCGGGTGGGACGATGTTTTCGCGCAGTTCCGATCGTGCGCGTCGCGACTCCGCCAACTGTCGCAACCGTCTGATTTCAGTCACTCCTCCGCCGAAGATGATCAGTTCTCGTCAACGACCTCGACGGAAGTTGTGATCGTGGCTCACGACGGGCCGGCCGGACCGTTGGGCAGGCGGGACTGCCGCTACCCGTTTGGCGAGAACGGCTCCGCGATGCTCAACTCGATCGCGACGTGGTCACCTTGGTCGGTCGCCGCGAAGATCTCGTCGACGCTGCCGAGCGCGGTGAGGTCGACGTCGACGTAGCGACCGTCGACCAGGTCTGTCGTCGCTACGGAACCGAGAGAGCGCGCGTTGTCGGTACTCCACAGCATCGGACCGTCGAACAGCCAGAACTCGAGCGTCTCGGAGCCGTCCTTGCTGACGAACGCATCGAGTGAGACCTCGCTACCGAACGCCGGGCCGATCGCGCTGCACTGATTCCAGGCCATCGGCACACGAGTGCACAAGACCAACCCCTCCGACGAGACCCACTCCTGTGGGATCTCAACACGAAGCCGCACCCTCGACCGAGCTTCAAGCACCTCGACCGGCGTCTCCGCCAGGTCGAACTGCCGTTCTCCCGGATCCCGGTCCTCCCACAGTGTCGGACGCACGCCCTCGAGCGCGAACTCGTTCAAAGACTCCGACACATCAAGACCCTCGGCGATATCGAGCAGCAGATCCGCGGGTCGTTGACCGACGAAGTCCGCGAACGCCGCAAACTGCGGGGTCTGGCGCTCAAGCGCGCACGCGCCAACGAAAGCCACCTCCCCATCGGCGCCGAGCACCGCAACGGTTTCCACGATCCATTCCGGCTTGAGGTGAACCGCGCCCAACACGACCGTCTCCGAACCTTCCAGCCGAGCGAGGACAGAAGCGATCCCTGAAGCGGAACCCGAAATGAACGCAACTTCACTTGGCACTTGCTTTGCACCCAACGGACGCAGCTCAGTCCCGCTCACGACCACAATCTCCGACTCCGGGTAGTTGGACAAGACCGCGTGCTCCCCCTCCCCAACAAGTCGCACCAGATCCGCCGCCGACACTTCGTACCAGTCATGACCGACAAGGCTCGGCCCATTCGCGACATCACCCTCGATCGGAACACACTCCCCGCCGCCAACGATCGCCGCCAACGACTCGACGGATTCGCTTTCGACCGCAGGCCCCGACGACGTGGATTCGGCGACCTCGGAGTCCACCCTGACCTTGGACTCGTTCCCGCACGCCGACGTCCCGACAACGACCAACCAAGCGAACGCGACCAAGCGGTGCCGGCTCATGTGATCCCCCCTCATGAATCGAAGCCCTGCAGCAGATCGACCGCAACCGTCGCGTACGAACCACCCGACGTCACATACGACGCAACCGCGACGAGCCAGGTTCGATCTGATTGAACGTACCGGCGTCCGGGCTCGCCGGCGGTCGGCCCCCGACGTTGCCCCAGTCGGCACCCGAACCGCAGTCGGACCCTCTGACCTGGACTTTTACTGCCGATTCTAGTCGGGCTGCCGGGATTTGAACCCGGGACCTCTTGACCCCCAGTCAAGCGCGCGAACCAAGCTGCGCCACAGCCCGCTACTGCGAGGGGCGCAGTGTACCGGTCGATGCGCGTCGTCAGCGGCTCAGAATCGGTCGGCCAGCCAGGCGATGCCCTCGATGAGCCGCCACCCGAGGTACACCGCGGCGGCAACGAGCAGCAGCTTCAGGTGCCAGGGAACGGGCACGCTGTCGGCGAGCTCCTCGCCGCGTGCGCTCGCCTCCTCGAACTTGCGATTCCGTGAGTAGTCGACCACCTGTTTGCAGAACGGGCAGGTGCCGTCAGTTTCCATCGACGTCGGCGTGAGGAACCGTGAGCACGCCGGACACCAAGGCATGGGACTCAGCCTAGGGTCACGCCGATGAACGACTTCGAGGGAAGGGCGGTCCTCGTCACCGGCGCGGCGGGCGGTATCGGCGCCGCGGCGGCCCGCCAGTTCGCCGAACGCGGCGCCAACGTCGCCCTTGCCGATCGCAGCTCCTGCGCCGACACGCTCGCGGCGATCTCCGCAGCGGGCGGCACTGCGATCGCGATCGAGGTCGACGTCGCCGACGACGAGTCCATCGCGGCGATGATCGCGACGACGATCGAGCGATTCGGCCGCCTCGACGCCGCCTTCAACAATGCGGGCGTCAACGAGCGCCAAGCCCGCTTCCACGAGGCCGACCTCGCCGAGTTCGAGCGGGTGATCGCGATCAATCTGCGCGGCGTCTACCTGTGCATGCGCCACGAGATCGCAGCGATGCTCGCCGACGAACCCGCCGCCGATCGTGCGATCGTCAACACGAGTTCGGGCGCCGGCGTCGTCGCTGCGCCCGGAAACCCTGCGTACACCGCGGCGAAGCACGCGGTGCTCGGACTCACGAAGCTCGCAGCCGCCGAGTACGCGCGCGACCGCATCCGGGTGAACGCGATCCTGCCCGGACCTACCGACACGCCGATGTTGCGAGCCTCGATGGATGCGAACCCCGGCATGGAGCAGTTCCTCACCAAGGTGTTGCCCCAGGGTCGCCTCGGCACTGCCGACGAGGTGGCCGAAGCCGCGGTGTGGCTGTGCTCCCCCGCCGCCACCTACGTGAGCGGCGTGTCACTCCTCGTCGACGGCGGCCAGGTCAACCGCTGAGGCGTCATGGCTTTCAGACTGGCGGGACACCGTGGCGCTTGGGTGGTAGGTCGCGAACCTTGCCGGCGCACGCCGCGAGTCGGACGATCAGTTCGCGCCGCAGGTCCTCGGGCTGCACGACGGCGTCGATCACCAAGTCGGCCGCGAGCCGAACGAGGTCGACGTCGGCTTCGTACTCGGCCCGCCGCGCGGCGACGAACGCGGCGCGCTCGGACACGTCGTCGATCGCCTGGATCTGATTGAAGAACACTGCGTTGACCGCCGGCTCCGGCCCCATCACCGCGATCGCCGCGCTCGGCAACGCGATCGTCGCGTCGGGGTCGAACGCCGGACCGCACATCGCATACAGGCCCGCGCCATAGGCCTTGCGCACGATCACCGAGAACTTCGGCACGGTCGCCTCCGCCACCGCCGTGATCATCTTGGCACCATGGCGAATGATGCCCTGCCGTTCGACCTCGGTTCCGATCATGAACCCGGGAACGTCGGCGAGGAAGATCAACGGCAATCCGAACGCGTCGCACAGCCAGATGAACCGGGCGGCTTTGTCGGCGCTGTCGACGAACAGCACGCCACCGAGATGCGCGGGGTTGTTCGCGACGATCCCGACGGCCTGGCCGTCGAGGCGCGCGAAGCCGATGATCAGTTCGCGCGCCCAGAGCGGTTTCAGTTCGAAGAACGAATCGTCATCGACGAGCGCGTCGACGACGCGATGCATGTCGTAGCCCGCGGCATCGTCGACCGGCAGCACCGAGGCGATCGGTGAGGTCGACGCGTCCGGCCCACACGCGACCTCGACCGGCGCGACATCGTCACAGCGCGACGGTAGGTACGACAAGAACCTCCGAGCCTGTTCGATCGCATCGGCGTCGTCGGCGCACAGGTTGTCGCCGCAGCCGCTCACCGTCGCGTGCATGCGCGCGCCGCCCATTGCCTCGAGGGTGACGTCTTCGCCGATGACCTCTTGGGCCATTCGGGGCGAGCCGAGGTACATCGAGGCGTTGGCTTCGACCATGAACACGACGTCGCAGAACGCGGGGATGTACGCGCCGCCGGCGGCCGATGGTCCGAACAAGCAACACACCTGCGGCACCCGGCCCGACAACTTCACCTGGTTCGCGAAGATGCGGCCCGCGCCACGTCGACCGGGAAACAGTTCGACCTGGTCTGTGATCCGCGCGCCCGCCGAGTCGACCAGGTACACCACCGGCAGTTCGAGGCGCAGCGCCGTCTCGGTGAGCCGCACGATCTTCTCGACGGTGCGCGCCCCCCACGAACCGGCCTTGACGGTCGGGTCGTTCGCCATGACACACACCGGCCGCCCGTCGATGCGGCCGACACCGGTCACCACACCGTCGGCCGGCAAGTCAGCCGCGTTCGCGTTGGCAAGCAGTCCGTCTTCGACGAACGAACCGTCGTCGAGCAGTCGTGCGAGTCGGTCGCGCACGAACAGCTTGTTCTGGCGGGCGAGCTTGCCGTTGTCGCGCACCACGTTGCCGGCCAACGCGCGGCTGCTGGCATCGGCGATCCGAGGGTCGCTCACGCCGAAACCAGCTTGGTGCGCGGGCCCGCGTGCAGCATCGCACTCGGCAGTTCGCGGCCGACCAAGTCCTGCGCCATCTGCGCGCACACGATCAAGGCGTCGAGATCGATACCGGTGTCGATGCCCATATCGGCGAGCATGTGCACCAGGTCTTCGGTCACCGCGTTCCCCGACGCGCCCGGCGCGTACGGGCAGCCGCCGAGCCCACCGATCGACGCGTCGTACCGCACCACACCGCGCGCCAAGCCTGCGACGACGTTGGCCAGCGCGGTGCCGCGCGTGTCGTGAAAGTGCAGGCCGACGCGAGCGACATCGATACGCGCCGACTCGAGTGCGTCGCACAGCGCGTCGACGCGGGCCGGCGTGGCCATCCCGGTCGTGTCGCCGAAACTCAACCCCGCGCACCCCGCGTCGAGCAGGTGGCCGGCGAGTTGTGCGACTCGTTCGGGCGCGACATCTCCCTCGTAGGGACAGCCGAAGGCGGTGCTCACGATCCCCTCGACCGGCACACCCGCGCTCGAACAGAACTCGACGATTTCGTATACGCCGGCCAATGACTCGGCGACGGAGCGTCGCACGTTTCGCTGATTGTGCGTCTCGCTCGCCGAGACGACGACTTCGATCTCGTCGGCGCGAGCGCCCACCGCGTCGTGTGCGCCGCGCAGGTTCGGAACGAGCGCCGAGTAGATCACGCCGGGAACCCGCGTGATCGAGTCCATCACCTCGGCCGACCCTGCCATCGGCGGGATGGCAGTGGGCGAAACGAACGAGGCCGCCTCGATCCGTTGCAAGCCGGTGCCCGACAACGCATCGATCAACGCGACGCGCTCGGCGACCGGGCGCGGTGCCTCGTTCTGCAGGCCGTCGCGCGGACCGACTTCGCGGATCGACACGGCACGCGGATAGCGACTCACAGCCAGCGATGCTAGGCCCGGGCTGGGTGCGGCCATCCGACCGACGAGTCAACGGGTGAGCCGCGCCCGCCGGCGCGACCCACCCGCGATCTGGTAGTGGTTCAGCTGTTCGGGACCAGCCGCAACGGTTCGCCGACCACCGCGACCGACCACGTCGTTCGGTCGGTGACGCTCGTCGATCCGCCCGAGAACGTGTAGCGAAGCCGCCACCACGTGTTCGCGCCGTAGATCGCCGCGTAGTTCGACGGCAACGCGATCTGGATCGCCACCTTGCGTTCGTTGTACTTGTACCCCGAGCGTCGATTGGTCTGCGCACCGGGCTGTCCGCTCACATCGAGCGACGACGTCGTACCCGAGTACGTCGGCGAGAATCCCTCGACGGTCGTGTAACTGAAGTTCACGGGGTTGCCGTTCGGATCGAGTATCTCGATGCTCTGACCGCCCTCGCCGGGATCGAACAACTGGATCTGCAGCGTCTTGCCGGCGTGAACACTCGCGATGTCGGCCAGATAGAACGTCGCGGTACTGCCGGCGACGTTGGCGAAGATCGACAGGTCGTCTTCGGCGTACACCTGCGGACAGGTTGGCGAGTACGCCGGATCACCGACGATCGTGCTGCATTGTGTGAACATGCCGCCCGTCGCGGCACGCAACCCATAGGAGTTCGAGCCCGCACTCGCGACTTGCGCCGCCTGCGTCTGCACCCGAACCCGGTATCGCTGCGCACTACCGGCCGGCGCGGTGTACAACGTGTTCCATCCGGTCCACGCGGCGTTGTTCTTGCCGATCGTGTGCGTCGCGACGACCGGGTCGTCGGACGAGTCGAGCGGCGTGTTCGTCGCGTCGAACACGGTCATGATCGTGGTGATGTCGGGCGTCGTCGCCGGCGCGTTGTTGTTGGTCGAGTCGCAGCCGTCGGTCGTCATGCCACAACCCGACCCGGTCGCCGGGGCGTAGGTCGCACTCCAGGCTTGGATCGCCGTTGTCGACCCGGCTGCGGGAATGTCGACGATGTAGTGGTAGCCGTTCGCTCGGTAGTCGGCGTTCGGCGTCGCGGGCGCGGCGTCGCAGGTGCTCCCACCTGCGTACGGCGGGTTGGGCCACGACCCGCCGAACGGGCGGTTGCCCTGTGAGTGCGCCTGCCGCAGGTCGCCGTCTTCCTTGGCCGAGCAGTAGCCGCTCACCGCGGCGTGGATCCCGAGCGCCGACTGCGAGAAGATGTTCAGCGGGCTTCCCATCGCGACCGGCAACACGTACTCCGCCGTTGCGCACTTCTGGATCGTCGGATCGGCGCTCACGATCTTCGAGAGGTAGGTGTCGACCGCGGTGTCGGTCGCGCACACCTTCAGACGTTGGGGTTGGCCGGTGACCGGAGTGATCGACACCGAGTAGCCATCGGAACCGTTCACGATTCCGTTCTTCGCGAGCGTCGCAGTCGCGACGCTCGAAGCCGTGGTGAAGTCGCCGGGCATGTACACGACGCCCGCGAGCGCGGCCGCGTCGACAGCCGCTTGGGTGTCTTGGGCCTGCGAGTACCAGATCCCGAGATCGACGCCGAAACCCGCGAGCGAGATCATCACGGTCAGCAGTCCGGCGGTCAGGTACAGCACGTACCCCCGTTCGTCGCGGCGTCGCACTCGCATCAGAGCGTTGGCTCCAACCGCATGATCACGTCGTCCTTCACCGCTCGCGAATTCAAGATCAGGTGCGTGACCGAGTTGTGCGTACCCTTGACGTACACGCCGAGATAGTCGGGACCGCCCGGCGCGCTCTGGCTCGTCACCCGGGTCGCGGCCGCCCACGAGTCATCCTTCGCATAGCCACCGGACTGGAAGGTCGCTTGCGAGATCGCCAGATCGCTGCCGTCGTACACGTTGCAGGTTCCGCCGACCGGGCCCGACAGGCATGCGCTCGGGACGGCACCGGTGGGGCTCGTCGCCTTGTAGACGATGACCTGTTCGATGGAGGCCATGCCACCGGTTGCGCCCTGCACCGCCTTCAAGATGTTGTAGTCCGCCAGCGGGTCGGTGCCGGCGGCGGATCCGACCCGGGCACCCGCCCGCGAGCCGTTCGAGATCGTCATGTTGTCCTTCGCCAGCATGGCGAACTCGACGAGGCCGAGCACCAACATCATGATCAACGGCGTCACGATCGCCGCCTCGACCAGTGCGTTCCCGCGCTCGCTCCGAGGCCGACGTCGCGAGCACCTGAATCGTCGGGTTGGGCGTGTTCGCATGTCGACTCCGTCCGGACCTGGTTCCCACTGAACCGGACAATTCGACCATATTTCCCGCGGTGCGACCATAGGCCGCGCGACCCGGAGGTCAAACTCTGAGCCCTCGTGTGACCGAAGTGGCCGCTGTGACGGACGTTTCGCTGAGGTTGGCGAGCGGCGGTGTTCGTCGCTCAGCTGATGATGCGAACCGGATTTCCGTCGAGGGTCGCCGACCAGGTGGTCGTGTCACTCACCTGCACCGATGAGCCGTACTGGAACTTCATCTTCACCCAGCAGCCCGTCGGATCCGTATAGGCACACGTGTAATTCGCCGGGATCGGCACGGTCCACTCGATGACCTGGCCGTTCCAACTGCTCGAACTCACCCCCGACACGGAGCAGCCGGCACCCGTCGCGGTCGAGGTCCCGAACGGCGGTCCGGTGCTGTTCCCCGGCGGCGCGGTGTACTGACATCCCGAAAAAGCCGAGACGTTCGAGTCGGTCGGCGGGAGCACCGTCAGCGTCCCGACATCGGAAGCGTCACCGACGTCGAAGAACACGACCCGCAGCGTTCGGTTCGCGGCGCCCGGCAACACGCGAGCGAGGTGGAAGCGCGTGTCGGAGCCGGTCGCGTTCGCGTAGATGGGCAAGCGACCGAGTCCGTAGAGACGCACGCCGGTCGAACTCAACGACCCGCCCTGGCGGACTCGGAGCGAGAAGCGGTTGTGTCCCCCGCCCACGCTGATCGGCGAACCATCGGCGCGCAGGTTCGTCTGCACCTGCACGACGTAGTCACCGACGGCCGCGTTCGGGATGCTGCACAGACCGACCCACTGGCGGAAGTTCTGACTGACGAGCGGCGTCAACGTCGACCCGACCGCGATTTCGGCTTGGTAGCGAGCGTTGAGGTCGCCTTGGAACGGATCGAAGCCACGCGTGCACGATCCGAGCAGCGTGTTGTCGGAGACGTCTTGCGGGGTCGCATCGGGCGCGTAGAACCGGTAGAGCGTGTAGGGGCCCTGCACCGAGTCCTCGCTGCTGCCGTTGAACCACTGGTCACCGGTGCAGTAGGCCCACCCGGGATCGGCAGCATTCGCCGGATTCGCGACGTAGTTGTAGCGCGGGTTCAAGGTTGCGTTGTAGAGATCTTGCAGCTTGGCACCGCGGTCGTTGCCCGGACACTTGTCGCCGACCTGGACGAAGCCGGGATCGAATGCCTCGACCTGCAACGTCGAACCCTCGACGTCGTTGTGCACGACGAACAGGTACCCATCGCCGACGTAGTCCTGGTTCGAACCGCCGCAGTTGTCCGCGCCACCGCACACGTTCGCCTGGTGCCGGTCGCCCTTGCTCTTCATCGACTTCGGTCCGGCGATGTTCAACCAGTACTGCGGTGTGGCGTCGCCGGTCGAACACGGTGCTGCGCAGTCGGGTTGGTTTCCCATCGTGTTCGACGGACTCCCCATCGCCACGGGATTGTCGTAGTCGGCGATCGAGGTCCGGCGCACGTTGACCGACTGGAAGCCGACGACTCGTGCGAACAGTGTCGGAACCGACGCCTTCACTTCGACCTTGATCTGCGTTGGCTGCAGCGTCGTGTCGTCGTCGGCGGTCTTGGCGGTCACGTTCGTGCCCGAACCCGTCGTGAACCCGTTGGTTCCGGCGGTCGCCAGCGCGCGCGATTTCGCGGTGGTCGGATTCGTCGGCAGAAACACCGTGCCCGACAACGCGGCTGCGTCGGCGGCATTCTGCGCCTTCTGCCCCACCTGGTAGGCGTGGACCAAGTCGATCGCAAAGCCCGCCGCGAGCAACAGCACGAACAGGCACCCACCGGTCCAGACGAGTGCAATCCCACGTTCGTCTCGAGCTCGCAGCCGATCGCGACCCGAAGCGATCAGGTCGCGAAGCACACGCCGCTCCCCACGTACGGTTCGAGACGCATCACGGTGCGCGCCTCGAGCTTTCGCTCACTTCCGAACACACCCGACAGGTACTTGTGCGTCGCCTTCACGTAGACACCGAGGCGATCGGGGTGCGTCGAGTCGACGCACGCGTTCTGTTCGTTCGCGGTCCATGCGTTGCCGCCGAGCGGCGCCGACGTGTTGAAGGTTCGGGCACTGGGATTCCAGGCGTAGCCCACGCAGTCCGAGCAGGATCCGAACGACCCGATCGGAGAGTCGGCCGTCGCCGGATCGACCTTGTAGATCCAGACCTCTTCGGGTGCGCTCGAACCGAGCGAGGTCAGCGCGGCCGCCACGGCTTCTGCAGCCTTGACCGAATAGGCACTGTCCTTCGGCAACGCCGACGCGGTGCGGGCACCGGCGCGGCTCGCGTTCGCCACGGTTGCCGACTTGTTGAAGGCGACGGAGTACTCCACGATCCCGAGTACCAGCACGATCAGCAACGGGAGCACGATCGCGGCCTCGACCAGGACGGCGCCACGCTCGTTCGCTCGCGCACCCCGCATGCGTCGACACCTCATCGAACTTCCTCCCCGAGCGCGCCAGCGTTCGTCCGACCGGACAAAGAGTCCGTTCCTTCGATTCCTGTCGGCGGGCGGAGCCCGAAGCTGAGCGATGCGTCCCGGGATCGAGCGGGATCGAGCGGGGTCGAGCGGTTCAGGCGCCGCGACGGCGCACGCGGATCTTGATCGGGCTCGGACCGAGGTCGAACTCCTCGCGGATCTTGCGTTCGAGGTAGCGCAGGTAGGTCGGCGGCAGGGTGCGGGTCGAGAACAACGTGAAGGTCGGAGGATCGGAGGCACCCTGGGTGGCGTAGAGAATGCGAGGGCGATGTTTGCGGTCGAGCGGCGGTGGATGGGCGGCCTGCGCGTCGCGGATCACTCGGTTGAGCGCTCCGGTCGGGATGCGACGGTGGTAGGCCGCTTCAGCCTGACGCAACGCCGGTAACAGTTGGTGAACCCGCTTGCCCGACAGCGCCGAGATCGGCAGCACCGGCGCGTACGACAAGAAGTGCAAACGATCGAGCACTGCGAACTTGATCGCTTCACGAGCGTCGGTCTCGACGAGATCCCATTTGTTGAGCACGATGACGATCGCGCAGCCGGCGCCGTCGACCCGTTCGGCGAGGCGCTGGTCTTGATGGGTCACACCCTCGGTTGCATCGATGACGAACAACGCGGCGTCGGCCCGATCGACAGCCTGCAACGCGCGAACCGTCGAGTAGTACTCGACCGGTTGGTCGATGCGACTGGTTCGCCGCATGCCTGCGGTGTCGACGAACCGCAGTGGGCCTTCGTCGGTTTCGATGATCGTGTCGATCGCGTCGCGAGTCGTGCCGGGCATGTCGTGCACGACCGCGCGATCGGAGCCGACCATCCGGTTGAACAACGTGCTCTTGCCGACGTTCGGGCGACCGACGATCGCGACCGAGAAGATGCCATCGTCCTCCTCGTCGTCACGTTCGGGCACCTCGACGTCGGGGAGCAGCGCAACCAAGGCGTCGAGCAGATCGCCGCTGTCGCGTCCGTGCAACGCGGACACGGCCATCGGCTCACCGAGACCGAGCCGGGCGAAGTCCCAGATCTCCAAGGCGCGCCGTTCGTCGTCGACCTTGTTGACGGCGACGAGCACGGGGGTGGCGCGACCGCGGATCACCGTGGCGACCCGCGCGTCTTCTTCGGTGATGCCCGTCGTGACATCGACCACCAGCACGATGACGTCGGCTTCGTCGATCGCCGCTTCGGCCTGGCGGCTCACCTTGGCGGCGAGTGCGGGGTCCTCTTCGGTGAGACCGGCCTGCCCCTCGGTGAGCCAGCCGCCGGTGTCGACGATCCGGAACGATCGGCCCGCCCAGTTCGCTTCGAACTCCTTGCGGTCGCGGGTGACGCCGGGTCGTTCTTGTTCGATCGCGTCGCGTTTTCCGACGATGCGATTCACGAGGGTGCTCTTCCCGACGTTCGGGCGACCCACGATCGCAACGATCGGCAATCCGTCGGTCTTCGTCATGGAGTGCTCCTGTTGGTGCGGCGCAACGCGCTCACGAGTTCGGGCGCGGATGTACCGACCACCTCGACCGGTCGAGGCAGTTCGCCGACCGTCATGCCGTCGAGGAAACGTCCGCGCGACAGCGTGACGTCGGGCAGCAGATAGCGACGATCCGAGGGAGCGTCGCGCAGCACGGCCGCAAGGTCGGCGCCCGTCAGCAAACCGGTGACGCCGATGTTGCCACCGAAGAAGTGGTTGTCGATCACCTGCACGGCGACGTCGACACCGGCGACGGCCGCGAGGCGGTCGACGTGCGGTGCGAGCACCGGCGCACCGAACGCGCCCGTGAGCAACGTGATCGGCGCATCACGACGTGGAGCGAGCGAGACCGGCATGGCCACCGCGTCGGTCGGCACTCGGTAACCGTCGGGCCGGGCTCCATCGACCCAAGCGAAGAAGCCGTGCTTCGGGCCCGACCCGGTGAGGTTGTCGCTGCCGTCGAGGGCCGAGTCGAGCTCGGCGGCGAACGTCGACGCCATCCCGATGCCGTTCTCGTGTTGGCGAGCACCTTCGTAGAACTCGACGTCGGGAAACGAGCGGCCCGCGAGGAGGTAGTACTCGTCGGACGCGAAGACGCATCGTTCGCCGCGCACGTCGAGAAAGCGTCGTTGCCACGCGTCGACGATGTCGAGCACCTGCGCGGCCTCGTTCGCACGGTGCGGGCGCATCTCGGGCTCGCGATTGTGCGCGCTCACTCCCAGGGGCACGACACCGACCGTCGCGATCTCCGCGAACCGATCGAAGATTCCGAACAGCGTGTCGTCGAGGACGGCGCCGTCGTTGATCCCCGGACACACGACCACTTGACCGTGCACTTCGATGCCCTCGTCGAGGATCGCCCGCAACCACCGCAGACTCGTCGCGCCGCGACGATTTCGCAACAGCCGCGTGCGAACCTCCGGGTCGGTCGCGTGGATACTCACGTACAACGGCGACAGCCGCTCGGTCACGACCCGCTCGAGATCGGCTTCGGTGAAGCGGGTCAGCGTCGTGAAATTGCCGTACAGGAACGACAGTCGGTAGTCGTCGTCCTTCAACGACAGGCTCTTGCGCATTCCCTCGGGAAGCTGGTGGATGAAACAGAACGGGCAATGGTTGTCGCAGGTTCGCACGCGGTCGAACACGGCGCTGTCGAGTTCGAGCCCGAGCCCCGCGCCGGCCGGCTTTTCGACGACGACGGTTGTCTCGAGCCCGCCCCGGCGCACGTCGATCTCGACGCGCGGTTCGTCGGCCTGGAACTGGTAGCGGATCACGTCGCGGATCGACTCACCGTTCAGAGCGAGCAACTCGTCACCGGGGACGAGGCCGACGGCAGCGGCGGGAGATCCGGGCGCGACCGCGACGACGCGCGCGACCGACATGAGGCCAGTGTAGGTGCGACGACCTCGTAGTCTCGGCCTGTGAGCAGCGAACCGAACGGCGCCATCGAACGGGTGTTGCTCGCCGAACCCCGCGGGTTCTGCGCCGGCGTCGAGATGGCGATCAAGGCATTGGCATGGCTCGTGCGCGCCTTCGAGCCGCCCGTCTACTGCTACCACGAGCTCGTGCACACCCGACTCGTCGTCGAACGATTTCAGGCGCTCGGTGTCGTGTTCGTCGATTCGATCGACGAGGTGCCGGCCGGGGCGCCGCTGATGCTCTCCGCGCACGGCTCGCCGCCCGAAGTCGTTGCGGCCGCGAGAAGACGCGGCGGCTACGTGGTCAACGCGGTGTGCCCGCTCGTGACGAAGGTGCACCACGAGGCGAAGGTCCGAGCCAACAAGGGCTACCGCATTCTCTACGTCGGACATGCCGGTCACGACGAGGCGGTCGGAACGTTGGCGGTCGCACCGGACTCGATCACACTCGTCGAACGCGAGCCCGATCTCGACGCGGCGTTGTCGGCGGTGGGTGAAGCGCCGGTTGCCATGTTGGCGCAGACGACGCTTGCGCTGAACGAGTGGCAGGGAATGCTCGACGCGACCCGGGAACGGTTTCCGAACCTGTGGACGGCGACGCGCAACGATCTGTGCTTCGCGACGACCAACCGACAGGCCGCGCTGCGAGAGATCGCAACCCGAGCCGACGCGGTCGTGGTGATCGGGAGCGCGAACTCGTCGAACACGATCGCGCTGGCCAAGGTCGCCCACGACGTGAACTGTCCGATCGTGTTGCGCATCGATGGGGCCGACGAACTCGACTTGGAACTCTTGCGAGGCGCGCGGGTTGTCGGCGTCACCGCAGGCGCTTCGGCGCCCGAAGAACTCGTCGAAGCGGTGATCGCCAAACTCGCGCCGACTGCCGGCGTCGAAGCCGTGCGCGTCACCGACGAAGACGAGTACTTCCCTCCGCCGCGCGAACTCCGGGAGCTGCTGCCGTCGCTCGACGCGGTGGTCGCCTTCGCGTTCGGCGGCGATCCTGCGGCGGCGGTCGCGCTCGGCGGACCGCTCGGTTCCGACCGCGACCGTGACGCGTCGGCGGTCCTCGCCACGCTCGGCGCGTCGAGCTCATCGGCTCGGTAACTTCGATCGAGCCATCGCACAGGAGGGTCTCCGATGCTCAGCCCCAACATCGACGTCTTCCGGATCTGGCTCCACGTCGTCGCGGCGTGTGTCTGGATCGGCGGTCAGGTCGCGCTCGCCGCCCTGGTCCCGGTGCTGCGCCGCACGGCCGATCGAGCCGCGCTTCAAGCCGTCGCGCGCCAGTTCCAGCGGATCGCCTGGCCGGCCTTCGCCGTCCTCGTGCTGACCGGGATGTGGAACCTCGTCGAGATCCGCATCGGCGATCAGTCCGGGCCGTATCTCGGCTCGGTGTTCCTGAAGCTCGTGCTCGTCGCCCTGTCCGGCGCCGGTGCGGCAGCCCATGCGCTCGCCACCGGCCCCGCGGTTTCGGCGGCCACCGACGAAGCAACCCGCCACCGCAAACAGGTCGTCAGCGGCATCACCGCCGGCCTCGGACTCCTGTTCGCGCTCGCCGCCGCCTTCGTGGGCGTCCAACTCTAGGTGCGTCGATAGACCCTAAGAATTAGGGTCGATCGACGCACCTGGCTTGGTCGGAGAGCCGCTGGAGTTCGATGCGGAGGC
>SXGT01219771.1_pt1 | contig 24741 bp, 16 predicted proteins | sample 3176221 | NCBI WGS metagenome assembly SXGT01 (sample SAMN11356862, study PRJNA531348) | freshwater metagenome | isolation source: freshwater sample F1-120 | place: China: Fuxian Lake, Yuxi | collected 2017-12-25
CTGCGCGACATGCCGTTCTCGATTTCGGCCGCGATCGGTTTCAGCGCACTGTCCGGCGTGGCCGTGTTGGATGACATGATCCTTGTCAGCTATGTGCGGCAACTCCGTCGAACAGGCATGAAGATTCACGACGCGGTGCGCCAAGCAGCGGTCACGCGCTTGCGCCCCGTATTGATGACGACGCTCGTAGCCAGTTTCGGCTTCCTGCCGATGGCACTCTCAACCGGCCAAGGAGCCGAAGTGCAACGGCCGCTGGCGACGGTCGTCATCGGCGGAGTCATCGGCGCGATGGTGATGTCGCTGCTGGTGCTCCGCGTGCTGTACCTATTCTTTGATGCGATCGCTCACGCGATTCAATGGGTGCTGATCCACTGGTTCCACATGTCCGAATCGGTCACGGCCCCGATGTTGGGGCTGCTCGTCGAGCACGAAAACTGATGGGCTTAGCCTCAACGAGGCGTGACTCGAAAGCCCAGGGCGCTAGCCCTGAGAAAATGGTCACGCATGAAATCGACAAGGCCCAACGGGCCGTAACCCGACGACAGAACATGACGACTGACGGCCCGTTGGGCCTTCCAAAAATGTTTCGCGCTGCCGCCCCAGGGCTAGCGCCCTGAGCTTTCGAGTCATAGTTCTTTGGGCCAAAGACATGAAGATTCCCCCTCTGTTTCACGAAGGAGACTTTGAGATGACCACACGAAATCTTTGGACGGCTTGCGGCTTGCTCGCGGCATTGATGTTCGTGGCCAACGGCTGCGGCGAATCGGCCCCCGCGCCGAAACCAGTCGCTCAGGCCGACAAACACGACGACCACAAACACGGCGGCGGCCACGATCACAGCAAGGACGGCAAGAAGGATCACGACCACTCCGGCTGGTGGTGTGGCGAGCACGGTCTCCCCGAAGCCGAATGCAGCAGGTGCAGCGCAAAGGCTGAAGCCGCATTCAAGGCTAAAGGGGATTGGTGCGACGAGCATCTCCGAGCCAAGTCGCAATGTTTTATTTGCGAGCCAAAGCTGAAAGAGAAATTCGCAGCCCTCTATCGCGCCAAGGAAGGCAAAGATCCGCCGGCCATCAAGGAGGAAGCTCCTGAAACGGAATCAAAGAAGAAAGGGACGTAGTCCAACGTGGCGGACGCAGCTTGCGTCCGCTACCGACGCTGGTAGCGTCGGCCACGAGTCAAAATGGAGCGGCTATGCGTGTCAGTGAAGCGTGCGCGAGTATTTCGCAAGCTCACCCGCCCGCCATCCGACCTATCCGATAAAGCCGCTTTGCGCGGCCGCCCAAGGAGGGGCGATGATGAGATCTGTTTGTCTCGCGAACCGACTCGCCACGGCAGGACTAGCCATTGGACTGGCGATTCTTGCCGATCCGCACAGCTTGCGCGCCGAATGGCCAAAGCTGTGGCGGACTTCCAAGCCCAAGACGGTGGCCGCTCAACCTGCAACAGTCAATCGCGCCACCCACGAACAGAACACGTCGAAACAGTTGGTCACGCCGGCGTCGGTCACGATTCAGAAGTCCGCAGTTCCTTACGAAGAAGTCCTTGAGCTGTCCACCGATCCGAGACGGATCAAAGTGGTCGTTCCCAGCGACGACCCTGTGAATGCGACTGCCGGTCTAACACTTGAGGCTTTGGTGGCTCTCGGGCTGGAGCAGAATCCGCGAATCGCGAAAGTATCGTTCGCCGTGGAAGCCGCGCGCGGGCGAGCATATCAAGCGGGTCTGTATCCCAATCCGTTGGTCGCGCTGACGTGGGATGAACTGAACGACAAGACTGGCCGTTCCGGAGTCAACACGTTGCCGCTGGTCAGTCAGGAGATCGTCCTGGGCGGTAAGCTGAAGCTCAGCCGCGCGGCGGCCGAGCGCGAAATCGAACAAGCCAATTGGGGCGTGATGGCCGAGCGATACGCGATGCTGTCTGGAATTCGCGCGGCGTATTTCGATGTCCTAGCGCTGCAAGAACGAGTGCGTTTTCTGTGCGAGATTCGCGGCAACGCCCGCGACGTCACCAAGACTTTTCGCAACCTGCGCGAAAACGCGCAGCTCGCGGACATCGACGTTTTGCCGGTCGAAGCGGAACTCGCTCGTTACGAAGCGGACGTGGAATCAGCTCAAGCGGAGAAAGCGGCAGCGTACAAACGACTGGCCGCGCTGCTCGGCATCCATCGCTTGTCGATCACGAAAGTCGCGGGCCTTTTCGAGGATTATTCCTTCCCCAACTACGACGCCGAGAGCACGCCGCAGTATGTGCTCAGCGTGCATCCGGAAATCCAGCAGGCTCAGTGGGCCGTCGAGAAAGCCAAGCTCGTCGTCCAACGCGCCAAAGCCGAGCCGATTCCGAACCTCAGCGTCAACGGCGGCTACGTCCGTCAAAACCAAAACCGCTCTGATGACTACACGCTGGGTGTGAGCGCGTCGATTCCGCTGTGGAACAAGAATCAAGGCAACATTCGCGCGACCGAAGCGGAATTGTGCGCCGCCCTGCAAGAAGTCGGTCGCGTCGAGAACGACTTGACCGATCGAGTCGCCATCGCGTTGCGCGAATACGCCGCCGCTCGTAAGCGTGCGGAAATGTATCAGGCCGTGTTGAGCCCAGCCGAACAGGCTCAGAACATTGCCACCGCAGACCAGCGCCGAAACCTGTCGCCGTTGCAGGTCTTGGAACTGCAACGCTCCCTGAGACAAGCTCGCCTGGAACGGCTCAAGTCCTTGGGCGATGCTTGGAAAGCCGCTGCCACGATCTCTGGTCTGACGATCGAAGACAACTGGCCGCCAGCTCCGAAACGATCCACCGATGTGCCGCCCGCTCCGGCAGCAGACGCGAACAAACCATGACAAGTCACGGGCCGGGGAATCGTCGTCGCAAGCACGACGCGCAAGCGAGTGATCTGGGTGCGAACTACTCGACCACTCGCTTGCGCGTCGTGCTAATTGCTGGCCATGAATCATTCCGGCTAGACTCCGCGAGCCATGCCGACATCCGAGACTTCACGCGGCGAATTCATCCTGTTGGGAACCGGCACGAGCGTCGGTGTCCCAATGATCGGGTGCGATTGCCCGGTCTGCACCTCGACGAATCCGAGGAATCACCACACCCGTACCGGCGTCGCGGTCAACACTCCACGCGGGACGTTCGTCATCGACACGCCGCCGGAATTGCGTCTGCAACTCATTCGCGAACGAGTTCGCCTGGTCGAAGCCGCCCTCTTCACGCACTCACATGCCGATCACATTTTCGGACTCGACGACCTGCGCACCAGCGGTTGGAAGTTGTCGCACCCAATCCCGCTGCATTGTGAAGAACCGGTTGAACGGCAACTGCGTGCCTCGTTCGGTTACGCCTTTGAAACGCTGTCCCATGACCAGCATCCCGGCGCGATCCCCAAGTTGGAGTTCGTGCGCATCGGGCTTGATCCATTTGAAGTGCTCGGCCAGCGCGTGCAGCCGATTCGACTGCTGCACGGCAAGCTGCCGGTCCTCGGCTTCCGAATCAACGACATCGCGTTTTGCACCGACGTCAGCCACATCCCCGACGAAAGTTGGCCGCTGCTCGAAGGACTGGATGTGCTGATCCTCGACGCGCTGCAGGACAAGCCGCACCCCACACACTTCGGCCTCGCTCAAAGCCTGGAAGTCGTCGAGCGAGTGCGACCGCGCCGAGCATTCTTCACTCACGTTTCACACAAGCTCGACTACGAGACCACGAACGCACGGCTGCCGACCGGAGTGGAACTCGCCTACGACGGCCTGCGGATTCCCCTGTAGGTCAGGCTTTCTAGCCTGACCCGCACGTTCAAACCGCGTCGATGGCCGTTCGAGTCAGCCTCGAAAGGCTGACCTACAAATTACGCCAGAATCTCTTTCACGACATGCCCATGCACGTCGGTCAGCCGCATGTCGCGGCCGCTGAATCGGAAAGTCTGCTGTGTGTGATCGACGCCGAGCAGATGCAGCATCGTCGCGTGCAGGTCATGCATCTCCAGCTTGTTCTCGACCGCTTTGTAACCGTACTCGTCGGTCGCGCCGTAGATCGTGCCCCCCCTCGCTCCGCCGCCTGCCAGCCAGACGGAGTAACCGAACGGATTGTGATCACGTCCGTCGCTCCCTTGCGCGAACGGAGTCCGGCCAAACTCCCCCGCCCACACGATCAACGTGCTGTCGAGCAACCCGCGCTGCGCGAGATCTGCCAGCAACGCCCCAATCGGTTGATCGACCGTCAGCGCGTTCTTGGTATGGCCATCTTTGAGATTCTGATGTTGATCCCAACGGTCGCCATTTCCACCAGGGCAAGTCAGTTCGATAAACCGCACGCCCCGTTCGACCAGCCGCCGCGCGAGCAAGCAGATACGTCCGAACGTCCGCGTGTTGGCGAAGTCCGCTTGCAGGCCATACGCCTTCTGAGTCGCCTCAGTCTCTTTCGACAGGTCCATCAACTTCGGCACGGCCATCTGCATCCGCGCGGCGAGTTCATAGTTCGCAATCGCCGATTCAAGCGCATCGACCGGCCCCGTCTGTTCCAGCAGCTTGCGATCAAGCCGCCGCATCAGGTCGAGCTTCCGTTGTTGAGCCTCCGCCGTCGGTTCTCCGCGTTGGATGTTCGCGACCGGAGGATCACTTGCGCTGAGCACGCTGGCTTGGAAGCTCGCGGGAAGAAAACCGCTGTTGAAATTGTCGGCACCGCCGGGCGGAGTCAGACCACCGTTCAACACGACGAAGCCCGGCAAGTCCTGGCATTCGGTGCCGAGCCCATATCCGACCCACGCCCCCATGCTCGGCCGGCCTTGCTGCCCGTGGCCTGTGTGCAGGAAGTAGTTCGCGTTCGTGTGCTCGGGGAACTGCGACGTCAGCGACCTGACAACCGCCAGCTTGTCAACGTGTTGTGCAACGAACGGAAACAGATCGCTGACCGGGATGCCGCTCTCGCCGTATTGCTTGAACTTCCACGGACTGGCCAGCGTGTTGCCGATGTTGTTGAACTGCGTCTTCTCGATCTTCATGGCAAACGGCTTCCCGTTCTCCGCATCGAGCCGTGGTTTTGGATCGAACGAGTCGACCTGCGAAACTCCCCCATCCATGTAGAGGAAAATCACGCTCTTCGCCTTCGCATCGAAATGCGGCTTGCGAGCAGCGAACGGATTCTTGTCGCTGGCCGAAGTCGTCTCGACACCAAACGACGAATCGCCGAGTAATGTCGAAAGTGCCACAGCCCCAAAACCGTTGGCACAAGTCTTCAGCATTTCGCGCCGAGTGACCGGCGGTGAAACAAATCGTCGGCAATGCGTCTGCATTTTGAAATCATTTCTACGACATAAAGCGAAGGGGTCAGCTCCGATCCGATCTCAACCTTTTCATCCAGTAACGCGGGTTCCGTCGACCTGGAAACACCGCAAAGATTTCGACTTCGTCCTTCGATTCGCGAACCTCAACCACAACAACAACAACAACTTTGAACTTCCGCAAAACAGCGCTGCAAGTGACGGCTGCGGCCACCAAATTCCCAACGTGCGTAACTCGTGGGAAACTCTTGGATCGAGGCATACGTCTTCGCCAACGCATCCAAAAAACGCCCGCCGTAGCCCGTCCTCGCTTCGCCAAACACACCGGCGAGGTCTGCAATTTCCACGTCGGCCTCGTCCCGGATGAGCAACTTCATGCCACCGGCATCCCTTCGATTTTGCGACGAATTCGATCGAGAGATTCCCAGGCATCATGACTCACACCAACACCGCGATCCATTTCATCCAGGCGTCGCTGCAATTCCAGGGTGTAGCTTGGATCCAAATCAAACTCATCGTCTGCGGATGCTTCACGATCGACGCTGTCCATGAGCTGCTCGGCTAGGTTTAGTCTCTCGACTTCAGACAAACCGAGGGCTTGTTCAAGAACATCATTCGCACTCATAAAATACTCCTGTCATTGGCGGCGAGTTCACTTAACGAACACGAACTCTTTGACATTGAACAGCACATGGCAGAGGTCCGTCCAGACTTGAGCGTGCTTGGTCCAGCCATCGGCGGGGAGGTTGTAGGACTTCGCTTGCTCGCGCAAGAAGGCAAGATTCTCGGCCTGTTCGGCAGCGCTCGGCAAGCGGGTGAAGGCGTCGAGATACAGTCGCTCGATGCGTTGCTCCGGCGTCAGGTCGGGGCCTTCCTTCAGCGAGCGTTCGGCCCAGCGTTTTGACATGTCGAGGACGAACGGGTCGTTCATCAGGATCAGCGCCTGAGCCGGCACGTTCGAGACGTTGCGGCGGCCGATCGTCGTGAACGGGATCGGGGTGTCGAAGGCCAGCATCATCGGCGACAGGAAATTGCGATTGAGGGACATGTAAACGCTGCGTCGCCCGTCGCCGTCGAGCGGCCCGCTGTTGCCGGGTCGGCCTCGGCCCTGCATGAAGGGAGTCAGGTGGACCGGCACCGACGGGCCGAGCGTTTGACGATTCAAGCGGCCGGCGATCAGCAGCATCGAGTCGCGAATCGCTTCCCCTCCGAGACGATGGATCGGGGCGCGGTGCAGCCAGAGGTTCTGCGGATCGACGACTTCGGTGTTCGGGCCGCTCCCTGACGGTCGCGGTACGGTTGGGGTCTCACCCGCCATCTGCCAGGCGTTCGTCAGCACGATACGGCGAATCAAACGCTTCAGCGACCAGCCGTCGGCGACGAACGTCTCGGCGAGATGATCGAGCAGTTCTGGATGCGTCGGCTCCTTGCCGAGCACTCCGAAGTTATCGACCGACTCGACGATGCCGCGGCCGAAGAGGTGGTGCCAGACGCGATTCACGGCGACTCGCGGGACGAACGGATTCGACTTCGAGTCGATCAATCGCCGAGCCAAATGCAATCGGCCGCTCCCCGGTTCTTGATCGACAATGGGTTGGTCGATGCCGTCGAGCGCTTCCAGATTCCGACGTCCCACCTCCGGGCCGAGATTCTTGTGGTTGCCACGAATGAAGACGTGCTCGTCAATCGCATTGCCGTCGCAGATGGCGATGGCCCGCAGCGGTTCGGGAATCTCGTGGGGCAGGTTTTCAACCTGCCCGGCTACAGCGATGGTGACTGGCAGGTTGGAAACCTGCCCCACGGTGTGCTTCGCCAAATCGTTCACCGACTTGATCGTTGGATCGGCCAGCAGGGTCGCATGACTCGGATGTGGCGGCGCACTTGGTTCCGCACCGCCATTCGTGAAGCGGATTTCATCGCAGGCGATCCAGCCATCGCCGTCGTCGATCAGTTCGATGTAGGCTCGTCGGCCGAGATGGTTTTGCAGGTCGCCCGCCTGGCGATGCCAAACCCATTGACCATCGGTGTTGACCTCGAACGTCGTCCCGCTGAACAGCAGGCCGCTGAAGTCCATCATTTGATAGCCGTCGAGGATCAGTCGGATGCGCGCGTTCTTGCCGGCGACTCGATACAGAATTTGCGGTTGCGTGATCGTGAACGTCGGCGATCGGAGCACGCCACGCAGCTTCGGTGAGAGTTCTCCGCTGTGAGCGATGCCATCGGCATTCGGGCCATTACCGAAACTCCAACCGGTGGCGAACCAAGGCAATTTGAGATTTGAAATCTGAGATTTCAGATTTCGGACATTGCTGTCAGCCGGATGTTGCAGATCGACGAAATTTGCTGATGTGAAGTCCTCGAAGAGTTCTGTCTTCGCGGCCGTTTCCTCGGCCCGCTTTTGTTCGGCAGCGATCCGTTCTGAGAGTTCTCGCTTCCGGCCTTCAAACGATTCGGGTTTAGAGTCGAGAGGACGCGATGTGAATTCGTGCCATGCCCACAAGGGATGTGTCGGGCGGCGGACCTCTTCGCTTTGCAACAGCCGCACGATGAGTTCGAGGTCGTGCGCGGCCAACTTCGCTTCGCGAGCGACAACGGCCAACGGGCGTTTTGTAATTAAGGCATCGCCTGCGTCGGTGAAGACAATCTGATCCAGGTTGATGTGGCCCCAGCCGCCTCGGCGCGAATCGACGACCTCCAGCACCGCTTCTTTTTCACGCCACTGGGAGACATCCCACGCCATCAGTTCAACTCGCTCATTGTTCTTGCCGGTGGCGGTTTGAACGACCTTGTCTCCGACTTTCAGATTGAAACAGGTCTCACCGGGATGCTTGCCGCCGCCGATCAGGAACTTGATGGCTCGATGCCGAATGACGAACGACTGCGATGTGAGCTTGCCGGTGAGGTCATCGTTGCCGGCCCATGAATTCAACAGCTTCTGTCCTTCAAACGCACTGACGGGCATCTGACCGGGAAGCGTTCCCGCCGCTGGCCCACGCTCGAATGCCGCCCCTTCGACTTTCCATTTCGTGAACGTGTCGGACTCGAAGTCGTCGAACAGTTCGTCGGGCAGTCCTTTTGAAGTTTCTTTCGCATCCTCTGGTTTCGGAGCTCCGTGCATGACTTCGTGCGCGGCGAGTAGGTACTTATTGACATCAGGCGAGCGGGCGGGCGTCAGCCCCCTGGTTGACTTTGCGTTGCCTTGATTGACCGGGGGGGTGACGCCGCCCCGCTCGCCTTTGCGTAGGCGCTGAATCGCCGCGACGGCCGCGTCGATTTTTCCGTGTGGATCGAGATACGCCGTCTGCCGTCGCGAACTTTGCAGGAACCCGGCGAGCGCGTAGTAGTCCATTGTTCGAATCGCATCGAACTTGTGGTCATGGCATCTCGCGCAGGCGACGGTCAGGCCGAGGAACGTCTTCGAGAAGACATCCAGTTGATTGTCGATCCGCGCGGCTTGCTCGGCTTTGGCATCGACGGGCGCGTGCTTGTCTTCGCCGAGGAACCAGAAGCCGGTGGCGATGAGCGATTCGTTGTAGTCGTCGGTGGGGTGGGGACGGGCAGCGTAGGGTGGGTCGAGTCCGCGAGACCCACCATTGGATTTCTCTCCCGCTGGATTGGTGGGTCTCGATGACTCGACCCACCCTACGGGTAACAAATCCCCTGCGACATGCTCAACAACAAATCGGTCATACGGCACGTCGGCATTCAGCGCGCGGATCACATAGTCGCGGTACTGGCTCGCGTGATGCAGCGGGAAATCGAATTCGTGGCCGAGCGTTTCGGCATAGCGGACTAGATCGAGCCAATGCCTTCCCCAGCGTTCTCCGAAGTGGGGCGAGTCGAGCAAGCGATCCACGACGCGCGCGAGTGCTTCACGAGTCGGTGCTTTGTCGGCGATGAATTCATCGGCCTCGGCAGGTGTCGGCGGAAGACCGATGAGAGCGAAGTAAACTCGACGCAGCAATGTGCGGCGATCGGCGGCGGGAGCATGAGGCAAGCCGTGCTCTTCGAGCTTAGCCAGAACGAATTGGTCGATGTGGTCCGAGTCGCGAAATGTCGCCGGGTTCACGTTCGGGGCAGCCTGGAAAGGCTGACCTACTTTGGGCGGCTCGAAGTGAGCGATCGGTTTCCAGGCCCAGTGCTTGGCTTTCCGTTCGGCCAGCGGAAACGCTTCGGGCTTGAGGTCGCGTGTGGGATCGTCTTTGCCGGCGCTCCACGGTGCGCCGCGTTTAACCCATTCGGTGAGGATTGCAACCTCCCCTTCGGGCAGGCGCGACTTGGGAGGCATCTCGAAATCGACGTAGTTGATCGCTTTGACGAGCAGACTTTCCGCTGGCTTCCCCGGCATGATCGCCGCGCCGGAATCGCCACCGCGCAGGATGGCCGCTCGTGATGCGAGACTCAGGCCACCCTTCAAGACTTTTGCGTCCGGCCCGTGGCACTCGAAGCAACGAGTCTCCAGCAGCGGCTTCACTTTCGATTGAAAGAACTCGATCGAGGCCGCATCGAATGTCGACGGCTCTTGCGAGTTCCCTCGCTCGTTCGGCCACGCAATCAGAGCGGCCACACCAACTCCAACCAGCAACCACAGGCCACGTCGTGATTGAGTTGTCATTGCTGCGACTCCTGCTGAGGTAGTTGTGGACTCATCCAACGTGCAATACCGAACGCGATTCCGCAGACGAAAATGCCACACACATACCAGAGTCAACTCAGCAGGCTGGAGATGGTGAGTTTCCTCTTGGTGTCTGACGGCACCTCAACTCCGAAGCCTTTCTGCTAGGCGGTTTCGAACTCGAGGCTCTGCATCTCTGGCGGAAGTTTCCCAGGGTCTTTGGCTCGTTGGAAGTCGGAGCGAAAGTCGTCTTTGATGCTCTCACGAAGTTGACGATACCAGCTCGCGCCGCTGGCGAGAATCAAGATCGAAACAACTGCGGCGACGAAGTATCACGTGTGTGAGACCTGCGGCCGGAGCCGAACGGCGGGGTCGGGAAACCCGCGCCGAACTCGAAAGACCAACGTGCCACGACCGCCAGCGAGAAGCCCGAGTTGAATGTGACGGGCTGCTCCCTGACGGTCGCGGTACGGTTCGAGTGCCAGGCAGCTACTTCGCCAATTCGGCTTCAATGGCTTTGACGACTTCAGCCGAATCCGGTTGCACACCAGTGCGGAAGCGGGCGACGACTTTGCCCTCCTTGCTGACGAGGAACTTCTCGAAGTTCCACTTCACCGGGCCGGCGTCCTTTTCCGTCGGAGCATTCTCCTTCGACGTCAGTTGTTTGAAGAGGTCGGCGGCCTTGTCGCCGTTGACGTCAATCTTGGAAAACATGTCGAACTTCACGCCGTAGTTCTTCTCGCAGAACTGAGCGACGTCTTCATCGCTGCCCGGCTCTTGGCTGCCGAACTGATTGCAAGGGAAGCCGAGCACGGCCAAGCCTTTCTCGCTGTACTTTTCGTGCAGCACCTCGAGCGGTTTGTACTGCGGAGTCGCTCCGCATTGGCTGGCGACATTGGTAATCAGCAGCACCTTGCCGCTGTACTTGGCGAGATCAACTTTCTTGCCGGTCAGGGTCTTCATCTCGTGCTTGAGCAGCGGCGGAGTTTTCTTATCTGCGGCCGAAGCGAAGACTCCGGCAAACAACACGGCACCAGCGAGACAGAATAGAGAGGACAATTTCATGGCAGGTCTCCTAAGTTGGGGATGAAACGGTGGGATGTGGCCTATCAGCCACACGAGAAGCATATCCCGGGTCCAGGGTCGATCGGAAGCAAGTAACCCGAAGCGTCAGCGAGGGCGAATGCTCGATCGGCGAGGATTCGTGGATCGACTTGAATGGAAGTGGTCGCTCAATCTCACTCCCTCGGTGCCCCTTCGGATTGCTCGTCGGCCGCGGTGTCCGCTTTCATGAACTCTTGAAGCAGCACGGTCGCGTAGCAGCCGGATGGCAGAGAGAATTCGAACAGCAATCCGTCTGGCGCCGCACTGATTTGCAGATCGTCTGGCCGGACGAGCAGCGGGCGGCGCGTGCCGTCGGTCAAATGTCCGTAACGGCGGAAGGCGTCGGGAGAGAGTTGCGCGGCGTCGAGCACTCGTTGTTCGCGAGTCGCCGGTTCGTCGGTTGTTGGTTTCATCTTCGGGCCAAACATGGGACCGGTGATGACCGTCTCGTGAGTGTTGAAACGAGGTTGCTCGGCAGCGAGATCCTGTGCGACGAACAAGCCGCCCGTCGCGCAGACCTGCATCACATCGCCGAGCAGCACTCGGTCGAGCAATCCGTCTCGCAACCGCTCGGCCAGCACTTGGTTGAACAGCCACGATTGCGCCGCAGACAACGCCAGCCGATGCAGGAAGCGGCGACCTGAGCGATTTCGATCACGCGATTTTCGTGACGGTTCGCTGGAGGCTCCCGTTTCGCTTAACAGATTCAAGCCTTGCTTTAGTGTGCTACCGTTGTGGCCGAAACGTTGTGAGCCAAAGTAATTCGGCAGGCCGCTGAGACGAACACGCTCGGCAATCGCAGTTGCCTTTGCCAAAGCGTCAGGTTCGACGTTGCGCACGAGGACTCGAAAGCGATTGCCGTGGAGGTGCCCGGTGCGGAGTTTGTTCTTATGCGGTGTCGCACTCAGCACGCGGATGTGGTCGGTGTTGAGGGACGGCACCAGCGATTCGAGCCGGCTCGGCACCGACACGAACTGCCGAGTCACCGCGTGCTTGTCCTTCAGCCCCGCGATGCCTAGATCGCCGGACGAGATGCCGAGCACGCTCGACAAGTGCCGCGACAACTCGTCGGCTGAGACGCCGCGTTTCTCGATCCAAAGGTAAAGATGCTCGCCGTCGCCGCAGGGGGAGTACGCCGGGATCTCTTCGACTTCAAAGTCCTCCGGCTGAGACTTCAACGTCCCTGCGATGCCGGGAAGGTCTGCTGTTGAGAGTGGCCAACGCGGAGGAAACGATTCGCTTTGTGGTTCGTCATTCATGATGGGGCGGGACAATAGCTCGCCGCCAGGATGAGCGATACGAACTCAGCGGAAGCACGAGAAAGTCGTAGCCTGACTCGCCGAGTCTGCGAAGCGATTGACGCGCAGGCGAGCGGGGCGGTGTCAGCCCCCCGGTTCTTAGCGGGGATATCGTGCCCACCGGGGGCCTGACGCCGCCCCGCTCGCCAAGTCTTTCACTGGCACTTCGAGTTGGGCACCTTCGTCTTACTCCATCATCTCCCAAAGTTGCAGCACTTTGTGGTGACCGCAGGTCAGCAGGAACTTGCCGTCGGTCGAGAGGGCGACCGTTTGCGCGGAGATGGTATCTACCGGCCATTGGTCGATGAGCTGGTTCTTCTCGACGTCCCAGACGACGACTTGCTTGTTCGACGAATCCGCCACGGCGACTCGCTTGCCGTTGGCCGAGATCGCGAAACTGTTGTTCGGTGACGGACGAACCGCGATGTTGTTGACCGACTTGGTGGGATTGTCTAACGCAACGACATCCAAGCTGGAGTGATTTTTCACCAACAGTCCGTGTGTGCCATTCGCGGTAAACCGAGCATGAACATAGCTGCTGCCACCAGGAGCCAGCGGTTCGGTCTTTTGCAGATTGCCGGTTTGCGGATCGTACTGAAACACCTGTTGGCCGTCGGTCGCGATCAGCGTCTGGCCGTTGGGACTCAGAACGACCGCTTTGGTATTGCCGCTCTTCGGCTGCCACTCCTTCAGCAGTTTGCCGGAGGCCAAGTCCCAACCTTGGAAGCGATGGATTCCGAAGCCGAAATAAACTCGCTGATTGTCCGCGGAGAACGTCATGCAGCTTGGGGCGAAGTTCTCGATCTTTGGTTGCAGGACCAACTGCTTGCTGTCGAGATTCCAGACACAGGTTTCCGTGAGTGTCCCGCCGCCAACCAGCTTGCCGTCAGCGGAGACGTTGAGGAATTGGACGTTGGCCTTTAGTCCTTCCAACTTTCCGATCGGCTCATCGTTCGAGGAGTCGAAGATCTGAACCGGTCCTTCGTGCGTGGAGACCAGCGCCCGTTTCCCATCGGGAGTCAGTTGAATAGCTTGAATCAGAATCGCCGAGAGTGGTGCAAAGCGGCGAACGAGTTTCGCGTTCTTTGGTCCCGCGAGCTTGGCGATTTCCTCGGCCGCTTTCGCCGATTGCTGCTTGCGAAGGTCGGCCATCTTTTCTTCGGCCTGCTTGCGTTCGGCCGCGATGATCTGCGGATCGGTGTAGAGGACATTCATCTGGAACGGGACACGGATCGTCGCGTTCTCGATGTTGCGAGCCAGTTCGAATTTCAATTCCGCTGAGAACGGCATCGCGTCCTTCACATGGAAGCGCCAGTCCCCTTCGCCCTTCAGGTGCAGGTACGGATTGTTGACGTTGTCGAGCGTCTTGAGTTCATAGCTCTTCTTGAGCAGCCGCACGTCGGCAACCTGTTGGCCGAGCGTAAACGTCGTGCTCTCTTGCGCCGGGAAGACGGTTTCCTTGGGCTTGTTGCCGAACACTCCGGGCGGACCGAATGGCGGACGCATGATGCCGCGTGGTCGCATCCGCGCGAACGGGTCGTTCTGGTCTTGTTCGATGCGCGTGACCGAGGTTTGTTCGGTGCGGCCCCAAGTTGCCTGACCCGTGGGGTTCAACGGAGCGATCGCCACCAGTCCGACCGGTCCCATGCAGAACGGGAGTTGCTCTTCTCCGGTCAATTGCACGATCTCGCCGAACTCGTCGATCGTCAGCGATCCGGAACCTCGGCTGATGGTCGGAAACGAAAAGTTGATGATCCGCTTGCCCGGAGCTGGTCGCTGTGAGGTCGAGAACGAAGCGTCGTAAGCCAGTGTGATGCGATTGCCGCTCGCCCCACCGACAACGCTGACGAGCGCGACCGACGGACCGATCTTCGTCGCCAGTGCCGGACCTTCGAGCTTCTGCTGTGACGTGCCGGCTACGAACTTCGCTCCCGCTTGCAGCAGCAATGTCTTCGCGTCGTTGATCGGCCGAGCCATTCCGACGTTTGTGACCGTCGGGCCGGTGAGCTTCGCGCTGGCGACGCCGATCACTTCCCCCATCTCATTGACGATCGGACCGCCGCTGTTGCCCGGATTGATCGCCGCGTCGACTTGAAACACGCGGCTGTTCCCCTCTTGATTCAGCCCCGACACCGAACCTGCCGTCACCTTCAAGTTGTTCCCCAGCACGTCCGAGAGCGGATACCCCAACGCTCGCACCGGCTGTCCGAGCTGCACGGTGTTGGAATCGGTCAGCGGTATGGGTGACAGATTCTGTGCGTTGATACGGATAACGGCGACGTCGTGAACCCGATCGGACGAGACGACGATCGCCGGATACTTCACTCCGCCAAGATGCACTTCGATCGTCTTCGCGCTATCCACGACGTGGGCACAGGTGACGAGGAACCCGTCAGCCGTGACGACGAACGCGGTGCCGGTCCCTTGCTGTTTGAACTCGATGCTCGGTCCCGCCGGCTGCGGCGAGAGGCGATACGAACAGACCCCTTCGGTTCGCTCGACGACGTCGCCGAGATTCGCCTCGATGTTGAACTTGTACGAGTACTCGCGATTCGCCTGCCACTTGTAGCGCAGCGCGTTGTTCGGATCCGCCGCGACCACCGGCGGTGGCTGCACGGGAACTCCCGGAGCAGGGAGCTGCGGAGCGGGGGTCGGAACCGGAGCGACCGGAGCCGGTGTTGGATTCGGAACCTGCGGCGCAGGATTGACCGGCACGGTAGGCGGCGCGGGATTCGTCGGTGCCGGAGTGGAAACGTTCGGAGTCACTGCACCGTTCGCCTCTGGCATCGGCGGCGTCACATTGGGCGGTGGCATTTGATTCGGCGGAGCGACACTGACCGGAGCGGGGTTCTGCTGAGCGACCTGGTTGTTCTCCGGTTTCTTGTCGCTAAAGAGCCAAATCGCGGTAGCGAACGAGATGACTCCAACAACGCATCCGACCGCGATCCCCAGGACCAGCGGCGCGGAGCTTTTCGATTTGTCAGCCGCCGGACTCTTTCCACCGCGAGCGGGCTTCGACGAGCGTCGCGGCGCTTCCTCCTCGAACGCATCGTCCGCCACGTCGTCGTCGAGTACTTCATCCTCGACCATGTCATCCGCTTCCAGCTCGACAAGGTCATCTTCGACCGGCTTTGACCTGGGGAGCTTCAGCGTCTGCCCGCACGCCGGACATTTGAAGGAACCCTTCGCGAGAATTGCATCGGGCACCTTGAGCTTCTTCTCGCACGACGGGCAAACGATCAGCTTCATCTCGCGGCTCCGGCAGATTGGATGAGAACTTGATTCGCGTATGCGAAAAGAGATTGAAGTCGTTCTCAGACCTCACGAACTCAGCGTAGCCACACTCACGACCACATTCCACGCGAGCCGTTTCGTCATGCAACCGATTTCGATTTGCGTTCGTCTCCCACCGCCTTCATCCGTGCCCCGGCTTTGCCATCCGTGCGCGCCGGATTTCGGAATGGTCTCGCACGGATGGCAAAGCCGGGGCACGGATAAGACAGACGATGATTGAGCCGATTACTTGGCATCACCCTCGGCCGGAGCCGGAGCGGGAGCCTTTGGGATCGCTTTGGGCTTCACGGCTTCTTCGGGTGGCTGGATGTCATCCGTCGGCGGTTCGGGCTTGGCGGCCTCGAACAGTTCCCAGCCGTTGTCGGTCATCTTGAATTTGTAAGTCGTCGCTTTGAGACTGTACTTCCCCGAACCTTTGCCATCGCCGCGATTGAACTCGACGATCCAGTCGCGATCGTGATTGAACTTCTGCGACTGCCCCGGCTTGATCGAGAAGGATTGTCCGTTGAGCTGATACTCGACCGGCTTGTCGTTGGCGGCCGGAGCCATGATGACGATCGGCCCGTTATCAAACGCCGGAGCCGGGATCGACGGTGGCGGGTTGACGATCACCGGGCTAGGAGTTGTGTACGTCGGCGCGACATAGCTGGGATACACATAGCTCGGAGTTGAGTAGTAATAGTTGGGGGGCGAATAGATTTGCAGACCGATCCCAGACCCGCCGTAGCCGTACCCTCGGTAACCACCGTACCGATATGGGTAGCTGCCGTAGCCAAAGCCGTAGCTGGGATAGCCATACCCAAAGCCGCCGTAGCTAAATCGAAAACTGGTGCCTCCGCCGCGTCGATGATCAGCAAACGCCGACCCGGTCAGGCTGGTCACGATGACCACGCTGCAAATCAATACTTTGAGAAAACGGAAGGGATTCATGATGTCCTCACAGAAAAAGAGGTAAGGCGAACTGGCAGGTTCGATCGTCCGTTTATAGTGTCCCGCGCGAACCGTGCGACAGCCGGGACGGGAGTGACAAGAACGTGATGAGTGAGAACCCGCAGCCTTTGATCCCCGCAGCGACTTCCGAGTTTGCGCAACCAGCCACTGCCGAGGGGACTCTGTGCTGGCAGGAACACACTCCCGCTCGACTGTGGACCGGCCGAGCGGGCGTGTCTTATCCCACGCGCACCGCGTTGGAACTCCGCTGCGATCACGCGGCCGCCGTCGATGCCGTTCATGCGGAACTCGATTTGATGCGCGATCTCGGTGCCGACTTCGTCAAGCAGTTCGGATTGTTCGAGGTCTCGACCGAAGCCACGACGAAGACCGAATACCTCGCACGCCCGGATCTCGGACGCCGCTTGAACACCGAGGCGAAAGATTTGCTCTGGAAGCGCTGCCCGCGCGGCGCGGAGTTACAGGTCGTCATCGGCGACGGACTCTCGGCCACGGCGGTTGCCGCACAAGTGCCGGCGCTGTTGCCGTTACTGCTGGACACGGCCGCGAATCGCGGTTGGCAGATCGGTCAACCGTTCGTCGTGCGTCACTGCCGAGTCGGCGCGCTCAACGACATCGGCGAGCAACTCGATCCGCAAGTGGTCGTGCTCCTGATTGGCGAACGTCCCGGCCTCGCAACCGCTGAGAGCCTGTCGGCGTACCTCGCCTATCGGCCGCGCCCCGGCAACACCGATGCGCGGCGGAACCTGATCTCCAACATTCACACGGCGGGTGTCTCTCACACAGAAGCTGCTGAGCGAATCCTGTCGCTGGCGGATCAACTGCGAACGCGGCGACGCAGCGGAGTGGACGTCAAAGAAGTCTGGTCGCGAGCAATCAGCGCCGCTGGACGCTTAACTGATCTCAAATGAAAAGATGGCTCTCCGCTATTCGTGTTGGAGACGAATTCGTGAGCCGCAAGGCGCTAGCCGCGGGTCGAGGAAATGAACCCGCGGCTAGCGCCTTGCGGCTCACAAGACACCGAAACCAACACGAATGGCGGAGAGCCGAAAAGATTTGGAACGCTAATCTCCGCTAATAGGCTGCTGAGATTAGCGAAAATTAGCGGTCCTTGGCTTCCTGCGGTTTCTCAACCGCCGCCAGGCCGAGGGGTGGGACCAAGGGGTAGCGATGACCTGCGGTGGTTCCTGTTTGCCCGGTGGAGTGAACTTCAGGCGGACGCGGTAGGCGTAGCTGTTTCCCGGCGTCACTTCAAAATCGAAGGCGCGGAAGAGTTGATGCCGAACTTCGTACTTCGATTTCGGCGGCGTGACAGACAGCCACGAATGCGTGACCAACACCTTCGCCCAAGGAGGCTGAAACTTTGGAGTCGGGACCGTCAACGCTGGATCGCGGTGCAATTCGGGAACCCAGTCCCCTTCGTTGAACCCCACACGTTCGAGAATCTCTTGGGAGAACTTGAGGTCCAACTTCTTCCAGGCATCGGGCGGGATCGTCGAACCCTCGCTGCTGGCGGGTTCATCGAGATCAAGTTTCTTGGTGGGCCGTGTCGCGCGTTCGAGTTCGAAGTCCCCGAACTTCACCGCGAGAGGAAACGCACCGGTTGGCACCAAGCCTCGCAGAGAAACGACCGGAATTTGAGTCGTTGGTGTCTCGTCGGTGTCTTTGGCTGGCGTCTTGGGATCGTCCGGCTTGGCGGCATTCGATGGCATGGGAACTCCGGCCTGTGTCGGAGTCGCGATCAAGGCTTCGACAGAGGGCCAATAACCGCTGAGGGTCTCAACCTCATGCGTGACGACGCGAGCCACTCGAAAGCCGACGTCGGCCTGATGATGCGAGAGTTGTTCTCGAATTCGGAATAGCAGCGACTCTTGAATTGCACCCCCTTCAAATTTGGTTTGAAAGCCACCACCCAACTCGAACGTGTAGTAGCTCCGCCGCGTAAGGTTCGATCCGACATCGTCATCATTCCCCGTGATGTCGCTCATCCATTCGCCGACGTTGCCATGAAGATGATGCAGACCAAACAGATTCGGGGAGCCTCCTCCGACCGGAGCGGTCTTGTCAAAGAACCTCAGCCGCGCGTTGTGCGGCGGCTTGATCTTCGTGGTGGATGGCAAACCGGCTCGCATGGCGAAGGCCCATTCGGCGATCGTTGGCAGGCGATATTGCTGCTGCTCGGTGTCGCTGAGCCAACGGCAGAAGGCTTGTGCGTCCTGCCAGGAAACCTGCACGACCGGATGATCGTTGCTCTCCTGCACGATGCCCGGAGACCGCCATGTCCGGCCTTCGGGATTGGATTCCGGCGGAAGCTGTTCGGCGGTCGTCCTGTAAAAGGTCTCCTTGACGAACTTGCGGAACTGAGCCACGGTGACTTCGGTGGCTCCCAGATAGATCGGCTGCGAGAAGACGTGGCTGGCACCAGCCGGCCTCATCCCGATCCCTGCTAAAGCATCGGCCCCAACGGGATCAAACGTGCCAGGAGGGATCAGTCGCAGTTTCATGCCCAGTGAATTCGTCGTCTCGACCGCGACGTCTGCCGATCCCGCCCAAGCCTCTTGCAACAGCGTCCCCTCGCGAGCCGTGAACGGGAGAACGGCGCGCGGCGGGGGCGTCTCGCGCGGATGAAACTCCGGCCCCGGATTCCATTCGCGGCGCAGCACCAGCAGTTGTGAGCCATTCGTAGTCGTCGCAAATTCCGTCGGCACCGGAAAGAAGCCCCCAGGCAATGTCCAACAGACGATCAGACGGTCTCGTTCAACGCGAATGATGCCTTTGCGCCAGTAGGGATACCCGACTTCGACCGAACCGCCGGACGAGAAAACAATGTGGGGCAGCTTCAGTAAAATCCCGATCGGCTCGGAATCTTCAATGAACTCGGCGCGAAGTCTTCCCTCGCGGCCATCAAACGCCAGGACGTGATCTTCCGCAAACTCGATCCATTGCAACGGCGAAGTCTCAGAGGCACCCCCACCCATCATGCCGGCCATACCGGGGGCGCTTCCTCCCATTGGAGCAGCCCCTCCACTACCAGCCGCACCAACACCCATCAAGCCAGCCGATGAATTCGATTTGGGCACGGCTGGCAATGAGGGGAGCTCTGTCCCTTCGCTCGACACCACCACCCAGCGGCCGAGCAACGCTTTGAGCGAATCGGGCATCACGGCGGAAGTGACTGTGCCACCGCCGGCGGACATGTCGCCGCCGAAACCACCTGAGGCTCCGGCTGCTCCCGACAGAAGCTGAGGCTTGGGAAAACCTCGTTCATCGAATTGCGGATCGCGGCGACTGGACGTGGCTTCGAGACGATCGCTGGAACGAAGCACTTGGTTGCTCGTCCGCCCATCTTGAGTCATCGGCGCTTGCGACTTCCACGACAGCCAACTGACTGCGATCAACGTCAGCGGGACACCGAAGATCGTGAAGCACATGACGGCGGCAAGACGTTGCCAGCCGGTGAGTCGTTCGATCATCCAACGGCCAGAACTGCGAGCAATCAGCGGGCGGACCAAGAAGAGAATGAACAATGCCGCCAAACACATCACCCCATTCAAGGCAAACGTCAATTGTGCCAAGTCGGGTGCCCCCTGATGGCTGGCTCCGTAAGCGAAGCCTTGGCCAAGTGCCATCAGCAACAACACGGCTCCGAACCAGACGAGCCAACTCGCCGTATTCCAAGCCGCTCGAAAGGTGGAACCGATTACGAATGCCACGGCCAGGTTGGCCGCCGCGAAGTCGAGAAACGACATCCTGTTGTTGGAGCCACGGCCGTCGATAAGCGTTGTCCCGATCGCCATCAACACGCCGATCACGAGCACAGGCCAGAAGGCGTGCTTCCACCCCAGTGGGCAGAACCCGTCCGCCCGATGAGCCGTGGGATCAGCCGTTCTAACAGGACTCGGAGGGTTGCCCTCCTTCCCCTCGCCGGGAAGTTTCAACATTTCTTCGCCGTGCTGTGAGACATGCCGAGCGGCGATCGCCAACAAGTAAATGCCATTCAGAATGAGCTGTGGCCAAAAGGGGGCGGCGTACTCCATACGCAGATTTTCCACGGCTCCGACATATGACCACGTCAAGACGCCCAAGATGATGCACATCGCCAGACGCTGCCGTCCGCCAAGAGTGTTCCAGCCGACAAAGAACACTCCGTAACTCAGGGCCGTCGCAAGAATGTGCGCGACCGCGATTCCGAACGGCTCGATGACGTCGCGGGTCTCCAAACGCGCCGGATTGCGAGTCTCCCCTGCAATATGGAGTTGCTCGATCACAACCAGTGCCATCACGACACACATCACGAGCATCGGAATCCAGGCCCGAGCCAATGTCACCCCACTGGGACCACGAGCCGCCTCTCGTGAGTCAGCCTTTCCAGGCTGCGCTGTGCGCGGGTCTCCCGACCCCGCACTCAGACTGGACCGCAGGTCTCCCATGCCGTCTGCACCGCGAACAAATTCAGGAGACCTGCGGTCGGGCGAAGCGGCGGGGTCGGGAGACCCGCGCCGAGCGCTGAGTTCGCTGTCGCCGACAAGAAGCCAGTGACTGAACTTCGTCCACAACAACCAGAAGCTCACAAGCGTGCCCGCGGCCGCCATCGTGTATCGGAAGGCGTCCGACGGAGTCCATGTGCTCGGTAGCGGAATCAACGACATCCCGACCAGCAGTCCGGGGATCCCGAAGCCCCCAAGGACCACGATGAGGGGGCCGAGAAACTGCAACCGTTGTCGCAACTCTTCCGGACGACGCTGCAGTTGACTGAATGCCAGGAGAGCCTCAGCCGACGCGGCGCGAGGATCGGTCACCCAGCCCTTCGTGCGTGGGTGTTGTCGGGCGGCTTCAAAGGCGCTTGGGACGATCATCTCCGGTGCCGGCACGACACTCGGCTGCTGCACATGAGCCAGCCAGCGCGAGAGTAAATCGCTCACTTCGGTCGCGGACTGAAAGCGCTCATCGGGATTCTTGGCCAACAACTTCTCGATGATCGCCACGAGCCAATCGGGAACATCAGGATTGATCGCACGCAGAGGCCGCGGCGCGTCTTCGCAAACGCGTTTCAGCACCGCCATCGTCGTACGTGCTCGGAACGGCGAATGCCCGGAGCACATCGCGTACATGACCGCTCCGAGACTGAAGAGATCGGCTCGCGCATCGACATCGCGCCCCCAGGCTTGTTCGGGAGCCATGTACTGCGGAGTCCCCGCGATCACGCCACTGAGCGTCAAGCTGGCGTCGTCCATCACGCGAGCCAACCCGAAGTCGGTCAGCTTTACTCGCTGCACGCCGTTCTCCAACAGGATATTCGCCGGCTTCACGTCCCGATGCACGACTCCTTGAGCATGCGCCGCCGCAAGCCCTGCCGCCGTCTGCATCGCGATCCGCAGAATCTCCTTCAGTTCCAGCGGCGCTTCCTGATCAATCCGTTCCTGGAGCGATCCACCCGCCACGAACTGCATGATGATCTTGGGTAATGCTCCGTTCGTGAGCGGCACGGCGCTAGCCGCCGATGAACCGGGAACTGATTGACCGCCGACACCGGCGGCTAGCGCCGTGCCGCTCAGTCCGTCCTCAATCGCATGAATCGTCACGACGTTGTCGTGACATACCGCCGCCGCCGCTTGAGCCTCTCGGATAAACCGCTTCCGCGCGACCGCATGATGAGCCAGGTGCGAAGCCAACACTTTGACCGCGACGACACGATGCAGGCTCGGATCGTAAGCCTTGAGTACGACACCCATGCCGCCCCAGCCGACGACCTCGCTGATTTCATGCCGGCCAAGTTTCCCCAGCAACTTCGGATCATCCGCCGGCTGCAAGAAATCGAGCGTCCGTTGCGGATCAGTCGCCGGCTCACTCGATTCGCCCCCAGAACCGTCATCCGCCTAGAGCCGCTCCAATGCCGCCGCCAACTTCGGGTCTTCCTCGCCGCTCCCTTTGAGCTTCGCGGCCATCCCAATCCACGACTCGCCCCCAGCCGTCATCTGCCGCAGCGCCGTTTCACAGGTCGGACACCGATCGACGTGAGCCTGCGTCGTCCCCTGCTGAGCTTCAGGCAGAGTGCCGTCCAACAAGGCTCGCAAGGTGGCGGCATCGGGGCACGCGGTTGTGGAGGAAGTATCGGACATGGCCTGAACTCGCAGTGGGTGACGAAACTTCGTAACGAACTCCGTCCACGGATACGAGCCAGCGCCGATGAGTTATCGCGAAAACTCAAACTCGACCGCGAATGGACGCTTCGGCGATGAACGGATTGAAGAGTCCAACGAATGCGAGGGAGACGACGAATCTTGCAGCGTCCTGGCACATTCGTCGTCTCCTTCGCATTCGTTGGACGCTTTGACTCGTTGTCGAAACCGACCCCTCGTGCGAGTCACTCATTCCCCAGCAGCCATTTCACTTGCTCTTTCAGCCGACTCATCACCCGCCCCTTCGCGAGATAGACCGCCGCCACGGACAGTCCCAGTTCTTCCGCGACGAGCTTTCCTTCGCGCCCCTCGACCGCCGTTTGCCAAAACGCCGACCAGGTCGCTTCCGAGAAATCCCCTCGCACTTGCTGAGCCGCGTACTCCAGCAACTGTCGATCGTAAGCTGCGTCCCATTCGGCCGAGTCAGATTCCGAGACAAGCCGTTCGGACGCCTGTCGCCATTGAGAGCTGTCGCCGCTGCCCCGTTCGACACGAGCAGCCGCTCGCCAATAATCGGTCAGCCGGTTCCGCACGACCGTGAACAGCCAACCGCGAAACGAACCGCGACGCGGATCGTAAATCAAACTCTTCGCCGCCGAGGCGACCTGCCGCAGCACATCCTGAGTCAAATCGGCCGCATCGGCATCTTGCAGCCCGCGCTTGCGGACGAAGGCGTAAACCAGCGGAGCATACAAATCGACAAACCGCTCCCACGCCTCGCGGTCGTGAGCGTCTTTCAATCGGACCAGCAAGCTGGGCTGTGTCGGCGGAACGTGCGGCATCGGAGTGCTCGGACGAAGATACGAACGGCGACCGAAAAGCTATCGCGGAAACCACGAATTACCTCCTCCGGCCGATGGCCGATCGCCGTTATTCCAACCTCTTGATCGGCACGCTCGCGCCGGCTTGCGAGGATGAGATAACGGCCATCGGCTCTCGGCCATCAGCTTTCGGCCGGACCAAGCTCCACTCACCTTCAGTCTGTCGTGCTCCGCCGACCGGGGCGATAGCCTTGACCCGGCTTGTGTCGAGACTGCTTCTTGGGTGTCTTGCTCTTCACCGGAGACGAGCCTTTCGGCGGAATCGTATGGACGAACTCACCGCGGAACTTCGAGTTGGCTTCCTTGCGGCGATGTTCCAGAGCCTCGCGCGGCGGTTGGTCGGGAATCAAACTGTCGCAGCCGGGACCAATCAGGTCTTGTCGGCCCGCTTGTTCGAGTGCTTTGCGGACTTCGAAGTAGTTTTCCGGTTTGAAGAACTGCATCAACGCGCGTTGCAGCTTGCGGTCGCGAAGATGTTGAGCGACGTAGACCGGCTTCTTCGTGAAGGGATCGATGCCGGTGTAATACATCGCCGTCGCGACATCGAACGGAGCGGGAATGAAGTCCTGCACTTGATCCGGGCGATAGCCGTTTCGCTTCAAGAACACTGCGAGATCGATCATCGCGTGCAAGTCGCTGCCGGGATGGCTCGCGATGTAGTACGGGATGATGTACTGCGTCTTGCCCGCCTTCTTCGACTCGCGATCGAACACATCGGCGAACTTATCGAAGTCATCGCTGGCTGGCTTACGCATCAGGTTGAGCACTCCGGTGTCGGAGTGCTCCGGCGCGACTTTCAAGTGACCGCCGACGTGATGGCGGACCAGTTCGCGCATGTATTCAGGCGAGCGTCTCGCGAGATCCATGCGGATACCGCTGGCGACGAACACCTTCTTGATACCGGGGACTTCGCGAGCGTCCTTCATCAGCTTGACCAGCGGACCGTGATCGGTGCCGAGCAGCTTGCAGATCGTCGGATGCACGCAGGACTGCCGTCGGCACTTCGCTTCGACGTCCGGCCGCGAGCACCGCATCTCGTACATGTTCGCGGTCGGACCGCCGATGTCGCTGATCACCCCTTTGAACTGCGGATCGCGAGTCATCGTCTCAATCTCGCCGATGACCGAATTATGACTGCGCGACTGAATGATCCGTCCCTGATGCGTGGTGATCGAGCAAAACGTGCAGCCGCCAAAGCAGC
>SXGT01482877.1_pt1 | contig 24739 bp, 24 predicted proteins | sample 3176221 | NCBI WGS metagenome assembly SXGT01 (sample SAMN11356862, study PRJNA531348) | freshwater metagenome | isolation source: freshwater sample F1-120 | place: China: Fuxian Lake, Yuxi | collected 2017-12-25
CGTTGTTCATCTCGAAGACCTCCTCGTCGGCGTTGATGACGAGGTCGTTATCAATGCCGATTTCGCCGAATTCGTGTTCGATGACGGCGATGCGCTTGCCGTGGCGGGTGGTGAGGATGTGATTCAACAGCGTGGTTTTACCCGCGCCGAGGAAGCCGGTGAGGATGGTGACGGGGATGCGGGGTTCGGGAGTGTTCATGATTCAGTGGGCGCGCGGCTCTGTGAGCACCTGCACGAGGTCAGCGCGGGTGACCTCGGCGGCGGGTTTGGGAATGGAAAAGGTGAGATACTCCTTGGGCGCAAGGGAGAGCACGATGCTCGTCTCGATGTCCGAGCAATCCGGGTCTTCGCAGGCGAGTTCGTTGACGATGAGCAGCGCGGATTCGTCCACGTGCATCAACTCGCGCACCCAGGCCTTCAGCTCGGCCAGCCGGGCGGGATCGGGCGCGGGGCGCGGGGTGGGGTCAAGGAGGTTAATCTTCATGGGCAAACGGAACAGCCGGCGCACCGGCGAACGAGGCGGAGGTTGAGCAGGTGCGCGGCGGCGATGGCCAAGCCACCGGCGCACATCACGGCGGCTTCGGTCCAGTTGGCGCGCTCCTTGGCGCAGCAGATGTCCGGGCCAAACCACTGCACCGCGTGCGTGACCGCCGCGCCGCCGCCGAGCAAAATGAAGAGCCCCCAACGCCCGTGCGTGCGGCAGCCGCGCCACAGGCAAAAGGCCGCCAATGCGACCATCAGCCCGCACACCGCGCGTTCGAACGCGCGGCTGGCCAGCGGCCCGCTGGCGAGCATTGGCAGCGCGACGACAACCACCGGCATCAGCAGACAATGCACCGCGCACGCGGTGGACAGCACGGAGCCGAGGCGGTCCAGCGGGCGCAGCCAACGTGGGGCGGGGGCGGAAGAATTATTCATACGGCAAACGCCTGGTTGAGGCGATGACAGCGGTGGCAAAGGCCGCTCAATTCCAGCCAGTGATATTCAATCCGGTAGCCCGTGCGTGCGGCGAGCTGTGTCTCGAACGCGCTTAATTCGGCCGCTTCCCCCAGCCTCGCAGCAAGACCACATTGCCTGCACACGAGATAGTCGCCCCCCGCGCAGGCCAACCGCACGACGCGCTGGCCCGCGAGCGTCGCTGGCCGCAGCACGCCCGCCCCCTCGAAACTCCGCACCGCGCGATACACGCTCACGAAGTGGCAGCGTGTTTGCGCCACCAACTCCCGCACCAGCGCCTCCACCACGATGGGCACGGCCCGCGCGCATAAAAAATCCAGCACCGCGCAGCGTGGTCCGGTGAGCGCGAGTCGCGCGTGATGGCAGCGGGCCAAGGCCCAGTCCCGCCGCGCAGCCACGGCGGGTGCGGCCAGCCCGGCCTCTGCGGACAGAGACGCAGCGGGCGGCGCGCAGGTGCAGGCGGTGACGGAGGGATTCATGGCGGTGGGTTCACTCACGGTCGGCCCAATAAACGAGGGAGTGGTTGAGCCGGTGCGCGACGATGAGCAGGACGCTGCCCAACGCAGTCAGCACAATTTCCGCCGGCCCTTCAGCCTCGAAGCGCGCGGCCAGCACGCAGCCCAGGCCGGCCAGCGCCCAGCCCCAGACGCGCGCCTGCCCGTGCTTGAGCCAGCCGGGCACGAACGCGGCAAGGCTGGTGCAGACCACCACGCCCGTGAGGACGTGGTGCGTGAACGGGCTGGCAAACAGCCGGGCCATCACGCCAGGAAAGAGCGCGAGGGCCAGGGGGACGAACAGGCAATGGACCGCGCAAACGCCGGAGGCGGCGATGCCCAGACGGTCGGCGAGGGGACGGTAGGCGGAAGATTTCATCAGGGAAAAATGGGTGGCTCAGTGTTCGTTGCCTTTGGGAAAGTTGAACTTCACGTCTTTGAACTGCTTGCCCTTCACATCCAGGAGTTTCACGACGGCGTCGAAGTTGGTGGCGGTCTTGAGCCAGTCTGCCTGTGCCTCGAAGAGCGAGGTGTCGCCCAACTTCTCGCCGGTGGCGGGGTTCGCGACGGGCTTGAAGGTGAGCATCTGCGGCGCGTTCGCGACCGTGGCGGTGACTTCGATGCTTGCGGCGGTGATACGGACGAATTTGTCCAGGTGGCCGTCGAGCACGTAAAGGTGGAGCTTGCCAGCCGCCGCGTCGCGCACGATTTCAAGGTGATACTCCTCCTCGCCGAGCACGACGGGTGCGCCACCGTGCGGGGGGGTGTGCTCGTGCTTGTGGGCGGCTTCCTTTTTGGCGTCACCGGGTTTGCCGTGGTCGTGGCCAGCGTGCTGGTCTTTACAAGCGGGGAGAACCAGCGTGAGGGCGAGGGCGAGGAGGGGATTGAGAAATTTTGAGTTCATGGTTTCGAGTTTTGAGTTTGAGGTTTGGCGTTGGCGGCGGCGCGTTTGGCCTGCGCCTCGGCGATGCGCTTTTCGATTTCGGCGGGCTGGGGCGAGGCGGCCTTCCAGAGGCCGAGGTAGTGCAGGTATTCGTCCCAGCGGCTTTCGCGCTCGGCCAGCATCGCGAGGTGGGAGGCGATTTGCAGGAGGCTGAAGGTGTCGGGGTCCTTCTTGGGCAGCTCGAATTTTCGCCACTTGGCAAGGGCGAGTTCCCACAGGTTGCGCGCACGGGCGGGGTCTTTGCCGTGTTCGTCGGCAATGCGGCCGAGCTCGAAGAGGATTTCGTGGCTGTCGGGGTTGGCGCGGAGGCCGTCGCGCAGGAAGGCTTCGGCTTCGGTGGTCTTGCCCATGCGCTGGCGGAGCCAGTAGGCGGTGGTGGTGTAGGTCTCGATTTTCTGCGGGTCGAGGGCGGCGGAGGCGCGGAGCCACGGGAGGATTTCGCGCACGTCCTGGCTGTCGGCCAGTTCGATCTCTTTGTGCGCGGGGCCGTCTGCTCGCGCGCCGCCTTGGTATAGGTGCGTGTGGGTGGCCGGCTTGAAGCGGCGGCCGAAGGCGTCAATCCAGTCCTTGGGCGGACCGAGGAAGTCGTCTTCCTCGCCGGTGTTTTTCTCCTCAAGCGCGCCGGCATCGGCGGCCATGTGCGGCGTCTGGAAGGCGGTGCGGTTGTCGAAGATGCTCGGGTAATAGCCGTTGTGGAAGTAGACGTCGGCCTTGATGAAGAAGTGGTTGGCGAAGGCGCGGCGGGCGTCGCCCAGGAGCACGGCGAGGAGGTCGGCAGATTGGGCGCGGTTGCCTTGCCAGGACTGGAACCACGGTTCGAGGCTCGTCACCAGGGCGAGGCTGGTGAGGAACAGGATGGCGATGGCGGTTTGCGGCATTTCAGTTGAGGGGTCGGCGGCGGAACAACAGCCAGGCTCCAGTGAGAATCATCCCGGTGTAGGCGGCGGCGTAGAGCAGCGCGCCCAGCCAGAAAAGCCAGGGCACCGGCGGCCAGCGGTGAACAATGAGGTCGCGGATGTCGAACAGCTCCAGATGCGGGATGATGAAATAGACGAGCGTGAGCAGCGTGGCCCTGGGCTCGGGCAGGCCTAGGGCGACCTTGTGCAGGTGGCGGCCCAGCAGCCAGATGCCGAAACATACGACCAGGGTGAGCGTGCTGTTGGAGGACGGTGCGGCCCAAAGCAGCGAGCCCGCCAGCGCCAGCGCGACGGGCACGGCGAGCATGAACCAGTGCATGGAGATGGCCTGCGCCCAGCCAGCCAGATCGAGGCTGCGCTCCCGGGAAAGGGCCACCGCTCCGAAGAACGCATAGAAGACCAGCAGTGCCAGCCCGCAGGCGAGCCAGCAGCCTAGGAACTTGCCAGCGATGAACTGCCAGCGGCTCACGGGCTTGGCCAGCAGGGTGAAAAGGGTGCGGGACTCGCGCTCGGCGGGAATTTGCCGCGCGGCACTGGTCACGGCGAGCACGAAGCCGGACACCCAGATGAGGGTCAGGGAAATTTCCTTCAGGTAGCGGACCACGCGGGTGTCATCGAAGATGTTTGCCGCCGCCGCGATGAGCGTGAGCAGGGCGGTGAGCACAAAGAGGACGTAGATGTCCTTGCGGCGGACCATCTCGAGGATGACCAGATGGGCGAGGGTGAGGATGGCTCTCATGGGGCAGTGGGCTGGTGGTCCGCCGGGCCGGCATCAGATGCGGGTTTGGGAGCGCCCGGCCAGCCGATGAGGCGGAGGAAGGCCTGTTCCAGATTGCCGTCGGCCGGGTGCTTGATTTCGCCGACCGGACCAAGGGCCTTCAACTCGCCCCGATGCAGGATGGCGACGCGGTCGCAGACGGACTCGACCTCGCCCAGTTCGTGCGAGGAGAAGAAGACAGTTTTACCAGCGGCCTTCTGGCGCAGGATGATTTCGCGCACCTTCATGCGCCCGAGCGGGTCGAGGCCGCTGGTGGGCTCGTCGAGGATGAGGAGGTCGGGCTGGTTGAGCAGCGCCTGCGCGAGGCCGAGGCGTTGTTGCATGCCTTTCGAGTAGGTGCGGATGAGGCGGCGGCGCGCGGCTTCCAATTCCACCAGCGCGAGCAGTTCATCGGTGCGCCGGCGGATTTCCCCGTCGTCCAGGCCGAAGATGCGGCCGTAGGCACGGAGCAGTTCCTCCGCGGTGAGGAACTTGTAGTAGTAAGTCATCTCTGGCAGGTAGCCGATGCGCTGTCGCGCGATGGGCTGCCGCACATCCACGCCGAAGATGCTGGCCGAACCGCTGGCGGCATGGGTGAAGCCCAGCAGCACGTTCATCGTGGAGGTTTTGCCCGCGCCGTTGGGACCGAGGAAGCCGAACACTTCGCCCGGTCGCACGGTGAACGTGAGCCGGTCCACGACGGTCCGGGTGGCGCGCGTCTCCGTGTCCCGGTAGGTGACGACGAGTTGCTCGATTTGAATGACTTCAGTCATAGCGAACGGGGTTGGTTGGATGGGGACCGGGCCGGTTCACCGCCGGACGGCAGTGGCGCAGAGCAGAGCAAGGTCGGAGCACAGGGATGGTGCGTGCCAGTCACGGAGAAAGATTAAGCCGTGCGGCACCCCTGCGTTCCGGGCTGCGAGACAAAGCTCTGCGCCACGGCGGTCAGGCGGTGAAGGGTGGTTCCACATGAGGAGTTCCACGTTGGGCGGGGAAGGGTGGCTGCCGAGAAAGTCAGAACCGGCAGCCACCGGTTTCCTTCGCAGGAGCCAGGCGCGGTTTAGCCTGGAGATTGGATTCGTGCGCGGCGGAGCGCCGTTAGTTTTGCGCGGCCTTCACGAGCGTGCGCACGTTGAAGTCCAGCATATCCAAGTAGGTTTTCGCCTCAGGCACGCCGCCGACCATGATGGGCAGGGTGATGAGCCGGGCGCCGGTCTGGGCCGCAATCTGCTTCGGAGTTTTCTCCGAAAACTGCGGCTCACGGATGACCAGCTTGACGCCGTCGGTCTTCATCCGCTGGATGAGGTCGCGGATGTGTTTCGCGGTCGGCTCCACGCCGGGCCGCAGCTCAATGGTGCCGGCGGACTGGAGGCCGACGCGCGCGGCGAGGTAAGGGAAGTGGTTGTGGTAGGAAACGAACTTCACTCCGCGCAAAGGCGCAAGGAGCTTGCCGAGTTCGGCGAGTTTGGCGTCGAGCTTCGCGAGATAGCCGTCGCGCCCAGCGCGGAAAACGGCTTCATGCTGCGGATAGCAGCGGCAGAGGCCGTCGCAGAGGTTGTTCGCGATGAGGCGGCCACCCTCGGGGTCGAGGTTGTAGTGCGGGTTGCCGTGCGGATGGACTTCGCCCAGCGAGCGGTCGAGCGAGGCGGGAATTTCCAGCGGCTTGAGGCCGGTGGAGGTGTCAATGCAGTGGGGCTTGCCGAACTGAATGCGCGGGTTGCGCGCGGCTTCGAGTAGGCCGGGGAGGAAGGCGTGTTCCATGTCCATGCCCATGTGGAGCAGCACGTCGCAGCGGTTGAGCTTGCTGACGAAGCTGGGCTTCATGGGGATGGAGTGGGGGTCTTCCGCGCCGGTGGCGAGGCTTTCCACATTCACGAGGTCGCCGCCGACCTGGCGGCAGATGTCCGCGAGGTCGGGGATGGTGGCGATGACACGGATTTTGTCCGCCGCCGCGCCGGTGAGGGCGAAGGCGGTGACGCAAAGCGCGAGGAGCCCGGAACGGAGCGAATATGGGTTCATGTTCGCAAGCGGTTAGCGGGCGCGGAAGCCGTGCGAGTGTTTGCCGAGGATGTAGGTCCATTGCAGGAACAACGCATGGTCGTCCTGCTGGCCGGAGACGGCGGAGCCACGGACGGTGCGGCTGTATTGCAGACGCCACATCTGGAACTCGGAGGGCCGGTAGGTGAAGTAGGGCGAGTAGCGCTCGTTGTCCCACTTGAGGTTGGAGACGCTTTGCACCCAGTCGTAAAGGAAGCCGACGCTCCAGCGGCGGTCAATCTTCCACGCGCCGTAGCTGTAAACGCCGCGTGAGGTGATGGCGCCGCGAAACTCGTCGCCGGTGAGCGCAGTGGCGTCGGGGTCGAAGTCGAAGCTGCCGGAGTTGTAGAGCAATTCGCTGCCCCACTCGAAGCCGTAGTCCTTGCCCGGCGGATGATAGCGGAGCGTGAGGTCGAGGCCCGTGAGGCGGCGACGGCGTTCCGTGAGCGTGCTGTCGTCCGGCTGCACAAGCGCGCCGCCCCGGTTGTCGCCCTTGTCCGCGAGCAGGCCGGAAGCACCGAGGTCGAGCGACCAGCTTTGGCCGAAGTCGAACGTGGTGGAGAGGCGGCCCCAGAAGTCGAGTTCGTTGAAGTTGCGGAACTTGCCGGGAACGTTCTGTGCGTCGCCGAACTGATTACCCACGCCAAGTGTGAGATTCAGATAGTGGTCGAACGGAAACAGGTAGCTGACTTCGAGGCCGTCGGTCTTGGACTCGCCGCCCACGAAGTTTTCGAGGGCGAGCGGGCGGTTGACGAAGGGCAAGTCGTGCTCATGGCGGCTGGAGAGCCGACCAAACTCGCCGAAGAACCGGCCCGCGCGCAGGCTGGTGTTCAGCGGGAGCGAATGCAGCACGAGGGCCGCTTCCTCCACGCCGAGCGCGGCCTCGCCGCTGTTGTCATCGGTGGCGTTGGCGATGAGGTAGGCCTTGGCGAAGGGGTCCACGCTGGCCTCCAAGCTCAACTCCGCCGAGCGCAGGAAGAAGTCCGCGCCGCCGGGCCGGCTGGAACCGGTCTTGTCGCTGCCCTTGCTCGCGTAGGAGAAGACGCCTTCCCCCACGAAGCCGAGCTCCACCGAGAGCTTGCCGCCCCGGTCCTTCTTCAGTTCGTCACTGAGTTCGGTGACGCGTTTCTCAAGCTCGTTAATTTTCGGCTCCGGCGTGGCAACCTTCGCCCCAGGGATGGCTGGCTGGCCTTTGAGGATTTCGATTTGTTTCTTGAGTGACTCGATCTGCTCCGCCTGCTGCCTCTGGATGCGCAGAAGTTCTTCGAGCTGTTTGCCGAGTGCTGCTGGATTTGCTTCCTGCGCCACGAGCGACATCGCGCTCACGACAAGGGCGGAAGACAGGCCCACAAGTTTCTTTAATTTCATTTCAATGGCTCTGAATTGGCGTCGCATGAACATCATGCGACAGGGTTTTTCCGACGGGACTGACACTGACCAACTGACCGACTGAACTGCGGGTGGGTGAGGTCAGACCGTCGGCGGAGCGCGACCAGCGGGGAGCAGATGGGAAACAGGCGCGACGAGGATGGAGGTCGGCGCTGCGGGCGACCGGGACCCGCCCCGGACCGCTGCGGGCAGCTCGGCGTCGAGCACGGGCAGGAGGAGCTTGCCGTCGGCGAAGTGTTTGACGACGCAGTCGTGGTCCGGCGCGTTGTGGTGTGCGTGGACGCAGGCGTGGGCCTTGGGGGAAACCGCTAGGAAGCCAATCGCCACCAGCGCGCACACGAGCGCCAGCGCGACGAGCAAGCGCGCGGGCGAGAGATGGTTTTGGCGGTTGAGTTGCAAGACATTTGCAAGTAACCAGAGACTGGAAGACGAAGCAAGCGGTAATTTCCTGCCGCGCGGACTGCTGCGGTTCATCCTCGTCCGGTGGCGATGAGCTGTTCTGACTTCGCCGCCACCGTCCGCGCGTGATCCGCCTTTCGATACGCCCCGAAGTCGCTGAACCAATATTTCTTGGCGAGGCGATACATCCAGTGCTTCTCCGGGATTTCCTCGCCGGGCAGCCATTGGCTGAAGCGCGGCGTCATGGCGTCGAGTTCCGCCAACGCGGTGCCGCGCACGGTGGTGTCACGCGCGCCGTGTTTCACGACGAGTTGCTTCACCAGGTCGGGCCGCTCGAGCACGACGCAGCTGCGCTTGTGATGGGCGCTGAGTTCGCGGAAATCTTTCAGGAACGCGCTGTCGCGCATCGTGGCGTAGATGCCGCGCTTGTCGCGGATGGTTCCCGTGGCGAGCAGGATGTCCACCGGCTGAATGATTCGAGGGAGGGAATTTATGAGGAGGGCAGGAGGGCAGCAGGAAGGGAATTGCTTCGGCATTGCTCTTGCCCTTTAGAGATGCAGGGCCAGATCGGCTCCGCAGAGATCAGCGGCGCCCAGGTGGATGGGTGAGGTTCAGCTTCGCCCGCCAGCGATGAGCTTCTTCTTCGCCGTGTCGCAAGTGCGCTGGCAAATCACTTCCGGCCCAGATAGCGCACGACGGCTGCGGTGCGCGACTGCACGTGGAGCTTGCCGTAAATCGCGTGCAGGTGTGCCCGCACTGTGCTGAGTGAGATGCCGAGCCGCTCGCCAATTTCCTTGTAGAAAAAGCCCTTCGCCAGATGTGCGAGGATCTCCCGCTCGCGAGGCGTTAGCTGCTCGAACTCGGCTGTCGGCTGCTGGATCTGCTGGAAGTGGCTGACCACTTTGCGGGCGATGCCCATGGACATTGGCGAGCCGCCTGCGTGCACGCGTTCAATGGCTTCCACCAATTCGCCTGGCGGCGTGCTCTTGAGCAGGTAGCCGCTCGCCCCGGCGCGCAGGGAATTGAAAATCTGATCGCCATCCTCGTAAGTCGTGAAGATGAGCACCTGCAGGCGCGGCAGCCGCTCCTTCAGGCGTGCCACGCACTCGATGCCGCTCATGCCGGGCAGGTTGAGGTCCATCAGCACCACGTCAGGCGCATCGCCGGGCAGCAGCTGCACAGCCTCCTCGCCGCTGGCACAGGCGCGCAGATACTTGAGTCCGGGTGCGCGCTTCAGCACTGCGATCAGTTGCTCACGAGTCGCGACCACATCTTCCACAATTGCAAAGGTGATGGGCATGAGCTGTGTCGTGCAGGATGTCAGAGATGCGGCGCTGATGCCCGTTGAGCATTCATTCAAGGGATGCCTGAGCCTTCGGCCAGGGCAGCTCAACTTGGACGCGCGTTCCCTGGCCGGGCCGACTGGTGATTTGACACGCCCCGCCGATCTCCGTGAGCCGTTGCTGCATGTTGCGCAAGCCATCGGCCAGCGCGTTGTCCGGCGCGCTGGAAAAGCCCTGCCCATCGTCCTCCACCGACAGTTGGAACGACTGCGCGGAGACGGTCGCGTGCAACCGGACCTCCGTGGCCCGGGAGTGTTTCACGACGTTGTGCAATGCCTCCTTTACGACGAGAAAGAGGTGATGCCGCACCTCGGCGGCCACCGCGCGGGCCGGCGGTTGGAGCGGGAAATCCACGCGGCAGCGCACGCCCGCGACGCGGAGGAAATCCGCCGCGAATTGTCCCGTGTAATCCAGCAGGTGTGCCAGCGTGTCATTGCGCGGGTTCACGGCCCAGACGATTTCATCGAGAGTCTTCATCAGATGACGAGCGGTGTGGGAAAGCGTGCGTGCGTGTCTGCCCGCCGTTTCCGGAGAAGCTAGGCTCTGCTCCACCAGATCGCCAAGCAACGAGATTTGCGTGAGGTGCGCGCCGAGGTCGTCGTGGAGGTCCTTGGCTATGCGCCCCCGTTCGCGATGCACTGCGGCCTCCTGCTCGATCCGCCGCAGCTTCGCGCGCAGCCGCCGTAACGACACGTAGCGCACCATCACCACCAGTCCCAGCGTGAAGGCGCCGGATGCACCAAGGCGGAACGAGCCTGTCTGCCAGAAGAGCGGTGTCACCGTGAATGCCAGCGCCGCGCCGGCTTCATTCCACACGCCGGTCTCGGTGCAGGCGGTGACACGGAACTCGTAGCGACCCGCCGGCAGCCGCGGATAACTCACGCGTCGCTCCGCGCCGACCTCCACCCAGCCTTCGTCCCAGCCCGTGAGCCTGTGGCGAAAAATCACATTCTCGGGTCCGCTGAAACTGGGCGCGGCGTATTCCACCTCCACCTTGCGATGCCCGCCCGACAGCCGCGCCTCTGTGCCCGTGCCCAGAGGCAGGCCATCCACCAGAACGCGCTCGATCAACACCGGCGGCACGGTGTCGCGGCGCACCCGGTCGGGCTTCACCACGGCCAGGCCGGTGCGCATGGGAAACCACAGCCGCCCATCCCGGCCTTGCAGTGCGCCGGGCCAATGGCCGTAGTTGGCCTGCAGGTTCCGCAGCCCTTCGGCGCGTTCCTGGGGCACCATGCGGATGCGTCCGGCCCGCCCATCAGCCACCGCCTGCAACTCCGTGAAGGGCACGCTGAACAACCCGCGCGTGCATGCCACCCAGAGTGCCCCGTGGCCATCGGAGAGCAGCGAGGAAACGTAGCCATCCGGCAAACCCTGATCGGGGCCGAAGCGACTGTAGTGCCCGTTTTTCAACCGGCCCAGCCCTGTCCCCGCGTAACCAATCCACAGCACCCCATCCGGGGTTGCGAGCAGGCTGCGGATGGGCTTGGGCTGCGGCAACGTGCGCGCGGTCTCATCCGCGAGCACCTCGCCGTCCACTCTGAGCAGTGTTCCATCCGGCGTGCCCAGCCACAGCCTCCCGGCGGCGTCTTCCGCCATGGCCCGGACCACGCGGCTGCCCGGTGGCTGCGTGAAGAGCTTGATCTGGCCGTTGCGCCACCGCTGCACCATGTTGGGACTTTCGGCACCGGAACTTTCCATCCCGGCCCAGAGCGCGCCAGCCTGGTCGAGCAACAGCGCCCGCACCGCCATCGGTCTGGCACCGGCGCCCAGCCGGAGCGGTGAGATGATTCCGTTCACCAGTTGCAGGATGCCGTGTTGCCGCGTCCCTACCCATACGCCGCCTTCCCCGTCGCCGATCACACAGGTGGCCTCGATGCCCTTCCACGTCTCGCCCACTGAGACTTTGCGCCAGCGGCCCATCTCATGACTGGCCAGCTCGCCGTTCAACGCGACGGCCCAGATGCGCCCGGCCTGGTCTTCGCAAACGGAACGAACCGTCTCGAAGGGCAGCCCCGTCGCGGTGCCCTGCAGTTCGATCACGCGCGGACGCACCCGGTTCAGCCCGCCGCCGCCGGTGCCCGCCCACATATTGCCTTCTGTGTCCTGTGCGAGGCTCACGACTTCGCCGTGGGTCGTTTTCACCCGCACGGCTCCGGCTGGGTCGCACCGGAACATCCCGTCCGTCGCAGTGCCAACCCACACCGCCCCCGCCCGGTCTTCAAACACCGTCCGCGACTCCACGCTCGGGTGTTCCTTGGTCAGAGTTGCCAGCGGCTCCGGTCCACCGCCTTCCGCAAACCGAAACACGCGCCCCCCCGCGCTGACCCACACCCCGCCAGACTGGGCCGAAGTCAGTTGGGCGGTGCGTTCCGGCACCGTGAGCAGCGAAATGAACCGGTCTTTGCGCCAGACTCCGATGCGCCCAGACTTCGCGAACCAAAGCTGCCCGGTCGCGTCGCTTGCCACCCAGCACGCGCCCAGACCCGTCAACCCTTCTGCTGCGGTGAAGCGCGTCACCTTGCCCGCTGCGATGCGGCACGCCGAACCATCCGTGTAGCCCGCCCATATCGCTCCGTCAGCGTCCTCGGCCAGCACGAGGGGACGTTGAACGGTCAAGCCCTCCTTCGCCGTGAAGACATTGGTGCTCCGCTCCGCCAGCGCGACCAGCCCGCCGCCATCCAGCGCAACCCACAGCCGCCGGTCCCGAGCGAAGAGAAGTGTGCGCACCGGCTGCCCCTCGCCCGGCGCGCTCGGCGGCAAGAACACACGCTGGAAACGCACGCCGTCGAACCTTGCCAAACCATTGAGCGTGGTCACCCACAGATAACCCTCGGGCGACTGCGCGACGCCCGTGACCGTGTTTTCCAACAGCCCTTCCTCCAGATGCCACGAGCGCAATGACCAATCGTCAGTCGGCGCCGTCGCCGCGCACGCCAGCACCCGGAGGCAGCCGGCGAGCACAAGCCCGCGCACAAGGCGCATTCGTGGTTGGCAGAGGAACATGGTCAGGGAGATTCTGCCAAACAGCTCAGTCCTTTCAAGCTGTGACGGCGAGCGTCCAAGCGCTCCCGTTCCTCCGTGAGCAATGCCAGAATGGGTTACTACTTTCCGCCCGGACCCACGTATTTGACCGTCTTGAGCCGCTGGTCCAATTCCAGATGGCCACCCGGCGGCAACTGCGGCAGGGACAGCTTGCTGGCGGTGACGAGTTCGGCCAGCGACTTGGGCATCTTTCCCGTGCGCTCACGGTGGTCTTGCAGGGCGTAGTTCAACTCCTCCACCGCTCGCGCTGCGTCAGCGGCTTTGGGCGTCGGGGCAGAAAGCTCCGCCCCCGTTTGCGCCGAAGGTTCGGCCACCGGGGCTGGCCCGGACTGCGGTTCAGACCGATTGCGTCTGCAACCCGCTTGGGTCAACAGCGCCAGCAGTAGCAGACAGGCAGCGAAGCGCCCGAAGGTGAAAGGAAGCGACTGGGTTTTCATGGTCTTTTCCTGGGCAGAGCCAAGGCCGTCCTATTTCGCGGCGGACACACGCGCGCTCATCCAATTCCAATCCGTCACATGGTCGGCGTTCACCGTCGTGGGCACGACATCGTAGTTCACTGCGCCGCCGAAGCCGGGGCCGGTCCAGCGGTGAATCTCGGAGTGGCCATCGGCGAAGGAAAAGCCGCTGGCATTGTTGTGATACGTCGCGGGCTTGTCGGCAAAATGCCCCGGCTCAACCATGCAGGCCGCAAACTGGCTGTCCGTGATGCCCGCCGGATGCTCCTCGACAAAGACAAACAGGTCGCTGGGACTGGGTTTCACAATGTCCGCCTCGCGTCTGTAGAGCAGGAAGTTGGCGGCGGGAGAGGTGGAGAAATTTGGACCGAGCAGCGAGGTGCCGTGCGGGAGTTGGAGCCGCGGCCCGGCAGCGTTCATCCCCACCGCGTTGTTCATCGTGTAGCTGCGCACCCGCGACGCGCCACTTCCAATGTCTTTGCTCTTGTCCGCCGGGCACTTGAACACGGCCGCGTTTTTTCCCAGCATCGGACCGAGGCTCTGGTTCGTGCGCGCCAAGTTGTTGGGTGCCTGCGCGGTGTTGAGATCAATCAAGTTAAGCGTGTTGGTGTTGTCCGGATGATTGGCGATGGTCCGGCTCATACTGCCAATAGCCCAGTTGCCCACCGACGGGTGGTTGTAAATCAATTGGCCGTCGGCATCTTCGGAATACAGCCGCCAAGCGAGGCCCAGTTGCTTGGTGTTGTTCAGGCAACTGATGCCCTGTCCCTTGGCCTTCGCCTTGGAGAGCGCCGGCAAGAGCATCCCCGCCAGAACCGCGATGATCGCGATGACAACCAGCAGTTCGATGAGTGTGAAAGCCGGCACGGGTCGGGCCATGAAACGGGTCGAGTTTGTTTTCATACTTTCTATTGTCTTACGAATCAGCCTCGTCCCGCCATTAAACATTCGTTCTATGGCAGCACACGCCCGCTTCAGGGGAGAGGCGCCGGCCCACTCGCACTCGCCGTCTTGAGTGGGGAGTCGCCGGCACGCGGTTCAGTCTCGCCCGGCGGGGATGAGTTGCTTCGCCTTCGCGGCGACGGTCGCGTTGTGGTTTGCCTTCCGGTAAGCGCCAAAGTCGCTGAACCAATATTTCTTGGCGAGGCGATACATCCAGTGCTTCTCGGGGATTTCCTCGCCGGGCAGCCATTGGCTGAAGCGCGGGGTCATGGCATCGAGTTCCGCCAGCGCGGTGCCGCGCACGGTGGTGTCACGCGCACCGTGTTTCACGACGAGTTGCTTCACCAAGTCGGGCCGCTCCAACACCACGCAGCCGCGCGTGTGCTCGGCGCTGAGTTCGCGGAAGTCTTTTAGGAACGAGCTGTCGCGCATCGTTTCGTAGATGCCGCGCTCGTCGTGGATGGTCTCCGTGGCGAACTGGATGATGGGGCACGGCTCGATGTCGCCCTTCGGCGAGATGTGGTGCGAGACGCCGGTGGACATGGGGCAGAGCGCCTTCCCCTCGCCGTCGTAGTAGGCGTCCACGATGGCGATGGGCATCCTCGCGCGCATCTCGACGACGAACTTACGCACGCGCACGAGTTGGTCGGGCTGCAGCGCGAGGGCCATGTTCATCTTCGGGCCGACGGGGCGGTAGGTGTGATACCAAGCGTAGTGGACGCCACGCTTGATGAGGTGCTGGAGCCATTCCTCGGTGAGCAGCTCGTCAATGTTCGTCTGGCAAACGCTGGTGGCGACGCCGGTGAGGATGCCTTCCTTGAGGCAGTTATCGAGGCCGCGCAAGGTCTTGTTCAGCACGTCCTTCTTCCCGCGCCGCTCGTCGCTGACGACCTCGCGGCCCTCGATGGAGATGAGCGGCGTGGCGTTGCCGATTTCGCGCAGGCGCTTGGCCACCTTCTCGGTGATGAACTGGCCGTTGGTGAAAATTTGGAAGTAGCAGTCCGGGTGCGCCGCGAGCAGGTCGAGGAGCTGCGGGTGCATGAACGGCTCGCCGCCGAGGATGCCGAAGAAGCTGTTCCCGTGCGCCTGCGCGTCCTCGATGGTGCGGTTCAGCGTGGCGAGGTCAATGGCGTCCTTCTCCTCGACATCCACCCAGCAGCCCTGGCAGCGGAGGTTGCAGGAGTTGATGATGGAGAGGTAGAGGAACGGCGGGAAGGTCTCGCCGCGCTTGAGCCGGCGCTTGAACCGCTCGACGGAGAGCATGCCCTTCACGCCGAAATTCCAGACGAACTTGGCGATGCAGCGCTTGTCAGCGGAGTGGAGAGTGCGGAGGGCGAGGGCGGGGAGCATGGCTACTTAGTTTGAGCCGCCAGCGCCGCCTGGGCCTTCGCCTTCGCCTCTTCCGCGCGCCGCAGGATTTCCTCGGGCGCGGGCAGGTTCATCAGGACTTCCATCGGGATGTCGCCGCCTTGCGCGAGTTTGGTGAGGCATTTCTGGCGCTCGGCTAGGGCTTTCTTGTCGTCGCGCTCCTTGCTGAAGCGGGCCTTGGCGGCGTCGCTGCGCTGCCGGAGCTGGGAATAGACGTCGCCGCCGAGCAGGGAGGAGATGTCGATTTTCATCTTCTCCTTGCCCATGTCGGAGTCCTGCACCACGTCGCCGTTGATGGGGCCGGCCTTGTATTTCGGGAACATGATGGCGGCCTCGGGGCAGACGCGCGAGCAGGCGGGGCAGTTGGTTTTGCAGTTGTCGTGGTTCTGCGCCTGGATTTTGTTCTGCTCGTCCACGCCATAGACGCCGAAGAGGCAGAAGCTCAGGCACTGCATGCAGTTCGTGCAGCGGTCGTAGTCAATCACGGGGAACCACGGCTTCCACTCGCCATGACGCGCGGCCCCGGTCTCCGCCTGCACCGCCTCGGCGGCGTCGGCGATGCGCGCGGCATCCAGGCCGGTGATGTCCTGGAAGTGCACGGTGGTGCCGGCAGTCACGCCCTCCGCCTCCGGCGTGCGCCCGGCGAACTGGCCGAGCACGAGCAACGACCCGCGCTCATGCGGCGCGACACGTCCGCCCGCGACGGCGCGGGTGACGGCGAAGCCCTTCTCCAGCAGCGCGGTCAGCGCGGAGAAGCGGTCGGTGCTGGCGAGGGGCGGGGAGTCGGTGCCCTCGTAAAGGACGACGCGGAGGGTGGCGGCGGTGGTGAGGGACATGGGGAAAGTATTCAGTAATCAGTGTTCAGTATTCAGTCAGGCAACGACTTTCGGGGCGTCGGTGGCGGTGACTTTGCCTTTGGGCAGGTTAGGCTGAACTGCGCCGTTGAAGAGGGCGGCGGTGATTTCCTCCGCGGATTGCACGCGCATGTTCAGCACTTCGGCGGTGTCGAGCGGGAGGTCGGCCTTGGCGGTGTGGAAGAGCCACTTCACGGCGCGCGGGAAGCAGGCGGCGATCTTCACTGGCCCACCGTCCGCGAGGCGTTTGAGCGAAGGATCCTGCCGCGCGCTCATTTCGCAAAGGTCGGCCACGGCGTCGAAGGACACGCCGGAGTCGGAGAGCTGTTTGAGCACCGCTTCCTTCACCTCAGGCGGGACGACCTGCGCGTATTGGCAGTGACAGTAGAGAATGCGTGGCGCGTCGGGCATAACGAGCGTGAGCTTGGGCAAAGCGGCGGATGGCGGCAATCACAACTCGCGTAGGAGACGACGTGAGGAGTCTCTAACTGGATAGGGAATGAGTCCGGCGTTTGGCAGGGTCTGGGAAAGAGTGAGACTCCTCACGTCGTCTCCTACGGGGGCGGTTACTTCCCGCTCACGTCGAGCGCGAGCAGCTCGCCCGGCACGTTGCGGACGTAAAGGCGGGCGTGGGCCAGCACGGGGACGGTCCAGCACTTCTTGCCGAGGACTTGCGCGCGGGCGCGGGCTTCAAAGCCCTTGGGCGACGCGGCGACGACCAGCAGTTCACCCGTCTCGCTCAACACAATCAGCTTCCCATCCGCCGCCATGAGCGAGCCGACGCCGAGGCCGCCTTGCGCCCACTTCGTCGCGCCGGTCTGCCAGTCGAGGCAGCGCAGCTCGCCGCCGGGTTTCCCGCCGATGCCGTGGAAGGCGTAGTAATGGCCGCCGAGCACGACCCCAGCGTTGAACTGCACGGCGGTGTCGGTCTTCCAGCCAGCCACCGGCGAGCCGTCGCGCAGGTTGAGTTTAACCGCCGGAGCGCTCTCGCCGGACAGAAGCAACGTGCCGCCATGCGCCACCGGGGCGCTGGCGCTGGTGTCGTAGCCGGTGACGAACTTGGTCCGCCAGCGCACTTTGCCGGCCGCCACTTCCACCGCCGCGCACTCGCGATGCGTGAGGATTGCGACGCAGCGCGTGCCATCGAGGTCGAAGGGAATCGCCGTGGCGTAGGCGGCGGAGCTTTTGCCGCTCTGCCAGACGACTTTGCCTGTGGTCTTGTCCAGCCCAGTGCCGTGGCTGCCGACATTGAGTATGATGAGCTTGCCCTCGACCAGCGGCGACGACGCGAAGCCCCACTCCGGCACCTCGACGCCCAGCTCGGTGACGAGCTGTTTCTGGTAAATCACTTTGCCCGTCGCCAGCTCAAGGCAGAAGAATTCGCCCTGCCGGCTCAGGTGAAAGACGCGGTCGCCGTCAATCGTCGGCGTGCCGGTGGTGCCGCCCTCGAAGTATTTGTTCCCCAGCGGGGCGGCGTAAGAGTGTTTCCAGAGTTCCTGCCCTGTCGTTGCGTCGAGGCACCAGAGCGCGTCCTGACCCTTGGCGCGACCGTCGTGGCCGGTGGTGATGAGCTTGCCGCCGCTGACGACGACGGTGGAGAAGCCGATGCCCAGCTTCGCGCGCCACGCGACCTTCGGCCCCTCGGTGGGCCACGTGGAACTCCAGCCCGTCTCGGGCGAGATGCCGTTCAAGTCTGGCCCGCGAAACATTGGCCAGTCGGCAGCAGAGGCATGGGCGAGGGCGGCGAGCAGGAGCGCGGGGCAGAGGGAGGAACGCATGGGCGGAGCTTGCCCGCAGGCGCATCGGAGTCAAGGGCGGCGCGGGAGCGCGGGAGTTTGCGCTTCTGCGCTTGCGGCGACGGCGGGCGTTGGGCTTAATCGCCGGGCCAGGGCCTGCGGAATGTTGACAGGTGAACCCCGCCAGGGCCGGAAGGCAGCAACGGTAACTTGCTCGCATCTGCCGCAGTCACCCTGGCATCTCTTTTCCTCGTAACGGGTGGATCGCGAGGAGTTGATGTTCCCTTTTCCATCGCGTCGGCTCGCTGCTGCTCGTGCTGCACTGGCCGGTGAGCGGGGGCGACTTCGAGCTGGAATTCAACACCAACCTCGTTTCGCCGGGCGACGCGCGGACAGTCGTGGCGCAAGCCGTCGCGCTGGTGGCGAATGCTGTCGCGCTGTTCAATCGGCGGTTTCGCATCTATGGTTCGCGCCACCATGAACTGGGTTCACCTGCATCTCGCGCTCAACCACGTCCCCGTGCTCGGCGCGTTGTTCGGGGCGCTGCTGCTGGCGGTGGGGCTGGTGCGGCGGAGCGACGAGCTGCAACGCGTGAGCCTGTGGGCGCTGGCGCTGCTGGCGGCGGTGTCCATCCCGATCAAGTTCACCGGGGACTTCGCGAGCGAGGCGCTGGCGGCGAAAGGCGGCGCGGCGGCCACGGTCACGCTGGAGCCGAGGCTGCTCAACGCGCACGAGCAGGCCGCCGACCAGGCCACGACGGGAGTATTCGTGCTCGGCCTCGTGGCGGCGGCTGGACTCTTTGCAGCGCGCGGTGGCCGTGCTTTGCCCAAGTGGGCGGTGATCACCTCGCTGGTCCTGGCGCTCGTCACGTTCCTCCTGATGGCGCGGACAGCAAATCTCGGCGGGCAGTTGCGGCACCCGGAGATTCACAGCCCGTAGCCGCCGAGGTGAGATGGCGGATGCATTCAGTGTCCAGTGGCCGGCCTTCTGCGCCCGGTTCTGAACACTGAAAACTTGCCCCTGCACACCGCCTCCCCTTACAACCGCCCTGTGCCACGCAAACTCTCTTCCCTCGCCCCCGCCTGGTGGGATTATACCACCCTCGACACCTCCATCATCGAAGCCGCCGCGCGCCTCACGCCGGAGAAACTTTTGAAGTTGTCCCGTCCCGGTTTCAAGGTCGTCTTCTATGAGACCCTCGAAGACTTCTACTGCGCCGAGGCCCTCGAATACATCCACGCCTGGAAGCAGGCCACGCCCGACAACCCCGCCGGCATCTGCGGTCCCATCGGCCCCACCGAGCAGTTGCCCCTCGTCGCGCGCATCGTCAACGAGATGGGCCTCAAGCTCCACGACGCCCACTTCTGGGGCATGGACGAATGGGTCATTGACGGCAAGGAAGCCGCCGTCACGCACCCGCTGTCCTTCGAGAAGTGCGACCGCGAGATGTGCTTCAACCGCATTGACCGCAAGCTCGCTATGCCCGATGCCAACATGCACTTCCCCCGGGCCGACACCCGCGCCTACCGGGGAACTTGGAACGCCGGCGTCCGCTGCTGCGTCATGCAAGGCGGCCAGGGCGACATCAAACACTGGGCGTTTAACGACCCGCTCCCCCGCAAGGGCAAACACAAGGACGCTCCCCCGTCCCCGGCGGATTACCGCAAGCTTGCCACGCGCGTTGTGGACCTCCACCCCGTCACCATCGCGCAGAACGCGCGCACCAGCGGCGGCGGCAACGTGACCCTCGTCCCGAAACAAGCCATCACCGTCGGCCCGGTCGAAACCTGGCTCGCGGAGAAAGTCTCCATCTGGCACGCGGGTTGTCACGACAACCCCTTTGGCCAGCGCCTGACCGCCTACATGATTGCCAACCGCATCGTGGACAGCGCCGTCCCCATGTCCCTCCTCGCCGACCACCCGAACGTGCAGTTTAACTACTACCGCAAAGGCATCGGCTCGTGCGACGTGGAGATGCACTGAGCGGAAAGCTCAGACCACTTCGGAACTTGATTCGGAGGATTAGGTGGGAAACCACAACGTGCCCTGACCCCCTGAAGCATGCAGCCGCCGAGGCAAGGAGGCGGATGCAACCGCGATCGGACAGTTCCGCCTCCTCACCTCGGCGGCTACAGGTTCCAGGACCGAATCTGCGCGGCGGGGGCGGCTTGCGGCCGTGGCCAGCTCAGTTCGTCAAATACTCCCGCGGGTCCGTCACGCGCCCTGTGATGGCGCTCGCGGCGACGGTCGCGGGCGAGGCGAGATAGACTTCGCTCTCCTTGCTGCCCATGCGACCGGGGAAGTTGCGGTTCGTCGCGCTGATGCACTTGAGGCCGCCCTGGTTCATGCGCCCGAAGGTGTCCAGCGGGCCGCCGAGGCAGGCGGAGCAGCCTGCGTTTTCCGTCATGCGCACGCCGGCGTTTTCCAAAATCTGCCAGATGGTTTCATTGCCCCAACGCGTGGTCTGGAGTTCGTGGACAATCTCCGGCGTCGCCGGCACGCCGAAGGTGTCGATGCTCACCTTGTGCCCACGCAGCACTCGCGCGACCTCGATGAAGTCGCTCGTCTTGCCGCCGGTGCAGGAGCCCACGTAGGCGCGGTCGAGCTTCATGCCGTTCATCTGCTTGGCCGTCTTGCGCTGGCCGGGGTCGGGATGGCACGCGACGGTCGGCTCCAGCTTGCTGAGGTCAATGACCGTCTCGTAAACGAACTTCTGGTCGCGGTCCACCTCGACGGGTTCGTAGCTGGACTTGGTGCCGTTGAGGCGGGTGCGGGCGTCCACGTATTCGGCGGTGCGCGCATCGAACTCGAAGATGGCGTTCTTGCCGCCGGCTTCGATGGCCATGTTCGCGATGGTCATGCGGTCGTCCATCGAGAGCGTGGCGATGCCGGGGCCATCGAACTGCATTGCGCGGTAGGTCGCGCCGTCGAAGCCGATTTCGCCGATGCAATGGAGGATGACATCCTTCGCCATCACGCCGGGCTGGAGCTTTCCTTCGAGGCGGAAGCGCATCGTCTCGGGGACCTTGATGAGCAACTTGCCCGTGCCCATGACGAAGCCCGCGTCGGTGTTGCCGATGCCCGTCGCGAACTCGTTGAACGCGCCGGCCATGCAGGTGTGCGAGTCGGTGCCGAAGAGGACTTCGCCGGGGCGCGTGTGGCCCTTGGCGGGGAGCGCGGCGTGGCAGACGCCAGCGTAGTTGGAGCCGTATTGGCGCTTGGTGTTGCCCTTCGAGGCATCGAACTTCCACGAGCCGTTCGGGTCGTCAATCACGTCGTAGAAGTAGGGCAACCCCTGCTCGCGGACGAAGTCGCGGAGGATGTCCACGTTGCGGTTGGACATCGAGTCGGCGGTGAAGATGTAGTGGTCGGGGATGATGACGACGCGTTGCTTGTCCCAGACCTTGGCGGTCTTGCCGAACTCGCGCTTGAACACGCCGATGGTCCCCGGCCCGCACACGTCGTGCGTCATGAGGACATCGGCCTTCACCCAAATGTTGTCGCCGGCCTGGACGGAGGCTTTGCCGGAGGCGCGGGCGAGGAGTTTTTCAGTCAGCGTCATAACAGGGGCGGCAACTTACCGGTCGGGCAAGGCCGGTGCAATCGGAGAAACACGCTTGCTCGGAAGATGAAATGCGTGCGCTGCGGATCTAACCGAAACCGCGCAGTGTGAGTTGCGGAGCACGAGATTGCAGATCGCAGAATCGGACGTCGTCGCGGAGGACTGGCCAGTCCACACGTTCCATTGGCAAGCCTTCTCGGCGGTCGCACCGCTTGCTGGGGGAATTGGCGTTCGCGGAATTGTTGGCAGCGGCAGAGCGCCGCAATCGGTGCCTTGCCTTTCAGGAGGGCAGTGGGCAGCTTCACGCGCCAATGGACCTCACTGCCAGCACGGCCAAGGTGAACTGGCCTCGCTTTGCTTCCGACAGGTGGCCGCTGAACATGGCCGTTGCTTGTGCGTTCGTGGGTGCCGCGCTGTTCACACTGGTCGTGATGCTGGGGCCTCACCCCGTCACGGAATCGCTCGACTGGGTCCTGCATGGACAACCCAATCTCCATTTCCTGCGGGAGGCGATTAAGTCGGGTGAATTTCCATGGTGGAATCCGCATGTGGGGCTGGGCCGCCCCTATGCTTCAGACTTGCAGAGCGCAGTGTATTACCCCCTGACGTATCTCTACTTGCTGGGTGAAACGATGGGGTTGAGTCTGTTCTTGGGGCTGCACTCGATGCTGCTGATTTTGGGGATGCACCTGCTGTGCCGCCAGCTTGGCAGTCGTGGCGTCTTCGGTTTGCTGGGCGGTTTAGTGCTGCTCGTGTCGATGGGATTCGGTGGACGGCTCCTGCCGGGTCACACCTTTTATTTTGCCGGCCTGAGCTACTTGCCCATGTTGTTGTGGGCGATGGTCCGACTTCGGTTGCGTCCAACGGTCGGCTGGACGGGATTGCTCTCCCTGTTGCTGACGCTGCAGTTTCTGACCGGCCACCCTCAGGTTTTCTGGTGCTCTACTTTGGGGCTGGGGCTGTTCTTGGTCGGCCTGCTGGTGCGCCCTGCCCAAGTGGTTTTTTGGCGTCGGATCCCGCGGATACTCGCAGGGTTTGTGGCGGCGCTGTTGCTTGCAGGCGGCGTTTCCGCCATCGCGTGGCTTCCCTTTTTGGACCTGATCGCCGAGGGGAACCGGCAGGCATCCACTTTGGAGTTCGCGTCTTATGGCTGCTTTGAGCCGATGTTCGTGTTCGGCATGGTGACGGAGCCACCGGTGGATTTCGTCATCAACTGGGAGCAGAACTTGCGGCTGGGCTTCGCTTGGACTGTGCCCGGGTTGGTAGGGCTGTGCTTTCTCCGAAATACCGCCATCCGAGCATTGCTGCTCATGGGGGTGGCCGCACTTTGGTTCTCGTTTGGCGAGGCAAGCTGGTTGTTTCGACTGTGCTTCGACTACTTGCCAGGAGCCAGTTCGTTTCGCATGCCGTCCCGGATTAATGCTCTGCCTGTGCTGGCATTGGTAACCGCGGGCGCTGTTTTTCTTGGGCGCTCGGGGACGTGGGCTGCCTTCCCCAAGGCCGGTATGGCAGTTGTAGGCTTCATGGTAGTCGGCTTGTTGCGTGGCTATCCCTACGAAGGGTCGGTGGTGAAGTTGGGATTGTTCGGCCCCATGTCGGCGATGCTGCTGGCGGCCGGCTCGGTCTACCTCTGGAAACGCCGGGGCGCTTGGTCAGCCTCCGTGGGCACCGGTGCCGCGGCGGTTTGGCTCAGTCTCCAATGTGTCGAGTTGGCTGTTGCACATGCCCACTTTGGCCGGAGTTATTCCAATGCGGTGGGAATTCCCACTCGGGAGAAAGCCGCCATTTCCGAAAGATTCAGGGCGACCTTGGCGACAGCAGCCAACGGCGTGCCGCCGCGAATCATGGTGCTTGCGGACATGGTTCCGCCCAACTGGGGAATGCGCGATGGCTGGGCGCACATTGACTCCTACACGGCGCTCTTCCTGAAACGGCCGTGGAACTACCTCCACGCAGGATTTGGCGTCGCCCCTCCCACGATCCGAAACGCTTCCCTGTCCCCGGAAATTTACGAGCGGTCTCCCTTCTCCCTTCCCAACTTGAGCCTTGATCTTGGACTGGATGTCGCGGCTGGGCGGCTCGCCAGAGCCGCCGCCCCTGTGCCGCGATTGTGGATCACCTTCGAGCCTCGCCTAGTCAGCCGGCCCGAGGAGGCTCTGGCCGCTGTCACCAACCGCCTCGATCTCCCGAGGGAAGGCGTCGTTGAAACAGCCCTTCCCATCCCGCCTTCTCCCTTGGGCGATGGTTCGGGCAGTGCCGAGATTCTTCGCTTCCGGCACAGTGAGATCGAAGTCAAATGCCGCCTTTCCCATCCCGGCCTCCTGGTGCTCAACGAAGCCTGGTTTCCGGGCTGGCATACGGTTGTCGCCGGCCATCGGATCGAGAGCCAGCCGGTGAACTATTGGATGCGCGGGTTCGCTCTTCCTGCGGGCGAGCACACGCTCAAGTTGCAGTTCCGCCCGCGAAGAATGGTCGAGGCCGTCGCGTTGAGCATCGGCTCGCTGGGGGTGGGATGGTTCCTGATTTTTCGCGGCGGACGGTTCTGGAGGCGGCCCGAAGCCCTGGTGCAATGAATCATTCTTGGAAGAGCACAGGCTTTTAGTTCGCGATCTCTTGTGAAACCCTCCCGCGTGATCCGTCCGATGCCTGAACCGATTCAACAATGCCGCCTGTGCGCGGGCGCCCGATTGGAAGCCGTGCTGCACCTCGGCGAGCAGTCCCTGACCGGCGTTTTTCCCGCCCATCACGGAGTGCCCCTCACCAAGGGACCGCTGACGCTGGTGCGCTGCGGCGAGTGCGGCCTCGTGCAACTGCTGCACTCCTTCGCGCCGGCGGAGCTTTACGGAGCGCACTACGGCTACCGCTCCTCCCTCAACGCCGCGATGGTCGCGCACCTGCGGGAGAAGGCGGCGTGGCTGCAATCACTCGCGCCGCTCGACCCCGGCGAGTGCGTCGTGGACATCGGCTGCAACGACGGAACTTCCCTCGGCTTTTATCCTGCCAACACGCTTCGAGTAGGGTTCGATCCCTCGGCGGAAAAGTTTCGCCCCCGCTATCCAGCCGGCGTTTTTCTGCACACCGACTTCTTCTCCCGTCGCGCGTTTCAGTCCGCGCACCCCGGTCAGTCCGCCCGCCTGGTCACTTCCATCGCGATGTTCTACGATCTCGAGGATCCGCTTTCCTTTGTGCGCGAGGTCGCTGCCATTCTTCATCCGGAAGGCCTGTGGCATCTGGAGCAGAGCTACCTTCCAGCGATGCTGCGCGCGAACGCCTATGACACCGTCTGCCACGAGCATTTGGAATACTACGGCCTGGAACAAATCCGTTGGATGGCGGAGCGCGCGGGCTTGAAGATCGTGCATGTGGCCGAGAACAACGTGAACGGCGGCAGCTTCGCCGTCACGCTCGCGCACGCCGCTTCAACCCACCCGTCCGCAACTTCAGAGGTGGATGCGATGCTCGCAACCGAGCGCGGCATGGGCCTCGATGCGTTTGCCGACTTCCGGTCACGTATCGAGCAGCATCGTGAGGAATTGCTCGC
>SXGT01839357.1_pt1 | contig 24736 bp, 14 predicted proteins | sample 3176221 | NCBI WGS metagenome assembly SXGT01 (sample SAMN11356862, study PRJNA531348) | freshwater metagenome | isolation source: freshwater sample F1-120 | place: China: Fuxian Lake, Yuxi | collected 2017-12-25
ACGACTTCTCGATCACGACGTTACGACCGCGCGGGCCGAGCGTGACCTTGACCGAGTTGGCGAGGAGGTTGAGGCCCTTGGCGATCTCGTTGCGAGCAACGGTCGAGAAAACGATTTCTTTGGCAGCCATTTGGATGACTCTTTTCGGTTGGCTGTGAGGGTTCAGTCGATGATGGCGAGGAGATCGTCCTCGCGCATGATGAGGTGCTCTTCGCCGTCGATCTTCACCTCGCTGCCGCTGTACTTCGCGAACAGCACCTTGTCGCCGGCCTTGACGTCGAGGGCGACGAGCTTGCCGTCCTTGTCGCGCTTGCCAGCGCCGGCGGCGACCACCTTGCCGCGGATGGGCTTCTCCTTGGCGGTGTCCGGGATGAAGAGGCCACCAGCAGTCTTGCTGTCCTCTTCGAGGCGCTTGACGAGGATGCGATCGTGGAGCGGACGGATGTTCATGGTTGTCTCCTTGGCCGCTACATATAGTCACGGGCCCTTGCGTTGGCAACCCCGTAGGGGAGAGTGCTAAGAATTCCTGGAAATCAGAATAATTCCAGCATACTACTGACCCACGAGAACGCCCCGAGACGAGCCAGGTTCAGCCGTGGTAGAGCCGTGGGCGCCATGGCGCTCACGGACTACGAGAAGTACATCCGGACCGACGAGCTGCTCGCCCTGCAGAAGCCAGCCGAAACTCTGACCTGTCACGACGAGCTGCAGTTCCAGGTCGTCCATCAGGCCGCCGAGCTGTGGATGAAGCTGGTCGAGCACGAACTCCGCTTCGCCTGCGAGCTGCTGGCCGTGGGCCACGCGCAGGTGCCGCGCGTGCTCACCGCGCTCGGCCGGATCTCGCGGATCCAGCGCGTCCTCTTGCACCAGCTCGACCTGCTCGACACCATGTCGCCCGCCGACTACATGACGATCCGCACCGGCCTCGGCCGCGGCTCGGGCCAGGAGTCGCCGGGCTTCAAGACCATGCTGCGCCTGCCCGGCGAGCTGGTGTGGCCGGCCTTCGCCACCTACCTCGAGAGCACCGGCACGTCGCTGCGCGAGATCTACCAGCACCCTCACGACCACCACCAGCTCTTCCAGCTCTGCGAGGGCCTGGTCGAGTACGACCAGCTCCTCCAGCTCTGGCGTCAGCGCCACCTGATGATGGTCTACCGCACGATCGGCATCGGCACGCCGTCGCTCAAGGGCAAGGCTTCCGATCTCCTGGCCCACGGCCTCAAGCAGCGCTTCTTCCCCAAGCTGTGGGACGTGCGCGACGAGGTCTTCGCCGAGTGGACCGCCTCGATGCAGCGGACCGGCCAGGACCACGGCTACCATGGCTGACGATCCGCTGCTGGCCTGGCGTCCGCGCTTCCCGTCCCTCGAGAAGTGCGTGCACCTCATCTCCCACTCGCTCGGTTGCGTGCCCGCCAAGGCCGAAGAGGATCTGGCCGAGTACTTCGACCTGTGGTCGACGCGATCGATCACGGCGTGGGACGAATGGATCCCCGAGGTCAGCCGCGCCGCCGCCCGCATCGAGAAGATCATCTCGGCGCCGGCCGGCACCGTGGCCATGCACCAGAACGTCTCGACGGTGATGTCGGTCCTGGCCTCGTGCCTCGACTACCGCGAGCGGCCGCGGGTGGTCTACGAGTCGCTGATGTTCCCGACCGTGTCGTACGTGTGGAAGGCCGAGGAGCGGCGCGGCGCCGAGGTGGTGCTGGTGCCGTCGTCCGATGGCAAGACCGTCGACGCTGACGCGGTGTGCGCCGCCATCGACGAGCGAACCATCGCGGTGCCGATCCAGCACGTGGTCTTCGGCACCGGCTTCATCCAGGACGTGAAGAAGATCGCGGCCCGGGCCAAGGCGGTCGGCGCCCACGTGATCCTCGATTGTTACCAGTCGGTCGGTACCATCCCGCTCGACGTCGTCGATCTGGGCGTCTCGTTCGCGTGCGGCGGCTCGGTCAAGTATCTGTGCGGTGGGCCCGGCGCCGGCTGGCTGTACGTCCGGCCGGATCTGATCGGCCAGTTCGAGCCGCGGGTCACCGGCTGGTTCGGCAACGCCCACCCGTTCGCCTTCACCATGCCCGAGCAGACCTACGCCGAGGGCGTGATGCGCTACCTGGGCGGCACTCCGGCCATTGCCGCGCTCTACCAGTCGCGCGCTGGTCACGCCATCATCGCCGAGGTCGGCGTGAGCCGGATCCGCGACAAGAGCCTGGCCATGACCGCGCGCGCCATCGCGCTCGTGGACGAACACGGCTTCACGCTCAACAGTCCGCGCGAGGAGTCGCGGCGCGGCGGCTCGGTGGTCTTCGACTTCGTCGGCGCCGCCGATGTCTGCCGCGAGCTCAACCGCCGCCGCTTCTTCTGCGATCACCGCCCCGGAGTCGGCATCCGGATCGCGCCGCACTTCTACACCAAGGCCGAGGAGCTCGACCTGTTCTTCGCCGAGGTCCAGCGCATCCGCGGCTGACCGCCGGGGCCAGAACGCGCTATGCTCGACCCATGCCGGCGTTGATCGAGACCGCCTACATCGAGGCGGTGAAGTTGCTCAATCGCTTCGTCGATCCCAGCGCCGCGTCGCAGGTCGCGGAGCTCTGCCAGGGCTGGAAGCCGCAACCCGACGACTGGGAGCGGGTGTTCATGCCCGAAGCCGCGGCCAAGGCGCGCATCGCCTACAAGCCGCTGTGGGTCTCGCCGCCGCCGCCCTTGCCGCGCCCGGGCCAGACCGTGGTGCGGGTCTCGGTCGCCGAGGCCAGCGAGTTCGCGTCCGGAAGCCCACGCGCCAAGCTGTTCCCCGGCGGCTTCACCTCGATCGCGCAGTCGCTCGTGCCCGGCAACATCTGGGTCACCTGGGAGTACCTGGCCCCGGGCGAGACCGCCGGCATGGCCTTCAACGGCCTCGTCTACCTCGACGGTCGCTTCGTGTGGTTCCCCAAGCCGTGGAAGTTCATCGACTTCTGACCGTGGTCGGCGTCGACACCAGCTCGTCGACGTGGGGAACGCCGAGCCAGGTGGCCAGATCACGACCCAGGTCGACCGCCCAGGCGCCGTCGATCAGCACGTTGTCGAACCCGTAGGCCGGATCGAGCTCGGCCGCCGGATCGTCTTCCTCGGCGATCAGGACCTCGCCGTCGCGGGTGATCACCTTGACCCCGCGGTGGCCGAGCGAGTCCTCGTCGACGAACGAGACCACGCGCACCGCGTCGGCCCGCGCCAGCCGGCTACCGGCCGCGGTCTCGATCGCGCCATCGTGGGTATCGACCACGGTCTCGACCAGCGACCACACCGTGAAGGCGCCGTCGTTGCTCCAGGTGTAGGGCGCGACTCCAGAGGTGGCGCCCTGGCGGACGCCGCGCCCGCGCAGCGTCGCCATCCAGGTCTCGGCCTCGGGCCGCGACATCTCGCCCGCGGCCATGATCGCGAGCTTGCCGTCGGCGACCGAGCACAACATCAGGTGCTCCTCGCGGACGCCGCGGTCCCACACGGCGAGCAGCTCGCCCGGGTAGGTCAACGCTTGCTCCAGGGTCATCACCATCGTCGTCGTCTCCCCGACGTTTCCGCCAAGCTAGCCGACCGGCAGGTAGCGGCCGTTGACGAACCGCCACTGGTTGCCCGGCGGCAGGGGCAGGTCCTCGGCGTGGATGGTGTCGTTGCGGCGGAGCTGCCCGTCGCGCGGCACGGTCAGCTCGCGTTCGATCAACCGGCGGTGGGCGACCCACCACGAGCGCACGATCCATCCGTCGTCGCCGCGCCGGTGCTGCTCGGGCGCGATCGCGTCGGCCACGCGCGCGGCCAGATCGTCGACGAGCTTCTGCTGAACGGCGTCGAGGCCCGGGTACCACGGGATGTCGGAGAACGTGCCGATCTTGAGCTCACCGTTGGCGTACTCGCGCGTCCACGCGTTGCCGGAGCTGGCGTAAGCGGCGGCCTTGTCCTCGTCGTCGAGGTCGAGGGGCGGATCGTGGGCGGCGACCGTCTGGAAGTGGGCCAGGCGCGCGGTCAGCACGCTGATGCCGCCGTCGTAGGCGGCGACGTGGATCTTGCGGGCCGGGTACGGCATCGGCGAGCCGATCTCGAGGATGCGATGGCGCCGGAACCACGGCTGCTCGATGCGCTCGACCTTGAGCGGTCCGCCCAGCCGGGACGCGAACGACGGCGCGTCGGCGTCGACGACCGCAGCGAGCTGGGTGAGCTCCTCGGACGACAGCGTGATGGTGGTGCGGCCGAGGGGCATGGCGCGATCCTATCTCAGGAGACCGTACGACCGTGCGACGTTGCGCATCGCTCGCTAGGGGAGCTCGAAGCGGCGCTGGGTGTCGGCCAGCTCGCGCATCAGCGTCACGACCCGCCGCGGCACCTCGAGCGAACGCATGGCCTCGATGATCTCGGCCGTGCCGCCGCGCAGGAGCGCGCGCTTGGTCTCGCTGCCGCCGCTCTTGCTGTAGACGCACACGTCGAGGTGACGGGCGTCGCTGGGCTCGGTGCCGGTGGCGGTCAGGCGCGGCGTCGCCGCCAGGCGCAGCTCGACGGCGCCGGCGCTCCACTCCGGGTGCTCGACCTCGAAGCGCTCGACCAGGGGCTCGAAGCCGCCGGTCTCGGCGATCGTGTCGGCCCGGTCGAGGAGGCCGGTGACGGCGCGGGCCGCCGCGGCGCGGGCCGATCCCCACTCGGTGTCGCTGGTGGTGGTCATCAGGGCAGCTCGTCGGTGTGGGGCACACCCAGCCAGGCGGCCAGGTCGCGGCCGAGGAACGTGGCCCACGCGCCTTCGATCATGACGTGATCGATGCCGTAGGTCGGATCGAGCTTGGCGGCCGCCGAGTCTTCCTCGGCGATGGCGATGGCGGCGTCGCCGCGGGTGACCACGTTCACGCCTCGATGCCCGGGCGAGTCCTCGTCGAAGAACGAGACCACGCGCTCGACGTCGGCGCGGCGGATGCGGGCGCCGGCGTGGGTGGTGATGTTGCCGTCCTGGCCCTCGGCGATCACGCCGACGACCACGCCAGTCAAGGCCCACACCGTGAACCCGCCGTCGGTGCTCCACACGAATGGCCCCGGCATATCGGAGGCGGCCTGGCGGACGCCGCGGGCGCCGAGCTCGGCCGAGAGCTCGGCCCGCCGCGCCGCTGACATCGGCTCGAGCGACAGCCGCTCGAGCCGCGTGCCGTTGACGGCGTAGACGATCAGGTGCTCTTCCTTCGCCGACAGATCCCACACCGCCAGCAGCTCGCCCGGATAGCCGAGCGCCTGCTCGGTCGACATCGTCTGCTGGGTCATGGTCACGTCGCTCCCGTCTGGCGCCAGCTCGCGGCCAGCCGCGCGCTGCCCACCGCGTCGGGGCCACCGTCACCGCCGAGCGAGAGGTCGGCGTCGATGATCTGGACCTCGCCCGCGAGCACCGGCGTGCCGACCAGGCCGTGCATGCGGCAGCGCTCGAAGATGGTGCCGTCGAGGCGGAGTCCTTCGAGGTGCAGCCCACGCAGGTCACACTCGAGGAAGTGGGTGCGGCGCGCCGTGCCCAGCGACTTGAACGTGGGATCCTTGCGGCTCAGGTCGACGCCCCGCAGATCGCACTTCTCGAAGATCGCGTCGTCGAGGACGGAGTCCTGGAGACTGGCCTCGCGGAGATCGACCTCGAGCATGCGGCCGCGCCAGGTGCTGCGACCGCCGGTGATCCGCTGCCAGTCGCCGCCGACCACGACCACGTCGACGAGGTTGGCCAGCCCCAGCCGCGACCCGGTGAGGTCGCAGCGCTCGAACACGGAGTGATCGAACTCGGTCGAGGTCAGCTTGCACTCGAGCAGGCGGGTCCGCCGGAAGGTGGCCTCGTGGAAACGGCCGAACGACAGATCGATGTCGTTGAACGTCGAGTCCTCGAAGAGCGCGGCGTTCAGGAGCTTGGTGGCCATGCTGAACCGCGACCACTCCTCGTCGCGGAACACGGCCTGGCCGTCGCCGACCCGCCCGCGCTCGAACCAGGCCCGGTGCTGGACGAAGCGACCGTCGAGGCCGATGGGCGCCGGGTGGGCACCGGGACGAGCGGCGACCACCGCCTTGGACTGGTCGTACGCGGCGTAGAGCTCGGCGGCGCGGGCGATCTCGTCGCGCAACCCGGCGTCGTCGGGCCGGAACTTGGCCAGCTCGTTGAGCGCCACCCGGGCGTTGCCGACGTGCGCTCGCCCCTGGGTCCACGCGGCCATGGTCGGAAGCTCCGCGGGCTCCGGTGGCGCCAGCGCCAGCTCGCGATCGGCCACGTTCCGGAAGGCGTCAGGGCCGAATAACCTCGATGCCTGGTCGGCGGGGCCCAGGTGCCAGAGCGGCGCATTCTCGTGCGGCGTCAGCGGCGGGAACGAGAACTCACGACGCACCCCGCAATGCGCACAGACCGCGCTGAACACGCCGCGTCGGTAGGCCGGCGCTTCCTGCGTGAGCCCGCGCTTGCCGCACGTCTCGCACGGAGCCTCGTCGACGAAGAAGTCGACCTCTTTCGACGACCGGGGCGGCTCCGACAGCTCCATCACGGCCAAGCTATCACGTCGCCGAGGCACCGGCTCCACCGACGGCGATCCGGCCGTGCAAGCGTCCGACCAGGTCCGCGTCGAGGACACCGAGGCGGGCTTCGATGCCGGTGCCCACCAGGTAAGCGTGCACGTAGGGCAAGAATCGATCGATGTTCTCGGGCGTCACGCCCGAGGCCAGGGCGAGCGCGCCGGTCGCCGGCAGGCCGGCATGCATGGCGGCGACCTTGTCGACCTGCGCTTCCTTGCCGGTGCCTGGGCCGCTGGTGCAGATGACGTCCATGTACGCCGCGGCGGTCGCCGCCGCGCGCGGAACGCCGAAGATCTCCTCGATACGGTTCATGCTCACCAAGCTCAAGTGCTGCGCCAGCTCGCGGCCAGGCGCGCGCTGCCGACCGCGTCGGCGCCGCCGTCGCCGCCGAGCGAGAGGTCGGCATCGATGATCTGGACGTCGCCCTCGAGCACCGGCGTGCCGACCAGGCCGTGCATGCGGCAGCGCTCGAAGATGGTCCCGTCGAGCCGCCAGCCCTCGAGGTTCAGGCCGCGCAGGTCACAGTCGACGAAGCGAGTGCCACGAGCCGTTCCCAAGGCGGTCAGGTGTGCATCCTTGCGGCTCACGTCGGCGTCACGCAGGTCGCAGCGCTGGAACACGGCGGTGTCTAGCACGCTGTCGCGCAGGCGCGCTCCCCGGAGATCGACGTCGTGGAACTGTCCCCGCCACGTGCTGCGGCCGCCGAGGATCTCCTGCCAGTCGCCGCCGGCGACCGCCACGTCGAGGAGGTCGGCGAGCGAGAGCCGGGTTCCCTTGAGGTCGCAGCCCTCGAAGGCGACGCTCTTGAACTTGCTCATCTGCAAGTCGCAGCCGAGGAACCGGGCGCGGCGCAGGATGGTCTCGTCGAAGGTTCCGTGGGAGAAGTCGATCTTCTCGAACGTGGTGTCCTCGATGATCGCCGCCGACAGGAGCGCGGTCGACATGCTGATCTCGGACCACCGCTCACCGCGGAACACCAGCTGGCCATCACCGACCCGGCCGCGCTCGAGCCACTTGCGGTGCTGGGCGAAGCGGCCGTCGAGACCTCGCGGTTTGGCGTGGGCCCCGACCTTGGCGTCGACCACCGCCTCGGCCTGCTTGTAGGTCGCGCCGAGCTCGACGACGCGCCCCAGTTCGACGGAGAGCGCGGTGTCATCGGGGCGGAACTTGGTCAGCTCGACCAGGGCGGTACGGGCCTTCTCGAGGTGCGCGCGTGCCTCGCGAAACGCGGCGAGCGTGGGCAGCTCGGCCGGCGCCGCCGGCGCTCGCGCCAGCTCGCGATCGGCGATGGCCCTGAACTGGTCTGCCGTGAAGATCTTCGACGGCTCGCCCTCGGGACCGAGGTGGAAGACTGGCGGCCATTGGTCGGCTGGCACGGGCTGAAAATGGAACTCGCGGCGCTGGCCACAGTGCGCGCAGGTCCCCTCGTAGGAGCCGGTGCTGTACGACGACGCTGCCCGGCTGAATCCGAGCTGGCCGCAGTGCTCACACGGCGTCTCGTCGACGAAGAACTTCACCTCGTCACCCGAACGAGGAGGCGCCGGCAGATCCATCGCAGCCACCATATCACGCGCCCTTCGACGGGATCACGGCTCGTCCCACCCCTGGTGGCGACGATGGGGCCCGTCCGGCAATGGCGCGGGCCACCACCACCAGTGACTCTGCGGCAGACCGCGTGGCAACTCGTCGTCGGGCACCGGCCCGTACGACGCGCCGAGGCGACGGAGCTCGTCGTCGATCAGCTCGACGTCCTCGGCGATCCCATCGCGTCGTGATTCCTGGCCTGGCTCGGCCAGGAACCCGGCGTGATCATCGAGGAAGAACTGGATGGCGGACCGCTGCCACGAGATGTCGAACTGATCGTCGTCGCGCGCCCCCTGGCTGTCGACCTTGGCATCGATCACGAAGTCCCAGACCTGATCGCTCCGCTCGTGAAGCGCCTGGGTGACGGCTGCGATGAACTGGCGGTGGTCACCGTCATCGGGCGCGCGGTCGACGCCGCGACGTTCGTGGTAGCGCACGAGGTGCTCGAACGCGCTGCGCAGGGCCGACGCTCCACCGCCCGCGGCCAACGCGGACGCCACCAGCCGCGCCTCGTCGGCCGCAGGTCGGTCACGATCCATCCAGAATGCTGCAGCCGGCATCTGCTACTCGTCTGCTACTTGGCCTTGGCGCCACCGAAGGTGGCGATCACCACGCGCCCGTCGGGCTGAACGTACACGATCGCCTCCAGCGTCGCAGTAGTGCCGTCGTCCTTCGTGAACTCGCGGCGCAGGATGATCCGGATCGATCCGGTCTCCGACACCTCCGCCTTGAACACGGTTCCCTGGGTCAGCGTGAGCTTGGTGGCCTCCGCGAACCGGGTGACCGCGTCGCCGGCCGGGATCTCGGTGAGCCCGTCGAGCTCCTTCGCATGCTTCTGCGCGTGATAGGCCTCGGCGGCGGGTGACTGATACGGGACGCGCTCGAGCGTCTGCACCTTGGCGGCGATGTCCGCCGGCGAATCGTTGGGGTCCATCACGATCTGGTTCTGACCCGGGCCGAGCTTCGCGACGGCCGCGAGATCGATCTCCAGTTCGGCGTCGATCGCGGCGGCGGTCATCTTGGCCGCGGCCTCGTTGCCGGCCATCTTGTCCTTGTTCATGCCCTTCGGGGGCGTGACGCCCTTGAGCGCCTTCTCGGCCTCGCGCTTGTGGTTCGAGAACAGAACTCGCGCGTACTCGTACAAGTTCGCGAACTCGCGCGGATCGCCGTTGGCGCGCTCCAGCGCCCACTTCTCGGCGCGCTTGCGCGCCTCTGCGATCTCAGGAGTCTGCTTCGACGCCGACTGCGGGTGCATCGGATCGTCGAGCAGCGCTCGCGCGACCTTGGCGGCGGACTGATCGTCCAGCTGGTCGCTGTCAAAGGTGTCCGCGTCGAGTCCGCGCGCTTCGAGGGCTCTGCGCAGCCTCTCCGCGACCGCCGGATCTCGGGGAGCGGGGGTGACGGGGGCGGGAACCTTGGGCAGCGGCGTGCCGCCGCGCTGGGTGCCCTTGGGATCGTGGTACTCGGCCGCCCACTTGAACAGGTTCTCGTAGGCGTGCAGGAACTTCTGCAGCTCGGCGTCGGTGAGCTCGTTGACGGAAAGCTCGACGACACCGTCCTTGCCCGGGGTGCCGCGCTTGAATCCGGCCGCCGCCGCCTGCTCCGGCGTGACCCGGAGGGGCATATTGCCGGCCAGGAACGACTCGATCAGGTCGTACGCGCGCTTGTACTCCTTGCCCATCGAGGTCTTCTCGACCGCGTGGCCATCGGTGCTGAGGATGGTCTGGATGTCGTTGAAGATGAGGGTCAGGAAGGAGTGATCGGTGAAGTCCTCCTCACCCTTCTTGTCGACCTTCTTGCCGTCGGCGTCGGTGTGCTGATCGACCACGTTGGTCGCGATGTTCGAACCGAGGTTGACCTCGGCGATGACGCTCAGGTTTGCCTTGGTGCGCAGCGCCGCCAGCTCGGCGGCCTGGGCCGGCGTGGTGTGGGTGGCGTGGCCGAAGCGGATGGTGATGATGTCGGGCCGCAAGAGGCCGGCGTCGAGCAGCTCGTTGATCACCTCGATCATCGCGCCGACGTTGTTGGCGGCGCGCTCGTAGTGGATCGGCTTGCCGTCCTTCTCCCAGCGTCCGTCCTTGGCGTTCCAGACCGCGCCGCGCTCGGGGTTGATCGCGCCCTCACCGACGTGGGGCCGGAACACCAGCCGCTCGCCCTTGGCCTCGGCGGCCCGGACCAGCGCCATGTACATGATCTTGAACCGCTGCTTGCCTTCGGCGGTGAACTCGTAGAGCTCCTGGCCGGCGGTGTCGATGCCGACCGTGTGCTCCCCGGTCACGGCACCCTTCTCGATGCCCATCAGGTGCGGGCTGGCGGCGAGCACCTGGAGGTACTCGGCGATCTCGGCCAGCCGGCGCTGGGTCGCCACGCCCTGGATGCCTCGGGCCTGCTCTTCCGCCAGCTTCTTCTGCAGGTTCTGCTGCTCCAGCTCGAGGACGGCCTTGGCCTGCGCTCCACCGAACTGCGAGGCCAGCTCGGTCACCCAGCCACGCACGTTGAGCATGTTCTCGATGCGCAGGCGCTCGGCCTGGCGGGCGTCGCCGGTGAGGGTCTCGAGGTTGGCGCGCAGCGCCGCGTACTCCTCGCGCACGCTCTTCGGCAGGCCTTCGTTGTCGGCGATGAGCCGCTCGACGCTGCCCTCGGAACGGCGATCCTGCTCGCCGTAGAACACCGACAGGCCCATCGACAGGAAGGCGACCTTGAAGGTCTTGCGGAGCTCGTCGGCGCGCTCCTTGCCATCGCGCGCCTGGATCTCGGACATGGCGTCGTTGAGCGCGGCCTGCATGACCTTCGGCCCGAACCGCTTGGTCAGCTTGGCGATGCTGTTCGACTGCTCGGTGAGAACGATGCCGTCATCGATCAGCCGCAGGATGGTGAGGCGGCTCAGCTCCTGGTAGGCGGCGCTCTCGCGGGCCTTCTTCTGATCGTCGGTCTCGTTGGCGGCCTTGTCACCGCCGAACTTGGCCTTGATCAGCTCGTCGCGGATCTCGTAGGCGCTGTTGAAGTCGGTCTCGCCACTGGCCTCGAGGCACTTGCGGCAGATCTGCTCGGCCAGCGACTCGCGCAGCGCGTTGAACTTCTCGTCGAAGTCGGGGTCACCGGAGTGCTTGGCCTTGAAGTCCTGGAGCGCCGGGTGCGTCGGATCCGAACCCTTGAGCGAGTCGAACGCCTCGGTGGCGATGCGGATGGCGTCACCGGCCGGACCGCGCTCCTTGATCGATCCGGTGTTGAACAGCGTGTGGGCGAGCGGCGTGCCCTTGAGGCCGTCGATCGTCTTCAGCACGTTCATCCAGCCGTTCTGCTGGCCCTTGTCGGCGAACTTGTCGGCGAAGACGTCGCTCTTGACCACGCCCAGCCAGTGGCTGTGGACCTCGACGCCGCCGTGCTTGCCCTCCTCGCCCTCGACGCCGAGCCGGTTGCGCGCCTCGAGACGCGCCTGCTCGGAGTCCTTGAGCGCAGCCTTGTTCTTGGCCTCCTGCTCCGCGGCCAGCTTGAGGTCGGCGGCGGACTTCACGTCCGTGTCGCTATTCTGCTTGGGCAGCGGCGCCTTGGGTCCCTTGACCTCGGGCGCGACGTCGGACTTGATGCCGGTCTCGCTGCCGGTGATGCCCTTGTTCACCTTCTCGTTGGGCCGCATGGCGCTCTCGACGATGCGGCGGTAGGCCGCGTCGACGTCGCCGTTGGTCTTCTTGAGATTGCGGTCGAGCAGATCTTGCATCGCCGGGCCGGTGCGGTGACCCGACAACGCGCGGTCGCGGAGATAGAGGATCTCCTTCGACTTCTCGTCGGTCATCAGATCGCGGACCAGGATGCGCCACTGCTTGCGCATCTCGTACAGCGCCTCGGCCTTCTCCTTGTCGGTCTTGCCTTCCATCATGGCAAGCCAGCGCGGCATGTCGGTCTTCTCGAGGATGTTGTAGACCTCGCGCAGATCGGCTTCGCTCTTGCCCGACTCGGTCTCGATCTCGTGGGAGAGCGCGATCCATTGATCGAGCGCGGCCTGGGCCTTCTCGGGATTGTTGGCCCACTCGCCCGGCTCCAGGGCCTGGAGCTCGCCCAGGAGGGTGTCGAACTTGGGGTTCGACCCATGGGGCGCGTTGACGTACTTGGCGAGCACGTTGCCGTACTTCTTGAGCGCGAACTCGAGCAGCTGCTCCTTGCCCTGCGGCGGCGGCATCGCGTCCGCCTCGGGGTTGGCGATGACCTTGACCGCGGGCGACGGCGACTTCTGGTCGTCGGTCTTCTTCTCGGCCTCGAGCGCCTTCTGCTTGGCCTTGAGCGCCTCGATCGCGGCGTGGACCGCCTGCAGGCCCTCGACCGAGAGCGCCTGGTCGAGGCCGGCCGGGAGCACCGGCGGGTTCGACTCGAGGCCCATCTCGATGTTGCGCGCGTGGGCGTACATCTCGGACAGGTACTTGTCGTAGGCGGCCTTGAGCGCCGGGTCGGCGTTGACCGCCTTGATCGCGGCCTCGATGGGGCCGGTGATGGCCTTGAGCTCGCCCTGCAGCGACGAGTCGATGCCGCGCACCAGCGGCTTGCCCAGACCCACGTCGTAGGGGATGTGCTCGACGTTGGCGATGGCCAGCGCCTGCTCGCCGATGATCTGGATCTCGCCCTTCACGCCGTTGGCGTACTCGACGTAGATGCACACCGACGTGAAGCCGCCGGCCATGATCTTCGACGCGTTGGTGGTGACCTCCTTGCCGTTGGCGGCGTGCTGCTCGGCCGCCAGCGCCGCGACCTGATCGGCCGTGAAGTACGGCTTGGCGTCGGCGCCGTGGAGGTTGTTGATCATCGTGATCTTGAGCTGACCCGACTTGATCCCTTCCTGGAGGGCGGCCACGGCCTGAGCCATCGTCTCGGGTGAGGCGTTGGACAGGACGACGCGCGTGCCGATCGCGTCCCAGATGTTGGCGATCACGCTGTCGACGTCGGTGACCTTGGCGCCGAAGTTGTCGATCGCGCGCTGCAGGCGGTTGGCAGCCGAGACCGCGTCCTTGGCCCGGCCCATGACCTCGCCGAACTTGCCGAGCAGGCCCTGGAGCAGGGCCTTGGCGGGGCCGAGGGCGGCCGAGTACTTGTCGAACGCCTTCTGGGTGAGCGCGACCAGCTTGGGATCGGGCCCCTCGACGGGGGTGACGTTGGCCGGCGCCGCCTGGGTGGCCGGGATCGGTGCGCCAGTGTTCTGCGCCACCAGGCCCTGCGGCGAGTGCGCGTCGTGCCACTGGCCATAGAGATCGGCGTAGGTCGCCGGCTCGCCGGGCTTGATGTTGCCGTCGTCGTCGACCGAGGTCGACGGCGTGGCCGAGCCGAACACGGCCTGGAGGGCGGCGATGCCCGCCGCCTTGCCGGCGGCGTGCATCTGCTCCGCCGTCGCGTTGGGGTTGGCGGCCTGGAAGGCCTTGGCCGCGGCGTCGTAGGCGCCGAAGTACTCGGCGGCGCCGAACTGCCGGCTCGCACCCTCGGTGCTGCCGGTCTGCTGGTAGTGCTCGAACAGCGCGGCCTGAGCCTGGGCCTCGTTCTTGAGCGTCGCCGCGACGTACTGATCGCGGGTGGTGTTGATGTCGACGTCCTTGTCGAACGTCTTGGCGTGGTGAGCCTCGTGGGCGAGGATGCCGGCGAGCTCGTTGCCGTCGCTGGCCATCGACGGATCGATGTTGATGCGGTTGCCCTGACGGAAGCTGCCCTCGCCGGTGTTGAGGGTGAGCGTGACGCCCAGATCCTGGAGCGCCTTGACCGCGTCGCGTCCGACCGGCGTCTTCATCGCCGCATCGAACATCGAGATCACCTTGGCCGCGGTGCGGGCGGTGATCTGGTTGGGCTTGAGCGGACCGATGAAGCCGTCGGCGACGACCTCGACGTTGCCAGCGCCGGGCAGCGCCTTGATCGCCGACTCGAGGGCCTTGGGATCACCGTCGCCGTGGGCCTTCTTGGCCGCCTCGATGGCGGCCTGGGTCTTGGCGTCGGCGTCGACCTCGGTCTTGGAGTTGGGATCGGCGCCCTTCTTCCCGTCGAGAGGCGTGCCCTTGTTGTCGGTGGGATCCTTGTCGACCAGCGTGTCGGCGTCGATCGGCTGGGTCTTGCCGTTGGGATCGACCTTGACCGGCTGGGTGGCGTTGGGATCGACCGGCTTGCCGTCGGGACCGAGCGGGATGGTCTTCGACGTCGAGTCGCTCGCGGTCTGGGTGCCGTCGGGACCGACGATCGTGGTGTCGGCCTTGGCGTCGACCTTGACCTCGGTCGGGCCCTTCTTGACGTCGACCTCGGTGTTGACGTCGACGCTGGTGTCGCCGCTGGAGCTGGTGGTGGTGCCGGTGGTCTGGGTCGAGGCCGACGCGTTGTTGCTGTCGGTGGCCTTGGTGTTGTGCTTGGTGGTCGGTCCTGACTTCCAGCCCTCACCCGACTTGAAGCCCTCGCCGGTGGAGTAGCCATCCTGGAGGCCGCGCAGCGCGGCCGAGCCCATGGACTTGCCGAAGGCCAGGGCGACATCGCCGCCGCTGCCGTTGTAGGTGTTGGGATCGATCGCGGTCGTGAAGGCCGCGCCCACGGCCTGGTTGATGGCGCCGCTCACGGCCTTGCCGTGGATGCCGGAGCCCGCCAGCTTCTTCATGCCGGGCATGACATCGCCAAAACCGGTCGACACCACGGCCGCCGCGGCGCCGGTGAGCGCCGCCTTGCCGACCCGGCCGCCGAGCTGCGACGCGAAGTCGGCGAGGTCGCCCTTGTAGAGGTTCTCGTCGAGGAGCGCGAGGATGATCTCCTCGGACATGCCCTCGACCGCCTCCTCCAGCGCCTCCTTGATGATCTTGGCGGCCAGGCCCTCACCGAACTTGCCGGCGAGCTTCTCGATCGCGCCGTTGATCGACTTGAGGTTGACGAACCCAGCGGCCAGGGCCTCGGCCGCGACCTGAGCGAGCTCTTGCACGAGCTCCTCGTTGGACATCGTCGCGCCCTTCATGATCATCTTGGCCGACACGCCGGCCAGGCCGGAGATGAGGGCGACCAGCGCCGGCGCGGCGGTGCCGCCCGAGGCGATGGTGATGACGGCGCCGACCGCGATCGCGACCGCGGTGCCGACGGCGTCGGCGGTGGCGTCCTTGGCCTCGCCGAACTGCTTGATGGACCCGTCGACGTAGTCGGCCTGACCCGACTCCTTGAGGTCCTTCATCATCGACGCTTCGATGGCCTTCTTCCGTTGGTCCTCCGGAAGCGCCATGATCTTCGGGTCGGTCTCGGCCTTGAGCTTGGCGGCGTTGAACTGGCGCTCGAGCTCCTTGAAGTCCTCGTCGAGCCGCTTGCCCGAGTCCGACCACGTGTCGGTGATGCCGTTGGAGATGTCGGCCGGGGTCTTGCCGGCCAGCTTCATCGCGCCGTAGGCGAGCGGTCCGCCCAGCACCAGCACGCCGACCTCGCCCATCCAACCCGAGTCGTGACGCTCGAAGTTGTAGTCCTCGCGGGCCCGGTCGAGGATCTCCTGGGGCGTCTCGGGCTTGCCCTTGAGGGCCTGGTTGAGATCGTGGCCGACCCGGCCCGAGGTCTCGCCACCGACGTCGGTCTTGAGCGCGTCGGCCGGGATGTCCTCGAGCTTCTTGCCCTCCTGGAGGGCCTTGGCCTTGCGGTAGTCCTCGGTGATCTTCTTGATCTCGTCCTTGGACTTGCCCTTGAGGCGCTCCTTGAGCAGGGCATCGTCGGTGCCGATGCCCATGAAGCCCTCGTTCATGGCGTAGTAGAGGGCGAAGCCGTCGTCCATCTTCCCGTTCTCGGCGATCTGCTCGGCCTTCTGCCGATCCAGACTGTCGAGCTCGTCGGCGCACATGGCGTCGAACCCGCTCACCTTCTTCTTCATCGTCTTGCCCGGGTTGGCCGGGTCGGGGACGTCGATCTCGGTCTCCGGGTACTCGCTGCCGTACTTCTTGTTGAAGGCGGCGATGATCGCGCGCCGCTCGTCGAGGTTCTTGCCCTCGAGGGCGGCGTAGAGGGCCTTGCGATCGGTGCCGACGCCATCGGCGGCGGCCGCGATCTTGGCGGCCTCGGCGGTGGTCTTGTCGCCCGCCATGAGGGCGTCGGTGACGTCCTTCTCCTTGGGCTTGAGCTCGCTCTTGAGCGCGTCGTCGAGGGTGCGGCCGGTCCGCTCCTGGTAGATCCGCTTGAGCTCGTCGCGCTCCTTCTGGTCCGCGCAGGACTCGAGCGCCTTGTAGAGCGCCTCCTCGTCGGTGCCGCCGATGTCGGTGCCGATCATGGCGCCGCCACCGAAGGCCAGGACCGGGCCGGCCAGCGGGCCGAGCACGGCCACCGCCACGATGCCGCCCACGGCCGAGCGCATCATCTTGCGATCGGCGCCGACGGTGTCGGCGATGCCGTCGGCGATGTCGGTCAGGAAGCCGCCGCTCATGGCCGCGTCGGCCTCGATGGCCGCGACCTCGCCCTGGTTGACCTTGCCGTCGGGACCACCGGCCAGGGCCTTGGCCAGATCCTTGGAGTTGCCCGACAGCTCGTCCTCGAGCATCGCGCCGAGGCTGTCGCCGGTCTGCTTCTCGTACTCGGCGGCGACCTTCTTGCGGATCTCCGGATCCTTGATGTCCTTCAGCGTCGACAGGACCTTGTCCTTGTCGGTGCCGAGCCCGTCGGCGGCGCTGTGGAGCTGGGCGACCGCGGCCTGGACCGGGTCGCCGGACATGAGGCCCTTGGCCTCCTTGAGATCGGTGCCCGAGAGCTCGTCCTCGAGCACGCTGTCGAGCGACTTGCCATTGTTGCGGCGCTTGAACTCGGCCTTGATGAAGGCCAGCTCCTCGGGCGACTTGCCCTTGAGCGCGGCCATCAGCTTGGCCTCGTCGGTGCCCCAGCGGTTCATCGCGCCTTCGAGCTCGCCGACCGCGTCGCGCGACTTCTTCTTCTCTTCTTCGCTGAGATCGCGCATCGGGCCGGTCGGGCCGTCCTCGGGCTTGGCGTACGCGGCCGAGTCGACGCCCTTGACGCCCTCCTCCGAGAGCATCTTCTCCAGCCGGGTGCCGGTCGCCTTCTCGTACTCGGCGACGACCTTCTTGCGCAGCTCGGGATCGGTGATCCCGTCGAGCGTGCCCTTGATCTTGTCGCGGTCGGTCGACCAGAAGCTGACCGAGTTCTGCAGCTCGGCCACGGCCTTCTGGACCGGGTCGTCCGACATCAAGGCCTTGGCCTCCTTGAGGTCGTTGCCATCCATCTCGGAGGCGAGGTCCTTGTCGAGCGAGCGGCCGGTCTTCTCCTCGTAGGCCTTCTTGATCGCGGCGATCTCCTCGGGCGTCTTGCCCTTGAGCGCGCCCATGATCGCCTTCTCGTCGGTGCCCCAGCCATCCATCGCCTTGAACAGCGCGTCGGCGGCGCCCTTGGTCTTGGCCTCGAACTCCTTCTTCTTCTTCTCTTCCTCGGCCTTCTTGTCGGCCTCCTTCTTGGCCTCGGCCTCCTTGTCGGCCTTCACCTTGTCGGCCGCGGCCTTCTCCTCGTCGGCCTTCTGCTTCGCCGCCGCCTCCTCCTCCGCCTTCTTGTCGGCCGCGTACTGATCGCTGGTCTTGGCCAGATCGGCGACCGCCTTGTCGGCACCAGCGACGATGGCGTTGCGGCCGTCCTCGCCCTGCTTCTCCATCGCCAGCTTGGCGTCGTCGGCGGCCTTCTTGAGGCCGGCCTTGGTCTCGGCGTCGATGGCCTCGATCTTGGCCTGGACGTCCTTGACCTTCTTGTCGAGCTCGTCGATCTGCTTCTTGCCGTCGGCCTTGATCGCGTCGACGCGCTTCTGCGCCTCGAACGCGGACTTCTTCTGGGCCATGGCGATCTCTTCGTTGACCGCCTTGGTGGTGTCGCCGACCGACTTCTCGATGTCGCCGCAGATCTTGTTGGTCTCTTCCTCGAGCTTGGCCAGGTCGGCGGCCGAGCCCTTCTCGAGCTTCATCAACATGTCGTCGCGCTTCGCGGTGATCGCCTTGAGACCGTTGGTCTCCATGTCGGCGATCTTCTTTGTGCTCTCCACCTCGAGCGTGTGGATCTTGAACTTGGCCTCCTCGTTCTTCTTGGCGTTCTCCTGCTTGGCCTTGTCCTCGAACGCCTTGACCTCGGCGACCATCTTCTGGCGCGCCGCGTCCATGTCGGCCAGGCCCTTGGTCGCCTTGCCGTTGATCTCGGTGAGCGACGTCTGCAGCTTGGTGCCGAGATCCTGGACGGCCTGGTCGCCCTTGGCCTTGGTCTCGGCGACCAGGGTCGTGGTCAGCGCCTTGCGCTTGTCGGCCTCGGCCTTGGCCGCGTCCGTGATCTGCTTGGCCTTGGCGTTGGCGGCGTTGATGGCGCCCTGGGCCTGATTGTTACCGGCGCTCTGGGCCGCGGCCTTCTGGGCGGCGTCCTCGATGCCGGCGGCCTTGTTGTTGGCAGCGCTCCTCGCGGCATTGGCCTTGGCCTGGCCCGCGGATCTGGCGGCGCCGGCTTCCTTGGCGGCTGCCGCGGTGACCTTGTTGGCCTCGTCGCGCCCGGCCTTCTCGATCTTGGCCACTTCCTTGGCGGTGGTCTCCTTGGTCTTGGTCTGCTCGGTCTTGCAGGTCGTCTCGGCCTTCTTCTTGTCGTCGGCGATCTGCTTGTCGAAGGCCTTCTTCTTCTCGGCGAGCTGCTTGTCGATGTCCTTGTTCTTGTCGGCGAGCTGCTTGGCAAGCGCGTCCGCCTGCGTCTTCATCTCGCCGTCGATCTTGTCCTTCTCGGTCTTGAGCTTGGTCTGAAGATCGGTCTTCTGCTTGGTGATCGACTCCTTGAGCTTGGTGGTCTCGTCGGTGAGGCTCTTGTTGAGCCGCGCCTTGAGCTCGTCGATGCTCTTGGCCTTCTCGAACTTCTTCTTCTCGCCTTCCTTCTTCTTCGCGTCGACGATGATCGTGCCCTTGCCCGCGACGTTCGAGACCTTCTTGCCGCCCTTGGCGACGGCGCCGGCGGCGACCTTGGCGCCGGCCTTGGTGATCGCGGCGCCCTTGGCCTCGACCTTCTGGTAGGTGGCGGTCTTCTTGGCCTGCGCGTCGGCGGCGACGCCCTTCAGGATCTCCTTGCTCTGCTGTGGATTGGCCTTGGCCAGGTCGATCTTGGCGTCGAGCGCCGGATCGACCTTGGCGTCGACCTTGGGATCGCCGTCGACCGGCTTCTGGTGATCGGGATCGATCGCGTCGAGTGCGTTCGGATCGTAGAGCGCCTCGTCGTCACCCCACGGATCGATCAGCTCGTCGCGCCCGCGCGGCTTCTTGAGATCGGGGTTGATCGCGTCGAGCGGGAGCTCGCCCTTGGCGGTCGGCTTCTTGAGATCGGGGTTGATCGCGTCGAGCGGGAGCTCGCCCTTGGCGGTCGGCTTCTTGAGGTCCGGGTTGATCGCGTCGAGCGGGAGCTCGCCCTTGGCGGTCGGCTTCTTGAGGTCCGGGTTGATCGCGTCGAGCGGGAGCTCACCCGTGGCGCCCGGCTTCTTGAGGTCCGGGTTGATCGCGTCGAGCGGGAGCTCACCCGTGGCGCCCGGCTTCTTGAGGTCCGGGTTGATCGCGTCGAGCGGGAGCTCACCCTTGGCGTCCGGCTTCTTGAGGTCCGGGTTGATCATGTTCAACGGGACGTCGCCCTTGGCGCCATCCGGCTGCTTCAGATCCGGGTTGATCATGTTCAGCGGCACGTCGGCGGTCTTGGCGCCCTGCGCGGCCTGGCCCGCGGTCACGGTCGCGTTGATCGCCTCGTGCGCGGCCGAAGCGCCGCCCTGCATGAGCAACTGACTTGCCGCGTCCGCGGCCGACTTGCCGTCCTCGACGGGGGTCTCGCCGACGCCGGCCATCGCCGCGTTGGCGGCCTGCTCGGCGACCTGGGCGCCCGAGACGACCGGCCCAGCCCCGGCGCCGCTGATGGCGCTCGCGCCACTCACCAGGCCAGTCACCAGGCCCGTGCCGGCGGCGATCATCGCGTGGTCGGCCTTCTCGCCCGCCTCCTTCATCCCGCCGTCGATGGCCTTGATGTCGCTTTCGTTCTTGCCGGCGACCTTCTTGCCGACGTCGACGTCGACGGTGGCGCGCTGATCGTAGAAGTCGTCGCCGGCCTTGGCGTCGAAGTTCACGACCTCGCGGGCCTGGCTCTTGAGGTCGGTGGCGGCGTTGAGCGCCATCGACGGGGCCAGCGACTTGGTCGACATCAGCCCGTCGATACCGCCGGGCTGCTTGCCGGTGAGGTGCTCGACGGGATCGTAGGTACCGAAGTTCTTGCTGCCGACCTCGACGGTGGCGCGCTGATCGTAGAAGTCGTCGCCGGCCTTGGCGTCGAAGTTCACGACCTCGCGCTGCTGGCCCTTGAGATCGCCGCCACCGCCACCGGCGTTCGGATACGGGATCGGCACCGGGCCGCCGACGCCGACGCCCGGCATCACCGCGAGATCCGCCGGCCCGGCCTTGAACGGCTTGTGCGCGAGCTCGTCGTGCTCCTCCTCGCCGCCCTCGTGCTCCTCGTCCTTGCCCTTGCCCTTCTTCTTGAACGGCTTGTGCAGCTTGGTGTCGGTGAGCTTGGCGTCGACGGTGGCGCGCTGGTCGTAGAAGTCGCCCGCCGAGTCGAACTGCTTCACCTCGCGCTGCTGATCGAGGAGCTTGCCGGAGGGCAGGCCCGACGACGCCGGGTTGTTGCCCGAAAGGAACTCGAGGCCGCGGCCGAGCGGCTTCTCCTCGACGTGATCGCCACCGAGGTCTCCACCCGCCTCGATGCCCTGATTGCCGAGATAGCCGAGACCGAGGCCGGCCTTCTTCGCTCCGGGCGGACCACCCCCACCCCCGCCGCCATCACCACGCGACAGCTCGACGCCGAGACCTCCCATGAGGTGTGCGTGAGTGGCGCCGTCGATGACGTCGCTTGCTGAGCCCGGCCTCGCAGACTTGCCGATGCGCGACGTGAGCGTCGCCTTGCCCGGCGCAGGCTGCAGTTCCGCGAGGTGCTCTTCGCCCTCGTATTCAAGTTGCTCAAGATCGAGCTGGGACATGCGGGGACCTATGCGCCGGTGGTGGGTCGGCCCTCATAGTACGGCAGCCCCGGGGGCAGCCTTCCCGTCAGAACCCGAGAGTTTCCAGCGCGGAGCGCACGGTTCCAGGGGGTACCGACAGGCTCAACCCGGGAGGGCCGGCGCCGCGGACGGACGCGGTCAATAGCGGGGGAGGATCGCCGCCGGCTGCGGCGGGCAAGGCCCCGCCATCACAGGCGATCACGACCGCCGCCTGGGTCCAGGCGACGCTGTGACGTAGTGCGTCGATCGCCTTGCCGGGATCGTCCGTGGTGACGCCCAGATGCACTCCGGAAAGCGCCGCGTCGCGGCACCAGGTGGCGGCGTCGCTGACGGGGGCCCGCAGATTCCACACCGGACGTCGATCGAGCGCCGATCGCAGGGTCAGGACGGCGGCGCGTTCGGCCGCCGGGCCCGACACGATCGAGACCTTGCCCGGCCGCCAGTGCGGCAGGCTGATCGCCGCCTCGACCGCGTCGATCAGGTCGTCGGGCAACACGTGGCCCTCGGCGGCAACCGGCCCCGGCGGCGCGATGGGCTCACCGCGGAGCGCGGCGATGGCGCTCGGCGCCACCTCGATCTTGTCGTCGAGCATGGCCGGCCCCGGCCGCGCGATCTCGATCAACCCCGAGGCGCGCAGCGCCCGATCGGTGTGGAGGAAGCGCACGAGCTGGAGCCGCTGCTCGAGGCTGGGCGACGCCAGATCGAGCAGGACCCCGACGGTGAGCTCACCGACGCCGGAAAGGCTCTTGTAGGCTCGGCCGAGGGTGCGATCGATGAGCGGTGCCGCGGCCAGGGCGAACACCAGGATCTCCTCGTCGCTGCGGGCCATGGCCGCGATCTGGCGGGCGGCGCCGCGCGGCTGGGCCCGCCACAGCTCGAGCAGGGTGGTGGCGACCTCGTCCCACCGATCGGCCTGTCCTTGGAGGGCGGTACGCTGGGGCGCTGCCAGCCGGGAGAACCCCAGCGTGGCGTCGCGGACGGTGAGCCGGGCCGCCGCGATGCGGGCCAGCTCGATGACAGAGACGCACAGCGGCAGGTTGGGCTCGGTGGTCATGGCTCGCCAGCAGTTGCACGGATCTGCGACTCCCGCCGATGGCTGCGGCAAGGAAGGTCGGCGACCCCGGTGGCGTATTATAGTCGCACTTCCACCGGGCGATCGTGAACCTCCTACGTCATCGCGGATCATCGGAGTCGCTCCTCGACGAGCACGAGCCGGAGCGTGAGGGCGAGGACCGCGTCCGCCCCGCCGGCCGCCGCCAGCTCACCGATGGGCTCGCGCCCGGCGGCGCCGCGCGCAACCCGAACCAGGCGAACGCCGAGACCGTGCTCACCCCGCGGCTGGCCGCGCGCTTCGAGCACGCCATCGCCGCCGACGAGCGCGGCGAGCGTCGCGACGGTCGTCGCGCCACGCTGAGCAACAAGCTGGGGCCCGGCCTGTTCGAAGCGGCGCTGGCCTCGGGCAAACGCGAGCACATCCTCGGCCACGCCGTCGGGCAACGCGGCGCCGGACGTCCGCTCCCTCGCGATCTGGCCGCGCGTCTCGAGGATCGCCTCGGCCTGTCGCTCGCCGACGTGCGCGTGCACGACGACGTGGCCACCCAGGCCGCAGTGCGCGCGCTCGGCGTCGCCGCCTTCACCTACGGTCGCGACATCTTCCTCGCCGCCGCGTCGGCGAGCGAGCTGCTCCTCGCCCACGAGGCCGCCCACGCTGCGCAGCACCAGGGCGCGACGCCGGGCGTCCATGGTGATGGCGAGGCCGCGTTCTCGCCGAGTATCGACATCGAAGAGGACGCCGACGTCGAGGACTGGGCCGATCGCGTCGCCGCGTCGCTCTATACCAGCGGCCGCATGACGGTGCCGGTGGCGGGACTGGCGGCGCGCTTCAAGGGCGGCGACGTCGATCCGGTCGCGATCATCGCCAAGGAGATGGGCTCCGACGAGGGCAAGGCCAAGGACATGCTGTCCAAGGCGTCGTCCGAGGGCCGGGCCAGCGTCGAGGCGGCGGTGAAGAAGAACTTCGACGCCAAGAAGGCGGAGGAGCTGATCAAGGCCACGCCCGGCGGCGGCGGCAAGGCGCCCGTGGTCCCCAACAAGGACGCGGCCAAGGACGTCGCCAAGGATCCGAAGGGTGGCAAGGCCGACGCCAAGGGCGGCAAGGGCAAGGGCGACGCCAAGGGCAAGGGCAAGGGCGACGCCAAGGGCAAGGGCGGCGGCGCGCCCGCGCCCCAGGGTGGGGGCGCCCCGGCGGCACCGCCGACCGCGGCGCCGGGCGACGGGGGCGTGCTCGGGCTCTCGCCCGGCGACCTCGATCTCATCCACGCCGAGCTCATCGAGCACGAGAGCTGGGCCTCGGCCAAGAGCAAGGTCGGCGAGGCCGGCTCGCTCGATCGCGCGGCGTTCATCGCCGACTCGGCGGGCAAGGGCGTCATCACCGGCGGCACGGCCGGGCTCATCATGGGCGTCGCCGGCGGCGTGGTCGGCAAGCTCGCCCAGCGCTTCCTGACCAAGGTCCCGGGCATCGGCGGCATCATCGCCGGCGGCTTCGCGGCCTACGCGCTCATCAGCAAGGACTGGAGCGAGTCGGCGGCGACGATCGGCAAGTTCGGCCAGGGCAACTCGACCTACGAGGTGCTGGCCAACTCGATCGCCTCGGTGTCCGAGGTGCTCGACATCGCGGTCAACGTCTGCAACGCGATCGCCGGCATCATCGGCGTGATCTCGGCGCTGACCTGGCTCATCACCATCGTCACCCTCGGCGCCGCCGCGCCGATCGCCGCGACGCTGTCGAGCATCGCGCTCGGCATCGTGGCGGTGACCAGCGTCATCGACGACATCAACAAGCTGGTGCTGCAGCCGCTGGTGCTGCTGTTCCGCGCCCTGCACACGTTCACGACCGACGCCGATCCGCGCGAGGTCGAGCAGCAGGGCGACGGCATCGGCAGCGCGGCCGGCGAGGTCGCAGCCGCGCTCGGTGGCAAGCTGGGCGCCAAGATCGGCGAGGCCGGCACCGGCAAGATCGTCGGCGACGGTCCCAAGGTCGACGCGCCCGACGCAGGCGGTGGCGGCGGCGCCAAGCCGCAAGACGCCAACGCGCCCAAGCCCGATCCGACGACGCCTCACCCCAACGCGCCCCACGCCGATCCCAACGCGCCCAAGGCCGGCGGCGATCCCAGCGCGCCGCATGCCGATCCCAACGCGCCCAAGCCTGGCGATCCCAGCGCGCCCAAGGCTGCCGATCCCAACGCGCCCAAGGATCCCAACGCGCCCAAGGATCCCAACGCGCCCGATCCGCAGAAGAAGCCCACGCTCAAGGAGCGGCTCAAGCGCGTCTCCGAGGAGATCAAGAAGAACCAGAAGGAGGTCGCCGAGGCCAAGAAGCGCGCCGCCGAGACCAAGAAGGAAGAGGCCGAGACCAAGAAGAACAAGCCCGACGACGTCAAGAAGGCCGAGGCCGAGGCCCGGAAGGCCAAGACCGCCGAGATCGACGCCGACCTCAAGGCCAAGAAGGCCGCGATCGAGGCCGAGCGCGTGAAGAAGCTGGCCGAGCTCGAGGCCAAGCACAAGGCCGACAAGCCCGGCGTCGAGGAAGCCGCCAAGGCCAAG